>JAABUJ010005364.1_pt1 | contig 12857 bp, 7 predicted proteins | sample 5559131 | NCBI WGS metagenome assembly JAABUJ01 (sample SAMN10711875, study PRJNA513366) | rock metagenome | isolation source: Antarctica rocks | place: Antarctica: Victoria Land, Mt New Zealand nord | collected 2016-01-07
CGCTCCAAGTTGCCCGCGTCATTGTGGGCCGGAAGGACGCGCTCGCTCATCGGCATGTGCGACCGATCACCGGCATAATCGGCAGAGTCGGACGTCTTCGTGGTGGTTACGCCTTGCCGACTCTCGGCAGGAGCGGAAAGCTCGGCTGGTTTAGCGACGGACTGAGTGGTGCCGAGGTTCAGGTTCGCCTCACCATGGGCGTCAGGGGGGAATTTCTTGAGACCGACCCGCGCGACGTGTTGCTGGACCGGACAGAGCTTGCAGTGTGTCTGGACATTATTGGGGCTGCCAGGGATGTGTACCCTGCACGCGAACTCCGCCCGCGAGGCGATCATCAAGATGTGCACGTTGCCACTGCTGGCCGGCGAGAACATCGGCTCCAGGTTCGTCGTGCCCACAGTGGCTTCCTCGATCGACATCGTCATCCACCAGGCCCTCGAGCGGGACGGGGTCCGCCGGGGGTCGAGGCGCGCGCCCGCGCCCCGCTGGGCTGACTGCGCACGGCATACCGAGGACCTCGTGCCGCGCACACGGTCGAGGCGCGCGTCCGCGCCCCGCTGGGCTGACTGCGCACGGCATACCGACGACCACGGGCCGCACACGGTCGAGGCGCGCGCCCGCGCCCCGCATGCTTGACTGCAGACGGCATACCGAAACCTGAGTACTCTCCTCGAGCGTGCGGGGGGCCGGCGGTGCTGCCGTAGGCTGACCCACCGTGGCTGTGGACTTCCCGGAAGAGCTCAAGACCCTGCGCGCGACGATGGACTCGGTGCGCGAGGTGACCAACCTCGACGCCCTGAGGGCCCAGATCGCCGAGCTCGAGGCGCAGGCGTCCGTGCCCGACCTGTGGGACGACCAGGAGAAGGCGCAGCAGGTGACGTCCACCCTGTCGCGGGCCAACACCGAGCTCGAGCGCGTCACCGGGATGGACCAGCGGGTCGAGGACCTCGAGACGCTCGTCGAGATGGGCACCGAGGACGGCGGTGACCCCGAGACGATGACCGAGGCGGAGCGAGAGCTCGTCAACCTCAAGAAGACCCTCGGCGAGCTGGAGGTGCGCACGCTACTCAACGGCGAGTACGACGAGCGCGAGGCCGTCGTGACGATCCGCTCGGGGGCGGGTGGCGTCGACGCCGCCGACTTCGCCGAGATGCTGATGCGGATGTACCTGCGCTGGGCCGAGCGGCACGGCTACCCGACCACGGTCCTCGACACGTCCTACGCGGAGGAGGCCGGGCTCAAGTCGGCCACCTTCGAGGTGAAGGTGCCGTACGCATTCGGGCACCTCACCGTCGAGGCCGGCACGCACCGGCTGGTGCGGATCAGCCCCTTCGACAACCAGGGCCGCCGGCAGACCTCGTTCGCCGCGGTCGAGGTCATCCCCCTCATCGAGTCCGACGACTCCGTCGAGATCCCGGAGAACGAGATCAAGGTCGACGTCTTCCGCTCGTCCGGGCCCGGTGGCCAGTCCGTCAACACCACCGACTCGGCGGTGCGGATGACCCACCTCCCCACCGGCATCGTCGTCTCGATGCAGAACGAGAAGTCGCAGATCCAGAACCGCGCCGCTGCCCTGCGGGTGCTCCAGTCACGGCTGCTGCTCGTGCGCAAGGCCGAGGAGGACGCCACCAAGAAGGAGATGGCCGGCGACATCAAGGCCAGCTGGGGCGACCAGATGCGCTCCTACGTGCTGCACCCCTACCAGATGGTCAAGGACCTCCGGACGGAGCACGAGGTGGGCAACACCTCCGGCGTCTTCGACGGCGACATCGACGGGTTCATCGAGGCGGGCATCCGCTGGCGCCGCAACGCCGAGAAGGGCAACTGACTCTCGCCCAGGAGGTGTCAGCAGGGCTGGCGGTCCGGGTGGGGAAGCCTGACCACGTCCGGACGGGGTCAGGTTTCCCCAGACGGGTCTCCGAGGGACGCTGATGGCCTGCCACCGCCGCGAAGTGAGCCGCCCGTATGCCGTGGGAGTCGGGCACCCGCGGTGAGCCCCGGCATACGAGCTCCTGCCGGGCAGCTGTCGAGGCTGCCCCGACGCCACGCCACACCACACCACGGGGGAACCACACCTTCGGCGAGCCGGCGACGTATTCTCGAAGGTGCACCGGCCCCACCACGGGGCCTGCGACGGATGCCCCCGAGTGCCAGAAGGCCGCCCAGATGATCCTGTTCGAGAACGTCACCAAGACGTACCCGCGCACCAAACGCCCTGCTGTGGAGGGTGTCTCGCTCGAGGTCGAGCGCGGCGAGTTCGTCTTCGTCGTCGGCCAGTCCGGCTCGGGCAAGTCGACTTTGCTGCGCCTCACGCTCAAGGAGGAGAACGCCACGTCCGGCTCGGTGCTCGTGGCCGGCCGTGACCTTTCGCAGCTGCCCGACCGCAAGGTCCCCGAGCTGCGCCGGGAGATCGGCACCGTCTTCCAGGACTTCCGGCTGCTGCCGAACAAGACCGTCTACCAGAACGTCGCCTTCGCCCTGCAGGTCATCGGCAGGCCGCGCTCCATCATCCGCCAGACCGTGCCGGAGACGTTGCAGATGGTCGGGCTGGACGGCAAGGAGAAGCGCCTGCCGCACGAGCTGTCCGGTGGCGAGCAGCAGCGCGTTGCCATCGCCCGCGCCGTCGTCAACAAGCCGGCAATCCTTCTCGCGGACGAGCCGACCGGAAACCTCGACCCGGCGACGAGCCTGGACATCGTCCACCTGCTCGACCGGATCAACCGCTCCGGCACGACGATCGTCATGGCGACGCACGACGACGAGATCGTCAACGCCTTCCGCAAGCGGGTGGTCGAGCTGCAGGACGGCCACGTCATGCGCGACCAGGTGCGCGGCGGCTACGGCAGCACGACGTCGGTGGTGCCCCGGTTCGAGGCGCAGCCGAGCAGGCCGGAGCCCGTCGCCGACCCGGACACGGGGGAGGGCGGCGACGACCTCGTGGCCGTCGTGGCGGGAGGTGCTGGCCGGGCTCGTGAGCCCGACACCGTCACCTTGACCAGGGCCGCGAAGGACGGGCCGCGCACGGGCAAGCTCCGTTTCCGCCGCAGGTAGACGAGAGGGACACGGACTCACATGCGGATCACTTTTCTCCTCGGCGAGATCGGCAACGGCCTGCGCCGCAACGTCTCGATGGTCGTCTCCGTCGTCCTCGTGACGATGATCTCGATGTATCTGCTCGGCATGGGCCTGCTCGCCCAGCGGCAGGTCGACACGATGAAGGACTACTGGTACGGCCGGGTCCAGGTCTCGGTCTTCCTGTGCGTCGACAAGTCGCTCTACCCCAACTGCGCCGGCAAGGCGACGACCGACGTCCAGCGCGACCAGGTCAAGGCCCAGCTCGAGCAGATGAAACCGCCTGTCAAGGACGTCTACTACGAGTCGCAGGCAGAGGCCTACCAGCGCTTCAAGGACCAGTTCCGCAACTCGCCCCTCGGAGAGCAGGCGACCGAGCGGGCGTTCGCTGACTCGTTCCGCGTCTCCCTCAGTGACGCGAGCAAGTACGACGTCATCGCGAGCTCGTTCCAGGGCGCTCCGGGGGTCGGCAAGGTCCAGGACCAGAAACAGCTGCTGGACAAGTTCTTCTCCTTCATGAACGCCGTCTCCTGGTCGGCGATCGCGCTTGCAGTGCTCATGGTCATCTGCGCCACCTTGCTCATGGCGACGACGATCCGCCAGACCGCCTTCAGCCGACGGCGCGAGACGGGCATCATGCGACTGGTCGGGGCGTCGAGCTTCACCGTCCAGTTCCCGTTCATCATGGAGACGGTCGTCGCGGCCATCGTCGGGGCCGGCCTGGCCATGGCGCTGCTGTGGGCGACGGTGCGCTACGGCATCTCCGGCTATCTCAGCAACGCGATGCTCGACACGGCCTTCATCGGCGTCGCCGACGTCCTCGCGATCACGCCATGGGTGGTCGGCGGGGTCGTCGTGCTGGCCGTTGTCACCTCCGGCTTCACCCTCAGACGCTACCTTCGGGTGTAGCGGGACACGCGCTCCACCTATGGGTGGGGCCGAAAGGGATCTGTGGTACTGCTGCTGGACATGAGACGACTGGGGCGTAGCACGCTGGCCTCCGTTCGACGCGTGACGGCGGTGGGGCTGACCCTCGTCTGCACCGCTGCCGTCGGGATCTCGACCTCGGCCGCCGACACCGGGGACGACAGACAGCGAGCCGACCATCAGGTGCGCCAGCTCGAGGATGCGCTCGAGGGCACCTCGACCGAGCACAACAATCACGTCGCGGGCCGACTCGCGGTGGCAGGCGCCAACGAGGCCCGCGCCGTCGAGGTGCTGCGCAGCAACGCGGTAAAGCTCCAGGAGACCCAGAGCAGCCTCGACAACTTCGCCGCCGACATGTTCCAGGGCGGCGGCGGCTCGCAGCTCTCGGTCGCCCTCGGCTCCGTGGGCGCCCACGACTTCGCGACGCGCGTCGTGCTCGCGGATCAGGTCTCGTCGCTGACGAAAACCGCTCTGCAGGACCTGCAGACCATCCGTGCCGCCGGAACCGCCCAGGAGGCCTACCTCAGGGCGGTCCGCGCCGAGGTCGCCGACCTGGTGACCCAGGCCGAGGCAGCTCTCTCGCGCGCCGCGTCCGCGCGCGCCGCGGCCGTGCAGGCCAAGGCAGCCCTCGACCAGCTGCTCGCTCAGCAGGAAGCCAACACGAAGGTGCTCAACGACCGGAAGGTCGCCGAGGAGGCCATGCTGGCCCAGGCGCAGGCGGAGCAGGGCCAGCTCCAGGCCCTCCTCGTCGAGCAGGCCCAGAAGGCCCAGGCGGCCGAGGCGGCCCGGGCCGCGGCGGCCCTCGCCGCCAACCAGTCCTACACCCCACCCAGCGGCGGCACCGGATTCCTCAGCGATCCGGCGAACGCCCCGATCACCTCGGAGTTCGGCCAGCGCTTCCACCCGATCCTGCGCATCTGGAAGCTGCACTCCGGGACCGACTTCGGCGTGCCGTGCGGCACCCCGGTCTACGCCACCGCCGACGGCACCGTCGTCAGCGCCGGCTGGGGCGGCGGCGACGGCAACCGGATCGTCATCGACCACGGCATCCTCAGCGGTGTGGACCTCATGACGGCCTACAACCACCTCAGCTCCTTCGTCGTCCAGGGCGGTCCGGTCAAGCGCGGCCAGCTGATCGCCTACTCCGGCACGACGGGCTACTCCACCGGCTGCCACCTGCACTTCGAGACGCTCGAGAACGGCTCGTTCGTCAACCCGCGGAAGTGGATCTGAGGCGACGTCCCGGCGCCGGCGTCGTTCACGGTGCGGGTCCCCGGCCGTGAACGGGTAGCGTTGCGCGCGACAGGGGCACACCCGGCATACCAGGGGTGCAACGCGGCGGGTGCCGGGCGGCACCCGGGGGAGAGCGAGGGTGACGTGGCGAAGGAACGCAGTCGCAAGGTGGTCGCGAGCAACCGCAAGGCGCGCCACGACTACCACATCGAGGACACCTTCGAGGCCGGGCTGGCCCTCATGGGCACGGAGGTCAAGGCGCTCCGGGCCGGCCGGGCGTCGTTGGTCGACGGCTTCGCCCACTTCTCCAACGACGAGCTGTGGCTCGAGGGCGTCCACATCCCCGAGTACACCCAGGGCACCTGGACCAACCACACCCCGCGGCGGCGGCGCAAGCTGCTCCTGCACCGTGACGAGCTGACGAAGATCCAGGGCAAGACCCGCGAGAGCGGCCGCACGGTCGTCCCGCTTGCCATCTACTTCAAGGACGGCCGAGCCAAGGTCGAGATCGCGCTGGCCACCGGCAAGAAGGAGTACGACAAGCGCCACGCCCTGCGTGAGCGCCAGGACCGGCGTGAGGCAGAGCGCGCCATGAGCACCAAGGAGCCCAGATGACCTGTCCAGGGGGAGCTGCGAGGGGGGAGCGGCGGCGACGGCTCAGAGCCGGGTATGCCGTGCTGGCGGCAGTGCTGGCCATGGTGGCTCTACCCGCGGTGGCGACCGCGGCGTCACCGCCCGAGGCTGCGAAAAGCCATGCGACAGTGGCCAGCTGGGGTGAGAGCGGCACGCCGTCTGCTGAGGGCAGTGCCGACCGGATGGCCTCCTTCAAGGACGACATCGTCCTGGACAAGGACGGTGGCGCGACCTTCACCGAGACGATCGACTACCGGTTCGGGTCCACTGGCAGCGAGCGTCACGGGATCTTCCGCAACATCGTCGTCCGTCAGGCCGTCGAGGGCCAGGACAACCAGGACACCTACCGTTACTACTCGCTCGGCAACGTCAACGTGACGAGCCCGACCGGCGCCCCGAGCACCGTCAAGCTCAACGACCTGGGCGCGTCGACCCAGATCAAGATCGGCGACGCCCAGAAGACCGTCAACGGCCCGCAGACCTACGTCATCACCTACCGCCTCGCCAACGTGATGAACCCGTTCCCCGACCACGCAGAGTTCTTCGGCAACATCTTCAAGGACGACGCGGTCCCGAAGGACACCGTCCAGCTCACCCTCAACGGACCCGGCGGGGTGACCGAGGCCAAGTGTTCGCGCGGCAACGGCGGCGTGGGGGATCCGTGCGACAGCGCACAGCCGGGCTCGCCGGCCACCTTCTCGGTGACGAACCTCAAGGCCAACGAGGACCTCACCATCGCGACGAAGCTGCCGCGTGGCGGTTTTGGTGACCTCAAGCCCGACCTGCGCAGCGGCGGCTCCTCGATGGACGCCGGGAAGGCCAAGCTCGTCAGCGCGCTCGCGCTGACCGGTGGCGTTGCCATTCCGGTCCTTGCCGCAGGCCTCATGGGAACGCTCGTCGCTACCCGCGGTCGTGACGAGTGGTACTCCGGGATGACCCCGGGGCTGACGCCCGGCACGACCGACGTCATGGGGAGGCCGCAGGGCGCCACCGTCACGGGCGGGACTCCCACCGTCAAGGGCGGGACTCCCGTCGTTGCCGTGCAGTTCAACCCGCCGCCCGGCGTCCAGCCCGGGATGGTCGGCACCATCATCGACGAAGAGGTCAACACGGTCGACGTGTCGGCGACGGTCGTCGACCTCGCAGTCCGGGGCTTCCTCCAGATCGAGGAGGTCCAGTCGGACGGGACGTTCTCGCGCACCGACTGGAAGCTGACCCGCCTCGTGCCCCAGCCGGGCCAGGACCTCCGGCGCTACGAGTCGACCGTCCTCGAAGGGATCTTCGAGACGTCGAACCCGGTCAAGCTCTCCGACCTGAAGTACCACTTCGCCGACACGCTCAAGGTCGCCGAGGACCAGATGTACGGCGAGGTGGTCGAACGCGGCTGGTTCCGCAGGTCGCCGCAGTCGCAGCGGGCGGGGTGGCAGGCGCTGGGCTTCGTCCTCATCGGTGGCGGCGTCGCCTCGCTCTTCTACCTCGGCGCGGCCACCCGCGACATCGACCGGACGGCCGGCCTGCACATCGGCATCCCCTCGGGCGTGATCCTCGGCGCCGGCCTCGTCATCGCCGGCCTGATCTTCCGGATCCTCGGCAAGCGGATGGCGGCCAAGACCGCCGAGGGCTCGGCGATGCTCGCCCAGTCCCTCGGCTTCAAGCAGTACCTCGTCACTGCGGAGGCCAACCAGATCAAGTTCGAGGAGGCCCAGTCAATCTTCAGCAGGTATCTGCCCTACGCCATCGTCTTCGGCGTCGCCGACCGCTGGGCCTCGACCTTCCAGCAGGTGGCCGAGGCCGCAGCAGCCGCGGGGACGCAGATCATGATGCCGACCTGGTACCTCTACAGCGGTGCGGCGTTCCCGAACTTCGGCGGGATCGCCGACGGGGTGGGCACCTTCGCCACGAGCGCCGGGGGCACCTTCGCGGCCACGGCGTCGTCGGGCTCCTCGGGCGGCTCCGGCTTCTCCGGTGGTGGCTTCTCCGGCGGCGGCGTCGGAGGGTCGAGCTCCGGCTCCTGGTGAGAGATCGGTGTCAACGACTCACCCATTTCGGACACGGAACCGCGATTCTTCGACATCAGTCTCAGCGGGGCCGGGGCGCTGACCTGACGCCTCATGGACCGGTCAGCTCGGGTCGGTCTCCGCGGCCGACGGCGCCGGCGCGTTGCCCGTGCCGAGCACGATGAGAAGGTCGCCGCCCTCCACCTGCTGCTGTGCGCTGATGGCCAGCCGTTCGACGACACCGCCGACGGGCGCGGTGATCGCGGCCTCCATCTTCATCGCCTCGATCGTCGCGACGGTGGCTCCGGCCTCGACGGTGTCCCCCTCGACGACGACGACGGAGACGACGCCCGCAAAGGGCGCGGCGACCTGGCCGGGGATGGAGACGTCGGCCTTCTCGGCCTGACGGACGTCGACCTTGACGGTGTGGTCGCGCACCTGCACCGGCCGCAGCTGGCCGTTCACGGTGCACATCACCGTGCGCAGCCCGCGTTCGTCGGCCTCGGAGACCGACTGCACGCCGAGGATGAGCTTCTTGCCCGGCTCGAGGTCGACGTCGTGCTCGACTCCCACCTCGAGGCCGTGGAGGAACTCGACCGTGCCGAGCACCGACAGGTCGGAGTAGCGGTCGCGGCTCTCGAGAAACTCCTTCGTCGGTCCCGGGAAGAGCAGGCGGTTGAGCGTATGCCGGGGGCTTGCCGCCAGCGCGGCCTCGTCCTCGTCGCTCAACTCGGTCACCGCCGGCCGGGTGCGCCGGCCCTCGAGAGCCTTGGTGCGGAAGGGCTCCGGCCAGCCGCCCGGCGGGTCGCCGAGGTCGCCGTTGAGGAAGCCGATGACGGAGTCCGGGATGTCGAACCTCGTCGGGTCGGCCTCGAAGTCCGCGGGGTCGGCGTTCGCGCCGACGAGGGACAGCGCGAGGTCGCCCACGGCCTTGGAGCTCGGGGTCACCTTGACGATGTTGCCGAGAATGGCGTTTGCGGCGGCATACATGTCCTCGATCGCCTCGAACCGCTCGCCGAGCCCGAGGGCGATGGCCTGCTGGCGCAGGTTCGACAGCTGTCCGCCCGGGATCTCGTGGGTGTAGACCCGGCCGGTCGGTGAGCGGAGGCCGGACTCGAAGGGGGCGTAGAGGACCCGCATCGCCTCCCAGTAGGGCTCGAGGCTGCAGACCGCCCGGAGGTCCAGCCCGGTCTCGCGCTCGGTGCCGAGCGTCGCGGCGATGAGCGACGACATCGGGGGCTGGCTCGTCGTGCCCGCCATCGAGGCGCTGGCGACGTCGACCGCGTCCACGCCGGCGTCGATCGCCGCCAGCAGCGTGCCGAGCTGCCCGCCCGCGGTGTCGTGGGTGTGCAGGTGGACCGGCAGGTCGAAGCGCTCGCGCAGGGCCGTCACGAGGGTCCGGGCGGCAGGGGCCCGGAGCAGGCCGGCCATGTCCTTGACGGCCAGGACGTGGGCCCCGGCATCGACGATCTGCTCCGCGAGCCCCAGGTAGTAGTCGAGGGTGTAGAGCCGCTCGCCCGGGCTCGTGAGGTCGCCGGTGTAGCAGAGCGCGACCTCGGCTATCGCCGTCCCGGTGGCACGGACGGCGTCGACCGCCGGCCGCATCTGCGTGACGTCGTTGAGCGAGTCGAAGATCCGGAAGATGTCGATGCCGGTCCGGGCCGCCTCGGTGACGAAGGTGTCGCTGACCTTGGTGGGATAGGGCGTGTAGCCGACGGTGTTGCGGCCGCGGAGCAGCATCTGGAGCGGGAGGTTCGGCATGGCGGCACGCAGAGCCGCCAGCCGCTCCCAGGGGTCCTCGGAGAGGAACCGCAGGGCGACGTCGTAGGTCGCGCCTCCCCACGCCTCGACGCTGAACAGCTGCGGCGTGAGCCGGGCGACGTGGGGCGCGACGTGCATGAGGTCGCGGGTGCGGACCCTGGTGGCGAGGAGGGACTGGTGCGCGTCGCGGAACGTCGTGTCGGTGACCGCGACCGCGGACTGCTCGCGAAGCGCCGCCGCGAAGGCCTCGGGGCCCTGGGTGACCAGGCGGTCCCGGCCGCCGGGTGGTGGAGGGCTGCTGAGGTCGACCTCGGGTAGCTTGCCCCGCGGCGAGACGTGGCTCAGGGCCGGTCCGTAGGGCTGGTTGACCGTCCGCTCGGCGAGGTAGGTCAGCAGCCTGGTGCCGCGGTCGGCCGGGGTCCGCGAGGTCCGCAGGCCGGGGCGCTCGTCGATGAAGGTCGTGGTCGCCCGTCCGGCGACGAAGTCCGGTTCCTCGAGGACGGCCTGGAGGAAGGGGATGTTCGTGGAGACGCCACGGATGCGGAACTCGGCGAGGGCGCGCCGGGCGCGGCCGACCGCTGCGGGGAAGTCCCGCCCGCGACAGGTCAGCTTCACGAGCATCGAGTCGAAGTGGGCGCCGACCTCGGCGCCGACGAACACCGTGCCGCCGTCGAGCCGGACGCCCGAGCCGCCGGCACTGCGGTAGACGGTGATCTCGCCGGTGTCGGGGCGGAACCCGTTCGTCGGGTCCTCGGTCGTGATCCGGCACTGCAGCGCTGCCCCGCGCAGCTGGATCATCTCCTGGTGGATGCCGAGGTCGTCAAGGCTCTCCCCCGAGGCGATCCGCAGCTGGGACTGGACGAGGTCGACGTCGGTCACCTCCTCGGTCACCGTGTGCTCGACCTGGATCCGCGGGTTCATCTCGATGAAGACGTAGTGACCCTGGTTGTCGAGGAGGAACTCGACCGTCCCGGCGTTGACGTAGCCGATCTCCCTGGCGAAGGCGACGGCGTCAGCGCACATCCGGTCGCGCAGCTCGGGGTCGAGGTTCGGCGCCGGCGCGATCTCGACGACCTTCTGGTGGCGCCGCTGCACCGAGCAGTCGCGCTCGTAGAGGTGGACGACGTTGCCGCCGGCGTCAGCGAGGATCTGGACCTCGATGTGCCGCGGGCTGACCACAGCCTGCTCGAGGAAGACCGTCGCGTCACCGAAGGCCGACTCGGCCTCGCGCATCGCCGCGTCGAGGGACTCGCCGAGGTCCTCCGCCCGCTCGACCCCACGCATCCCGCGCCCGCCCCCACCCGCGACGGCCTTGACGAACATCGGGTAGCCGACCTGGTCGGCGGAGGCGAGCAGCTCCGCGCGGTCGCTGCTCGGGGGAACGCCGTTGAGGGTCGGCAGCCCGGCGGCCTTCGCCGCGGCGATGGCCCGGGACTTGTTCCCGGTCAGGTGCAGCACGTCGGGGGGTGGCCCGACGAACGTGACGCCCGCGGCGGCACAGGCCTCGGCCAGGTCGGGGTTCTCCGACAGGAACCCGTAGCCGGGATAGACCGCGTCGGCTCCGGCGCGCACTGCCGTCGCGACGATGCCCGCGGGGTCGAGGTAGGCGCGCACGGGGTGGCCGGGCTCGCCGATCTCGTAGGCCTCGTCAGCCTTGAGGCGGTGCTCGCTCTTGCGGTCCTCGCGCGGAAAGACGGCAACCGTCGTGGCGCCCAGCTCGGTGGCGGCACGGAAGGCGCGCACGGCGATCTCGCCTCGGTTGGCGACCAGTACCTTGCTGAACATCGAGCCTCCAGGACGTCGCGGTGGCGATGCCGAGAGCCTAGTGGGAAGCCGCATACTGAGATGTCCGTCCCGGAGCCCGGACGAGCATGCTCGATCGGCACCGCCGTCTAGACTCCCGTCTGATGACGAGCAGCGACCGACGCCTTCCCCCTCGACCACCGTCAGTCGGTGCCCTCGGCCCGGACGGGCCGCACGACGTCGTCGACGTCCAGCGTTCCACGGTCCGCACCCTGGTCATGACCCAGGCCCTCGGGGGCATCGGCCTCAGCTCGGCGATCGCCATGGCCGCGCTGCTCGCGAAGGACGTGTCGGGTTCGGCGGAGCTGGCCGGCCTGGCCCAGACGGCGCAGGTGCTCGGCGCAGCAGTGATCGCGGTCCTTCTAGCCGCCTACATGTCACGGCAACGGCCGACGCCCGGGCCTGACCCTCGGCTACCTCCTCGGCGCTCTCGTGCCGGCCTGTGCATCCTCGCGGGCACCCTGCGGGCCTTCCCCCTCCTCCTGCTCGGCGCCGTCCTGCTCGGGGCCACCACGGCGGCGAACAGCCAGAGCCGGTATGCCGCGACCGACCTCGCGCAGCCGGCTCACCGCGGCCGCGACCTCAGCACCGTCGTCTGGGCGACGACGCTCGGCTCGGTCATCGGGCCGAACCTCGCAGGACCGGGCGGCGTCGTCGCCACCTGGCTGCACCTGCCGACGAGGACCGGTCCGTTCGTCTTCAGCGTGGTCGGCCTGCTCGTCACCGCGGCGGTCATGGCGACCAGACTGCGACCCGACCCCCTGCTCGTCTCACGGGTGCAGCCGCCGGCCGCCGCCCACGGGGACCACGGTGACAGCGGCGATGGCACTGACGACGCCCACCCCGACGAGGCGCACGCACTGGTCTCCGACGTCACCGGCTCCTCCGAAGGGCTCGTCGACGACGACGCCGGTCCGGTGCAGACGACCCGCTCCGCCTCCACCGGCGCAGCATCGGTGCAGGCACCGAAGGTCCGAGGCGCGTGGTCGCTGATCCGCACCACGCCGCTGGTCCGTGCAGCGGCCCTCGGGATGGCCCTCACGCACGCCGTGATGGTCTCGGTCATGGTCATGACGCCGATCCACATGGACCAGGGGCACGCGTCGCTCGAGATCATCGGGCTCGTCATCAGCATCCACGTGCTGGGGATGTTCGCCCTGTCACCACTCGTCGGGCTGGCCGTGGACCGGTTCGGCTCACCACCGGTGCTCGCCGCGGGCGGAATGGTGTCACTCAGCGCCCTGCTCCTTGCGGGCGGCTCACCACCGGGGTCCAGCCTCGGCCTCGGCGCCGGCCTGTTCCTCCTCGGCCTCGGGTGGTCACTCGGCACCGTCGCGTCGTCGACGCTGCTCACCGCGGCGACACCGCGTGGGCGTCGCCCCGAGGTCCAGGGCCTGATCGACCTGACCACGGGGTTCACGGCGGCGGTCG
>JAABUJ010005368.1_pt1 | contig 12852 bp, 12 predicted proteins | sample 5559131 | NCBI WGS metagenome assembly JAABUJ01 (sample SAMN10711875, study PRJNA513366) | rock metagenome | isolation source: Antarctica rocks | place: Antarctica: Victoria Land, Mt New Zealand nord | collected 2016-01-07
CCACCATCGCCCCCCTCACCCTCACCAACCCGACAGAACCACCTCGGCACCCACTCCTCCCCCCTCGCCTCCCCCTCCTTCCGTCTCGCCCTCTGCCCCTCCTCCAACCTCCCCTTCCACTCCTCCGCCTCCACCAACCTCCCCTCCTCCGCCGCGCGCTGATCCGGCCGAAGCCGACTGTCCGTCGGCGGCAGCCTGCCTCGCTCCAACGGCGTGATCTCGTTCAGCGAGGCCGCGAAGGCCGTGAAGCCATAACGGGTAGGCGCGGCGGGGACGAGGTCGGCGACCTGCCAGGCGAGCTTGGACGTCGACGTCGGCGCGCCGCGGTCGGTGAAGTGCAGGAGCGACGTCCACTTCCCGAGCAAGCCGCGTGGGAGTTCGGCGCCGGCGGCGTCGAAGGCCTGGACGACGACGTCCTCGGAGCGGCCGGAGAACATGCCCTTGCTCTTGAAGGAGACGACGGCCTTGCAGCCGGAGCGCTCGTCGAGCACGGTCATGGCGCCGACGGGCTCGACGTACTTCTCGCCGGCGATGACGTTGCGCAGGAAGCAGGTGGCGGTGGTCCAGGAGTAGCGGTCGCCGGTGTTGTGGAGGACGACGCGGACGCGGCCGTCGGTGTTGAGTTCGGCGGACTTGCCCCAGAACTTCTGCGTCGGCATGGGGGATTGCGAGAAGGTCCAGTTGGGGGATTCACCCTGGCAGGCGAGGCGGACGGGACGGTGGGAGATTTTCTCCGCGACGAAGCGGAAGTTGCGCGCCGGATGGACGAGTTCGTAGGTTTCGCCGAGGAGGGGGTTGAAGGGTTTGCGGAGGGCGCGCTCTTTGACGCGGGCGTTGGAGAAGGAGGAGATGGCGAAGGCGGCGATGTAGAGGAGCCGGTCGCCGGTGTCGGCGTCGGCTGCGACGGCTGCGTCGAGGAGGGTCGTGTATTCGAGCTGCTCGACGAATCGTTGGAGGAGCGAGATTGGCTCGTTCGCTGAGACGGGCATGGAGATTGTGGAGAGATCTTTGCCGACGTTCTTGCGGAGGAAGCCGATGAGGGATGGGGGAAGGACTGTCGCGGTTGGTACGGTATTTCTTCGTGGGACAGGGTCCGCAGGCAATGGCATTAAAGACTTGGGTTTCGGTGGAAAGAGGGACGTTGATGCATCCTGCAGGGTCGTCTGTGGTTCGAAGCTCACTGTCCCATCAAGGTCACTTGAGGAACCATCATCTTCAGACGCAAGGTCCTCCTCGACGTGCTGTTCTTCGATATCGCTATCTCTCCGGATCATGAGCAGCTGGGAGTTAGCTCCGTCGTCGGCATCGAAGAATTCTTGCGAGCCGACGGAGTCAATGCTGAGCCGGGAAACTGTCGATATAGGTATTGGCATTCGCCTCTGCTTGCTCTCAGCAATGAGCGCTGCAAACTCAGCTACCACAGAGTCTAGATCGCGCAGTAGTGCCATGCAGTGCTCGTGCATACTATGTTCCTGCTGGTCATTCGAAGGTTGATTCGGCATTAGCGGAGGATTATTGGGAGATGCAGGAATGACCAGTTGTGTAGATACGCTACGCCGACTACCAGTAGAAGTCGTAGTCGGATTGCTTGTTTTGCGCTTCCAGAACGGTCTCTTGCCCTCTTCTTCCTTGTACTGGCCATTCTCCTGTTTTGACTCCATGGGGCTAATACTGGCATTTGATGGGCTTGACGGATTTGGTTGCGACAAATACTTTGGGTCTGTGTCTTTGGCAAGCCTCCTTACTGCATCACGCGAACCCGCAACTCTGCCCACGAGGCCCTCCACTCTTGCCCATTCCCTCTCTTCTGCAACATTGACCTCAGGTTTTGGCAAGTCAATGGTACTGATGCGGAGGCCGTGCAATGGCGAGACTGAGATAGCTACTGTCTTTGACGCTCTTTCTAACGCGCTGGTCCAGCCCTCAAAGTCTTTCTGGTTGCTGGCTCTGAGATGCCACACCTCCGCACCTGAATCGACTGAGATTTCTCTACTGGTTGGGTTTGCGCCAAGGGCAGCAAGCGATAGAGGGATCGCACCCCGAAGGGCACAACTATTCCGATTGTGGTAGTATGACAAAGTTGATGACACGTAGTCGAGAGAAAAGAACCTCCGCGCATAGCCCTGATGCCGCTTCCTCCGTCGCTTCCGCAGTATACCAGTATAAAACTCTGGAGCAGATCCACAAGAGTCCTCGAAGCCGGATAGTGTCGCCTGCCCGTTTGTCGCTGCGTTCTTCCCAGCCGCATCCTGTCCAACCAGCTCTGCGGAAGTGCCATCCATTGGCGTCAAAATCGGACTTGGCTTGTGCGAGAGGGTACTGGTACTACCGGACGGCGTAGAAGTCGTTTGGAGATGATGCTTGTGATGAGTGAATTGAGGCGGCGCCCTCGTCGGGTAGGTCATGAGGACAAAGGTTGCTGTCTTCGAAGTTTGCTTCGAGAAGGTGTTGTCGAAGACCAGCGCATACATTGCACCGCCGTCTAGCGGTACATCGTATTTTCCCGTCGACACCCTCTCAGCCTCACACTTCCCATACCACGAGATCAAGATAAGTCCTATGCCCTTGAGCTTATCGATCGCCGAGGATGACGGATTTGCTGCGTTGGAGGCATCTTTAGGGGCTCCATTAGGGCGCACGCCAGGCGTCGGTGGAGGCTCAAACGTCGAAGTCGCCGAGAGATTAGGAGTTATAGAGAGGCCATTTCCTGGATGTTTGAAGAGGCCGAAGTTGATCGATTTCTTGTGCGGTTGAATACTCCATGATATCGTGTGTTCGGCTTTCACATTTACCCATCGGACCAGGTAGGACTGAAAGAGATCCAGTCAGCAACTCTCACTCATACATAACAGTGGTCCAGGGGGCGTGCCTTGCTGAGAACCTCCAATTGTTCCATGCTGACCATTTCTGATACGGTTACAGCGTTGTCAACAACGGTTGTGAAAGATGTTAACGAGAAGGTATATCGCACTCTTTCTTGTGCTGAAATCCACAGCCAGTGTTATGCACATAGCCTCTGTGGCCAGGTCATCTCAAGTAACGTTAACATAGTGTCATCCAGAGTGACACGGCTTATCTTGAAGGGCTGAGCACAGGGAAGAGGGACATGTAACATGACGTGAATCTCACCAAAACACGCGGCGCAGTAACTTAGCGCGTTGCTAACTGCCCTGCGAGCCTCGGTGGCCGGAAGGCCGGATTAATCCGAACGTTGTAAGTTATCAGTCTCGAGCTCCTCCTCGACAGCCAGCCGCCTTTCTTATATGTACGAAGTACCTCGGATCATACCTGGTACCTCATAGCTTCGCTTTTGAGCCATACAAGTAACCAGGCCGACTGTCACATTTCGTTATGATGTGCTCTCAGAATTCTGGTTCTCCCCTTGCGGGGGTATCGGCTTGTCAGTGGAGCGTGTTGATTATTGATGCACCGGCTCCGTGTTGGCTCCGATCTTTTCGAGAGTGGGAGGCCCTCATGTCTTTCATGCGACTCTTGGATGAAGTAAACATCCACAAAACTTATGTGAATTTCTTGCAAGGAACTATGCAGTGAATAGTAATGAGGCTCATCTACGAAGCCAGGGCAGTTGATACGAAACAATACCAAGTAATAGTACCTTACGGTAGTTATATTGTTCCAAGGGAGGAGTGTGTCACATGCAAGAACCGCTGGCTCGGAAGTGCAGCCACTTACATTTACATTCACCATTTCAATAGCCCACAACCATGCCTGTACATTATTCAATAACAGGCTTGCCGGCTTCGCAAGACTCAAATATAGCAAACATCATCAGTCAAATCTACTCTATGGAACCTCGAATACCCTTCTTTTCTCCAAGACTTTACAGGAGACCCTCTTCTTCTCAATAACCAAAAGAGAACGACAGTGCCTCTCAGGTAACCGCTTATCGATAAGGTCCTTGACCCCGCGCCGCCCTCGATTTGATCGTCCTGTTGAAGTGCCCACAATGCACGATCTTAGGCGACAAGCTCTGGAAAGCGGAAAGACTGTCTCAAAGAAAGCTCAGTCACGACAGTCTTCGCGCGCCAGCTCCAGAGCGAATTCCGCTCCAAACTCCCGCGTAACCTCCCGAAATGCGAGTAGACACGGGTCTGATGAAGAGGAAGGTGGCAATCTCAGTGACGGGACAGCCTGGAGGTACAGTTCTCCCCTTTCCGGAGCATGTCGGCACCTCTATGCGAGGGACCACTGCCTGCCGTGGCGGTTACGCAAGGACAGAGGTCATTCTCCCTCTGCTGCTTGCTGACTTTCCTCGTCAGTGTCAACTCTATCGATGAGGTGCTTGCCCAGGAAGACTCGGAACAGACGGTGGAGCAGTGGACTGCGGAGCTTGCAGACCGGATGGGGCAAATCATCGACCGGAAAAGGAGCAGTATACAGGGCCGTGAAGAAAGTCTAGCGTCTTACGTGCGGATTCTTACAGCGCACTATGCAAAAGACGAAGTCCGCAGTAAGGCTTCTGAGCTGGTCACAGCTTTCCTGAAAAGTATCAAAGCGGAGAGCAGTGAGAACGAGACCATCTTCGCTATGAAAGGTATTGGCTTGTCCTTTAGGCCTGTCTCGTACTGGATATTGACACTATGGAAAAGCCCTAGCTATGACACTCATCACAATACCCTCCGAGACGATTTACGATAACGTCTCTCAACCCCTTAAACGAACTATCTCCGACTCTGGCTCCATAGCTACCAAAGCTGCAGCTATTCATACACTTGGCACCTGTACCATATATGGTGGCGCGTCTGATGACGAGATACTCGAAAACATGACCTATTTCCTCGAGATAGTCTCATCGGACGGTAACTTCGTTGACGCAGGCGACGAACGTGACGTCGTGACAGCAGCTTTAGAAGAATGGGGGTTTCTCGCAACCTACATAGATGACCTAGAAGATGAGAGCATGGAAGCCATGGAGGCTTTTGTGGAGCAGCTCGATAGCAGCGACCCAACTGTTCAAGTTGCCGCAGGAGAAAATATTGCACTCGCCTACGAGAAGTCATACACACCACAAGAAGACGATGAAGAGGTTAGTGATGACGGGGAAGCCATGTCCGACCCCGAAGACGACTCGGTAGCCGGTGCGGCCAAGTTCGTCAAGCGCTACACGCCATACCGCCGCACCGACCAGTTAGTCCACACTCTCGCGTCACTGGCCTCTCTCAGCACGCGCAGGCTGTCCAAGAAAGACAGAAAGTCCTTGCATAGCAACTTTGCGGACATACTGAACAGTGTCGAGAATCCTACGCGGGGGCCACGGTATCAGAACGCGGTTTCCCACGAAACTGGGAAGCGATACGGGAGCAGGATGGTGGTCAGGATCCATCAGAATGGGGTCATGAGGATCGACAAGTGGTGGAAGTTGCATCGTCTGAAGGCACTTCGTCGTGTTTTGCAGGGAGGTTTCATCGGGCACTATGAGAAGAATGAGGTTGTTTTTGAGAGTTTGCCGTGAGTTTTCGATCCATTACTTCGGTTTGGAAAGTTGATGATAGCTGATCGGAACGTTTATCGTAGAATCATGATTACAAACGAGAAGTAGTTGGTCAGGTTATCTGGGTTATTGGGTGTCAGCCACACACGTACCTGATGAAGAGGACGCCCTGTTAGTCTAAAAGGCTTGGGGCTCCCTTGAGTCGGGTTTTGATATTTGGAGTTGTTACCAACAGGTTCGCATACGGGGAGGACTTTGTTTTTTTGAAACAACAATTTGGTGCATGGACAATGTTGTGGGGGTTTCATCAGTGGTATCAGTCACAAGCTTCAAATTTATTCAGCCCCGGGAGAGAGAGTCTGGGAACTTGATCATTTCGGTCATATCTTGACTCCAGTGGCAGAGGCAACACCCTCAGCTGAACTGGATTCTAATTGCGAATAGAAATACAAGCAAGCATCACTTATGAGAGCCGTAGAAGTACACCGCAAGTAAGAGTAAGGTAGCGGAGAAGATGACACAAGTGACGCCGCTTTAATCCCCCGAAGCCCTCTGCTGATGCACCTCGAGCTCCAATGACGCATAAATCAAGAACAATAGAAAGAAAGGAGCCCCAGCCGGACCCCTCAATCATCCTCAAAAGAATCGCTTTGTACCCCAAGCCCGTTCTCGCTTCCCCCATCGCGTCCCCGCTGCCAAACCCGTTTCCAAGGTCCATCAGGCCCAAAAGCAGACTCATGATCTCGCCGCATGCCTTCGAGCACGCCGACCAAACCACCCAGACGCAGCCGCTCCAACACTATGTTCATGCCATCCTTGCTCTTGACCAGGGCGTCTCGTGTCCTGCGCATCCCCACCAGCTCGATGGTCCGCTGAATCGATGACGTCGACCAGGACGCAAAGAAGCCTTTCTTCGCTGGCGCCTCGTCCTCGCTCCCGTCGCCGGACGAGCTCGACGTCGGCACGGATATCCCACCTCTCGCTCTCTGCCCCAATAATCTCCCCTGCCCAAGCCGCGAATGGAAAGTCACCGTGGTCGTCACATCAGTCGTCTCATCCATCGCATGCTCCGCTGACCGTCCACTCATCAGACCCGACGGCCGCCGATACGCCTGCTTCTCCACCACGCTCAGGATGCCCGTCCACTCCAGGTTGCGCGACTCGGTCCGCATCCAGCCTTCGCGGACGTCGATGACGCTCTTCTCCAGGACGTAGCTCCGGGCCGCATCGCTGCCGGAGCCCAGGATGCCCTTGGGCAAGAGCTTGACGACGGCGGGCGGCAGTTTGGAGCGCTTGAGGTGCAGGCGGGTGGTGCTGAGGCGCTGGGTGGCCGGGTCGAAGTGGCGGTCGATGACATCGGTCGAGAGCACGTGCTTGGCGTAGGGGTTCGGGTAGCGCAGGAAGTAGGCGAGCGTCACGGCGGGGAAGGGGTAGTCGTAGGTGAAGGAGCTTTCGTAGAATTTCACCATTGTGAGGGTTGGGTTGGTTCGGGAAGGGTCATTGCTGAGGTCAAGTGGATCGCTGATGAAGGATGGTAAGGTAAAGCTAGTGTGGGGTCGGAGGTTGACGTCACGTGGAGCGTGACTTGATTGCGGAGCCGCATTTCGATACGGTGGGTGGTTCGGACTGGTTGGCAAGTTATACAACCCACTGTCGATTTCGTGTCGACTCACGCTGCGCTTTTCGTTGCAAGGCATCCTTTTCAATTTTAGACTTGATAATATTGAAAATCAGAGGGCTCATTTAAGACTGAGAATCCGGTCTTACCACGGACTCAATCGTGGTTCAGCTCCATATAATGGCGAGCGAAACCAACCACCAGCCCGAAGAAGGGCCGCCAGGCAAAGCGTCTAGCATAGCTGATTTGGAGGCCGAGATTGCTCAAATGACAGCCAACCTAGCGAGTATGAACCAATTGCTCGCCGAGAAGCGTACAAACTCATCAGAACCCCGCCAACAACCACCTACCAAATCACAAGCCGCAACGACGGCGGACGAGCCAGGACAGCCACCAGCCCTAACATCTCAGTCATTGACCGCAGAATCTCGAAACCTGAAAGCGCAAGAGCAGAATGTTACACCTTTCGACGTCTCTGGCAGAGTCGATGAGCATGGGAAACTGTTACCCGTCGATTACAACAAGCTCACCGAGAAGTTTGGCGCTATACCTATAAGCAAAGACCTTCTGGCCAGATTCGAGCGCGTTACCGGCCACAGGGCACATCGATTTCTTAGGCGAGGCATAGTCTTCACGCATCGTGAACTAAACCTCATATTGGATCGGTACGAGAGAGGAGAGCCGTTCTACCTATACACCGGACGGGGCCCGAGCAGCGATAGTATGCATGTGGGGCATGTGGTTCCGTTCGAGTTCACCAAGTATGTCATCTTGAGTCCCTCCACGCTCGTTGCTGATTTGCGTCGAGATATTTGCAAGATGTGTTTGACGTGCCCCTCGTTATAATGTTGACCGACGATGAGAAGTTCATGCACAGTCCGAAGCTGAAAGTGGAAGATGTTCGAAAGTTCGCAAAGCAGAATGCGGCCGATATCATTGCCGTTGGGTTCGATATGAAGAAGACGTTCATCTTCAGCGATTTCGACTATATAGGTGGGGCATTTTATGAGAATATGTGCAGAATGGCAAAGCATATAACGATAAATTCTGTCAGAGGTACTTTTGGTTTCAATGATAGGTGCGTGCTGTGCTATGTCAGCCCGACCCCAGCACTATAAAAGTTCAGGCGACTTCTAGTCTTCGTGTGAAGTGCTGAGACCAGGTGACAGTAACAACGTCGGCGAGTTCTTCTTCTGCGCCACCCAATCCGCCAGCGCCTTCGCCACCAGTTTCCCACACATCTTCGGCTCGGACCCGAAAAAGACAGCCTCCATACCCTGTCTGATCCCCTGCGCCATCGACCAAGACCCGTACTTCCGGCAATGTCGCGAACACGCCGAGAAGATGAAATACAAGAAGCCCGCCCTCATCCACTCCATCTTCCTGCCCGCCCTGCAAGGGCCCGGGTCGAAAATGTCCTCCAGCGTCGACATCTCCGCCATCTTCATGAGCGACACCGACAACGCGATCAAGAAGAAAATCAACAAGTACGCCTTCTCCGGCGGCCAGGATACGGCCGAGCTGCAGCGCGAGAAGGGCGGTAATACGAAAGACGATATCTCGTTTCAGTACCTGACGTTCTTCCTCGAGGACGACGACGAGCTGGAGAGGATACGCGTCGCGTATGAGAAGGGCGAGATGTTGACGGGAGAGTTGAAGGCGATTTGTGTGAACGAGTTGCAGACTTTCGTCAGGGGGTTTCAGGAGAGGAGGAAGATGGTGACGGATGAGGTTAGGGATGAGTTCATGCGGCCGAGGAAGTTGGAGTATAGGGGGAATCCGAACCCAGTGCCGAAGGAGGCGAAGAGTGGTGGGAAGGCGGAGGGGAAGAAGTGATTTGGAGTTTCGAGGTTTAGATTCCCTCTTATGGCCATTTCTCGTATGAGATACAGATTTGACACCTCCAGAGCATAAACCCCACATCGCAATCAAACAACCCAGGTACACCCCCACAGCCCTTCCCCTCCTACTCCGGCCCCATCACCTCCCCTCCCCACCTCCGCCACCCTCCCCCTCCCCCAACCTCACAACCCCCCCCACAAACCCCCTAACCCCATTACTAACCCACACCCCCTCCCCCCCCCTCAAACTCTCCACCCCCACGCACCCCTCCACACACAACCCCCCCTCCAACGCCCACCTCCGCGTCGTCCCCCGATTGCCCCCGCACCCCCCCGCCGGCGTCACCCACCGCCCGCCGCGCCAGAAATACACGCTCGTCAGACTCCCCTCGGTGATTTCGCCCGCGGGATTGTAGAGCAGCACTTCGACGGGGGCGGCGAGGGACGGGATGCGCGCGCGGGAACGTGCTTCGGTGTAGGGGGCTCGGTGGGTGGTTTTGTGCGAAGTGTGGGGTGTGGGGGCGGTGGGGGATGTGTCGAGGAGGATGAGGTAGGGCTGCAGGGGGGGGTGGGTAGGTGGTGGTGGAGGGGTGGGGGGGTAGAGGGTGGTTGGGAAGAGCTGGGTGAGGGTGACGGCGGGCGTGGGTGAGGTTGAGGTTGTGATGGTGCCGGTCGGGGAGATGAGGATGCGGATTCGTAGCGGGGACGGGTTCGGGTTCGGGCTGGGGTCGGGGTCGTGGGTCGGCGGGCTGTCTGCGGTGGCGGTTGTGGTGGCGTCGTGGACGGCTTGTGTGAGGGTTTGGTGTAGGCTCTTGAGACCTGCGTCGGAGGAGAGGACGCTGCAGGCTTGGGGCCACTTGAAGTGTTCTGCGGCGGCGAGCAGGCGGTCCCGGTGGTGGGAGAGCATGTAGAAGGGATTGGGGCCGTTGAAGAGGTTGTTGACTGGGTGGGTTGCGAGAAGGGGGTCGTAGCGGATTGAGGTGAAGATTTGGAGCGGTGGCGGGGCGGAGGAGGTGGTGGGGGACGGTGGGATGGAGGTTGGTGGATCTGGTGAGGACATGGTACTTTCGGATGGTTGTAATATAGAGTTTTTGTTCTTCCTGAGAGGGTAGGTAGGGAAGGGGAGCTTGGAGGGTTGAAGTTACTCGGATGATGAGTCAGGAGAATGAGGGAAGGAAACTTCCGAGGTTGCGGAGATGAATGACATTTGGTAGAGATATGATCCAAGAGTATCAAGCAGAATGAAGCAGGATTACCATTGATGAGGAAAGAAATGAGCGATCGGGCTTCATAAGGGTACCTGATGAAAATGGAGGTACTTGTTTACTCAAGTTTTCAATGCTCTTCCAACGCAAATGAATTTTGTCAACCCAAGAATTGAGATCTTGACATTGAAGATAATTTTGCCCTGCTCTAAGGTATCAGAGATTCTTTAGCGTTGTTTACTCCGGGAATACTTTTCTCCGCGAGCTTCTCATACGGCACACCACACAGTATGGTCTGCCGTATGGTCTGCCGTACTTACGTCTCCGGTCTACGACAAAGTTCGAGTAGTAGTAAACTACCTAAGGTACTCGATACCTGCTGCAGCGTGTTTCTTTCCGTCAGCTACCATATCGCCGTAATTGATTGACGGACCTGTCCGATCTTCTTTTCCGGAGTCTTTCCACCACTGTGTTAACATCATGTCTGGAGAAACTGTTCCAATCCCTCCGCTACGAAATGTTGCACTCGACACATCATCCTTCACCTCACAACAATCATCATCGCTTTGGGACCGGTTATCAACATGGGCATCAGAAAATAAAGCCGTCGTGTATACAATTGCAGGTATTGCCGTGGTTGTGACGGGTGCCGGTGCGGTATACTACTTGTCGGACTCGAGAAGAGGCGCTAGACCTGCGGAGTCGTCGAGTGTTGTCGAGGAGAAAAAGAAACAGAGTAAGAAGGACAGACGGAAAGCGAAGAAGCAGGCGGAGGAGGCGAACAAGGATGTTACGCCGAAGACAGTAGCAGAGCCAGGTACGTTGAGTTGTTTGGTCTGTACAGCAACTGCTAACCCCATCGGCAGAGGAAACTGTGAAGAAAACGCCGACTGTGGAAGCCGAAGACGAAACACCGCACATAGACGAGACAAACGTTGGGAGTCTTTCAGAACAGGTACGCTCATTTACATGTGTGCCTTTCGATGCTGACTGGGAGCAGGAACGCAAGGATAACGCTGCAAAGCTAAAAGCCGCGGGCAACAAAGCTTACGGCTCAAAGAACTACAACGAAGCTATCGATCTATATGGGCAAGCCATCATCTGCAAACCAGATCCGATATTCTATTCCAATCGGGCGGCCTGCTATAATGCCCTTAGTGATTGGGACAAGGTCGTTGACGATACTACCGCTGCCATCGCTCTCGACAATGAATACGTCAAGGCACTCAACCGCCGGGCGAACGCATACGAACACCTTGAGAGGTACAGCGAGGCGTTACTGGATTATACGGCCAGCTGCATCATTGATGGCTTCAGGAACGAGCAAAGCGCACAGAGTGTGGAGAGACTCTTGAAAAAGGTCGCTGAAGAGAAAGGGAAGGCTATCCTTGCCGATAAAGAGAAGAAGCTACCTAGTCCCACATTCGTCACCAATTATCTACAAAGCTTCCGACCACAACCGCCTCCCGAAGGCTTGGACGAAATGGCAAAGTTGGACGAGGAGACCGGGAAAGGGCAGCTGCAGGCTGGCTTGATCGCAATGGCTAAGAAGACCGGCGACAGTTACGAACAGGCAGCTAGAGCTTTCGACAGGGCCGTTGATCTCGGTGACCTTGGAGACAACGAAGCTTTCGCGTACAACATGCGAGGCACCTTCAGGTACTTAAGGGGCGAGAACACCGATGCATTGTCCGATCTCAGCCAGAGCGTTGAGCTTCAGCCTACCTTGACTCAGAGTTATATCAAGCGAGCTAGCCTGCATCTCGAACTTGGTAAAGAGCACGTCATGCCTATAAGGGAAACTCAATGCTGACGATGTTTAGGTGACCGAGAAGCTGCCGCAAACGACTTCGAGCAAGCCATGACACAGAACAAAGACGATCCCGACATCTACTATCACCGAGCTCAGCTGCACTTCATCCTCGGCGAGTTTGCGGAAGCGGCAAAAGACTACCAGAAGTCGATCGATCTGGACCGAGACTTCATTTTCTCGCACATCCAGCTAGGTGTCACACAATACAAGATGGGGTCAATTGCCCCGTCAATGGCCACCTTCCGGAGATGTATCAAGAATTTTGACAAAGTGCCTGATGTGTACAACTACTATGGTGAGCTTCTATTGGATCAGCAAAAGTACCAGGAGGCCATCGAAAAGTTCGACACTGCAGTTGAGATGGAGAAGCAAACAAAGCCTTTGGGTATGAACGTGCTTCCAATCATTAACAAAGCCCTCGCATTGTTCCAATGGAAGCAAGACTTTCAGGAGGCGGAGAAATTGTGTCAGAAAGCATTGATCAGTATGTCAAGTCTCTCCTTCCTCATCTCGCGTCGAAACTGACAGGTTGGCAGTTGATCCGGAATGTGACATTGCCGTTGCAACAATGGCACAGCTTCTTCTACAGCAAGGGAAGATCACCGAAGCCCTCAGATACTTCGAACGGGCGGCAGAACTATCGAGGACGGAGGGAGAGATCATCAACGCCCTCTCATACGCCGAAGCAACAAGAACCCAGCTTGAAGTGCAAGAGAAATACCCGCAACTTGCTAGCCGGCTGCAGGGAATGGGCGGTGGTGGTCTTGCAGGAGCTCCGCTGCGATAGAGACTTGTTCGCGGCTCGTTTGCAGTACGGAAGTCTTTGCATCAGATAAGCATAACCGTCGCCTCAAAGCACTCTTCCGTGCTTGATGACACGCTCTTTTCTCAACTCAACTCATCGTACATCTCTGATGTTTTGG
>JAABUJ010005371.1_pt1 | contig 12850 bp, 7 predicted proteins | sample 5559131 | NCBI WGS metagenome assembly JAABUJ01 (sample SAMN10711875, study PRJNA513366) | rock metagenome | isolation source: Antarctica rocks | place: Antarctica: Victoria Land, Mt New Zealand nord | collected 2016-01-07
AGCTGGTGGTTGTGGGGGTCGAGGGGGGGGTGTGAGGTTGAGGGTGGTGTTGGGGACTGGGGGGAATGAGAAGGGGAAGAAGGGGGGGAGGGGGACTTACCACCGGACAGGAAAGTCATGCGAATGCTCCGCTGATGCGCGATGCCCTGCAGGGTGCGAATGAGATAGGTGCGCTCGATATCCTTGGACTCGTGCGTCCACTGGTCGCGGAGCTCGTCGAGCATGTCGATGTCGCCGAACGGACTCAGGATGCCGCCCATGAGGCCCGATTTGCCGACCGCCTTCTTGACCGACTCGAAGCCGGAGCCGACGACGGCTTTGGCGCCCACCACGCCCGCGACGGAGCTCGTCACTTTGCCGAGCACGTTGTACGCTCCCGTCACGGCCTTCTTGCCCGTCGCCACGGTGTGGGCGAGTTGTTCGGCGGCCTCGAGGCGTGGGTAGACGATCGGGACGGCGATCATCCAGATGCAGTGTTGCACGCTTGGAGGGAGCATGGCCACTTTGGGGAAGAGGCCTTGGTACGTTTTACCGGCCATGACTTGATGCGGGTTTCGTTCCGATCGACAGTCCGGTCCGACAACGGCCACGGCTGGGCCGAGGAATTTGACAAAGTGCCAGCCGGTGCCGGTTATGGTGAAAAGGTCGGTGTCGTCGCTGACGTTACGTTGTAACTCCAGGGTGGTGTGATGCTGGAACAGCAGGTACATTTCGATGCCGATTCGACCGATATTCTTGAACATGTTGGAGAATTGCATGTATTCCGGGAAAGATCCAAACCCGTCGAACCTATACCATGTTAGCAAGCCTTTGGTAAAGCTTTCAAAAGTCTAACATACACGTCGTGATCGTCAATCTGCATGATATGTGGGATCTGGGCAAATGCTTCTCTCAGATGAGGTTGATCGAAATGGCTCGTATAGTAGTGAAAATAGGCATGGTTGACATCCTCCTCATGCTTCGCCGTCCACGGTGCAATCTTCCGATTCTCCTTGCCACTGGTTGCGAGCCACTGTCTGAGAAGAGGGATTTCCTTCCACAGCCTATCGGCGTAGATCTGATCGCCGAGACCGAGCTGAGTGTGAAAACCGCCACAATCGACGTGCTTTTGCATGACATCTTTCCACATATATCCCACACCACCGAGACGAGAGCGCTCGTTGGCATTGACATTGAGTGCAAAGTCGTTGCCAGAGTGTGCAATAAAGCGCCAACTGGTTTCGTGGCGACCCGCGACAAGGAATTCGTACCGCGTACAGCCAAGGTGAGAGGTTATGGCGTATGTCCATCTGGCGCCACCTGCATCCTCCATGGGCAGGTCAATCTCATACTTGTAGAAGATCCACCTCTGATGGCTGTAGATTGGATTCGCTTTCAATTGTCGTGGGTTCGGTGAGAGATCGACGCTTTGGTGAATGTGAATAGTAGGAGGTTGTGGCGCATCTGTGACGAGAAGGATTGAGCCGAGCCATAACCCTCGTTCGAGGTCCATGTTGATGTAGCGCAAGTACGGGCCAAAGTAAACACCATTTGTGGGTGCAATCTTGTACATGTCGACACCACTGCTTGGTGGTGGGCCGGTGAAGCCTGTCGTTGTGGGCGTTGCTGAGCTTATACTCATGATACTCTCTGCGTAGCCTGGTGTTGCCGGTTGAAAACCCGGGGACCCAAGGGGTTTCCCGGCGAATGTGCTCAGACCTGGCGATGCAAGTGGGTGACCTCCATATGTGCTTACCGTGGGTGATAACGGTTCATTAAGGTTGAGAGGGGTCGGACCTTTGGGAAATTCCCACTGCGTTGATTGTGTGGGAAGATGGATGTAGTAATATTGTCCAGAATTCGGGTCGAGGTGCGCAATCCACCCTTCGGGCAAAGGCGGAGGTGAAGCTGGCCCCGGCCCTTGCGGACCTGGGGAAGGGTTCAAGTACTGCTGTGCGGGACTAGCTGTACTCTTCTGACTCGGCTGTGGGGAAGATACGCTTTGCGCTCTAGGGTCGTTTGCAAAAGCAGGGTGACCTTGGTTGATTGAGTTGTCTGTCATAGCGATGCTAGCACCACCACCGGCACCGGCACCGGCACCGGCACCAGCACCAGCAATGGATGCCGCAGCGGCTCCGCCAAGGCCATGCTTCTCGTTTGGATAGCCCTGCGCTGTTGTGCCGGCTGCGCCGAGATGTGCGTTGTGTGATACGCTCGAGTATGCGGGGGGAGGGGAGGCGTTCATATGCATTCGTTGAAAGTCCTGCTCCAGAGCCGTGTGAGTTGGGCTCTGACCAGCTTGGGGTGGACTTTGCGTTCGGTGGCCAAGCTGTGAAACCTGAGGTTGGGAAGGACTCGAGGCTTCGCCGGGACCTTGGTATATGGTAGGTGGACCGTGTGGCTGCGTACCGGGCTGCTCGGTTGGGGTCCACGGCCTCCTTGGTGGTTCCTGCTGTTGCTGGTTTGGAAGGGGCTGGCCCCCCTGCGGCAGTGGGGTGTACTGATTGATACGCTGAGCTGCCGCTGCATTCTGGGCCTGCAGGCTAGTCAGAGTCGATGCTCCTGCGATACCAGCTGCTGCGTAACGGGCCTCAATCCCACCACCTGGGTGTCCGCCGGGTGGGATGATAGGCGTCTCCGGGGGTGGTGGAGAGCCTCGTTGCGCTCTTGTGGTCGACGTAGATGCAGTAGAGCTGAAACGATTCACAGATGGTTGCGTCGGTATATTGAGACTGCCTGCCTCTCCCGGCGAGGCTCCTGCAGGTGGCGGCCAATATTGTTGGTGATAGTCTGGATACGGATTCAGCTCAACCTGAGGCGGCCTCTGGACGTCTAATGAATCTGGTAGTTCTGACGCGCCATTCCGCATGGGCATTCTCTGGAACAGACCTTCCTTATCTGGTATGTCCGGTCCAGGAGAATCGGGCAATGGTTTCGGGATATTGCCACGCCTCTCCGCGAGCGTCGAAGCTGGCGGTTGCTGCGCATCACGACCACCGCGAGACTTGAGCGCAGAGGGATAACCCGCAGCGGGCTGTCGCCTCGGGTCCGCCGAGCCAGCAGAAAGCGGCGGGGATGAAGTATTCCAGGCCGGCGATGGTCGGCCTTGCTCAGGTGTTGCCATTCCCCCGTTCTCACCCGACGTTTGTTGGTTCGGCCGAGTATTCATGGGACGTTGTTGCGGCTGCTGTCGATCATCAGGATAGGGTAGTGGGGCTGCCGAGCTTGAAGCTCCAGGTGGGAGAGGGAACAGGGTTGGATTGGAGAAGCCACTGCGTTGACTTGCGGCAGACCCTGCGCGAGGTGCGTCGGAAGACGTTGACTCTCGTTTGTGAATTCGCAAGGGTTCCACGGTAGGTATTTCTGAAGTGGAGGGTCTTTGGAGGAACAACTCTTCCTCGGGCTTGCCATGACGACCGGGGCCGCTCATCTTCACAGCCTTCGTAGGGCCGACAACAAGATGCACGGATTCGGACGCTTGTTCAGGATAGCTGATTTCTATCCCACTGATCTATCCTTGGATGCGAGCTGGAGAAAGCTGTACCGACACTGTAACAAGGCGCCTTGCCCATTAGGCGCTGTATGATACGATTCTAGAGGTTGCGCATGCCAGAAATGACGTGAAGTCAACGGATGGAGAAGAGCACTCGGTGGCCCTTGGAAGATCAGCTTCGGTGACAGTATAGCTTCAATCGGGAATATAAATATTGACACTGGTGTATAGCTGCAGCAAAGAGCGAAACATGTATGTGATGCGCAAGCAAGCAGCCCACCACGCTCTGTAAGCGCCGCGACAGACCCTAAGGTATAGTACGCAGATCAATCATCAAATTTACACAAATACGTCGTTAACAGAGGCCGAGCTTCCTCGCATCTAGACTTGCCTTGAGGATGGTCTGCCGTATTAAGAACGATGTTTGGGATCCAATGCAGGCAGATTTCAGTCATGATCTTCTACTAATTTATGAGTACATTGAAGTAAAGCTCTTCGACACAATTGCCCTCTAGGCTCCCTTGATCCCACCTTCTGGTCTGACTGTAACTTGACAGATTTAAATTTGGATAGTACGGTACAAATGAGTTGAATGTGATGATCGAAGAAAGAGTCTAGGGCTATTCCGTATAGAATTCTTGAAATAACCTCCAATGCATGATTCCGTGTAGGATGCCGAAACGCCACCTGCCAATCCTGCCATTCCAAGGGATGTCTAATTCGCAGAAGGGTATAAGGAGACGATGAGGATGCCAGAGGTTTGGCTAAACCGCCAACTCACCCAGCGACTACGTCCATCTTCTTCCCCTTGACACTTTTCCATTCCATCCCCAGCGCCCCGATCGCACTCAAAGACGCCAGAGCAACTGAGATGTAGAACGTGTTGGTAATCGCCCGGTTGTACACGAACAACACTCCGCTCAGGTGTCTCGGATCGATGGCGTCCTTCAGACTTGTCGCACCAGTCCTGAGAACAATCTGGGGGTTGATATCTGGTACAACCTGTGCCAATCCACTGACGAGACGGTTTGTGAAGATGTTCTGTGCCACAGAAATGAACAAAGCCCCGCCGAACATCTGGGTAAACATCAGGACTGATGTGCCGACTGGGACATCGTCTAAATGGAGAACGGTTTGTGCCGCAATCATTGATTGTTGCATGCCCAATCCGACCCCAAAGCCAAAGATGACCTGATAACCAATCCACTTGGCAGAACCGGTGTCCACCTGCCAGGTCGAGAGGAGCCCGACACCCACGGCCATCAGGACCGATGAGGCGATCATGAATGGCGTGTAGTACCCGATGTTGGAGATCAGTATCCCTGAGATCACGGACATGATGACGAGACCCATGATGGTTGGCAAGTTGCGGATCCCGGAGTCGGTGGCGCTCACCCCTTGAATGGCTTGGAACCAGATGGGAATGTAGTAAACGAGGACGAAGAAGGCACCACCAAGAGAAAACGAGAACAACGCAGCTGATGCCATACTTCGCTGTGACAAGATCCGAGGCGGAACAGTGGCGTTGTCCTTTTTCCAGAATTGAATCGCGATGAACACGACGATCAAGACGCTGAAAACCACGAAGAGCGCGATGATGCGTCCATTGGACCATGGGTACTTCGAGCCTCCCCATTGGAGGGCAAGAAGGAGACACACGATGGCCGGGACAAAAACCATGGTGCCGAAGGGGTCGAATTGCCGCGCGCGCGCCCTGAATCCAATCGAGTCCTCATTCGTGCGAGTGGGCGACCGGAAGAAAAGGCTGATGACGACAAAGGTCACCGCTCCGATGGGTAAGTTGATGTAGAAGCACCACCGCCACGAAACATGATCGGTGAAGGCTCCACCCATCAGAGGTCCAGCGACGGAGGCTATGCCGTACATGGCGCCTATGAGTCCCGTGTAGATGGGCCTTTTGACCAACGGAACCGTGTACGCGATGATGACGAGCGCCCCGGAGAAGATGCCTGCGGATCCCAGACCGGCAACGGCACGGCCAACGATGAGAGCCACCGATGTTGGCGCAGCACCACAGACTACCGAGCCGACCTCGAAGATAAAGATAGCCACCAGATAAACCCGTTTGATAGGGAAGAAGGTGTAAAGTTTGCCGAAGAACAGTTGGAAGGAGCATGTAGTCAGAAGATATGCGGAGCCATACCACCCTACATCCTCGAGAGCTTGGAAATGATCCGTTATTTTTGGGATCGCCGTCGCAATGATGGTGTTATCCTGCACGACGATACCGGGTCAGCACGTAGTTCAATCCGATTCACTACATTTCAGAATGATCCAAGAGAGTACTGACCAGTGCAACCAAGAAAACAGACAGACAGAGAGCGATCATTATGACGAAAAGTTTGAGGCCTGTTGGATACTCGGGTTCATCGCTCAGCTTGTCTAAGGCCGCTGCCTCTTCCATCGGTGTCGTCTCGACAATCCTCTTCTCACCGTACCCCACGTCTGTCGTTGAGGCCCTTGGGGATGTTGCATCCCCGATGGATCCTTTCTCGACATTGGAAAGCGAAGGTTCCTGACTGGGAACTGCCGTACTATTTCGTGACGTCTCCATCCTCGGATCGTTGCCTATGGGGCCCTTAGGCCGTCGCAGGTTGGGGAACTTCATCGAGTCTGAGGAGGCAAGGTTGAAGAATGGAGGATGCGGGTAGGTATTCAGCTATGGAATACCTTGCAAACAAAGAATGCTGCCTAAACTCCGCGACGTTCTTTCATGTAACGCTGACTTGATCTCAAAATAGAATGAATGGTTATGATCTGCATGTTATATAGGTAGGTAGATCATCAACATTATTACTCACTCCCATTCCTACGGACTTCGGTCTTTGATTCCATCCGAGACCGAATTATTCTGCCTGAGAAATAATTCATTCCCCAAAATGCATTAAGCTTATCTTAGCTCCGATGACAGATATGTAAGGGCTTACCTTAAGGTAGTTAATGTACGAAGTACCTTACCCAAGAGTCATATACTTGTACCGGTGATGTTCGGCATATTATATTTCACCGCAGTACGAATACATGTATTATTGAATAAAAAGAAATGCTTGGACATCTCACTATGAATTGCTGACCAATTTCATCTGCCAAGGTACCCGACGCTAACACCCAAGTCATCATATACCTTCGGTACCGGGACACAGGTAAAACCCGTGGGCTGCACGTGTTAGGCAACCTTCACGGCCCAGGGAAAAACTTTTCTCCACTAGCAAACTGATTGACCCCGCAAACTCCGCAAACTCCGCAACCGTCCAGGACCTCCGTAGGGTTCCTCCTTACCTTACTATTATTATTAACGGAACGAGGCATGACTTCCTGACATATCTTAAAATACGTGTACTATAGGTCTATCTTATAAATTTGATCTTACATCTCATATCCTCTTACATCCTACCTTACGTTTGTTGAGACCGAGAGCTCGATGCCTCCCTGCTCAGGGTGAGGTGACTGACTTCAAGCCCCCTTACAAGTACCGGTCTACCGCTTTGTTCCAGCATCCTCGTGCTGACATGAGTGCGGGCCATGCCCTGCCTCATTTCACCTCAACTTATCTGAAGTAACATATCGAGAAACACCAGTTCCAAGCAATGTGGTATACCTTCCAAGAGACGAGTACAAAGTGCCTATCATCACTCAGTCAGACTTGTTGCTCTGTACCCGAGCACTCTACCCCTGAGCTGGCATCTAGATCTAGATCGATAAGCGAAGACGATGAGGTGATACCTACCTAGTCGACAAGCTCGTGTGCTACTCCAGGACTGGAACAATAATTACTACCTGGTACCTTACCAGACAACATCTCCGCTTTGGAGTTACCCACCTCGACGGAGCTCCCATGCACTATGCGCACCGAACAGATGGTCCATGTCACGGTGCTTGAACTTACAGGGTAGTTATACGGAGTAGGCACGCAGCTCATATATTCAAGTCGGACGCACATGGTATAAAGCCACTCTCAAACGCAACTAACATGCAAGTCACAACATATGGAAGATCCGTTTCCCCAGATTCGGCAACAACATGGAGGGAGGGAACCAATGCGCCACGATGCGGGCTTACCCATGCTTTCCTTTTCTCCGAGAAGCGCGGGTCGATGGATTGGTCCGCATGTCGCAACAACCAAGTATCTGCCTTCTGTTTTGGCCTGGCAGATGCTGTGGCTACCTGGTCGTTACCTATAGGTAACGTCCTTTCTCTCTCAGTCGCGCCAGCCACAAAGGCAGAATCTGAGGAATTTAGGTAACGTCGAGCTGGCAAGAGAAGCGCATCCATACCAGATCCCTACCTGATCTATCTGATCTATCTGATCTATCTGATCTATCTGATCTATCTGATCTATCTGATCTATGGTGGCACTTACCCAATACACACATGTGTACCTTGCATTTGCCGGTCGATCTCTTGGTTATTAATCTCCGACCTCTTACAGAACGCCTTACAGGACGCTATGGAAGAAGGGTCTGGCACAACATCAGTGTCACCATCGAAAGTCACCCAATGGAATACAAAGGCCGTCTACTATATCAGTGCGCGGACTGGATAGGACGAACCATGGCGTTCGAAGCTTGGAAATGGGCATGGTCATGGACAGATGCCCTCTAGCACTGACCCACCTCATATCTGAACCCAAACGCCGGTCCGTTCCAGAACACCAAGGGAGACCGAGACTAATGTGCCGTTTGCTCACATTAGTTAGGTAGGTAGGCCACATCGACCCTCCAAGCCGCTAGGAGCCATTCCAAGATCAACCACAATCAATAGTCCTACCTATCCAACACTACCTTCTCGGGTCACGAATGGTGGCACCACCTTCATGAGGATTGCTTGGAAAGAGAGGATAAAGGACAGGACCTTCCACCCTTACTGTCCTTCCTTCCCTCCTCGCACAGCACACAGGACCGCTTCAGCCCTCTTTCATCATCATTGCCATCTATCCAGCCGAAGCAAGACAGGTCTGCTTATGAGCGGGTGACAGTATTCGCTGAAAAACAACCACAACGATCCCTCTGTATCCGTAGAAACACATCACCTCGCACGCAACCGCCATGCCGCCACCACCACAGCCTTCTCCGCTACTACAGCTTCCTCCGGAATTCACTCCTGCCCTGGTGGCCTACATGCTAGAACACATAGATGACACTCAAGGCCCGCGCGTAGTCGCCATCAGTGTCCTGTTCATCGTCACATCCGTCGTTGCGGTAGTGCTGCGTTTCATCGCAAGAAAGATGAGGAAGCTGCCGTGGCTGATTGACGATTGGTTCATGCTGCCCGCTCTGGTAGGGTTTGAACGAGGTCTTTGGTGTTGGGTTTGCTAACGGTTGTGCAGTTCTTCACCGTCATGCTATGCGTTGAAAATATAATCTGTCAGTGGAGATTTTCATTGGTATTTGCTCACCTATCACGCGCCTCTAACCGCCCGATAGGTGTGCACTTTGGCGATGGAAAACATCTTCTCGCACTGACAGTGCCAAACATTGTCAAGATCGGCCAGGTAATACCGTCTCACAACCGTACAAACTTGTGGAATTTACTGATCCTCAAGCCCAGGGCATCTACTACCTGTCTGTGACGTATGGCTTTGTCCATTTCTTCATCAAAATGTCCATCTTGTTACTCTATCGGCGGCTCTTTTCGGATATCAACCGCGCCTTCGCCATTGGCCTTCGAGCCACCATGGTATACGTTACCGCCTGGTCCGTGGCGACAGTTCTGGTCTGCATCTTCGCGTGCACCCCGATTTCCTTCTTCTGGACGCAACTCTTACCCAATCCGCCACCTGGCGTCTGCATCGACGAGGTCGCGGCCCAGGTGGGCTTGAACGTCCTCAACACCGTCGGCGACATAGCCACATTGCTGCTTCCGGGTCTGGCTTTGTGGGGTTTGCGAATGACAACTGAGAGGAAGGTAGCGGTGGCGGCCATCTTCATGATAGGACTTTTGTAAGAAAGCCAGATGATCTCAACTTCATCATCGGACGGTTAACTCTTGCTTTTCGTGTAGTGCAGTTGGGGCGGGAATTGCACGCACTGTCATGGTCTATCGCGAAGGACTTGACTTCACTTGTACGTGCGCGCTGGAGAGATTCGCTTTGCTCCCAACTGCATCGGCCTGAAGCTGACCGAACTGACCGTAGATGACGACGCCGACCTGGTCGTTTGGACTGCCATCGAACCTGCCGTTGGCATTCTCTGCGCTTGCTTCCCAGTCATAGCTCCAGCTTTCAACCGATCCATGTTCAAGGGTCGCTTGGGCAGCGGCAGTGGTTCATTCCTGCGCAGGGTCTTTGGCAGCAAAACTTCGAAGAAGGGTGCATCCGACGATAGCATGCCTCTTTCATTCATTAGCCCATATGTTAGCGCCAACGAGAAGACAACTCATCCGTTCTCACACCTAAGAGAATCCGAGGACAAGGAGAGTCAAGTCGTCGTCGAGTCGGATATCAGTCGGCACAACTCGGCTGTTGTCACGCGGCAGGTGTTCGTACCGGAATACGAGGCAGATGGTGCCCTTCCAGCTCTTCCACACGAGACAGTCCGTTCCGGGTCGGACGCTGAATGGGTTGCCAAGTACCCTCACAGACAGGTTTGAAATGCTCATACTGCTCATACTGCTCATGAGCATCAATGGCCGGAACTTTCTTAGGATTGGTGATCGAGGAAATGCCGCGACGTGGAGAAAATGACGGATCCTTCTCAATATATCACCTACCTAAATATGTACATACGATCTAAACAAGCTCAATTTTGGAAGAGCTATTATATTGATATCGAGCGCCTCGAGTCTGACATACTCTGTGTTTACGATTTATAATTGAGTTACCTTACCACACTCTTCCATCTGCGCCTTGTAGTCGTCCAAAACATCTTAAGCTTGCCCCCGGCAAGTTCCGCCCTCGTGCCATGATTTCACTACGCCGCCCACACACAGATTGTGGTAAATTTAGTGGCATCAAATCGCCAACTCGTCCTCGACATCAACGTATATAACCAAGAAGATGCCGGGCTCTACCAATACCCTTCTGATAGAAGGCTCATTCGAAGAGCTTGCGGAAGAACTTGCGCAATACATTGACGGCATCAAGAAAACTCAAGGCGAGGAAGGCTCGAATATACAGGGCGAGATCGCACCACTCTCGGAGCAGGGACAGAAAGATGAGGTACTCAAGAAGATCGTGACGGCGAGTGCAATCTTGAACGCCGCCCCGGAGAAAGGTAGATTTACGTCCAGCCGTTGCCCAGTGTTCGGGGACTTTTAGGGTTGACTTCTCGCCGTATAGAATTCATTGCGGCCTACAATCTCCTCGTCCACCTCATCCGGCAGTCGCCAAACCTCGATAAATTCCTCCCCAAGATCTGTCAAAACCTCTCTGCTCCCATCACATCCTCGCTGAACAACGGCCCTGGCCTCGCTCTGTCCGTCCTCACCACAATCTTCAACGTCCTCCCACCCGACAACGATACCCGCTACCACGTCTTCCTCGCGATCGTGCGCGTCGTGCGCCGCAGCTCCTCGTTCGAGACTCTCAAATCCCAGCTCAAGAATCTAGATGCGTGGCTGGTACAATGGGACATGGACGAGGAAGACCAGCGAAAGCTCTACCTCGGCATCGCGGACGTCGCCGAGGATGCCGGCGAAGACGAGCAGTCATACCTCTACCTACTACGGGCCCTGAGAACGATACCGACGGAGGAAGTCAACGGCGACGAAGCGCGAACTCTCTCCATCCGCGCCCTCAAAGCAGGCTTTTCGCATCCCAGCCACTTCGACTTCCAAGACCTGACTGCTCTAGACTCGATCCAGGCGCTGAGCAAATCCGAACCGGTCTTCTTCCAACTGCTGGAGATCTTCAACGCGGAAGGGCTGGACGATTACAACGACTTCAAAGACGAGCACGAAGGCTGGGTCGAGGAGCAAGGACTGGATGATTCGGTTCTGGCCCGGAAGATGCGGTTGCTGACTTTGGCTTCGCTCGCGGCATCGACACAGTCTAGATCGCTACCGTATCAGCACATCGCCAAGGCCCTGCAAGTACGGTCCGAAGACGTGGAGATGTGGGTGATTGACGTTATTCGGGCGGGGCTCGTCGAGGGCAAGCTCTCACAGCAAAATCAGACCTTTCTAATTCATCGAAGTACCTACCGCGTGTTCGGTGAGAAGCAGTGGCGGGAGGTGCAGTCGAGGTTGGATACGTGGAGGGCCAGCTTGGAAGGGGTGTTGGCCGTGGTGAGGCTGGAGAGAGAGCAAGTGATCCGGCAGAAGGAACGGGAGCTGAGGAGTCTGGACTACAAAGTCAACGGAAGCGGTGGCGGCAGTGGTGGTGCGAGGGGTGGGCCGAGGGAGCTTGATATGATGGCCGATTAGGCGGGAAAACCGACTAAAGCAAAACATAGACATCGTGGCGTTCTAGGCTCCAGGGTTTCAGCTCGGAGTATGAGATGGGTTCTACCTTCGTTGGTTCAATGGCCCATGACCATAGATCCACAGTATCTAGAGTTCAAAATGTGAAATCTTCCGTGTTGACCGTTAATTTTCTATGTCGAGTAGTTTTCTATGTCCTCGACGCATGCCCACCCACCGCCTTGCGCAGCCACCAACAAACAACCAACCCCAACAACCCCAACCCCCCCTCCCAACCCCAAACCGAACCGACAATCCACTCACCCCCCCACCACAAACCCCCTCTCCCCCATCCGCCTTTTCACCTCCTCGTAGACCCTCTCCGCCGGCATCGCCGCGGGGATCCGCACCACCTTCCCCTGCCGCTCAAAGTACTCCACAACCGGCATGCTCGTCTCCACAAACGTCTTGAAGCGCTTCCGAATACTCTCCGCATTATCGTCCGCCCGCCCCGACGTCTTGCCCCGGTTCAGCAGCCGCGCCTGCAACACGTCCTCGGGACAGTCGAAGAACAGGCTGAAGGCCGACGGGCATACGCTCGACTCGAATTTCAGCGCTTGGTCCATTTTGCGCGGGAAGCCTGTCCCGTGGGCGTCGATGGTCAGCGCCCCTTTTCCCCAGAGAAAAGAAACGAAACGAAGAGGGGAGAGGAAAAGCCCCAGACTTACCGTCGATTAGAAACCTCCCCTCCTTTTTATCCCCGTTCACATCCGCAACCATAGCATTCTCCAAAAGCTGTACCGTAACCTCCATCGGCACGATCCGCCCATCCCGGATATATTCCCTGATCAGCCCCCCAAACTGGCTATCGGGTCGGTCCTGCTCGGCCCGCAGCAGGTCGCCCGCCGACAGGTGTGTGAAGCCGTAGTCCGCTACCAGTCGCGCGCATTGTGTCCCTTTGCCCGCGCCGGGGCCGCCCAGGACGAAGATTACGGAGGTGCTGGGGGGGGTGAAGGTTGG
>JAABUJ010005372.1_pt1 | contig 12850 bp, 16 predicted proteins | sample 5559131 | NCBI WGS metagenome assembly JAABUJ01 (sample SAMN10711875, study PRJNA513366) | rock metagenome | isolation source: Antarctica rocks | place: Antarctica: Victoria Land, Mt New Zealand nord | collected 2016-01-07
CACCCCCCACACCCCGGCGACGACCTGGTCGCGCAACGAGACAATCGCCTGCTCTACCAACGGTGCACGCACCAACACCTGCCCCACAGCCACCCCTTCAGGTCATCAGATGACCTGAAGCCTAGGCGGCGTGTCTGGCCTGCCGCAAGCAGCTGCGGCGTATAACACCCACGCAGATGACAGTCATCCTTGGAACGTCGGCAGTGTCCCGCTCATCGATCCTCTTGCGGGAGGCCGCGCGAGCTCGCGATCGTGGAGTGGACCAAGGGCGGTCGGGTCCGCTCCGCCGCGTGCTAAGACAGATGCATAACCACGCCCGCCGACGACGCTGCAGGTAGGTACGCGCGTTGATCACCGTGCTTACCTACCTCGACCAGCCCGCCGATGCCTAGGCCATCGACTCACCCGAGGCTACTACGCCCTCGCCGCACGCCAGTCCACCGACGCTGGCGCGATTGCCGAACGTGGACGCCGCGCCGGTGAGGATCTTGGGACCGACCCCAGCGAAACAATCCGTGGCCTTGTTACGCGGGTGCGCAGGAAGGTCGGCCGCGCCGATCCCGAGGCGCTGATCACCACGATCGGCGGCGGCATGCGGGTGCGCACTTACCTGCCAACCCGCACCTTCGAACTCGTCGTGCATAGCCTCGACATCAGCGCCGCCACCGGGATCGACGTCGCGTTCTCCTCCCGGGTGCTCGCTCACACCACCGAGCTCGCGGCCCGCATCGCCGTGGCCCGCGACGAAGGACGAACGGTGCTATCCGCGCTCTCCGGACGTAGACCGCCTCCCGACAACTTCTCGGTTGTCAGTAGCGATCCCCCGGTAGGTCAGGCTAGATAAACGGGACGTCCTGCGGTGATGTCTGCGGCGAGTTGGCGCAACGTTGCGGCGGGGAGGCGGACACCGAGAGGGGTGAGCGCCTCACGCAGGACACGGTGGACTTGGGCAGTGGGCTGCCCTTGCTGTGTTTGGGCCAACGCACGAAGGACGGCGCGGGCGTAGAGGCGTCGTTGTTGCTTGATCTGGGACGCTACGTTGCGATGGGGAGATGGCGTGCGCTGCCGTGCGGTGGCTTCGGGTGGTCCGGTGATGGCGCTACGCGCGGTACTCATGTCACTCCTTGCGTCGAACTCCTGTTCGACCCAGTATGACTCAGGATCGAACAGCGGCGGGTGCGGCACGCCGACCTCGGTCGCCGGGTAGACGCCGGATCGCGACGCATAGGGGAATCGACACACCTAGGACAGCAATGCGGCGACGCTGTCACTGTCATCTGCCGGTGGTCCTTGCGAGAGTGGACCCATGACGAAAGAAGTGCAGATCACGTTCGACTGCGCCGATCCCGCTGGGCTGGCGGCCTTCTGGGCCGAGGTGCTCCGCTATCAGGTGCAACCGCCGCCCGGCGGATTCGACTCGTGGGGTGCGGCCCTCGAAGCGTTCGGCGTGCCGCGTGACCAGTGGAACTCCCGCTCGGCGATCCTCCCCATCGAGGGTCCACATCCCCGCGTCTTCTTCCAGCGCGTGCCCAAGGGCAAGACCGTCAAGAACCGGCTCCACCTCGATATACGTGTAGTGCCGGGCCTGAGGGTGACGAACGGATGAGCGCCCTCGAGGCCGAGGCCAACCGTCTGGAGGCGCTCGGTGCGACTCGCGCCCATCGGGTCGAGCCCGACAAAGCGACGATGGAGTCCGGCTGCATCACGATGCACGATCCGGAGGGCAACGAGTTCTGCCTCGACTGACGGAAGGGATTCAGAAGCATCCTCAATTCGGCAATCCGTCGGATTTCGTTCGTGACCATGTGGCCGCAGGGGGAACCGCTTGCGGCGACGGTTCTGACACATACGGGCCAGCCCGATATCGTTGATCGGCTTCTCGCAAGCGGATCGTCTACTGCGACGCGACGTCGCGACGCGTGACCTCGAGCTTTGGGTGACCGCTGGTCCGTACGACTTGTCAATTTAGGGTCCGGCCGTCGCGGAGTGTGCGATGGCAGGCGAGGGAGATGATCTTGGCGGCGGGGGCGATGACGTCGCGTCCCGATCCGCTGCTCCAGTCAATATCGTTGGCTTGGAGTCGCACGTCAGACAGGTCGACATCGAATCGGGCGGCGACACCACCGGTGGTGAGGTTGTCGAGGATGACGTGCGCGGCCTCGTCGGTGCAGGCGCGCGGGAGGCCTACCGCGTTGGTGACATCGAGACCGTACGACTGCGTGGTTCAGCGCGCCGATCGCGCCGCCGCCTGGTGGTTCCCACTCTGCGAGTTCCGGTGAGCGAAGATTGGTGAGATGCTCGGCGACGGGCAGTTCGCCGTCGCGGACGGCGATGGTGTCTGACAACAGTTGGAAGTCGCCGCCGACCGCGGCGAGTTCGGCACCGAACTGCTGGTCGGTGAGCCGCGCCGCCATGGTCACGTGTGCAACGAGGTCACGCACCCGCCAGCCGGCGCACAGCGACGGCTTGTCCCAGACCTCGGGTGCCTGCTGCTCGAGGGAGTCGGCGAGGCGGGCGAACGAGTCGCTGATCAGTGCGTGCAGATCCACCAGATGTCCTTTCGGTCCGCGGTGCGCAGGTAGCGCTCGAAGCGGTCGAGCGAGCTCTGGAAGCCGTTCTGCTCGTCGGGTCCGCGCATGGCGTCGGGAACGCGTCGATGGTGGATGCGGATCTCGGTGCGGTCGGCGCCCGCGTCGGTGAAGGTCATGGTGGTCGACATCCCGGAGTCGGACTCTGTCCAGGACAGGGTGTGCGGCGCGTCGACCTGGTCGAACAACCCGCATGTGATGAGTGCTGCCGTCCGCACTGTTGACGATCAGCGTCTCGAAGCGCCCGCCGGGACGAGGCTCGAGAATGATCCCGTCCAGCGGCGTTGTCGTGCCGGCCGGACCCCAGAACGCGCTGAGATGCCGAGGCTCGGTCAGGCAGGCGAACACGAACGGCTTGGGCCCCGACACGGTCCGCGTGTACACGAGCTCGTCGGCGCTCATGGGCGGTGCGCCGGTTGCAGGTGGGCATCGAGTCGTTCAACCTGTCGGCCCAGACCTCCCGAGCCGCCTCGATCCAGGACACGGCCTCCTGCAGCGCCGCAGTTTCCAGCCGGCACGGCCTTCCCGCTCCGGGCGGCCCAGTGATCCCCAGGACGGCTCGTCGGCGCTCCGTGGCGAGGGCGCGGCAGCGGGCGGTGAGCGTTGGTAGGTCGGTCATCGCCGCCGGCTGGCGGCGAGCTGGCTGGCGATGAATGCGTGGGCGTGGGCGGCAAGATCGGCGCCGTCGTCCCACAGGTTGCGCCAGATGGCGAGGTCGTTGGACAGGCCGGGGGACACCTCCTGGGAGGAGAACGACTCGAAGGTGACGGGTCCGGTGTAGTCGATGTCGGCTAGGGCGTGGAAGAAGGACCCGAAGTCGAGGTGCCCGGAGCCGAGGTAGCCGCGATGGTTCTCCCCGATGTGCACGTAGCCGAGACGGTCCCCGACCTGGTAGACGGGGCGGACGAGGTCGTCCTCCTCGATGTTCATGTGGTAGGTGTCCAGGTGGATGGTCACGTTGTCCTCGCCGATGTCGTCGGCCAGGGCTAGGGCGGCGACTGCGGTGTTGATGACGTTGGTCTCGTAGCGGTTGCAGATCTCCAGCCCGAGCGTCATGTCCTTTCCCCGCGCGTCCTTGGCCAGGGTCCGGAGCACGCTGACGACGTTGCGCCGGCCGGCGGCGCTAACCGGGGCGGAGTACTTTCCTAGCGCACTGTAGAGGGCACCGGTCAGGTGGGTGCCGCCGAGCGCCTCGGTGAGGTCGAGCGACTGGTGTAGCAGCCGCTCGCCGCGGTCGACGATCTGCGGGTCTTCGCTGGAGACGTCGGCGTCGAAGGCGAGCCCGCGAGAGCAGGCCACCTGCAGGCCGGCGGCGCGGAGCTGCTGGGCGGCGGTGCCGGCGTCGAGGTTGACGGCGTCGTGTAGGGACAGCTCCAGTAGGTCGAACCCGGTGCGTCGGGTCTGTTCGATGGCGTGCTGCACGGATTCCGGCGAGGTGTCGCCAACCCATACCAGGGCGTGCACTCCCAGCGGGTTCGTCGGTTCCGCGGTGTCCATGGCGTCGTGGCTCGTCTCTCGGGTGTCGGTGGTCGGTGAGGCCGGCTGGCGGGACAGCGGGTGGTGCCGGGCGCCAGCTGGTGGAGGTGCGTTAGGAGGCGACGGCGCCGGTGATCAGTCCGACGATTTCCTCGCCGGTGGTTTGTGCGGTGCGACGTCCGCCGACGCAGCGTCCGGCGCGCATCACCCACACCTGATCGCTGAGCCGCATGACCTGGGCGAAGTTGTGGCTGATGAGCAGGACAGCGTGGCCCTCGGTGCGCAGTTTGGTGATCAGGTCCTCGACCCGCTGAGTCTCCTGCACGCCGAGCGCCGCGGTCGGTTCGTCCATGATGACCAGTTTGGAGCTGAACCCGACGGCCCGGCAGATCGCGACGGCCTGCCGCTGCCCGCCGGACAGCCGCCGTACCCGGGACTGGACGGCTGGCGCGTTGACGGCGAGGGTGGACACCATCTGCTGCGACTGCCGCTGCATGCCCTTGCGGTCGAGCAGCGCGATGGGGCCGACGCGTCGGACGAGTTCTCGGTTGAGGAACAGGTTCTGCCAGACGGTGAGGTCCTCGACGAGGGCGAGGTTCTGATGGACGGTCTCCACGCCGGCCTCGAGAGCGTCCTCTGGGGAGTGCAAGTCCATCGTCGCGCCGTCGAACACGATCGCGCCGGCGTTGGGGCGGTGGATGCCGCTGATGCAGCGCACGAGGGTGGACTTGCCGGCGCCGTTGTCCCCGACGATGGCGGTGATCTCCCCGCGGCGCAGGTGCAGGGAGACGTCGACCAGGGCGCGTACCTGTCCGAAGAACAGCGACACTGCGTCGACGTCGAGGAGGACATTCTCGGCTGGTCCGCTGGACGCGTCAGCCGTCGTGGCGGAGGGCCCGCGGGCAGGTGTGGCGTTGTCGGTCATCGCTGGAACCTCGTCAGGAGAGCGGCCAGCACGACGACGACGCCGACAGACAGCGGTTGGTAGAACTGAGATACGCCGAGCAGGGTGAGCCCGTTGACCAGTGCGGTGAGCAGCAGGGCCCCGATGACCGGACCGACGATGGTGCCGCGGCCGCCGAAGAGGCTGACGCCGCCGAGGACAACCGCGGCTACGGAGTTGAGGAGGAAGGCGGTGTTCGCGGCTGGTTCGGCGGCACCGATGCGGGCGACGAGCAGAATGGCGGCGAAGCCGGCGAGTAGACCCGAGATGATGTAGACCGCGGTCTTGACCCGTGCGGTGCTGATGCCGGTAGCGCTCGCGGCCTCTGGTGAGCCGCCGGTGGCCAGCACGTGGGTCCCAAAGCGTGTGTGGAACAAGACGACGTGGGCCACGATGGCGAATGCGACGGCGATGAGGAAGGTCCAGCCGAAGATGCCGAGCCCGCCGGTGGACAGCTTCAGCAAGGTGGTGTTGATGACGGTGACCGGTTTGCCGTCGGCGAGGATCAGTGCCGCGCCGGAGGCCGCGGACAGCGTGCCGAGGGTGACGATGAAGTCGGTGATCTTGCCCTTGGCGACCAGGAGCCCGTTGACAATCCCCACGATGCCGCCGGCGACCACCGCGGCCAGGCAGGACAGCAGCAGGGTCCCGTCGGTTCGGCTGTAGACCTGGCCGAAGGCGACGGCGCCGAGAGTCAACGTGGAGGCGATGGACAGGTCGATGCCTGCGGTGGTGACGACGAAGGTCTGTCCGATGGACAAGATGATGAGGATCGCGGCCGCGACCAGCATGGACTGGACGTTGCCGGCGCTGAGGAAGGTGGGGTTCGCGGACTGGAAGACGATGACCAGGACGATGAGGCCGACCAGGGCAGCCCACTCAGCCCAGAAGCCGACATCCTTGAGGCGGGTGGACCACGGGTCGTGTTGCGGTGCCGGTGCAGGTGCCGCGGCGTCCGGTGCCGCGGTTGTGGTGCTGGGCATGATGCCTCCAGGGATGCGGCGGCCAGGGCAAGTTGAGGTGCTCTTCGCGACGTGGCTGAGGGCTACTTGAGCAGCGCCTCAAACGGGTTGTCGTAGGTCTGGAACGGCTTGGGTGTCGCGGCGATGGCCTGGTCGGCGTTGGCAGCGGTGACCAGCGCGACCGGTGCCGTGACGTTGGCTGGCAGCTTCTTGCCGGCGGCGGCCGCCTGGCAGGCCTGCACGCCCATGCTGCCGATGGCGTAGGGGTACTGGGCGACGGTGGCGTCGATCTGCCCGGCCTTTACGGCCTTGAGGGCGTCCGGGATGCCATCGACGCTGATCACCTTGACCTTGCCGGCCTTGCCGGCGTCGGCGATGGCGCGCGCCACCCCGAGGCCCATGTCGTCGTTGGCGACGAAGAAGCCGGCCAGGTCGGGCTTGGCGCGAAGCACGTTCGTGGCCTGGGTCAGCGCCTCTTGCCGGTCCCAGTTCGCCGCGACGGTCTGCACGAGCTTGAGGCTGCTGCCGATGCCCTTGGTGAAACCGTCGATGCGCGCCGCGCTGGTGGCGTCACCGGAGATGCCGCCGATGGCGGCGACGTCCCCGCCACCGGGCAGCAGCGTGACCATCTGCTTGGCGGCGGTCTGCCCGGCCTGCACGTTGTCGGTGCCGATGTAGGTGGCCGGCCTGACGTTGGCGGCCTCCGCCGCAGCCTTCTCGACGGGGCTGTCGATGTTGACGACCGTCCTCTGCTTGGCGGCGAGCTGGGCGAGGCCCTGGATCAGGTTCGTGCCGGAGATCGGGTTGACGATGTAGCAGGAGTAGTCCTGCCCGGCCAGTCCGGTTAGCTTGTCGGCCTGCCCGGTGGTGTCGGTGATCGAGTTGGCGGCCTGCACGGTGACCTGGACCCCGACGGTCTTGGCCTGGCCTTCGATGCCTTGCTGCATGGCCTGGAAGAACGGGTTGTCCAATCCCTTGATCACGGCGGCCACCTTCGTCGGACTCCCGGAGCCGCCGCCAGTGGATGCGCCGCCGGAGGTCGTGCCGCCGCTCGAACTGCAAGCGCTGACGAGCAGCACCGCCACGGTGGCGAAGGCGTACGCGGCATGGCGACGGGTTTGGTTGTTGGCCCCCATCGGAGCCTCCTCATCTCTGGTAGCCAAGCTGGCTGATGGAGCCGAGCATGCCGCAGGTTCTGTGAGGCGTCAAGCATAAATACGGCTCTTTCTGTACCAGCACCATACAGAAGTATGCTCGCCCCATGATGGATCCTGACGTGAGCCACTTGGACTTAGACCTCGGTGGGTCCGGCGTCGGAGAGGTACTGGCGTTGTTCCGACGTCATCCGTCGCTGAGCCGGTCTGACGTCGGAAGCCGCGCCGGACTGTCGCGCGGCACGGTCAACCTCCGCCTCGAAGCCCTCCTCCGCGCCGGCCTCCTCGTTCCGTCCGGAGAGCAGGCATCCGCCCGGGGGCGGCCCGCCGGCCGGTTCGCCTTCAACGCCGCCGGCGGGGTGCTCCTGGTGGCTGACGTGGGCGCGACCGGGATGGGGACGGCGGTCTGTGATCTCGGTGGGCGGATCCTCGCCGAACGTTCCGCCGTCAGTGACGTCACCGACGGACCGGAGCCGGTACTCACCGTGGTCGCAGAGGCGTTCATCGAGCTGCTCATCGAGACGGGACACCACCCAGACCGGGTGCGGGGCATCGGCGTCGCCGTCCCGGGACCCGTCGACATCACCGCAGGGCAGGTCGTCAGCCCCCCGATCATGACCGGCTGGGACCGCTACGACATCCCCGGATGGTTCGCCGCCCACTACGACTGCCCGGTCATGGTGGACAAGGACGTCAACGCCATGGCCTTCGGCGAACAGCGCACACACCACCCCGCAGTGGCGAACCTGCTCATGCTCAAGATCGGCACCGGCGTCGGCGCCGGCATCATCACCAACGGCGGAATCTATCGGGGCGCCGACGGCGCCGCCGGGGACATCGGCCACAGCCACGTCCCCCACCCCGCGGGCACAACCGAGCCGGTCTGCCGGTGCGGCAACACAGGTTGCCTCGAGGCCTACGCCGGCGGCTGGGCCCTGGTGCGCGACCTCCGCGGCGCCGGCCACAACATCACCGGTGTCGGCCAGGCCATCAACCTCGTGCGATCCGGCGAACCCACCGCAGTCCGGCTCAGCCGCCGCTCCGGCGTCGTCCTCGGTGGTGCCATCTCCGACGCCGTCAACCTGCTCAACCCCCGGGTCGTCGTCGTCGGCGGCCAGCTCGCGAGGGCCGAGGAACACCTCATCGCCGGCATCCGCGAAGCCGTCTATCGCCGCTCCCTCCCACTTGCCACCCGTCACCTCCAGATCGTCACCAGTCAGCTCGACCGCCGCGCCGGCCTCGTCGGGCTCGCCCTGCTGCTCGCGGACCGGATTTTCGACCCCACTCGCGTCGACCAGCTCATCAAGAGCCGACAGCAGGTGGCTTGAATTGGGGATGACGTCTCTCGGATTCCTACAGACAGCAGCACCACCACCGCCGCAGCGAACCTGTTGGAACTCATCGGACCTGTCACCTCGCCCCCACTATGACCTGCGGTTTCTCACCATCCGGTCGCGCCATTTTCGGCTCCCCTGACTGATGTGTGGGTGCTTCGCCACGCCTGATGTGGCGCACGCCGTTCTCTGGCCTAGGTTTCTGAGCTGTCAAGGACCAGGAACCGGGTGCAGGAGAACGGCGTGCGGGGAAACAGCATATGGCGTGCGATTTTGGAGTCGAGAAGACGGTCGTTGAGGGTGTGGAGTTCGACGAGGACGAGGACGAGGACGAGGACGAGGACGAGGGCGTGGTCGTCGTCTCGGTGCGTCCGGTGGCCCGGCAGCGGGGCCGGTGCGGGCGGTGCGGGCGGCGTTGCCGAGGGTATGACCAGGGCCGCGGTGAGCGTCGCCGGTGGCGGGCGTTGGATCTGGGGGTGATCCAGGCGTACCTCGAGGCTAACTCGCCTCGGGTGTCCTGCCCGCAGCATGGGGTGTCGTGGCCCACGTGCCCTGGGCGCGCCACGACGCGGGGCACACCCGCTCGTTCGACGAGCAGGTGGCCTGGTTGGCCACGCAGACCTCCAAGACGGCCGTCACCGAGTTGATGCGGGTCGCGTGGCGCACGGTCGGCTCGGTGGTGTCCCGGGTCTGGGCCGACACCGAGGCGCTGCACGACCGGTTCGCTGACCTGACTCGGATCGGGATCGACGAGATCTCGTACCGCCGGGGACACTTTTCAGGGGACCTAGGACCGTCACTGGATGTTCCTTCTGGGGCCGTTGGGGCGTGTTCATGTCCGACCTTCTGCGTACCGTGCGCGACATGGCGAACTGTGCGACACACCGACCCGGCGTGTTCTGGTGAGGGCGTTGCGGGTCGAGCTGACCGGCACGCTCGGTGAGGGCTTGATACACGACGTTCGAGAGGTGCCGTTTGAGGATCGATCACCGGTCACGCGTCGGCTGCGGTCCGCCCGCGTTTATGGGCAGCGGGCAGTCAGCTTGAGCGAGTAGGTCATCGCCGGTTACAGGTTGATGAGGATCACGCCGGTCGCGACGAGGACGGTGGCGGCGATGCGCCATCGACCGAAGCGTTCCTGGAAGAGCACAGCTCCGATGATGGCGCCGATGATGACGCTGGTCTCGCGTAGCGCGGCGATCGGCGCCAGTGCACCGCGGGTCTGTGCCCAGAGCACGAGCCCGTAGGCGCTCAGCGACAGCACTCCACCTGTCACGCCAGCGGCAAGATGCGGGCGGAGTTCACGCCAGAGCCGTCCGCGGCGTGTCGCCACAGCGGCGATCGGTAGCGCCGGCCCGTCGATGAGGAACAGCCAGCCGGTGTACCCGGCCACGGTGCCCGCCTGCCGCACGCCCAGTCCGTCGAGGGTTGTGTAGGCCGCGATCGCCACCCCCGTGAGCAGGGCTGCAACGATGGCCGGCAATCCAGCGCGGGTCGGCATGCCACCAGCGAACACCAGCGCGGCCAGCCCAAGGGACACGACCAGGATGCCCAGCGTCCGGATCCCAGACAGATTCTCGCCGGCGAACAGGGTCGCGGCGATCGCGACCAGCCACGGCGAGGTTCCTCGCGCCAGCGGATAGACCTGGCCGAACTCCCCGAGCCGGTAACTACGCATTAACAGCAGGTTGTAGCCCACGTGCAGCACCGCTGAGGCGCCCAGGAACGGCCAACTCGCCCGGGCCGGTGCCGGCGCCGCTGACACGATCCCCGCACCGCAGGCGGTGGAGACCGCGCCGATGAGCGCGAAGCCAACCAGCCGGTCGGTGATCGCGTGCGCGATCGCGTTCCAACTAGCGTGTAATACCGCGGCGAGCAGCACAGCGGTCAGGACAGAAACAGGAAGAGACGCATGGCCGGCGGCCACCGCCATCGACAGCGGGATCGACACTGAGGGGGCTCCTCGCAACGGCGCCCTCGCGGGCGCGTTCGAATAAAGCCCTCGGGGTTTTTGTCCCATCAGGTGTGGAGCCGGACCGCTGGCTGCGGCCTGCCCTGGCGCCGCTCGGTCCAGCCCCGACCACCCTCATTGTGAGGAGAGCATGCTGCTCTAGCGGGCAACCGGCGGAACCCTAGGCACAACCACAAGCTGCTGCCCCAACCCTACCACCGATGATCACCAAACCCGCGAACAAGACCGTCCCGCGAGCCAGTGAGAACCCCCACCGGCACCCCACCAGGTCGATGACCGGCCGCGATGTGACTTGCATCGGTAAGTGGCGCGGTTCTCGCAGCGCTAAGTGGCCGCTCGCCCACTGCGCAGGACGACGAGGCCCTGTCCGATAGCCGATCCCCTTGCGGGACACGATCGTCGAGCTTCCGCACGGGCGAACCGTCCCGCAGGCCTTGAATCTGACACCGTGTGAGGTCTTACGGTTTGCGCATGGCCGTCGATCAGCGTCGTACCCGGGTGTTCTCGTGGAGCGTCGGTGAGTTGTCCCGGGCGAGCGGACTGGTGAGTAGCCGGGGGGAATCTCACCCCCCGGCTCTCGTAGAACCGTACGTGACAGTCTCCCGTCATACGGCTCCCACAGGCCGGCTTCGGGTTGGCGGGAGTAGATGCCAGTGGGCGAAGAGTTTCGGCTGGTGCTGACGAACGGCGTTCAGCCAATCCCAGGCCCGTAGCGGTTTACCCCGCAGGCGTTTGAACTTCTGCATGGCCCATCGGACCAGGTGCTGGTCGATGCGCAATGCGAGGGAGTACAACCTAGAGCGGTAGAAGGCTCCGTAGTAGTTGATCCAGCCCCGTACCTGAGGGTTGATCTCCTCAGCGATGCTGGTCAGGTCCGTCCCGCTGCGACGGTTGAGGTGCCAGGCCCTGATCTTCTGGCCGACCGCCTTCTTCGCCTTGGCGCTCATCGCCGGCGAAAAGCCCACAAACAGGCCTCGCGGGCCGAGGGTCAGGCGACCCCGGAAGGTGTAGCCGAGGAAGTCGAAGCTGGTGTGCTCCGCCTCTCTTCGGCGACTCGCGTCTTTGCAGTACGCGATCTTCGTCTTCTCGGGGTGCAGCTCGAGGCCGAGGGCCCCGAGCCGGGTAGCGATCGAGTCCCGAAGATCTCGGGCCTGGTTCTCGGTGTCGCAGTGGGCAACGATGTCATCCGCATAACGCTCGAACGGACAACCCGGATGCTCCCGGGCCATCCACATGTCGAACGCGTAGTGCATGAACAGATTGGCCAGCAAGGGCGAGATCGGGGACCCTTGTGGGGTCCCCTTCTCGCGAGCGACCACGCTCCCGTCCGGCATCTGCATGGGGGCGCTCAGCCACCGTGCGATGTAGAGCAGGACCCAGCGCTCATCGGTGTGGTGAGCTACCGCCTTGAGTAGCAGATCATGCGGGACGCTGTCGAAGAAGGCCCGGATGTCAAGATCGACCACCCACGCCCGTCGCCAGCAGCGCCTCCGGGTCACGGCCAACGCGTCGTGGGCACTGCGCCCAGGACGGTAGCCGTAGCTGTCCGGGTGGAAGATCGGCTCCAGCTTCTCTTCCAGCAGCATCGCTGCTGCGGTCTGGGCGATTCGGTCGGCCACGTTCGGCACCCCGAGCACCCTGATCCCCGCGCCATGATCCTTCGGTATCTCCACCGCACGCACCGGCCCGGGCAGGTAGCTCCCGGAACTCATCCGGTTCCACAGCCTGTAGAGGTTGTTGCGCTCCTCGGCTGCGAACTCGGTGATGCTTACGGCGTCCACGCCCGGTGCCCCTTGATTGGCCCGGACCCTCTCCCACGCCACGTAAACGAGGCGCTTGTCGATCTCAAACGACTTCACCATCGGCTGTGGTCCGCCCATCAGTTCCTCCCCCGAAGGGTTGACGTCAAGGTGACCTGGCCTGCCCGGCCCCTTCGCTCCAGCCCCGTTACAGGGCCTTCGTCACTACTACGGGCCGGTCCGCCCCTGTGCCTCGCATCGGTACTCTGCAGCTTGCGGTGGTCACCGCTTGCGACCCTCCCTCTCGCGACCAGACCGACACCGTCATCGGTCTCGCCTGGCCGCCGGTATCGAGGCGACAGGTTCTCCTGTTCCATGCCAGCGCCTGCGACGAGCTCACGCCACCTATACACCGGACACCGCCAGGGCAACAAGCAGGTCGCCCCCTGGCTCACAGCACGCCACCAAGGCCGCGCCTTCATCCCGGAAGTGCCGAAAACCTCCGGTTTCGATGCCACAGTCACTCTTTCGATGCGTCAGCAGTGGTTCACCCATGTTCGTCTTCTCGTCGCATACCTGACCCGCTGACAGCGGGCCTTCTCCACAGTCGCTTCCCACCCCGGCTCTTTACCGGCATGACACTGCGGCGGTTTGGGCTCTCCGCCTGCACGGCGAACCCGGA
>JAABUJ010005373.1_pt1 | contig 12848 bp, 20 predicted proteins | sample 5559131 | NCBI WGS metagenome assembly JAABUJ01 (sample SAMN10711875, study PRJNA513366) | rock metagenome | isolation source: Antarctica rocks | place: Antarctica: Victoria Land, Mt New Zealand nord | collected 2016-01-07
TCGTGCTAATGTGTATTAGAACGATCTACCGTGCTACCCTCAAGCCATGCCCCTCTCCCGCACCCTTTTCCACCCGCCCTCGCCGGCCGACGCCGTCCGGCAGGCCTTGATCGGCTCTTTATATAAGATCCACCGGCCGGAACTGGCCGATCTGGTCGCTGCCGCCGACCTGGCCTTCGCCTTTGCCGGCGTTTGGCTGCGCCCGATGGACGCGACCGTCAGCCCCGCGTGGCTCGAAGCGCAGCTGGCCGAAGCCGCGCTCGAAAGTGGTTTGCCCCTCGTTTCGATTCGCGTGCTCGAAGGGACAGGGCAGGGAAGAGGGGAGAGCGAGGGTGAGACAGCCGGCCTGGTGGTGCCGGGTCTGCGGCGCTACGGCGCTCGTCGCGCGGGGACTCTGTCGCCGCTGTTATGACCGCCGGCGGCACTCCCGAAACCGTTTCGGCGGTTTCCGCGAGCAGGTGCTCGGGCGGGACCGCTGCTGTCAGATCTGTCTCGCCGACCGGCCGTTGCTCGTCCACCACCGCCGCCCGGGCACGGACAAACCCGCGTGGCAGATCACACTCTGCCGCAGCTGCCATGCCCGGCTGCATCGGCGGCGGCAGCTGCCGGGGGTCTATGGCCCGCTCTTCTTCCGCTTGTGGCAGGAGCAGCATCCGCGGTCCCCGGCTCAACTCTGCCTGCCGCTTGCGGCATGAACGAAGCAGAAAGAGCGGTCGGTCTCGGGCGTAGTCCGACGGCCGAATCGTTGATCGGCTCGGTGCTCGCGACGCTCACGTCGGACAAAACCAAGCAGGCCTACGCGACGGCGCTCGCCGACTTTCTGTCCTGGACGGCCGAGCGCGGCGAGCCCTTATCGAAACCGCTGGTCGAAGCCTGGCGCGGGGCCTTGCTCGCCCGCGGCCTCTCGGTGTCGTCGGTCAATCAACGGTTGAGTGCCGTCCGGCTGCTCTTTCGCCAAGCGGCCGAGCGGGGCGCGCTCACGGCCGAAGAGGCCCTGCGGCTGGCCGCGGTGCCGAATGTGAAGCAAGGGGGACAGCGGCTCGGGAAATGGCTGACCGAGGGAGAAGCGGGCAAACTGCTCGGAGTGCCCGATCCCAAAACCCGCCTCGGCCTGCGCGACCGGGCTCTTCTGGCTCTCTTGGTTGCCTGCGGGCTGCGCCGCGACGAACTGGTCCGTCTCGAGGTGCGGCATCTGCAACTGCGCGACGAACGTTGGGTGCTGCTCGACATGGCAGGGAAGGAAGACGGCTCCGCACCGTGCCGGTCCCGCTCTGGGTCAAACGGATTCTCGACCGCTGGATGGAGGCGGGAGAGATCACCGGAGGGCCGTTGTTCCGCACGCTGCGCAAGGGCGGGGGACTCGGCCCGGCCGACAAGCCCATCAGCGAAGACCTAATCTATACCTTAGTTCGGCAGAGCGGAGCCGCCATCGGGCAGCCTGATTTGACGCCGCACGATCTGCGCCGCACCTGCGCCAAGCTGTGCCGAAAAGCGGGCGGCGATCTGGAGCAGATTCAGCTGTTGCTCGGCCACGCCTCCATCCAAACCACCGAACGCTACCTCGGCACCAAACAGGATCTTGTCCAGGCCGTCAACGATCGCGTCAAGATTCGAGTCGAGTGACAGTAGGCGTGCTGTCAGAAAACGAAACTAGGAGATGAGCCAGTTACAGCCTAAGATAAGAAATAGATGGCAAGCTCGCTCCAAAATGTCAGTCGGTTAGTCCCGGTGATTGCACATGCCATCGGCGTGTTTGGCGACGAACGAAAAGCCACTCATTGGCTGGCCACGCCCCTTCCCATTCTGAAGAACCACGCTCCGCAAGAACTGCTCGAGACAGAGGAAGGGCTCGCCCTAGTCGAACAGACGCTCACACGCATCGAGCACAACCTGCCCTCCTAATTGTGCGCCGGGTATTTCGAGTCTGCCGGGCTATTTATGCACGGTTGGACGGAGAAGGGGCACGGCGCGTCGGCGCCCGTTGGAATTCACCTGGTCGCCCAATGGTGTATATGGCTGAGAGTATCTCGCTTGCTGTGTTGGAGAACCTGGTCCATATGAGCCGGGAGGATTTTCCAACCGGCTATGTGGTCGTGGGTGCCATCATTCCAGACACGGTCGAAATCTTGAGCGAAGAGCAATTACGGAGCAGCTTCGGCGCATTATCCCCGCAGCTCTTGGGAGACCGTTGGATCGAGAGTTTGAGCAGCGCTGTTCTTCGCGTACCGTCAGCTGTCGTTCCCAACGAATCCAATTACCTGCTGAACCCGAGACATCCTGCGTTCCCGGACATCGTACCCGAGATCCCGGTCCCCTATCTCTTCGACCGACGCCTCTTCTCCTCGACCAGCACGGGCTGACTGTTCCATTAAGTAAAGAAAGTAAGGACAGGATTATGGTCCTGTTGCAGAAAGCGGCGAATACCCGTCGAACGGGAAGGTAATTCACCGGCAAGCATCCGCGTGCTTCGAGCGAAAGTTACTAATTTGCTAAAAGCACTGTGGCTGAGGCTAGGACAGCTCGCATTTCGAACTTGCTCAGACGCGGCCGGCGCGGAGTGGGGTATCGAGCGCCTTCTGGAACTGAGCCTGTTGCCTCGGCGTGAAGGCCGAAGCGCTGACGATCCGGCAGGGTTTCCTCGGCGCCTCCGGAAAACGGGAAAAACGGTTCGGATTCCCCATCTCCAAAGCGGGTTCCCGCGTGGCGGAATAACCATGGCTGCAAGTGAAGCGGCAAGGGATTAACCATGCCGGGCACAGGCAGCCTCCTAAGTTCCTGACAAGTACGCTTGCCGCAAGTCATACACTTGCCTGCAAGAAAGACGGCGCTCGAAGTTTGGGTGTGTCTCTGCCGCCCTCCACTCGCGGATTGTCATGGCGTTCCTCCGGCTTTCGATGGCCCCGCGATTTGAATCTTTTCTTACAAAAGGGCAATGCTTACGCGGCGAGAGCAGGAAGGGAAATGGAAGGGGCGCCGCTTCCAGCGGCTTCCCCTAGCTCCTCGCTCATCTCAGCCGTTTCCTCAAACAGGGTGCCGAGGATGGAGTCCACAGCTTTCTGTGCGCTGGCTGCCGCGTGAACAAGGAGTCGGTTATCTTGTTCGAGCTTTGCAATCCAGTTCTGGAGGTAGGCCGTGGTGTTCCGGTCGGTGTGCTCGTTGGCAATGCCGGCGAAGGCACAAAGGAAAGCGGCACCCATTTCGGCGAGTAGTTCTTCTTTCGAGTAGATCTCGTCTCCAAAGCGAGCGTGAAAAGGACGGTTCAGGCGACCTTCATGACCCGTGCTGTGGACAAGCTCGTGAAAGAGGGTCCTGTAGTAGTGCGGCGTATCCACAAAGCGAGAGCGAGCGGGCATGTGAACGCAGTCCGTGCTCGGGCGGTAGTACACTCGCGTTTCGGTTTCGCTTGTGAGGTGAAGAATGGGACGGTTCTCCCATCCGTTTACGATGGCTTCGCACCTCTCGTCTTCGTCGACATCGTTGGTAGGGCCAGGCTCGAGCTGGGGAAGAGTAAGGCCGTCGCATTGCTCCACATTGAAAACGGTGTAGTAGCAAAGCACAAAAGGTGGGCGATCCTGTTCTGTTGCGGCGGTTGACTTTTGGGTAACAGGGCTGCGGAGTGGCTTATAGAACACAATGGGAGTGCCTTTTTCGCCTTTCCGAACCGTGCCGCCTAGCTCCTGTGCCTGTTTGAAAGTAAGCCAGAACGGGGCGGGGTAAGGACTGCCCCAAAGCAGAAAGACATTCACTCCGCGGTACGGTTTCCCTGTGCGGAAGTTGCGAGGGAAAGGACCTCCCGCAAAATGCGGAGTGTGCCATGGTTGTTCCCACGGGATAACGCCGGCTTTGAGGCTGGCGAGAATACGCTCCGTCACAGTCTCATAGATGTTCGGCTTGGCGGTCGGTCTGTTTGTCTTCTGGAGCAAACGGGAGAGCGTTCGCTCTCCCTAGGTTGCCTGGCTTTATTGCGGCTCTCCTGCCAAGTCGTCCGCTTCGGCATTGGCGGCCGGCTCGAGGCGAATCAAGCGTTGTACTTTGATCTTGGCCACTTTGGTCGGGACTTCAACTTCGATGGTTTTCTTGCCGACGGTGGCCTGGACTTTGCGTGGGTACTGTTCGTAGACCAGTTCGCCTTCGACGAAGAGCGGAGTTCCTTTCTGCAAAGTGGCCGCCCATTTCCCCAAGTCGTTCCAGACCACTAACGAGTGCCATTCGGTGCGGGTGCGGCGCTCGCCTGTGGTGGTGTCGGTCCAGCTCTGATTACTAGCCAGGGAGAGGGTGGTGGGGCCGTTCGGGGTAGTTCTAGCGTCGGCACCGGTGTTGCCGATGAGAGTGATGCGATTGAGATTCAACATGTTGTGTTTTGTCCTTTGTTCGGAAATGGATTGGAGGTATTCGGTTCGCGAATGCCTATGCCACGTGGCGAACAGCGGAGAGTGAATTTGGCAAGATCTTCCAGACTGGACAACCGCGTCGAACAAAGAATTGTTGCCTGGGGTGGGCAAAGCGTGAGCGTCAATTCTTTTTCGGCGTATTGAATAAGGAATGGTCTTGCGAAAGAGAGAGGCGGCGCCTTTCTCCTGTCTTTGAACATGCGCCGAAGGCTACTGCCTCTTCCTCTCATCTGGGCGCAGGCTAGAAGGTCGATTCGACTGGCTGATGAACATTGCTGCGATGCAAGAGCCAGATCAATCTGATCGATCATCAGAGCTGGGGAAGGGAATCGGCATTGCGCAAACGTATCGCCCATCGATCTTCTAATGCAATACCTCTTTGCAACGCTGGAAGCCGCGCTGTTTGGCCCGGGCTGGTTTGGTGCGCCATCCCTGGATGCTGTTAATCCGGGAGTGCATCTCTTGCTCCACGTTCCAGTAACGGTGTCCTGGCGCTGCTGGAACAGAAGAGCAACGCTTTGGATCAGGCCGCGCCGCTCAAGGGCTGGGAGTTGCCCGAGGAGTTCTCGGAACTGCGGCGGCAGATGGAAGCACGGCTGGGGAAACGAGGGCGGCGCGAGTATGTGAAGGTGCTGCGCCTACTGGAAACATTTTCGATGGTCGAAGTCGCCGCCGGCGTGCGGCAGCCGCTACGGTTTCCGGCGATCTCGTTCGATGCCGTCAAGCACCTGGTGTTGTGTGCCATCGAGCGACGGCCACCCCGGCTGGATCTCAGTCACTATCCGCATCTGCCGATGGCGGAAGTGGCGCTGACACGGGCAGTCGACTACCAGGTGTTGCTCCAGGAGGCTGTCTGATGGACACACCTCGTTTATTGCTGGAACACTATTTGAAACAACTGCGGTTGCCCACCATGGTGCGCGAGTTTCCGAAACTGGGCGAGCAGTGCGCACAAGAAGGCGCTACGTTTGAACAGTTTCTGCTGCGCCTGGTGGAACAAGAGATGCTGGACCGGGAGCGGCGAGCCACCGAGCGGCGGATCCTTGCCGCCCGTTTTCCGGTGAGCAAGAGCCTGGAGACGTACGACTTTCTTGCGATCCCGTCACTGAACAAAAAGCTGGTGGTGGAGTTAGCACGGTGTGAGTGGATCGATCGACGCGAGAACGTTTTGGCTCTGGGTAACAGCGGAACCGGCAAGACTCACATTGGTCTAGCGTTAGGACTGGCGGCCTGTCAGCACGGGCTCCGAGTGCGCTTTACCACGGCGGCTTCGCTGGTGCACGAGTTGGTGGAAGCACGGGATGAGAAACGTCTGCTGCGCTATCAGAAGCAACTGGCTCGTCAGGAGTTGCTGATTGTCGATGAACTCGGGTTCGTGCCGTTATCAAAGACCGGCTCCGAAATGCTGTTTGAGGTTTTCAGTCAGCGCTACGAACGGACTTCCAGCTGGTGACCAGCAACCTGCCTTTTGCCGAATGGACCGAGATCCTTGGCTCGGAGCGACTCACCGGTGCACTCCTGGATCGGCTGACCCATCATGTCCACATTTTGGAGATGAACGGCGACAGCTTCCGCCTTAAAAACAGTCGTAAGAAGAAAGATCCTGGTCCGCAATAGTCCCCTTCAGCTGACGCTTGTTTCTGGAGAAGGCTTACTCTACGCCCGAAACGCGCCGCCCCCCAAGGGCGTCGCACGGGCTCCGCTCCAGCCATCCCCAGAAACATCAATCTCTCCCATAAACGCCTGGACTCAAGCTCTCGAAGTGGTTCCCTTTTACTCCGCCGCCGTGGGAAACTTTCACTCCGCCCTTGACATGTTTCATTCCGCACGTCACCAATTACTACAGCACCCCTCTGCCTGGCATCATCCAGCAGAGCAGAGAGCTTTGTCCAAACCTTGTGAGAGAGCGCAACTTTGCCCACAGATTGCATACCTCTCTTGAGCATCTCCAGAAATGTAGTTCTCCGATCCAGGGCGGCATCCACCAACAAAACCCGCCGAGGTGCCATGCACGTTGCTGATCCGTTCAGGCGCATACCGAATAAGAGTGCTTTCACAACCCGCTCAAGATCGGCGGAGGGCAATACAATGACGCCGTCGCAACCGGAAAGCTCGGCCACAGATGGAATTATTGAAGACGCCAACCTGGAAAGGAGTTGATGTCCCGACCCTGACGATCCGGTAAAGAATACCTTATCGACCCCTGCGTCAATCTCGCGATTAGCCGCTTCGACGGACTCATCGGTGACCCGGATAGCTTCCTTTGGTAGACCAACATCGTATAAAACCTGGGCCATCAAATCGGCCACTGCCTTACCGCCGTGGCCCGGCTTCCAGATAACTGAATTGCCGGCTACCAGCGCCTGCATTGCCTGCACGCCAGGAAGGAGCAACGGATAATTCGATGGACCAATGATAAGAATTTTGCCGAACGGGACTCTCTGCACTTCGTTCGCTAAGCCAAACAGCCAGAAAGGCAGCCCTCGGCGGCCGAGTTTTCGCGTTTCAAGTACACGCGTAGCTTCCTGTTCCAGAAACTTACAAGCAGCCAACAAAGGCAACACTTCGGCTACGAGCGTATCTGCGGAAGTGCGTTGAAGCTCAGGCGAAATCGCGTCGGCGAAGCTTGTGCTCGTCGAAGCAATTCGGTACCGGGCCATCTTGATGATCCGCAGACGCTCACTCAGACTGACTTCGGTCCAACGAGTGACTGAGGATGACGTCATCGATGTGATGATACTTTCCAGATTCTCCGCAATACGAAAGTTGAGATCGCGAACAGCGCAGTGTCCACTTCTGTCATGTCGCTTTGCATTGGACCACCTCTTATTCTAGAAAGCGTGCCAGCACACTCACCTCGCGTGCACGGCATCGATTTGGATGCGCAAACACGTTGTCGCCATTACCACTCGCCGCTCGACATCATTGCCATCAAAATGAAATGTTGTCGTGAGTATTACGCGTGCAAAGACTGCCACACTGCCCTTGCGACTCACGAAATGTTGGTTTGGCAGCGCAGCGAGCAGCATGAAACGGCGGTACTGTGCGGATGCTGCGGAACGGAACTGACGATCGCTCAATACCTTGAATCATCAAACACGTGTCCCGGTTGCGATGCGAAATTCAATCCAGCCTGTCGTAACCACTACCATTTCTACTTCGAATAGTGAGCGCCCGCTTGATACTGTGGAAGATCCAAATTGGAGGAGATTTGATGATGTGTATTTTGAATGTTCGACGCATGGCTTGCATTGCCCTGGTAATGGGTTTTGCACACGCGGCATTCGCCGCTGACATTCTGATCGCCGACACGAAATCGCAGCCGGAAAGTTTGACTGTGGCCCCGGGCGGCGTACTGATTGTCGGCAGCGCCAGCTCACCATTTGTCTATAAGGTGCGTTCTGGCTCATCCGCCGCTGAGAAATTCATCGATGCCAGCGCCGAAGGCCCCGGGACATTTTTCTTCGGCATGCTGGCAGATGCCTCTAGCAATACGTTATGGACGTGTCAGTTGACTCCGGTGCCAAACACTACTCCAGTCCAGCGGCACACGGCCCTAAGAGGGTTCGACCTCTCCACCGACGCGCCGAAGATCCGGTGGAACCTGCCAGGCGACAACAGTATGTGCAACGATTTCTCGATTGGGCCGGATAAGGTGCTGTACATAACAGACACCGCCAACGGCAGAATCTACAAGCTGCCTCCTGGTGCTTCCACGGCAGAACTGTTCCTGGAGCATCAAACGCTTATGGGCGTTGATGGCATTACCTTCCTGGACGGCACGCTGTACGTGAACAACGTGAAATCGAATCACCTTTATCGCATTCCGATCGACGCTTCCGGCAAGGCGGGGGAGCCCGTTGATATTTGGATGGACCAGCCGGTGAAGGGACCTGATGGTATGCGCGCGGCGAATGGTAAGCTCTTCGTTGCCGAAAATGGCAGCGGCAAAATTTCCGCGATCACGGTCCACGGAGACAAAGCAAGCATCACTGTGATCAAGGAAGGACTCAAAACGCCAACCGGAGTCGAACCTGCCGGCGACACCCTCTGGATCGCGGAACGCGGCGCCGGTAAGGCCGTCTCGATCTCTATGCCCAACTAGTCTGCGACGGCAATGGGTTCCCCGCAATTTCAAAAACAAGAAGAAATGACGATTAACTTGACTAAAGCGGTCTTGCTTTTTACCGTGGCATCGATGACGGCTTGGGCCCAGGTAAATGCAGGCGAACAGCAACCCGAAGCCAGCCTTCCGTTCACCATGACCACGGTCACCACCTTCAAACTTCCCTGGCGGATCGCCTTCCTGCCCGACGGCCGCATGCTGATCACCGAAAAGCCCGGCCCCGTCTGGCTGGTGTCCCAGCAGGGAGATAAGATCCGGGTGGGCAATACGCCTCCCGTCTATTTTCAGGGTCAGAACGGCATGCACGGGGTCTTCCTCTCACCCCATTACCCGCTGAACTAAGTCAGAGTGACGGGCAGATGTTTTCCGCATATTCATTTACCACTTTTGGTGAGACGGCGGGGGAGATAAGGGCACCACCTTACGACGGTATTAGGAGGAAGTAAGGAATGCGCAGCATTTATTTGGTAGTTCTCTCGGTTTGGGCGTCGACTGCTTATGCCAGTACCATAAACGTCCCTCTTGGAACAGCAGGCTCGTTTGCGGTCCTGGCTGGCTCGACCGTAACCAGCACCGGGCCCACGGCTGTCGGCGGAGATGTGGGCGTCTCCCCCGGCACTTCGATCACCGGATTGACACCGGGAATGGTCAACGGAGTAATCCACGCCGGCGACGCGGTAGCTCTGAAGGCTCAGGCGGATGCGCTCACCGGCTACAACTTTTTGGCCGCTCTGGCACCCGATCAGAATTTGACCGGTCACGATCTGGGCGGCCTTACGCTGACACCGGGAGTCTACAAATTCGATTCCTCGGCGCAACTCACGGGCGCACTCACCCTCAATTTCCAGGGAACGAATGACGCGACGTTCGTTTTCCAGACCGGGAGCACGCTCACGACGGCGGCGGCTTCGTCGGTCGTTGAGGTCAATCCCGGACGAAATGACCATGTTTACTTCCAAGTGGGGAGTTCGGCGACCCTCGGTACAACGACTGCGCTGGAAGGGGATCTTGTCGCCTTGGCAAGCGTCACTCTGAACACCGGGGCCACTATCCAATGCGGCAGCGCGTTGGCAATCAACGGGGCGGTTACGCTAGACAGCAACGTCATCAACAAAAACAGTTGTGCTGCCGTAACGGCTACTCCCGAGCCGGGAAGCATGAGTCTATTTGCCGCGGGCCTCTTGGGACTGGGCGGTGCCATGGGAGCGGTTCGCAGGAAGCTGCGGCGCTAACCATGCCGCTTGGGCCTTCTCCTTCAGCCTGATATTGACGGGTTCTTCCAGATAAGGATTCTTGAAGGCCGTGCGCCGCACCAAGTTGGTCAGCAACTTCGTTGCGTAGGTTGATCTGAAGCGACTCGACCCGCCATGTGCCGCTGTCAAGGAAGAGGGCCGCGATCTCACCAATCGCCTGCCCATCGGCTGCACACGGTCGCCCTTTAGGGTTTTCGTCAGAAAGCCGCATCTGTCGGCACATTCAGGTGTACAGTGGACAGCAACTGAAAGTCTTCTGCGAAAGGCACCACTGCCCGTGACTGCAACTTGATAGAGAGTGTCAGAACGTCGGGCGTCAGGCTGCCCTGTGTTTGAAATAATTCGTTTAGCGCGGCTTGCAGACATGCCAGATCGGCTGCTAGCGCTCCCCGGCCGCCTTCGGTAACAGACGCTAAAAGCCGGCTCGCTCTGTAATAAGCCGCCTGGCCCCTTGCTCTCGCCTCATAGGCACGGCCAACGTCTTGGCGTTTATACGCAGATTCTGCAGTGGAAACAAATACGTACCCGAGGCGAAGTTCGTACTCAAGGGCTAGAACTTCAAGCGAGGAGTTCAAAAGCGCACTCCTCTTTCTGTCGATAAGGGAGAACCGGATCTGCGGGCGTTTATCGCGAGATTCAGCGGCCACTACGCCTGGTTTTCACCTGGGATTGGGAAGACCCAGCGACACGCGCCGGCGACACGCTGGTCACTGTCGAGTTTGAGAGCGTTGGCGATCACCGAACGAAGATAGTCGTGAAGCACGAACGATTTGCGGACGTGACGAAGCTCGGCAGGCACGAACGCGGCTGGATGGAATTACTTCGGCTCCTCCAGTGTTTCATTCATTCGCAAGCGGCCGCCGTGTCCGAAGGGAAGAAAGCATATGACCACTAGAGAAACGATCGAGGGCTATTTCAGTGCTCTCAAAACAAAAAACAACTGGGAATCGTTCTTGTCTGATGACATCCTTTTCACTAGCTTCCACTACGCCGGTAAAACGGATCACTGGGAGAGCGGCGTACCTTGAGTCGACCAGACGCTTCTACTCGAGCATCACTTCACTACAAGTGAAGGAGCTGCTGACGGAAGGAAACCGCGCATGCGCACTGACCCGCTACGAACTCCAGCCACCCGGGGGCCCAGCTTTCGGAAGCGACGTTGCCGAGGTGTTTGGAGTCCGAGACGGCAAGATCGATTCATTGGAGATTTACTTTGACAGCACCCCGTTTCCCAAATAGAGCGAAGGAGAAGCGCATTGGCGGTTGACGATGTTTTAGCGAAACGTGTGAGGACGGCGTTGGAACGCCAGCTCCCCATCGAGGAAAAGAAAATGTTCGGCGGTATTGCTTTCATGGTACGTGGGAAGATGTGTGTCAGCGTGGGGCGAGACCGGCTCATGTGCCGCATCGACCCGTTGGTACATGACACTGTGCTGCAACATAAAGGCTGCCGGACCATGATTATGAGGGGTCGAGAGTACCGGGGTTATGTACACATAGACGCGGAAGCAGTGAAAACAGAGCGCGAGTTAGACTTCTGGATCGCGTTGTCGCTGGATTACAACGGTCAGCTCCAGGCATCGCTTCGGAAGCGGCGATAGCGCATCAGAGGGAGTCCAACGGAGGGTGTAAAACAGATTGTGTAAACGCGGTTCTCGAGAGGACGAAAATAGGAGAACCGAATGGCAATCAGGAAAGAGTTGATAGATGAGTTGATCGCGAGCAGCGAAGGCGGCTTGATCGGCCCGGACGGGCTGGTGAAAGAGCTGACAAAGGCGCTGGTGGAGCGGATGCTAGCTGGTGAGTTGAACCATCACCTGGGCTATGAAAAGCACGAGGTAGCCGGCTATGGCAGCGGCAACTCGCGGAATGGCAAGAGTCAGAAGACGGTGAAAGGCGAGGCCGGCGAGATGACCATCGAAGTGCCGCGGGACCGCAATGGCACCTTCGAACCGAAGCTCATCGAGAAGCACCAAACACGATTTGAAGGCTTCGATGCCAAAATCCTTTCAATGTATGCGTTGGGCATGACGGTGCGCGACATTCAAGGACATTTGCAGGATCTGTATGGCGTGGAAGTGAGCGCGGCACTTATCTCGGAGGTCACCGACAGCGTGCTCGAAGAGGTCAAAGCGTGGCAGGACCGGCCACTGGAAGCGCTGTACCCAATCGTATATCTGGATGCCCTGATGGTGAAGATGCGGCACGAGGGCAAGGTGGAGAACCGCGCCGTGTACACAGCAATTGGTATCAACATGGAAGGGCAGAAGTCAGTGCTGGGGTTGTGGGCCAATGGCAACGAAGGCGCCAAATACTGGATGGCGGTGTTGACCAGTCTGAAAAATCGCGGGATGAAAGATGCGTTTGTAATCTGCACAGATGGCTTGAGAGGCTTTCCAGAGGCCATTGAGGCGGTCTTTCCGAGTACGCTGGTGCAGACCTGCATTGTGCATTTAATCCGCGCGAGTTTAAACTTCGTGAACTGGAAAGAACGCAAAGCGATCGCAGCGGATTTGAAGTCGATCTATCGGGCACCCACGGCCGAGCGCGCCGAAGCGGCCCTAGCCGACTTCCGGCGCAGGTACCCGAAGCACCAGGTGGTTGCCGATGTGTGGGAGCGGAGCTGGCAACGGGTGATCCCGTTCTTTGACTTTCCGGAAGAGATCCGTAAAATCATCTATACGACTAACGCAGTGGAATCTCTGCACATGACGCTACGCAAGGTAACGAAAAATTGTGGCTCATTTCCGACCCAGGAGGCCGCCATCAAGCTGCTCTATTTAGCGCTGCAGAACGTGTCCAAAAAGTGGCATACCGTACAGGGCTGGCGTGAAGCGCTCCAGCAGTTTGCGATTCGCTGGCCCGAACGCTTCGAGCAGGCCCGGGCTGCCTAAAAAGCAAAATCTTCATTGAAATAAAAATCGCGTTTACACAAGAGTCTTGACACTACCGTCAGAACTTCCTGCCAGCGGCCGGCCTCTCCAACGAGAGCGTGAAGTATTATGCCTCGCTGGTCCAGTTCTATACCGTCTACAAGCTGCAACGGATGGCCGTTCCGACAGCGCGCCTTTATCTGCT
>JAABUJ010005374.1_pt1 | contig 12847 bp, 13 predicted proteins | sample 5559131 | NCBI WGS metagenome assembly JAABUJ01 (sample SAMN10711875, study PRJNA513366) | rock metagenome | isolation source: Antarctica rocks | place: Antarctica: Victoria Land, Mt New Zealand nord | collected 2016-01-07
ACAAATTTAATATTAAACAAAAAATCTTAAATCTCAAATATTATACAAATTTATTATAGTTTTATTATAAATTTTGCGATAACAAACAAACAAAGAAGTGCAACATTTTGTATTTACTATTATATTATATTTTTAACATTCGAATTTAAAAAATAATTTTATTGCAATTTACAACTTTTAAAGTTTCTAAAGTTACTTAATATTTAAACAAGCTTTTTAAGAACTTTGTCAAATTATTATAATGTAAGATACAACAATACAAGTTCTTTAAAATGCTATAAAGATATATATTATTAAGATGTTTAAAGATAAGAGCTTTTGTGCAAATTAATATACAATATTAAGAGAACGTAATGCTTGTAAATTTTACGAAGCATAATAAAAAAATTATTATATAAAGATTAATTTGAATTATATTTGAGCGTATTTTAAACAAGTCGAAGAACTCAACTTAATAACAAAAACAAAGACGTCGATAACAATTAATTTAATAACGAAAACAAAGACGTTAATAACAATTAACTTGATAACAGAAACAAAGACGTCGACAACATTTATTTTAATAACAAAAACAAAAATGTCGATAACAATTAATTTGACGTTAACGACAATTAAAATGTTAACAATTGCAAATAAATATTAATGTTAAATTTCTTAATAAAATTCTAAAAGACGATTTTACTATTGCTTATCTCGAGATTAAAACAATTTTACTGTCTCTTTTTATTGCTAAGAATAAATAGAAATTACGACAAAATTTTAAATAATGCGCTAAGCATATTAAGATTTTGAAACTTATATAACTTACGATCGCAAACTTAAAAAAAGTTATTAAACTAAATTTTAACTTACAATTATTAGAATTTATTCGTAATTAAAGTCTCAATCTAAGTTAAAACAATAATGCAAAAGAGAAAAATTAATACTTAAAAAAAATTGCGTTATAAAAGATATTTGAGAAATTTATTAACTTCGACTTTATAAATTTAGCAACAAGAAAGTATACAAATGCAATGTCAACTTTTTAAATCAAAAGTATTAGATAATTGTTTGTACAAACATCTAGCTTTTTTAATCTCTTTATAAATACTCGCATTAACAACAAACTAAGAGACAAGTTTATTGCTTTTTATTACTAATTAATAATGTTAAAATCTAAACTAGATATTGCTTTAAAAAAGATTATTAATTATTAACAAAAGTTATCGTATATAATTCTCGAACAACAATTCTATTATTATTGTTAAGATATTTTGCTAGAAATCGATATTGTTAATTATATTGATAAAATGCAAAACAATGCAATAAAAATATTGCATAAAATTGCAAAAACATATTTAATTAAATTGTTTAAAGATAGATACTTGTTTCTATATATTGTTTAATAATTAATCGAACAATTCTAGTTCTAGTTAATTGTATTAAATATAACGAAGTAAGAAAATCTTTGCATAAGCGTCTTGCAATTGTACAATGTCTTTTCGAGAAAACGCAAACGCAAGAAGAATTTGCTTTAAGCGTAAATGCAAAGACAAAATAAACAAAATTTTAAACAACTTGTCAAAGATATAAAGAACAAAGATTAACGAATTAATATATATACGTAGTTTTAATCTAGAGATTCTACTACTTATTTCTATTGCTCTTCTCTCGAAATTGTAATCAAAATCAATGCGTTATCTCTAGTAATTATATTGGTAATCGATAAAATAATAGAGTTTTATGCATATATATAAAGATTTTATTAAATATGTATCTCGCTTAACTTACTATATTTAATTAGATTAAGTTCTTGATATTAACTCGACAAAACTCGACTCTAGAATCGAGTTCGCGACTTAAATCTAGTTCAACTCTATAAAATTCAAGAGAGTAAGTTGAATTAAGAAAAAAGTATTCGATTCGACTTAACGATTATATTATACAATATAGATTGAAAGTATATTTTAATAACAATTTCTAATCAAATTTGTATTATATTTATTATTTTTGTTGATAAAAAATATATATTATATATCTCTATTTTGTTGTTTTATTAAATATAGTTTTATTAATAAAGACAAGTTGCTTTGCAATAATATAAAGAAAGTCTATTAATTAAATTTTACAAACCTTTTTATTTTAATAATATTCGATGTGTTGTATTTGCTTTTTACTTAAATGCAATTTCTTTACAATTCTATTTATTATTAATATTAACATATACATATCTTATCTCTCTTATAAGAATTAGATTTTTTTCTTCTATATTGCTTATAATTGTTTCTCTAGATATATAGTTAATAACTCTTCGATAATATAATAGATTTTATATAAATTATTTATAACTTTTTTATAAGACTTAAATGTCAATTTATATATAAATAGATTTTATTTTATTTTATAGATTGTTCGAATTTTACAATAAATCTTGTTAACAATAGATTATAATTGTTAATGCAATAGAAGATAGCAAACAATACAAGATTGTAAGACAAAGAGAAGAGCTGCAAGCATATTAACAACAGTAAGAGAGAAATGCTAATTACTCGAAATACAATAAACAAAATATATAGAAGTTCTAGTTTGCTAATTAGATTAATAGATGCAATAACAATAATTGAGAAGATAACTTGTAATATATATGTGCCAGTAATAAGAAATTTAGTCTTTCCCTAATGCCAAGCTTTGCAGACACACATAAAAGCGCTAATAATGATCTTTTAGCTTCGTCTTTTATCTTGATCTGCGCCTGACAAAGATCAAGGAAACTGGAAAACCCTTAGTCAGGGTCAAATTTGTGAATCGTCCTCCAATTCTTGAGACAACTTGTTGTCCATGGCCGTCCGGTCACACTGGGGTGTCTTGTCATTTTTGCTCAAATGAAACGTTCGATTATCATCCATGCATTCAAACGCTCTTCCGGACCAGTGCAGCTGTACATGGACGATGGAATGATGCTTCTTTTGGGCTCTCGCAATTGGGGTAGAGATTTCTCCTATAAGCAGCCACATAAGCAGCCCTTCCCATCAGCTACTGTATATTGCAGGCAACTCTAATCAAGGTTCCTCATCTGTAGAGTGCTTGTGTGGGTTTTAAAGAACCAAATGACCCTCAATAGATGTCATCCGATACAGATTCAGGTGACGCAAGTTTGGCCACTTCACCCGGCCTACGGTATACTGCAGGTCGGAATACTTCTTCCAACAATTAATTAGGCCGAGAACATCTCTACGTCGAGGCCTCTTTCATTTAGTGGCCCGCTTGCTCATGGCTGCGTTGACGAACAAAACAACGAAAGCCGCGAAATAGTCACTGTTGAAGTAGCGAGGGGTAGATATGCAAGAATCGTATGCTTCAGCAGCGCGGACCCATGTTAATTTGCTGAATAGTTTTGCTATAGCTCAGTACATTTACTGTGTGCCCATTTGAGAGACCAATACGCCAATTCCATGATGGACATTCGGGATTGCATTTACCACTGAGAGAATTTCAACGATTCAGTGGGACCTGCCGTCCAAATCGACACGATTTTCTCCGAGGACGGAGACCTTATATGGTAGTTGCTTGTCTCAACTCTCGTCACTTTCCTCCTTCCACAATGTAATTTGCATACCTCCTGAAAAATCATGCTTCCATTATCGCTCGGCTTTCGTACGGGGCTACTGTTCATCCAATACTGATGAAAAAATGTGCAAGCATTCCTCGCTACCTCCCATAAAGTCAATCGATAAATGGCAAGGGATTCGAAAGACGTGGAGACCCGCAATAAAACAACATTAGGTCACCGAAGAGAACCATCATCCGGTGGCATGATGCGGGTGACAGAAGTTCATCGAGTCAAATACATATACTGGGTCTTCTCCGGATGTTCTGGTAGATGTTTTGGATTGACCAGGTCAAAAGTTTCGACCGTTTGCCTTCTAAACTATGGGGCTTCATTGACCGTACATCCTGTCAAGAAGCCTTCGGGACATTCTTTCAGACAATGCCAACGATTGGTGAGGATAGTGAGAACACGTAATTCCCAAAACCCTTGCAAGATAATTTACCTCACCAGGGCACGTGATGTCGCCTCTTGACTACATGTATAGACCCTGTGCTTAATAAAATGCGGGTATTGGGCATCCTGAACCAGTTCAACACACATTGCAAGGCTAAGAGGTAAAGTAGCTTGTGCAACCCTGTGAATAAAACGTGGGTCCTCTTTGTAATGAAAACATTGTGAGTCCTCAAAACCTCGGCGCAACACTTGCCCCAAGTCACTCTCTCAAATAAAGTACTTTACCTCTGACTGAACCAGGTTCGTCATTCATATTGCCGCACCGAGTCCCCCTCAAGATGTATCTCTTCGCCACAAGCCTCACGCTTGTCACTGCCATCTTGTCAACGTTGACAGTTGCGGATACTGTTCCCAGCTTTCCAGCATGTGGAGTCAGTATGCCATCGTCAAAAAAGACTTTCAAATACTGACGATCCCATATAGACAGCTTGCACCGTGCAAGCTGCAGGCATTGCAGGCTGTAGCCCAAACGATTTTCGCTGCCTCTGCAAGAGCGTGCCATTTCTGAACGCCGTGCAGGAATGCGAAGCAGCTAACTGCTCCATCAACGATCTCGGACGTAAGTGGCCCCGAAGCAATACCATCCTGAGCCTATCTTCCCACAATGTCCCAAGCGAGTACACGAATTGACTTCACGACCACAGAGATTGGCCTACTTACGCCTCATATCTGCCTTCCGTTCGGCGGTATCCCCTCTACAACAGCGACATCCGATTGCATCACAGCGCCCAACCCATTAGCTCCCACCGCCGTCGTTGCGGCTGCCAGCTCGATTCTTGCGTCACAGAACGCAGCCTCATCCGCCCATGTCCCGCTTCCGACTTGCCCCTGCCTTGCATCTGTGAATGCTCTCTTAGGCGTTGACGGGTGCCAGCTGAATAATCCTGAATTCGTACGTTGCCGTTGCACGAATACAAGATTTCAGCGTCCTCTGTACCAGTGCGAAATGGACCAATGTAGTGATTACAACTTAGGCAGTAAGCATACCTTATCTCGAGATCGATGCTAGCCGCTGACGTAGTTCTTGTAGAGCTGACTCCATACGATCTCGAGTGTGCTCCTTATTATGGGTACAAATCTTGGGACGTCTGTATGGGAGGTATTAATAGCACTGCGGTTGTCTGTCCTCCTGCAGGCGTGGCAGGCTCAGGGGGAGCAGGCTATGGATATGGCAATGGGACTTTCGCTGCAACGCGTAGACCTTTACCGTTCACCGACGCTGCGACACAAGCGAGCATGGCGACAGACTGGGCGGTCGAGGCTGTTATGATTATGGGGGGTCTCGGGGTTGTGCTAGTGTGGCTATGATGATTGGGTCATCTCAGTGAGTGGCACGAGACCATCTGCAAGCTTTGGGCGAGAATAGAATGCAAGTCAACCAACGGTTCGATCTTGTCCACGCGCTATTCATGCGACACGTTGAGGCTCCACATGCGCTCTAGTGGTTATGGCAGTTGTGGAGTCAAGCCTTGCCTTCTCCTAGCGACTCGAGCCTACAACAATACTAACGGCGCGTATGGCGCTAGCCGACTGGTGACCTGATAAGTAGGCGATGCCCGTCCGATATATCACGATACGGCATCTTGACTGCCAACTACTATGCTTCTGAGATTTGCAAGCAGACTTTCCGCCCTATGCACCCTGGCTGCGGCTTTTTCGAGTCCATCAACTGCGCTGGGCATCCCAAGCTCCACGGACGGTACTGCACTAATCAAAGCTGACTTTCTCCCTGCGAACACAGCTTCCCTACAGTACGATGTCTTCCCTCTTATGGTAGACGCCAAGGTCCATTACGGTGCTTAACGCTACGGTCTGGATCTAGTCCGCAGCGCTTGTACAAGTGCCTTACAGAAGATCAGCACCAGTCCGAATAGATTCACTGTCGCCCCAACGTGATCCAAGACGAAGGCCTTCTATGGTCCTGCCAAATCGATGGCCTAGCGGTAACGATCCCTGAATGCTGATGCCAGTTATTCCGAACTCGCTACCTCGCAAGGCTTGCGCTCCGACTATGCTGACAACCATGACAGCGGACCTCAAATGCGTGATCGATCTGACCACTGCCCCAGGAACCACTTCTGATACAACGTCGGATCTCGAGATCAGACAAGCCGCTCATCGCGTGATCAATGAATGCGTGAGACAACCAGGTCCTACCAGCGGCGGCAGTGTGGGCGCCGTAGGTAGGTCTGCACTATTCCTGGGTGACTCGTGAGTTCTCAGCTCCCGGATACTGACATTCGAACAGGCACTACTGGGAATTCAATAGTCATCGTCCGACTGTACGAACCGCAATTGATCTGTGACCCGATGTATGGGCAACCTCCCCCGCCGGGTTCGTGCTCCGGTCTCATCGCGAAGATGCCCGTGAGCCTGGGCCGCAAGCTCTTTGGGTACAAAAATTCGCCCGGTGTTGAAGAGCCAACGCCGATAACAAGCAGAACCAGAGATGGTAAGAGCATCATGAAACCCGTTACGAGAGATCATTCGTTGAGAGGATCCTAGCTGCGTTGAAATGTGCGATGACGATAGACACATGGTCATTGACGGTCTATGCCAACTGGTTTCATCTGTGGCAAGGAGCAGTGGCGGTTGAGGCTTTTTGCGTTGCTCGCGGGTCGGCTGGTATGGCTTGGGGAATTGGTACGTAGAATCTTTAAGCCTACAAATCGGGCCTGTGTCCTCTCATGCGCTGTTAAACCGCTTCTCGGGCTTTGGCCTCGTTCATCGCGATCTGACAAGCCTGTACTGACGGTTTTGTGGTAGGTGAGGGCAAGCCCGGAGGGCTTAGGATAGTCGTCAGAGAAACAGGATCTGGAAATGATGTGGCAACCTCGTGAGGCTTGCCAATATAGGGTGACTAATCCAAGTCTCGATACTATGACTGCAAGCAGTCGTTCTCTCGCTAAGGTTGCTACAGGTCCAATAAACACTTCTCAACATACCGCCATACAGTATTTGTGTTTGTTTACACGGGCGAGCTGAGCTTGAGCTCAGCGATCCAGTGGAAGCACGAATGAGGCATTTGCAATCAGAAATGGGGCCATGACTGCAATGATGTGATTCTCGAATCCTCAGAAGGCTCCAGATCAGCGTCGCCACTGCAGAATTCTATCGAGCTACCAGATAACCGGTGGCATGTCCTCATGCTCTCCCTCCCCAGACCTATCGGCTTCGTCGTCCTCTTCTATCTCGTCTTCTGATTTTCGTGTCCACCATTTCTTTCTGGAAATCATGCCTGTTCGAAGTGACAATCGCAATGTAATGCTTCAAAGCAATTTATAAAAAAAAACTCCGGTGGTTGGGTGCTTCAGGTTGAAGTTCATATATACGGACTGGGTGAACAAGAGCCTATACATAATGTGAGTTCTTAGCAACGTGAATATCTGTTGTCAACATACCTCTATTCGTTTCATGAATGCCTTCAATTTATCACAATTCCACAGATCTGTGAAGCTGGTTGCTTTTTGATTTTCCTGCCCGAGAGATACAAATCTCAAGGCGATAAGGGTCTCGAAGAAGAAATCCACCGATACTGAAGGCCACCTTCGGAACAAATGTCTAAACATACATTTCGGAGGACTTTTCATATTGAATAGCTTGATTACTAAAGCTCGTCATTCTCTTTGGGCTGTGCTTGGCCAACCTTATTATAGGCCACATTATTCCTGTCCTCCTGCTTCAATTTCGACGAAGCAATCAGTTGGGTGATCTTCTGCTTCTTCTTAGCTTACTGACCGTCTTGCCACATAGCATTACTGGTAACGACTGGTTCGCATAGCGTAGGTTTTTTGTTGTAGCGGCAGTATACCTCCTGGGGGTGGATCGAACCTGACCATGGCCCATTCAGGCCAGAAGCGGAGAAGAAGGCCGTCCATAATTGAGATTTCTTCTCTGTCGTCTTGGGACCAGTGCAGAGTAAGCCGCCCATTGTCGGGCTCGTGTCGGGTAGAGGATTGAACGCTGAGTATCTTGACCCATTTACGTCGACACAGTGCTTCTTGGCCTTCATGAATGGGTCAATAAACAGCTGGGTATAGAAGTCTGAAGTGTACTATGTCACAGTCTTGAGAATTCAAGCAGAACTTATAGATTGCAATGCGAAGACCCTGTCCTCTGTTGGCATCGTGTCTCACCTATCTGTAATAATGTGAAGAACCTGCTGATGAATCTAAACAATCTCACCATATCTGCCACGGATTTGTCGTGGGAGTCCCGAGGAAGAAGCTTTCCAGGTAGTGCAGGTTGCCCGCCAACAACGGAACCGTAGATGAAGAAACCATATGCACTACTCGGATTGAGGGGTCAACTCTACTCATCCAGGGAACCATAAGAAAGGAGCCGCAAAATATATAGAGAGTATATTCTTCAAAAATGTTGCAATGCACATGCCATGATACAGAAAGATACGACGAGTGCCGCGATACTAACTCTGGAGTTCGATATAAGATATGCTGTAACGAGGGCAGTTGACAGAAGCTGTCTAGCCTCCTGGATTGTGCTTACGTTCAACAACTTCAGAAATGTATCCAACACTTGCTCCTGGTGGTACCTTCCGGCCATAAGTTGACACTAGATGGTCGAGCATTTGTAAATGCCATTAAAGTCTTGACTGTACATTTCATCCATAATCGAGAGGATCAGTAGAAAAATTCTAGTGTTATATTAGTATAGTTCCCCAAGACTGGGACGACAATCGAGAACTCGTACGGGACTTACGTTGTACGATAGTGTCGCGGGAGAAGGAGCGCGAGGCCATCACCGAAAGTGTGAATAACATGATAGATGTTAATCAGAAGCGACTTCTCGTGGTTGCAGCGTTTTCTAACGCTAAGCCAATCGATGTTGGTCTTGTCAATATCGAACTTCTGCTCGAGGTACCAGTTCTTTAAGTAGAAGTAACTGGGACGTTTTGACTTCTTGGTGATTTCTTTGATCTTGAATTAAGTCTTGAAGAGATAAATAAACGCTGGGGTTCCGAGTTTTTATCGCCTTCTTCTAAATTTCTTTGAATTGTTTGCTCAGAAGGTCGTCTGCGACGATGTCGACGACTATGTCGAGTCTGACGTTTGAGCGCTCGACCTCGCGACGACGGGCAGCGACAATCATGATAGTTATTGCCGGTGCTTGGTCGAGCGACAGGGGATAATCTGTCTGGAAGATCTCGAAATAGACGGTCTCCTGGAAGTGACTATCTTGGGCTTGGGGGTTTGATTTCTGCAAGGCTCTCCACGGCGCTCTTCTCAAATAGACCGAAGAGAAGAATAGGCAGTTCGCTATGCTTGTCAAGAATTTGACGGACACGTTCGTCATGGTAGATAGCGATCTTGTCCAACGGAGATGCATCCTTTCTGGGGAACAGAGTCAACGTCGACGCTGCGATATCTGATCGTCCAAGCGTGGCTTTGGAACGATGAACAATTGTTTTGCGCGTTTGGGAAGACTGCTTGGCCGACGTTGCCGCTGCGTTTTTGCTAGGAGTGGACGGCATATTCTCTTGCTCGGCTTCTTCCGGGCGGGACTGGCTGGAGAAGCCACTCTGTCTCGTCTATGCAAGAAATTGTCAGCTACTGGGAAGCGAGCACAGGCGTGCAGATTGTGGAGTTCAAACCAACCTTGGGGCGAGTGGCTCCTGCAGGATCAGGGGCGTCAGCGGGACCGTGAGAGCGAGTGTAGGCTTCTGCGCGAGCGGATGACTGCGAATTGTTGTCGGCGAATACGTAGCAGACACAAGCGTACACGTCGTAGGATTCGGACCTATCCTCAGGACGATACGCTGAATCTGAGTCGGTGATTCCGATGGTACCCTGCGAGCGCCTAAGTCGCCACATATGCACCGGCGTCGCCTAGACCAAGACGGATATTGGCTGTCCGGTGCTATCCATCAGCATCCTTATGGTCTTCGGGCTTGTGTGTGTGATACAGCTTTCAGAGGACGCCGATCTCGTTTGCGCACGCGCGGATGATTAACTTGGCGGCCTCTATCGACATGGCGTTTCCTAAGCGCTGTTTTCAGACCGCTTGCGTATTGATTTGGTTGAGATGCAGAAGTAAAGTAAGCTGGTTTGAAGTCACCATCCCCGAAAGTCACCCCAACGACGCCGTTTACGCAGGTTCTTGTCGTATCGACAGTCAACGGAACCACGTTTCAGAAGCCCCATGAAGGATAGCTACCCCGACAAGCACCCCAGTGGGTTTCCACGCTTCGCGACACAGTTGGAAAGAGGGCGTTGAGCTTGGAGACTTGCTTGTACTCATGTTCGCAAATTGATCACTTGAGCGGAAACCGATCTCTGGTTTGAGAGACTGTGGGAAGGCAAATATATATATATATCCTTGGGAGTACAGACGCCGCACGCATCCGTTTTCGGCAGTCCATTTACCGTTCTCAGATTTACCGACCAAGCTCCAGAGGCTAAACCTCAGCCCATCTGTTCGCTATCTGTCCTTCTGAATATTGCGAATGACTTTGTCTTTTCCATGAGAATATTATAAAGAGCTTCGAGTCCCCTGTGCGAACCTGCAGTTAATCGAGCATCACAGAAGCATGAACCCATTGATACAAGCTAACAATTATCACAAACATGCTTCACACGACCGAGATCCGAATTCTAGTCGAGCGACTTCCCCTCATAGAAGAAGAGTCCGTGCCTCGGTGATTGATGAAGGTTTAAAAGCCAGGAGAGAGGATTTTGCGGCAGTCTTTTCCTGTAGTGCTTCGGCACTGAGGGCAAGATTTTCTAGTGTAGCATCGCCTCCTCCGAGCACCTTGGCAATAGACTGCTGCAGATGGTTGTGTGTGTTTAAGCCTTGATAGGGAAGAGTGGTGATATCCCAGGTACACAGGTGTCCCATGCCGTAGCGTTTTCTCGTGACGAAGGTTTCTAAGCCAGGTGAGAGCGTGGTGCCAATCTTCAAGCTCGTAGCCGCCGACCTGATCACCGAGAGTCGTTTCGCGGGGGCCGAGACGGATCTCTGGGTCAAGCTTGAGAAGGTGGTACTTGGCCGTGCTCCAGATTGAATCCCTTTGTTCGGAGTCATATGCAGAAGAGGTTGCCCAGTTGTGGATGGTGATACCCTCCAAAGAGTGAGTGTCTCGTCCGCAAGCGGTAGGTAGCATCGTATTGATATAGTCGACGGGCGAGTCCTCCTCCCGGAGCAGTCAGCTCCAGGTCTTTGTCACTGGGGTGTTGGTCGCAGTGGCCGTCACCATCGAATTCTTAATGAGTCTTTGTTCCAGTAGAAAGCTGAAGATCCATAGCGCTCTCGGATTTATGAAATCATGCTGGACACAAAGCGTGCGAACAGTAGTAGATGCTTAGTAATAGTATTATACTAGTATGTTAGTATATAGGGGGGCCTGAGACGATGCCAATCCTAGTAACTTTTCTCTTTGCTTGTGACAAGTCCTATTCATCATTGAGAACAGCTCTTTCAACCTCAGGCCCCCGTGAGCCAGGAAGCGTAACAGATCGTCTCTCATCTTGTAAGGGGGATCGCCGGCCTCATACTTCATATCGGCAAGGAAATCGGCACCCAGATCCTTTTCACGAAGCTGATTCATAAAGGTGACACGAATGTTCAATCCAGCGTTCTTGAGTTGGCAATGCAGTCGTACGAATTATTTCGAGCAAGAGCTTATGGCTAGCTCCCTGAGCGGCGCTACAGGGAAGGCCCTGGTTTGCGGACTAAGCGGTTCCGTCACAAAGTCATTGCGTTCAGGACCGATCGAGGAAGTCGGAGATGGGGGAGCCGGAAACGCGGGAGCAGAGGCAGAACGACGGCGATGGTGGGCCAGCGAAAGCGGGACACGTTATTCCATAGTTCGCTTGGAATTGGCGTTGCCAGTTGGGAGGCGATTCGGAAGGAGGTGACGGGGCATTATAGTACTTCTTGTCGGCCGCTTTCTCCGCCTTCGCTTCTTCTTACCCTTGAGGATTTTTGGACGTAGAGCTACAATGCTTGCAGGGGCTGCCTCGTTGAGTTTTCCACACCCGAGGATGCCATGAAGGGCGTTTACCTAACCGTCATCAATCCGATCGAATCGAAGACCCGACTCGTAATCGCGAAGGTGATAGTGAAGTAATCACAAAAGAAGCCAGATTTGTCTGAGGACCTGGCAGCATAGCATGGGCTCTGGTTGTCCTGCTTCTGCTTCTTAGTCGCCATATATTGACAGTCTTCCTCCTCACGTCACATAGGCGTAGCCTTTGTCTTCGTTCTCTCACATCTTCTCATCCCCTCACGGTTCAAAAGTAGAGATGAAGGCTCAAAGACTGTCAAGCGACCGGCTCGAATATGCCTGGCCGAGCAACTGTGCTCCGTTGAATCGTCTGATGACTGGCGGCCATTTCGCGGAATAGATTTCGTCAAGGTAATTGAGCGCCTTCGTCTTTCCTGTCAGGAAAAAGTTCCACTATCACTTCGATCTCTTCACTTCCCTGCTCTTCATGGGTGAGTTTCCTCTGCTGCTCCGTATGTTGTACCTCTTATAAGTTAAGAGTGGACTTCATTCGCTTTGTATAGTGCGGAAGGAATATAATGTATAAGGTTTAGTAACATAGTGAAGTATGAGAAAAAAAAGTAATGCAGGCTCTTCCGTTTCGGTCAAGACCATTCTAGATATTTACCAGCTTCAGATTCGGAAGCAGGGGGACATGTGAAAGCCGCTCGGGTACTAGTCGAGGTGGAAGAAGTGCGAGCAGAGAGCTTGAAAGGCGATTAGATAAGGGGAATTTTGGCGTTGGACTCAATGCGCAGCAACAAAAGTGACTCTCAAGGGAAAGATCGCGGATCTCCACCCTT
>JAABUJ010005378.1_pt1 | contig 12838 bp, 11 predicted proteins | sample 5559131 | NCBI WGS metagenome assembly JAABUJ01 (sample SAMN10711875, study PRJNA513366) | rock metagenome | isolation source: Antarctica rocks | place: Antarctica: Victoria Land, Mt New Zealand nord | collected 2016-01-07
CTATGCGGTTGTGGACCACCGCGCGGGTTCCAGCCGCGCGGCTGAACGTCAACCCCACGAACGACGCGGGGGGACCGGCCCCTTCTACACAGCGGGCCGGACGGACAGTCAATCCATATTGTCTAGCCAAAGACCGCATGGACCTAGCCAAAGACCGCATGGACCTCACCGGCGCCCGCTGGGGCCTGGACGGCGCCGAAGCGATCCTCGAACTCCGCGCCATCCACAGCCAGCAGAGCCGCACCCATTGCCTTTATCGCAGGTGTTGTCCTGGGCGACGCCTTGTTGGACCAGGCGCTCGGGTCGCCGCCCGGGTGGGCCCGCGAGGAACAATGGAACAGGATCCGGCGCTAAGCCTCGCGCTGGTCCCCGGAATCGACGTCATCCGAAAGCTCGCCGGCCACGCCCCCCGAACAGACGCTCAGATCGACTCTGCCGCGAGGCTCGGCACCCGGCTCGTCGCGGACGAGCGCCGTAGGTAGCAGAACCACGTGATAGCGCCAAAAAAGATGTAGGCGGCGAGGAATACTTGGAGTGCGCCGATCGACCAGTGCGAGTTGGCGTGGGCGATCGCCACCTTGGCGTGGAGCCCGGCGGCCTTGTCGTGAGCGAGCAGAAGCCTGTCGTGCGCTACGAGAGCCTTGTCGTGGCTGGTTGCGATCACCTTCATCAGGGGCGCTGTGACCTTCGCGCCCGTCGCCGTCGCAGCCGTGAGCAGGCCTGAGACATGGAGGCTCGCTTGGCGGAACGCGACTTGGATTAGGAAGCCCCCGAAGGCGCCGATCGCTCCGGCGATTCCGATCACCGCGGCTGTCTGGCGCTTGTAGGAGAGCCGTGTCTCGCGTTCGTCGGTGCCGCGTTCTGCGGCGTGGCGCTTGGCCAGCGTGGCGAAGATGGCCGGGATCATCCGGTAAGCGGAGCCGTTGCCGAGGCCGGCGAGGATGAAGATCACCATGAAGGAGGCGAAGAACCAGGTGAAGCTGTGCGAGTTGACGGCGGCTATCGCGGTTACGGTGAAGGCGCCCATCCCGACGAAGGACGCGAGCGTGACGCGAGCGCCGCCGAAGCGGTCCGCCGTCCAGCCGCCGAGCGGCCGCGCGAGCGAGCCGAGCAGTGCCCCCATGAAGCCGAGGCCCGCGAGGTAGGTCGCGATGAAGACGTGGTGGGCGAGGAACTCGGGGAATGTGTTCTTGATGACCAGTGGCAGCGCGAACGAGTATCCGATGAATGAGCCGAAGGTGCCGATGTAGAGCACCGACATGATCCATGTCTGCGGGTTGCGCAGCGCATGCTTGTATGCCTGCGTATCGGTTCGGGCCTGGGTGAGGCTGTCCATGTAGAGGTAGGCGCCGAGTGCGGTGGCCACTACGAACGGCATCCATACGAGGCCCGCGTAGGCCAGGTGCACCGGGTGGATCGGCAGCGTCACAGCCGCCGCCGGCACGCCGATGATGATCACAAGCGGCACCAGAAGTTGGGTGACCGCGACGCCGAGGTTCCCGCCGGCTGCGTTCAGTCCCAACGCGAACCCCTTCTTGCGCTCCGGGTAGAAGAAGGAGATGTTTGCCATCGAGGAGGAGAAGTTGCCCCCGCCCAAGCCGGCGGTCGCGGCGCAGGCAAACAGGATCCAGAACTGGGCGCTGTGTCCCTGCTGATGCAGCCAGGCACTAGGCAGCACGATCGCCAACAGGGATATCGGGATCAGCAGCAGCGCGGCGCTAATCGACGTCCACAGGCGTCCGCCGAAGCGAGGAATCGCAAAGGTATATGGGACCCGCAGCGCCGAGCCGATGAGGTTCGGGACCGCGGTCAGCCAGAACAGCTCGGAGATGGACAACGTGATGCCGATGTCCGCTAGGTTCAGCACGATGATCGTCCACAGCACCCAGATGCAGAACCCGAGGTGCTCCGCGACGATCGAGAAGGCTAGGTTCTTGCGGGCGATCGCTTGCCCGCCTCCCGCCCAGAAGGCCGCGTTCTCGGGCTCCCAGTCATCGATCCAGCGACCGCGTTGGATCGACTTTCCGGGTGCCTGCGCCTGCGTGTAGGGCGGTGCCTCTGCGACGTTGGTGTCAGTGCCCATCCGGATCCTTTCGATTGCATTGGCTGCCTGGAGAGGGCCGGGCTCCAGGTGAGGGCTTGGCAGCGCGTGCACCGACTAGACGCCGTTCGGGCTGGCGAGCGACGTGACCGCCGGGCGCACGGCGCGCGTCACGGTCTAGTGTTCGGATTTGTGTCGCCGACTGCGAGGTAGCTGTGTCGAACGCGACCGAGACGCAGCCTCCCGTGGTGCTGGTGAGCTTTGGGCGGCGTTCGGCGGACGCGGCGCGCACGAGTCGTTCGCGAGTTGCAACTCTCATCCGCGTGGATCCAGACTCATCAAGAGTGCGCATCCCGCGAACCGGGAGTGTTGGCGGGTGGCGACACGTAGATGTGGTCGCCGTCGCGGATCGCGACGGGGTGAATCATGACGGGCTCGCCACCGCTTGCGGCGCCTGTTGCGAGGTCGAAGTGGCGGTCGTGAAGCGGGCAGATCACGATGTGGTCGCAGACGATCCCGTCAGCGAGCGGCCCGCCCCGGTGCGGGCAGATAGCGTCGATCGCATACCAAGCTGTTGGGGTGTGGAAGAGTGCGATGCGGCGACCGTCAGCGATGACCTCGCGGCCCTCACCGAGAGGAACGTCATCGACGCGGCCGACAAGAGTCATCGCGCTGTCGACGCGATGCGCTTGGGTCAGGGACGGGGCCGCCGAAGACGCGGGAGTCAGGTCGCTCAAATTGCCGCCTCGGCCAAACTCTTCGCGGGACGCCAGCCGATTGGCACGACGGGGTCAAGTAGCCGATCCGGAGCGGGATGCTCAGTGGACGGTGTGGTCGTTGTGCTCATGGCTGCTGCTGATTGGTGGTCACCGCGCGGGCGTTCGGCGGTTGCGTGACCGCGTCGACGGCGAGCTGGATCCCGGTCAGCAGGATGCGCATCGGCGTGACGAACGCGTCGATGCCGGCGCGTAGGAGCGTCTCGGTGACGTCGTCGAGGTCGATTCCGGCGTCGCGCAGCGCATCGAGCACCGGCGTTGGGTCCTCGCGGACGGTCTCCCCCCGCACCTGGAGGCTCTCGGTACAGGCCTGCAGCGTTGCCAGCGGCATCGTGTTGACGGTGTCGGTGCCGATGAGCTCCGCCACGTAGAGCGTGGCTGGGTAGCCAGGCTGTTTGACGCCGGTGGAGGCCCACAGCGGCCGCTGAACCTTTGCACCGGCGGCGCGCAGCGCCGCGAACCGCTCGCCGTGAAAGATCTGCTCGAATCGCCGATAGGCGGCGCGCGCATTGGCGATTGCCGCCTGGCCAAGCAGGTCGGTGCGCCCGAGAGTCGTTAGCCGCTTGTCGATCTCGCTATCTACGCGCGATACGAAGAACGACGCGACCGACCGCACGTCGAGGTCGAGGCCGTCCGCGTGACGGCGCTCCAAGCCGCGGATGTAGGCCGCGGCGACCTCGGCGTACGCCTCGACGGCGAACAGGAGCGTGACGTTGACGTTGATGCCCTCGTAGGTCGCCTGTTCGATCGCCGGTAGGCACGCTGTCGTGCCCGGGATCTTGATCATGCTGTTCGGTCGCGCGACGCGATCCCGGTACTCTCGCGCTTGGTCAAGGGTGCGATCGGCGTCGAACGCGCGGTCGGGATCGACCTCGAGCGAGACGTAGCCGTCGGCGCCGTCGAGCTCGACGTACACTGGGCGCAGCAGATCTGCGGCGTCCTGCACGTCCTCGATCGCGATCTGCTGGTAGATCGCGTGCGCCCGGAGACCCGTTCTGGCGAGTTGGCGGATTCGCTCGTCGTAGTCGGCTGAGCCGAGGATCGCCTTCTCGAAGATCGCGGGGTTCGACGTCTCGCCCCGGAGGCAATCCTCGTCGATGAGCCGCTGCAGCTCGCCGCCTCGAGTCAGCGAGCGTCCAATCTGATCCAGCCATACCGAGGTTCCGGCCGCCGTCAGCGCGGTCATCCGCTCGTTGGCCGGCGCGGCAACGGTCAAGACGGTTCGGGGGATCGTGAGGGGGTGGTCGGTGTCATCCCTCCAAGCTAGACGCCGTCTCGTCGTGAGCGCTAGGACCGGCGGGCCGGGACCTGTCGGTGTTTTTTGACCCGCTCGTCCAGTCGACCTGGGGTTAGCCGAGTGCCCGGTCGAGGTTGAAGGCGGCGCTGATTAGCGCGATGTGCGTGAATGCCTGCGGGAAGTTGCCGAGCAATTCGCCGGTCGGACCGATCTCTTCGGAGTACAGTCCGACGTGGTTGGCGTAGGTGAGCATCTTCTCGAATGCGAGGCGCGCGTCGTCGAGGCGGTCGGCGCGGGTGAGCGCCTCGACGTACCAGAACGAGCACATCGAGAACGTGCCCTCGTGTCCGCGCACTCCGTCGGGTGAAGCCTGGACGTCGTAGCGGTAGACGAGGGAGTCCGAGACGAGCTCGTCGCCGATCGCGTCGAGCGTCGACAACCAGTGCGGGTCCTTGCCGGCGATGAAGAGCACGAGCGGCATCAGCAGTAGCGATGCGTCGAGGACGTCGGAGTCGTAGTGCTGGACGAACGCGCGGCGCTCTTTGCTGTAGCCGCGGTCCATGATCTGGTGGTAGACGCGGTCGCGCTCGCCGATCCAGCGAACGATGTTGCCCGGCAGCCCACGCGTGCGGTGCATCCGGATCGCTCGCTCCAGGGCCACCCACGTCATCAGCCGCGAGTACGTGAAGTGCTTCTGCCCTCCGCGTGTCTCCCAGATCCCCTCGTCGGCCTGGTCCCAGTTCTCGCAAAGCCAGTCGACGATCCGCTGCACGTTGCTCCAGGTTTCATGGAAGATCGGCGAGCCGTACTTGTTGTAGAGATAGATCGAGTCGATCAGCTCGCCGTAGATGTCCAGCTGGAGCTGGTCGGCGGCGCCGTTGCCGATCCGCACCGGGGCAGAGCTCATGTAGCCCGACCAGTGCGCAAGCTCAATTTCCGGCAGGTCGCGCCGGCCGTCGATGCCGTACATGATCTGCAGCGGGCCGCGCGAGCCGGGGGCGCCCTCTTGGGATTCGCGGGCGCGCGCGGTCAGCCAGTCCATGAAGGCAGCGGCCTCCTCGGTGAAGCCGAGGCGCAGCAGGGCATACAGCGAGAACGCCGCATCGCGGATCCAGGTGTAGCGGTAGTCCCAGTTGCGGGCTCCGCCGATGCGCTCGGGCAGCGACGTCGTTGGTGCGGCGACGATCGCTCCGGTCGGCGCGTACGTCAGCAGCTTGAGCGTGAGGGCGGAACGCCCCACCATCTCGCGCCAGCGCCCGCGGTAGCGTGAGCGACCGAGCCACGTGCGCCAGTAGTCGACGGTTGCGTCGAACGCGTCGGCGGTCTCGCGCTCGGAGTGGGGTCGGCAGACGTGGTCGCTGCTGACCCGCTCGAGTACGAACGTCTGCGATTGTCCCGCGCGCAGATCGAACGGCGCGCGCACCCCGCTGTCGCTGAGCTCGAGTGGGTCGCCGGTCCCGTCACCGCGAGAACTGCCGGTTGCGAAGGATCCCTCGAGCGCGAGCGTCAGCGACTGCGCGCGGAAGACAACGCCGTGCTCCTGAACCTCGACTTCGTGGCGCTCGCGGCCGTAGTCAAAGCGGGGCTGGACCTCCAGTTGGAACGGCATCTCGCCGCGCACGACGACGACGCGGCGAACGAGGCGGTGACGGTGATGCGCCACGCCGGCAGTTTCGATCGGCATGAAGTCCTCGATCTCGGCAACTCCGTCAGTCGTGAAGAAGCGCGTGATGAGCACGTTGGTGTCCGGGAAGTAGAGCTGCTTGGAGGTCCAGTCAGTGGTAGCCGGGTGCAGCGCGTAGAAGCCGCCCTGCTCGCGGTCGAGGATCGCGCCGAACACGCTTGGCGCGTCAAACGCCGGGCAGCAGTACCAGTCGATCGTTCCGTCGGTACCGACAAGCGCGACGGTGTGCAGGTCCCCGACCAGCCCGTGCTCGGCAATCGGGCGGTAGCGACCGTCGAACTCGCCAGCGGACGCCACGGCCCGCTAGGTTTCGAGAACCGTCTGGAACTGGTTGGCGGTGACGGGCTCGCGGCCCTCGAGCCACGGATCGGTGTAGGCCGAAAGCGAACGCTCGAGGGCGGCGTCGAGGCGCTCGCCGTCGTTGTCGCGGTCGTCGACGACGACCGCGCGGACCGTGTCGAGGCCGAGGCGGTCCATGAAGCTGTAGGTCCGCTCGAGCCAGCGCGCGTTCTCGCGATAGTACTGGATAAATCGCCCGACGCGCAGCATCGCCTCGTCGGGCGTGTCGACTGTGCACAGCAGGTCGCCCTTGCGGACGTGCGCGCCGGCGGCACCGCCGACGTAGATCTCCCAGCGGGCGCCCTCGACGGCGACGAGTCCGACGTCCTTGACCATCGCCTCCGAGCAGTTGCGCGGGCAGCCGGCGACGCCGAGCTTGAGCTTCGCTGGGCTGTCGAGGCCCGCGAAGCGCTCTTCGATGCGGATCCCGAGCGTCGTGCTGTCGCCGAGGCCGAAGCGGCAGAACTCTGAGCCGACGCACGTCTTGACGGTGCGGAAGCTCTTGCCGTAGGCGTGACCGGAGGGCATGTCGAGGTCGCGCCAGACGGCGGGCAGGTCCTGCTTGCGTACCCCGAGGAGGTCGATTCGCTGGCCGCCGGTGATCTTGATCATCGGCACCTCGTAGCGATCAGCGACGTCCGCGAGGCGCCGCAGCTGGTCGGACGTCGTCACGCCGCCGGCGATCCGCGGTATGACCGAGAACGTGCCGTCCTTCTGGATGTTGGCGTGGACGCGGTCGTTGACGAACCGGGCGCCGCGTTCGTCCTCATACTCGGCCCCCCAGACCATCTTCAGCAGCGAGACCAGCGCCGGCTTGACCTTCGCGTCGGCGACCTCGCTGCCGAGCGTCGCGATCACCGACGAGACCGAGCGAAGTCCCTGCGCGCGGACGGCGTCCATCAGCGCCGGCTTGGAGAGCGGAACCGACGGGACGTAGTAGTCGGCGGTCGGGTCGTCGTCGAGGAGGCCGCCCGCGGCCCACTCGACGACCTCGAGTACCTGGTCCTTGCACGAGCCGCAGCCGCTGCCCGCCCGGGTCGCTGACATCACGGCACGCAGCGTCCGCGCGCCGTCGGCCACGCACGCGCGGATCGCGCCCTTCGTCACGCCGTTGCAGTTGCAGATCTGCGCTTCGTCGCCGAGCTCGGCGACGCTGGCGGCCGCCGCTGGGGCGCCGAGATCGAAGAGCAGTGATCGCCGCTCCTCGGGGAGCACCATGCCGCGGTCGAACGCCTGCATCAGGAAAGAGACCTTGCTCACATCGCCGAGCAGCGTTGCGCCGAGCAGCTTGCCGTCGCGCACGATCACCGCCGTGTAAACGCGGCGCTTGGACTCGCTGTACTGGACGAACTCGTCGTCCTCGCGCTCCGGCTCCACGAGGCCCATCGTCGCCAGGTCGATGCCCGACACCTTCAGCTTCGTCGCCACCTTCGAGCCGTGGTACGCGGCCTTGGCGTTCGTCGCGGTGATGTGCTCGGCGAGTACCACGGCCTGCTCCCAGAGCGGCGCGACGAGACCGTAGACCTGCCCGCGGTGCTGGGCGCACTCGCCAACGACGTAGATGTCGGGCTCGTCGAGGGCGCGCATCGTGTCGTCGACGACGATCGCGCGCTCGACGGTCAGCCCGGCGGACGCGGCGAGCTCGACGTTGGGGCGGATCCCGGCAGTCACGACGAGCATGTCGCACGCGAGCTCCGTCCCGTCGCCGAACCGCAGCCCGGCGAGGCCGCCGTCTTCGCCGGCGAGGATCTCCGTCGTGCTCGTCTCGAGGTGGACGTGAACACCGAGCTCCTCGACGCCCCGACGGAGGATCCCACCGGCCTGGCCATCGAGCTGCATGTTCATCAGGCGCGACGCCCGATGAACGACGTGAACCTCAAGGCCGCGCTCAAGCAGACCGCGCGCGGCCTCAAGCCCAAGCAGCCCGCCGCCGATAACCGCCACGCATGTGGCGTTTCCGACCCACTCGAGCATCCCATCGGTGTCGGCGATATTGCGGAATCCGAACACCCCGCCGCGGATCCGCCCGAAGTAGTCGCGCAGCCCCCGAATCGACGGGAAGAACGAACTGCTCCCCGTCGCGATCATCAGCTTGTCGTACGGATGCACCGTCCCGTCGTCGGCCGTCACCTCGCGCGCGAACTGATCGATGCGCGTCACGCGCACGCCCGCGTGCAGCGTGATTGCGTTCTCCTCATACCAGCTCAGCGGGTTGAGGAGGATCTCGCCAGGATCCTCCAGGCCCGCGAGAACGTTCGACAGCGAGATGCGGTTGTAGTTGCCGTGCGGCTCGTCGCCGAACATCGTGATCTCGAACAGGTCGGCGCCGCCGCGCTCGAGGATCTCCTCTACGGCGCGCGCCCCGGCCATCCCGTTACCGACGACAATCAGTCTGCTCTTCGCGCTCATGGTGATCCCTCCTAGATTTCCATTAGGCCGACGTCGACGACGACCTGTCCGGTGGCGCCCAGCGGCGCGATGAGATGCAGCTCGACGCGGGTCTCGGCGAGCAGGTCCTCGACAACGCGCAGCGCGACGTGGGTGCCCGAACGCGCGCCGATTGGGAAGTACCGCATCGCCTCGCCGTCACGCATCACGGCCGCGCAGACCAGCTCGCCGCTTGAGTTCCCGCCGCGGAAGTACACGAACTGCGCCTCGTTGCCGACCGGCACCGTGTACGTCAGCGCCGGATCGAGCAGGAACGGCTTGTGCAACCCGAGCCCCTGGAAATCGTAGACACCCTGCAGGAAGCGCGGGGTCGAGCTCATCTCGTATCTCCTCTCTTGCGGGGCGCGGCCAGCTGCTCCACTTGGCCATCCGCGGTCTCGACATGATCGATCCGGACCGCGCAGACCTTGAACTCCGGCATCTTCGAATCCGCGTCGAGCGCCGGATTGGTCAACAGGTTCGCCCGCCCGCCCCCGCCCCAATGAAACGCCATGAACAGCGTGTCGGGGCGGATGTCCGGCGTCAGACGCGCCCGCGCGCAGGCAGCCCCGCGGCGGCTTCGCAACCGGAGGAGATCGTCAGCCGCGATCGCGAGTTGCCGCGCGAGCGCCGGGTGAAGCTCGACGAACGCGTCGGGTTCGGACGCGTTCAGCTCCTCCACGCGCCGCGTCTGGGTCCCCGACTGGTAATGCGCCAGCACGCGGCCCGTAGTCAGGTAGAGCGGGAACTCCTCGTCTGGCTCCTCGGCGGCGGCCCGGTGACTGACGGCATGAAAGCGCGCGCGGCCATCCGGCGTCGCGAACGCATCCAGAAACAACCGGGGTGTGCCGGGATGCGTCTCGTCGGGGCACGGCCAGAACACGCCGTCTTCGGCGATAATGCGCTCCCAGGTGATGCCGGCGTAGTCCGCGCGGCCGCCCGCGCTCGCCCGGCGTAACTCGTCGAACACGGCCTGCGGTTCCTGCGGAAATCCCGCGGTGTAGCCGAGACGCGACGCGAGAGCCGAGAGGACGGCGAGGTCGCTGCGGACCTCGGGCGGCGCTGCGACGGCTGCCTGCCGGAGTACGACGCGGCCCTCGAAGTTCGTCATCGTCCCGTCCTCCTCGGCCCACTGCGTCGTCGGCAGCACGACGTCAGCGTGCTCGGCGGTCTCCGAGAGGAAAAAGTCGCAAACGACGAGAAAGTCGAGGTCGGCAACGCGCTGCTCGACCCGGGCGCTGTCAGGAGCCGAGACCAGCGGATTGGAGCCCATCACGAGCAGTGCCCGCACACCGCCGTCACGACCCATCGCATCCAGCATCTCGAATGCCGAGCGACCGACGCCCGGGAGATCGTCGGGCTCGATGCCCCACACGCCGGCGACGTGGGCACGCGCGACCGGATCGTCGATCCGCCGGTAACCGGGAAGCTGGTCGGCCTTCTGGCCGTGCTCGCGCCCGCCCTGCCCGTTGCCCTGACCAGTCAGGCAACCATAGCCGCAGAGCGGACGCCCGGCATGCCCCAGCGCGAGTGTCAGGCTGATGAACGCGAGGACGGTGTCGGTGCCCTTGCTCTGCTGCTCAGGCCCGCGGCCCGTGAGGACGATCGCCGTCTCCGCTTCCCCGAGCAGCGCGACCGCGCGCCGCATATCGGCGACCGACACGCCAGTCAGGCGCTCGACGCGGTCCGGCCAGTACGCACCGACACGCTGCGCAGCCAGGTGAAAGTCTGTTGTGCGGCGCTCGACGAACGCGGCATCGACGAAGCCGTCCTTGATCGCGATGTGAAGCAAGCCGTTCGCCAGGGCCAGATCGCTCCCCGGCACGTTCTGCAGATGCAAAGTCGCGCGTCGCGCGGTGACGGTCGCCCGGGGATCGATCACGATCAGCCGACCGCCGCGCAGCCGCTGCTCGTCGATGTACGCCACCGCCGGTGGCATCGTCTCCGCTAGGTTGCTCCCGACGAGAAGGATCGCGTCGGTCGCCGCGACGTCCTCAAGCGGAAACGGCATCCCCCGATCCAGCCCAAACGCCCGCTGGGAAGCCGTCGCCGCCGACGACATGCAGAACCGCCCGTTGTAGTCGATCGACGACGTCCGCAACGCGACTCGCGCGAACTTGCCGAGCATGTAAGCCTTCTCGTTCGTCAGGCCCCCACCGCCATACACACCCACCGCGTCGCGGCCGTGGCGCCCCTGGCAGCGACGTAGCTCAGCGGCGACGCGATCGAGGGCGACATCCCAACTCGCCGACCGCAGCTCCCCACCCCTACGATCACGCACCAGCGGACCGGTGAGCCGGTCCGGGCGCTCGAGCAGCGACGCGGCCGACCACCCCTTGCGGCACATCGCCCCGCGGTTCGTCGGGAAATCACGCCCAGCCACAGAAACAGGCAATCCCGGAGACTGCACCAAGTCCATCCCGCATTGCAGCGAGCAATACGGGCAATGCGTCGGGACTCGTCGCACGCCGACGCGCAGATCCCCCCCAGGGCCGCGCTCAGCCGGCCGCGCCACATCATCCCCAGCGCCGCTCCCGCTGGTGACATGTGGCGCTGGTGTTCCCCGTGTCGGCATCATCGCTCGTCAGCGCGCCGCAGGTTATCCGCGGGCGGGCTCACCCCAGCCACGATAGTCGCCGGCCTGACCAGTTCATACAGCCCACATGTCGGAACGACATGGACCACCGGGCCCCGGTGCCCCGCACGGCGTGGCTGGCCGAGAGGCTCGGGAACACCTCCTCTTCGCAAGCCAAGAAGCGCTCGTGTTCAAGCGCGGCGGCCTGAGCCTCAAATCCACGACGCTCGCGACGAGGCTCGACCCGAGCGCGGTTAGTGTCAGCGTTGAGCTCGCGACATACGAACGGGGCGGGGTCACGTTTAGCGCCAAGATGACCCTTGGCAACACATGGGAGCTTCAACGGGGCCAGCTTCTCGACAAGCTGACGCGTGACGTTCACAGCGGAGCCATTCTCTGCCTCTGATCACGACGAGCCTGCGTCGTCCCTCAACGTCCGCAGACGATCGCACGCGGACATCCCCGCTGTTAGTGAGGCCGATACCGATGCTGCCCGATGTTCCCGAGGATCGCGGCGAGCTGGGCCGTGGGGGCATGCGGCGGTGAGGGTCAGCCCATGCGGCGCCTCATGCCGGTCGGCTCGGCTTTGCCGGTGCGGGCGACGGTTCGCCGGTGAGCGCGGCCCTGAGCCAGGCGTCCGGCGGGGTTGGCGTTTGGCCGTGCTCGGAGCAATAGATGCGGCATTTGAGCCCGAAGTCGTCACGTCCGCCTGCGCCCGGATCGATGTCGACGCCGTCGATGCGAACCGTTGGTGAACCGAGGAACCGCGTCTCCTGGGCGACGTCGAACGTCTCGACGGTGCGCAGCTCGATCGCGTCCGGATCGCCGCCGCTCTCGGCAACGATCTCGCGGACGCGCGGCAGCAGCGTCGCGAAGGAAGGGCAGCCCTCGAAGTAAAGGATCTCGACGTTCACGGCACGGGACCTTTCGGTGGAGAGGGACGACCGGTCTGACGCTGCCGACGATTCAGCGTGAAGCCCCCGAGAGCGATGAGGAGCACGGCGGCAGCGGTGCCGCCGACGATAAGGCCGCCGAATGCGGCGGCGCCGATCCCCGCGACGGCGAGCGGCGGTCCGGCGCAGCATTCAACGCCGAGCACGGCAGCCGCAGCGGCGGCGATCGTCATCCGAGCAGACGTGGCGCGACTCTTTGATGCCCCGACTCGCTGGCAGGCGACGTGCTCGGTGGCAGCGGCCGCGACGAGCGCGAAGGGCGGGTCACCGAGCCGGAGGGCCCCACCCCGGCTGCCGGTCACGTAACTGCGTCTCTGCGTACGTGGCCGAGTATGCCGAGGAAGAATGGTACGAGGAGCAGCCCGAAGATGGCGTGGATGAATACTTCGAAGCCCTGGGGCAGACCCATGGGGTCGGTGAACCACTTGAAGAAAATGCGGCCCAGGATTTGGAAGTTCACCACGTAGAGCACGAGTCCGTAGACGAGGCCGGCGGCGGCGAGCGCGGCAGCCCCGCGACGCCGCAGGAGCATCGCTGCGAGCAGCGCGAAAGCGATTCCGAAGAGCATCGACAGCGTTATGTGGGTCACGAGGCGACGACGACGTTGTCGGGTCCGAACGGTCCGCCTCGATCGGCTTGGGCGTGGCCTGGTTGTTGAAGACTGTGGAGATGTCGATCATCCGCGGTCGCGTCGCCGGCGCTTGACGGAGCGATCTTGCTAATCGGGCTGACGGTCGTGGCCATGAGTGCCTCCAGAAGGTTGCCGTTGACTCACAGTCCGACCCGCCTGATCCCAAAACGGTGCG
>JAABUJ010005379.1_pt1 | contig 12838 bp, 10 predicted proteins | sample 5559131 | NCBI WGS metagenome assembly JAABUJ01 (sample SAMN10711875, study PRJNA513366) | rock metagenome | isolation source: Antarctica rocks | place: Antarctica: Victoria Land, Mt New Zealand nord | collected 2016-01-07
CCATGTGTAGCGCTGGATGACAGAACTTCGTCACCTGCTGAGCCTCGCCGCTGATATAGTGGCCGATGAGCGCCCGCCGAAAGCGCTTCGCACTGCTGTTGGGGAAGCTGCCGTGCACAACTGAGCCGTTGAAGAACAGCACGTCACCTGGGTTCATTCGCATGGCATCGACGCGCTGACCCAGGGGCAGTGGTACAGTCACATCGGTGAAGCTCAAGGCTGTGTCGGCCTTTTCTGCGAAGAGAAGGATACCCTACCTGCCGTCCGTCCGCGTACTGAGGACTGCAACCTGACGCTTCTGCTCATGATAGCTGGATGGCTTGCGCAAAAGATGCCCCTGGTGTATCGTCCTTAGCAAGCAACGATGATAGTTGCATCGTAGTTACTCCACATCCGTCTCCGGCAATGGTCAGCAGGTGGAGGGACACGCGAGGTGGACCTGCGGTCATCGGCCGGATCAGCACGCAGTAGACGGCGCCTCTGGCATAGGTTTCGCACCCCTGCCGAGGCAGCATGGCCTGCTCGTGAGAGGGGGAGATGAGAGGAAGCAGCGATGCCTAGCCGTCAGGACAATCGCATTGTCGAGGAGAACCGCCACGAGGGCGCGCTGAACTGGCAACTGACCCATTGGCAGGTGGGTGAGGGGGATGGGGGACGCTCGGCGGCTGTTGAAGGATATGCCTCGCGTACCAGCGTGGCTCCCGGCCAGAGTGTCGATCTGCATGTCAGCACGTTCCTGCCCCGGCCGGTCTTGATCGAGGTGTATCGGCTCGGGTATTATAGTGGATTTGGCGGCCGGCTGATGGCCTCGTTGGGGCCATTTGCCTGTGACAAGCAGCCTGTGCCTTATCCAGGGACGGGACACCTGCGGGCCTGCACGTGGCCAGTCACCTGCCGGCTGGACATCCCGGCCGATTGGGTGAGCGGGGTCTACCTGGCCAAGCTGACTGCAGGTGGCCCGCTGGGGCCGCAGAGCTACATTATCTTTGTGGTGCATGATGGCCGGTCGGCTGACCTGCTGCTGCAGTGCAGTGACCTGACGTGGCAGGCCTACAATCGGTGGCCGGCGCGCGATTCGCTCTATGATGATGGAACCTCTGTGCCGGGCGCCGGGGCCTACTTCGAGGGTTTGGGGGCCTGGGCTTCGTTCGACCGCCCCTATGCGCGCTATCCGCAATGCTTCGACGCGCCGCTCTCCATCGGATCGGGCGAGTTCCTCTTGTGGGAGTTCCCGCTGGCCTATTGGCTGGAACGTGAGGGCTATGACGTGACCTACTGCTCCAATTTGGATGTGCATGCCGACCCGGCGTGCGCGACGCGCTGTCGCGTCTTCCTCTCGGCTGGCCACGATGAATACTGGACTGCGGAGATGTTCGACCACGTCCGCGCCGCGCGTGATCAGGGGACCAGCCTGGCGTTCCTCGCGGGCAATGCGGTCTATTGGCGGGTGGGACTGGAGGCCAACGCCGCCGGCGCGCCCCATCGGGCGATGACCCGTCTGGGACGCTTTGGACATGAGGACCAGTTGATCGGCGCCCGGTCCACCGGACCGGTGATCGGCGCGGGTGATTGGACCGCCTGTTATGGTGATGGCGAGCACTGGCTGTTCGACGGGACGGGCATGCGCGCCGGCGACTCGGTGCAGGGGCTGATTGGCTGGGAGTTTCACGGTGATCCCGCCGCCATACCGGGGTTGGAGGTGGTTGCCCGTGGCCCCGTGCGCGGGGCAATGTCCTACGAGTATACGGCGACGCTCTATCCTGCTGCGCGGGGCAACTTGGTGTTCAACGCGGCGACGATCTGGTGGAGCGAGGGCCTGTCCTGTCCGCCCGGCCACATCCCGGCCATGGCCAATGGCGCCCGGACGCTTGGTCCCGATCGGCGGGTGCAGCGCATCACCGGCAACCTGCTGGAGCGGCTAATTGCCAGCGCGGCGCCCGTGGTGAGCGGAGCGCCGCGCTGATGGGTCTCACAGAGACGGCGGTGATTGCGCGGCTTCAGCTTGCATCCTCAGAATGGCGTATGCCAGGAAAGAAGGGGCCTCCGCCACGGGCCGTCGGCCGGGTCATGGATAGAAAAGAAAGGAGTGTGTGAAGACGCTTCGGTATAGGTGGGGCGCGGGAGACGACGGCTTGTCTGTGGCACGAGAAGAGTGATCAGATAGAAAGGGCGAGAGCACGATGAGTAGCTACAGGGGATATGTCGCGGCCATCCTGCTGATGTGTACGCTGATCTTAGGCGTGGGAACCGGCGGGCCCCAAACGGGCACAGCACGGGCTGCGGGCAAGACCACTGTGACGGTGTGGCTGCCTGACTACTGCTCCCCGACTACCCAGAACTGGTTCAAGAACACTTTTGAGCCTGCGTTTGCCAAGAAGTACCCGCAGCTTTCGGTGCATATGGTCTACGTGGATTGGAGTGTGTACGACCAGAAGATCGCCACGGCCTTCGCGGGCGGCACTGCTCCCGACGTGATCGAGACAGGCGCCTCGTATGTGCCGGACCTGGTGATCAAGCATCAGATCCGCTCAATCGACCCGTACTTGCCAGCCTGGGGGCACAAGAAAGACTTTTATCCCGGCGCCTGGGCCAACACGGTCTGGGAGGGTCACAACTATGGTGTGCCCTACCTGTCTGGTGTGCGCGGTTTGGTCTACCGCAAGAGCATGCTCAAGGCGGCGGGCATCGCCAGGCCGCCCCAAACGTGGGACGAGTTGTATGCGGATGCCATTAAGCTGACCAAACGAGACGCAAAGGGCACCATCACGCAGTTAGGCTTTGCCACGTCCCCGGGTAGCCCCGTCGTCTACTTCCAGCAGTGGCTGGCTTATCTTGAGGAGGCAGGGGGCACAGTGGCCACCCCTGACGGGCGCAAGGCGACGATCAACAACCAGGCCGGCATCGCAACCACGGCATTCTTCGCCAAGCTGTTCCAGGCCATGACGCCGGGTGGGGTTGGGCTGTCCAACAAGCTCGTGGCCCCGTTCGAGTCGGGCAAGGTGGCCATGCAGATCAGTGACGCCAGCATCTCCGGTGAGGTGTTGCGGTACAACCCCAAGATCCTCAACGATGTGGGTGTGGCCGTGCCTATGGTCGGACCGGGACCGCACGGTAAGCGTGTTTCCGTGGCCTACAACGACTGGCTGGCCATCACGACTCAGAGCAAGAACCCTGACGCGGCCTGGCAATGGCTGTCGTTCGCCACGCAGCCCGACTACCTGGGCGGCTATGATCGCACCTGCGGCGAGATCCCGACGAATAAGATTGCTGTGCAGGCGCCCTGGGTGACCAGCAATCCAATCCATAAACAGTTCACCGAGAACGTGTTCCCCTATGCTGTTGCCCACCCCGTCTTCCCCAACATTGTGCAGATGTGGAACATCGTCGGCACCGAGGTGGAGAAGACGGCATACAACAAGGAGAGCCCCGCCGAGGCGATGAAACGGGCCGAGGACGCCTCCAACGCTGTACTCGCCGGCACAGCAACTCACTAGCCGTCGTCTCTGTCATCCGCCCACGACACCGGCGAGCATGGAGTCAGGCGGGCAGCAGCTCGGGGCGCTGCCGACCAGGCTCTGCCGGTGATGATTATGTTCTCTCTGTTGTCCCCTCGGTAGGGATATATAATCGGGGTCATCACCCAATGGAGAAAGGAGGTATATCGTGCTATCGCTGGAGGGCCGGCAATAGCCTGCACCCCCGGCGCCCTCACCAGGTCAGCGCCACATCTCGTTGTTACGCCACATCATGACTCAAGCGAGGAGATGGTGAATCATGAGAGTCCAACGTCTGGTTGCCTGTGCCCTTGCCCTCTACTTTGCTGTCCTTGCCGGGGCTGGCCAGGTTCCGGTGGGCAGGGTCAGCGCCGCGAGCAAAATTAGCCTTTCCGTCTGGTTGCCGGACTATTGTGCGCCAGCGACGCAGAACTTTTACAAGAACACGCTGTTGCGCGACTTTGCTAAGGTCTTTCCGCAGATCAGCGTGCAGATGGTCTACGTGGACTGGTCGGTCTATGATCAGAAGGTGGCCACAGCCTTTGCCGGCGGCACCGCCCCAGATGTGATGCAAACCGGCGCGGAGTACGTGCCCAACCTGGTGGCCAAGAACCAGATCCGCTCGATTGACCCCTACTTGCCGGCGTGGGGCAAGAAGGGCGACTTCTTTCCAGGATCCTGGCAGAATACGATGTGGCAGGGCCGCAACTACGGCGTGCCCTACCTCTCGGGCATCCGAGGGCTGGTCTATCGCAAGAGCTTGCTCACAGCGGCCGGGATTGCCCACCCGCCGACGACCTGGGACGAGCTGTATGCCGACGCCGTTAAGCTGACCAAGCACGATGCAAAGGGTAAGTTGACCCAGCTGGGCTTCCAGACCTATGGCTCCTCGGGCATCGACTATTGGCAGCAATGGTTGCCCTACTTCGTCAGCGCGGGCGGGTGGCCAGTGACCGCCGACAGCAAGAAAGCGACGATCAATAACCCGGCCGGCGTCACCGCGACCACGTTTTTCGCCAAGCTGTTCCAGGCCATGACACCGGGCGGCGTAGGCCTGTCCAGCAAGCTGGTGGCCCCGTTCGAGTCGGGCAAGGTGGCCATGCTGATCAGCGACGCGTCCATCTCGGCGGAAGTGTTGCAGTACAACCCCAAAATCCTGACTGACGTCGGCGTGGCCGAGCCGCTCAAAGGCCCTGGTCCCAACGGGAAGCGCGCGGCCATCGCCTATAACGACTGGCTGGCGATTACAAGCCAGTCCAAGAACCCCGACGCGGCCTGGAAGTTCATTGCCTTCGTCACCCAGCCCTCGTACCTGGGGGCCTATGACCGTACCTGCGGCGAGATCCCGACCAACAAGCTTGCCGTCAAAGCATCATGGGTGACCAGCAACCCGGTGTTCAAGCAGTTCTCTGAAAAAGTCTTCCCCTACGCTGTGGCCCACCCGTTCTACCCGCATATGACTGAGATGCGTGACAAGGTAGGGTCGGAGGTGCAGAAAGTGGCCTATGGGAAGGAGAGCGCTCCGGACGCCATGAAGGCCGCCGAGGCGGCCGCGAACACGGTGCTGGGCGGGCAGTCCACCCACTAGCTCTAGCCGTGGCCCCATCAGCCACCTGTCGTCGCCGCCGGACCCGCGCCCAGGCTCCGCCCCGTGGAGCCTGGGCCTCCGGCCGCCGAGAGGCATCGGTGAGTGTGGATCGCTCACGCGAGCAGGTGAGAGGAGAAGATGATGAGCGATCAGGTCGTGCCCTTATCGGGGGCTGGCGCGGGGAGGGAGCGGGGACGGGTCCGGGGCATGAGCATGCGCCGCAAGGAAGCGCTGCAGGGCTACCTGTTTGCCTCACCCTGGCTGCTGGGCCTGTTTATCTTTACGATTGGCCCCATGGCCTTCTCCCTGTATATTAGCTTCACGCGTTATGATATTCTGAGCCCGCCCACCTGGTTGGGGCTGGCTAACTACCATGATCTGTTCCTAGGTGATCCAATGTTCTGGACCGCGCTGGGCAACACGCTCTACTACACCGTCTTCTCGGTGCCGCTGGGCATGCTGGGTTCGCTGCTGCTGGCCCTCTTGCTCAACCGCCAGGTGCGGGGCATTGCCCTCTTTCGCGCGGCCTACTACATCCCGACGGTGATCTCCACCGTGCCCGTGTCGATCCTGTGGATCTGGCTGCTCGACCCCAGCGCGGGCCTGATCAACACTGCCCTGGCCGTGGTCGGCATCCACGGTCCCACCTGGCTGGCCAGCCCGGAGTGGTCGAAGCCGTCGCTGGTCCTGATGAGCCTATGGGGCATCGGCGGCGCCACCATGGTCATCTACCTGGCTGGCCTACAGGGCATCCCCCAGCACCTCTACGAAGCAGCCCAGATTGATGGGGCGACCAAATGGAAGCAGTTCCGCCACATTACACTGCCCATGCTCTCGCCGACCAGCTTTTTTGTGCTGATTATCGGCATTATCGGCTCGTTCCAGGTCTTCACCCAAGCCTGGGTGATGACGCAGGGCGGGCCGCTCGACTCCACCACCTTCTACTCGCTGTACCTGTATAAAGAGGGATTCAACTACCTGTACATGGGCTATGCCTCGGCGATGGCCTGGGTGCTGCTGGTGATCACGCTCGCGCTGGTCCTGCTCAACTTTGTGATGAGCCGGCGGTGGGTCTACTACGAAGGAGGTCTGACCGGATGATTGCCGCGCGACCGACGCCTACGGGGGACGCCGGGGGCCGCCGGGACCGGCTGCAGTCGACACGGCTGTGGCTCGGCGACGGGGTGTCCTACCTGGTGATGGTGATCATGGCCTGTGTTTTCCTGGTGCCAATCCTGTGGATGGTGGTCACCTCGCTCAAGGAGAGCACCGAGCTGTACAGCACTCCCGCGCTGTGGTTCGGCCATGGGCTGGCCTGGCACAACTATCAGGACATCTTCAATACAGTGCCCTTTGCCCAGTACTTCGCCAACACCGCGATCATCGTGGTCGCCGCGGAGATCGGCGGAGTGTTCAGCTCAGCGCTGGTGGCCTACGCCTTCGCCTGGATGCGCTGGCCAGGCCGCAACATCTGGTTCATGCTGCTGCTGGTGACGATGATGCTGCCGTCGCAGGTGACATTGATCCCGCAGTTCATCATCTTCAAGAACCTGGGCTGGGTCAACACGTTCTTGCCGCTGACGGTGCCCTGGTTCTTTGGCAGCGCCTTCTACATCTTTCTGCTGCGCCAGTTCATCATGACACTGCCCAAAGAACTGTCCGAGGCCGCCCTGATCGACGGATGCAGCTATTTTGGCATCTTCTGGCGGATCGTGCTGACCCAGATCAAGCCGGCGCTGACTGCCGCGGCCATCTTCATCTTTATGGACAACTGGAACGACTTTCTGGGGCCGTTAATCTATCTGAACGATGCGTCGAAGTACACGCTGGCCGTTGGCCTCTCCTACTTCCGCAGCCAGGCGGCGGGCGCGTCACAGACCCTGTGGACACAACTGATGGCCGCCTCGCTGCTGGTCATGCTGCCGCCGCTGACCCTCTTTCTGCTGTTGCAGCGCTACTTTATCCAGGGCATCTCGATGACCGGGCTCAAGGGCTGAGCCGGCCCGCTTCCCTGGTCCCCGTAGCGCCTGTGCTCCGCCTGGGCAGAGAGAGTGCCCTGCAGGCGCCCCTCTGCGACCTGGTTGCCATGGTCACTGGCACTGATCGTGGCTAGCGTAAGTCATAGAAGACCCGTACGAGGGCGGGGAGACCCGGTCCTCAGGAGGAGAAAAGCAATGAGCGAGGTCGCGGAGATCCAGGTGTTCTGGCCTGGCAATCGTATCCCCGTCACGGCTCTGCTCGATGATCCCACACCTTGTCGGAATCCCGCGTGGTATGAGCACCCTGAGCAGGGCCACGTGGCGGTGATCCCCAACAGTTTTACGCAGCAGTTTGCCGATGTGATCGACCGCACTGGCGCCGCCGGGAAGTTCTCCATCGTGCCATGTCCTGGCGCCCAGGGTATCACCCTGCAAAGGCGGGGCCAGTGGCCACGGGAAGGGGCGGGGAGAGTAGGTGAGGCAGCCGTGGTGACCACAGTGCCCCTGTGAGGTGGCCGTAGCACCTCACCTAGACGGGGCAGCAGGGGCGGTGTCCCACGAAGCCCCCAGCGCGCGGGACGCCTGTACTGGCCGCTTGGCTCATCCGGCCTGTTTCTCAGGGTTTTGAGCCGTCCACCTCCATGTTCAAAAGCAGCAGAGTACCGCGAGCTACCGGCGCATGCCTCACGCAGAAGCAGCAGAGAAAAGGGAGAAAGTGGGGCAAAGTGACGTCGCATGCGCAGAATGTGCTGGGACATGCCTGCATATTTTCTCTGTCAAACTAGGGGTGAGCGCGACGGGGGAGGTTGACCCATGCATAACCTGGCGTCTCTGCCCGCTGCATAACATGTCGCCCCCTCGCCGACGCTCACCGGGTGTGACCTGAAAGGAGCCTGTGTTTAACCTCAGAGAAGCCTGTCCCCCGGTGAGCACGCGCGGACACCGCAGAGCATAAGGAGGGAGCGAGAGCCATGCTGACGATTGGGGTGGATGCACACAAGGGGACGCACATGGCGGTCGCGGTGGATGCTGCAGGCCAGGAGTGCGGCCACTGGCAGGGTCCCCATAGCACGGAGGGGTGGGTCGGGCTGCGCACGTGGGCGCAGGAACTGGGGACCGAGCAACGGTGGGGCATTGAGGGAGCGTGGAACGACGGGCGGGGTCTGGCCCAGTCCTTGGTGGCGGCCGGGGAACTCGTTCACGACGTCAACGCCCGCTCTCGCGGCCAAAGAGCGGCGGCACGCCCGCAACCGCAGCAAGACTGATCGGCGTGACGCGCAGGCGATCGCGCTGTATGTGTGGCGGGAAGGCCAGACATTGCCGCCGGTGGCCAGCGACGACGACTCCGCCGTGCTCGAGGTGCTGGTCAGTCAGCGGGATGCAGCGGTGGCCGAGGCGACGCGGCTGCGCAACCAAGCCCACCAACTCCTGCTGCAGGGCGATCCCTCCTATCGGGAGCACCTGCCGGCGCTGACAACGGAGGAGGGGATCGCCGCTCTGGAGACGTATCAGGCGCCGGGGGCGAGCGCCCTAGCCCACACCCGCGCTGCCATGATCCAGATGCTCGGCCAGCGCTTGCGCCTTGCTGTTGCGCAGGCGGAGGACCTCAAGACGCAGATCGAGGCCCGCGCTCGCGCGGGGTTTTCCCCCCTCATCCAGCTCAAAGGGATCAATGCCCTCACGGCCGGGATGCTCGCGGCCATCTTGGGGCCGGGCCGCCGCTTCCGCAGCGATGCCGACCTCGCGCTCTATGCCGGGGTCGCGCCGCTGGAGGTCTCCTCGGCCGGGCGGGTGCGCCATCGGCTCAATCGCGGCGGCCACCGCCAACTCAACGCCATTGTGCATCGCATCGCGCTCACCCAACTGCGTGCCTGGCCCGACGCCAAGGCCGACGTGGCGCGCCGGATGAGCGAGGGGAAGACCAAACGCGAAGCCATTCGGGCCTTGAAGCGCTACCTCATCCGGGCTATCTGGCGGCTGTGGCAGGAGTGCCTGCCCCCGGCGCAGAGCTCGCCCATCGCCGCAGTCGCCTGACCGGGGTCCCCTGAGGCCCGGTCCTTGTCAGCAGCACGTCCAACAAGCGAAGGCGCTGCGGCTTGACGGTCTGCGGCGGGTCCCGTGCTAGGCTGCGCAGCCCGAGGGGGACGCCACGGCACGCCCTGACCGTCCGTCTCCCAAAGGCGCAGCGTCAGCACGGGTGCCGCACGCCGTCAAGCCCAAGCCGCAGCGCCTTCGCTCAGGGCGGAGCGGTGGGCGGCGGGTCCCGTCTCCGCACGTGCCGCTCTGCTGTTCCCTCCAGCAGCCGCGCGTTCCATTTCAGCACTAGCTTCCATGAGCTATACCCCTGCTAGGGCAGCACCCAGGAGGAGAAGGATGTCCCGTTTACCCAACGCTAGCGCCCTGATCAGCCTGCACGAGGCCGCCGACGACGCCGGCTACCGCAGTGTCTCCACGCTCCGCAAAGCGGCCCGTGAGGGCCACCTGCGGGTGGTGCGGCCCAGTCCGCGTGTCATTCTGACCACGCAGGCCTGGATCGAAGAGCACGAGCTCCGCGTCTGGGGCAAAGGAGGCCATCCTCGCGGCCAACCACGCTCCTGAGCAGCACGTGCCTGGCTGAGCAGGCTCCCTGAACAGGCGGTCAGGCCGACCACCGCCCTACCCCTTGACAAAGGAGCGTTATGCAGTGGACCACGTCCGATTCGTCCTGATGCCCCACTGGTTCCTGGCCCACTTTTCCTGCTCACCTGCTGCAGCTATGCAAGACATGCGCTGATATCATATGACTCTGCCACTGCTGCTGCGACCAGAGCCTGACCATGTCGAGGTCGCAACAATTATGGCGGGTGAATCGCCGTTAACGAAGCGAGCGGCCAAGAAGCGGGCCTTCATGATCCCGCGCTACATGATCATCTCACGAAGCTTCCAGGCGACGCGACCAGCGGCAGGTGGATCATAGTTGGCTAAAATAGCGATGGTATAGCCCAGATCACGGTAAATATCAAGCTGGCCGTTGACTCCCGGGAAGCTGCCGTCATGTCCGACAATGTGGCGCCCGCTGATCTGGACATCTTGAAAGCCATAGGCATACTGCATACCGGGAGCGTTAGGCACCGTCGCTTTGCCCTCGAGCACGAGGTCCGTGTAGGGTGGGCTGAGCAGTCGCCCCGTCTGCAAGGCGCGTGCGAACCTGAACAGATCCTGAACCGTGGAGGTCCCTCCGCCGGAGGGGTTGCTCTTCCTCGTCGGCCCAGGCGGCACCTCCCGCCATGCGTTGAGGTTGGGCAGTCCTTCTGCGTCGAGGCGTGTGTAACCTGCCGCGAGCGGGGGTACTGACTGATCCGCTTCAAACACGTCGGTGCTCCACATCTTGGCAGGCACGTAGATGTGCTCGTGGACGTACTCAGCATAGCTACGTCCCGCGATCTGTTCGATGATGGCGCCCAAGATGATAAAGCCCGCGTTGCTGTAGGCCCACGTCTCACCCGGCTCGAAGGAGAGGGGATCATCCATGAACAAGGGGAGGAAGTCTGTCACAGTGTGCAGACATGCCTCTGCTGCCGTGAACTTCGCGTTCCAGTAGGATCCCAAGCCCGAGGTGTGTGTCAAGAGGTGATGCACGGTGACTTTGTCCGCGATCTGCCGCGGGTAGGTGGGCAGGTAGGTACTGAACGGAGCACTGAAAGAGAGCTGCCCTTGCTCGGCCAGTTGGGCAATGGCCACGCTTGTGACCATCTTGTTCATGGAGGCGATCGCGAACCTGGTGTTGACGTGGTTGAGAACCTGCTTTCCCTTGTGTGCCCATCCATAGGCCTTCAGGAACACGGGGGCATCGTCCTTGGCAATCAGAACGACACCAGAAAAGAGGTCTGCCACTGCGATCATGTCGAGCCACGCCTCCACTGCCGAGAGCAGGTCAACGCCGTCATCCTGCGCAGGGCGCGTGATGTGCGCAGGACGAGGGGTGAACGACACATCGCACTGCGTGATGCAGTGCGGTGGCTCATCGCCCACAGTGAGGGTGATGCGGAACCACTCACCAGTCAGGTGAGCACGGGCCAAGGCGGTGATGGCATACTCCGCGTCATATTCAGTGCTATGAAACCGTAGCCCCGCCGTGCTCTTGAACAGCAACGCTGCCCAAAGGGCCCGCTCCCCTGCGGATTCTTGCTCGAGGGCGCATGCCCCATAGGTGGTGGTCATCAAGCTGCGGAGGGCGGCGCTGTCGCCCGTGTTGAACGTGGCGAGGTAGGTAGCTAACCACCGCCCTGCCATCGTGTCCGGCACGACCGGCTCGTTTGAGGGCCGATGCCCTTGGGTCCTAACCATAAGAATGCGCTCCTTCATACATACTGCTCCGCATTGTTCATCTTTCCCTTGCATGTACCATAGGAAGCACGCTGCGGTGAGACGCGGTGGATGCGCGACGCCGGCACAAGGCACGGGGCCACCGCCGACATTGATGGTGGCCCGTGCACAGACGATGGTGGCAAGGCCGCGCACTGAGGGCGGGAAAAGGGCTTGCTCGCGCCTTCGAGAGTGACGGGCGGACCGCCCCGTCAGGAGAGCCCACACAGGCGCAGTGCTTCTCACCAGCAGGGCTCTACGCGCCGTGCTGAATTACTACCGCCTCAGGATGAAGTGGCTCTCACGCCGACGGACTAGCGAACAAGTAAAGTCATATAATGTGAAGCGTAGCAAAATGAGAAGGCCCCGTCAAAGGGCTGTGCTGGCCACTTGACTCATCCGCCTCCGTCCTGCCGCGACACTGTGGACGGGGCCAGACGTGGTAGACAGCACGTGTGCCATCGTGTCTAGCAACTCCCTACCCCTCACAGGCATCTCGATACGCGACATGCGCTCCCCGCGTGTGTGCCTCGACGCTGTTGGGAGCGGCCACGGGCCATCGGATCGCCGTCTCCGGCTGTGTATGATTATTCACTCTGCTGGATCCGTATGCGGCCTGAGGAGCCAGCCCGCTGCCGTTGTGCCACGGAGCCTTGGGCAAGAGGGGCGCTGATGTCTTATAGCAAGCAACCCGCTGCTGCATTCTACGGGAGGAGACCAGCATGGACGCCATCACGGCGGCTCTCTCGCCCGAGTCAGCCACGCAGGCTATCGTCGGCAACCTGTCTGCCGCTCTGACTGACTTGCCGGGCAGAGAGCGCTTTACGGTGGGCGATGTGGTCGGCTACTTTTGGCACTTGCCGTTCGCCGTGTACAACGGTGTCGTTCGACCGCAGTTCTCGGCAGCCACGGCCAACGCCGGCATCGACGCCTTTGTCAGAGAGGCGCGAGCGCGTGGTGTCCCCATGCTCTGGTGGCTCGCGCCGGGTAGTGAGCCGGCGGATCTGGGCATGCGTTTGGAGGCCCACGGCTTCCAAAGAACGGACGTTTACACCGGGATGGCCGCTGACCTGACCGCCCTCGGTCCTGAGCCTCCCCCAGTGGGCGTGCAGGTCCACCGTGTCAGCGATGCCGCCACCCTGGATGCCTGGATCGCCACGGTGGCGGATGTGTATGAGTATCCCGCATGGCTGCGCGAGCCCCTGAAACAGCTGGCGGCAGATGGGGGTCTCACGGCGCAGAGCCCCTGGTCACGCTACCTCGCGTGGCTGAACGGCCAGCCAGTCGCCACCGCCCTGGCCACCTATTATTACAGCGAGAAATCATGGGGGGTAGAGCAAGGCCTTAGGGCTCGTCAAGCATTAAGTTCCCGGTGTCGACGGCACCGTGCAAGCAGCGCTCTCTATCCAAAACGGGAAGTTATCTTTTTACGG
>JAABUJ010005362.1_pt1 | contig 12832 bp, 11 predicted proteins | sample 5559131 | NCBI WGS metagenome assembly JAABUJ01 (sample SAMN10711875, study PRJNA513366) | rock metagenome | isolation source: Antarctica rocks | place: Antarctica: Victoria Land, Mt New Zealand nord | collected 2016-01-07
GTCGGTGATGCCCAGGTCCTTCATGGAGGCGATGCCCACCGCCGCGAACGCCTCGTTCAGCTCGAACAGCGAGACGTCATCGAGCTGCAAGCCGGACCGCTCCAGGGCCAGCTTTATGGCCCGTGCCGGCTGGGTGAGCAGCGACGGGTCCGGTCCGGCCACCTGCCCGTAGCCGACGATCTGGCCCATCGGGGTGGCGCCCAGCTCTTCGGCCTTCTCCGCGGAGGTGACGATGACGGCGGCGCCCCCATCGGAGATCTGGCTGGCGTTGCCGGCGGTGATGTTGCCGGCCTTGTCGAAAGCGGGCCGCAGCGCTCCCAGGCTGTCGGCGGTGGTGTCACCCCGCACGCCTTCGTCGGTGTCGACCACGATCGGGTCGCCCCTGCGCTGGGGGACCTCGACGGCCACGATCTCGTCGTCGAACAGTCCGTTCTTGGCCGCTTGGGCCGCCCGCTGGTGGGACTGGGCGGCCAGCTCGTCCTGGGGCTGGCGCTCGATGCCGGCCGAGGCGGCGTACTTCTCGGTGCCGGCGCCCATGGCCACCTGGTCAAAGGCGCAGAACAGACCGTCGTACATCATCGAGTCGACGACCGTCTTGTCACCGGCCCGGTAGCCGGCCCGAGCGCCGGGAAGCAGGTACGGAGCGTTGGTCATGGACTCCATGCCACCGGCGACCACGATGTCGGCTTCGCCGGCCTGGATCATGAGGTCGGCCAGGTGGATGGCATTGAGCCCGGACAGGCACACCTTGTTGATGGTGGTGGCCGGGATGGTCATGGGTATGCCAGCTTTGACGGCGGCCTGTCGGCTGGCGATCTGCCCGGATCCGGCCTGCAGCACCTGGCCCATGAACACGTAGTCGACCTGATCGGGCGCGACGCCGGCGCGCTGCAGCGCGGCCTTGATGGCAAAACCGCCGAGATCGGCGCCGCTGAAGGAAGCAAACGCCCCGGACAGCTTGCCGATGGGCGTGCGAGCCCCTGCGAGGATGACGGAACCGGCCATGACAGGACTCCCCCGAGTGAGTAGGTGGACTGCCGAGGTTACCGGCGAGCCCGAGGCGCTCCTAAAACCAAGCGAAGGGAGGCTGGGTCGAACGTGCCGTAGCGGTCAGGCCGAACGGTCGCCGCACTCACCGAGGCTGGCGCCGTTGGCTTCCGGCGGTGGCGGGGACAACCTCGTCTTCTTGGTCAGACTGGTGCCCAGCCTCGGCCGCCGGGTCGGCATCGACCACCGAAGCGTCCGGAATGGCGTCCTCGTCGAGGGTGCCGATGCTGGAAAGGGCTCGGCCGAGCACCTCGTGGGTCGACTTCAACTTCTCTCTGGTCTCGGTGTGCTGCTGGCGGAGGCGGGCATACTCCGAGCGGGCGGCGGCCAGCGCCTCTTCGGCCTGTGCGTGCGCCTTTGCCTGGGTGGCTTCGAGCATGCGGTTGGCGCGGCTCTGGGCGTCGGCGACCAGGCTCAGCGCCTCGTCCTGAGCCTGGCTGAGGGCGCGGGAGCCGGCCTCGCGGTCGGCGTCGGCTTCGCTGCGGCGGGCGGCGGACGCAGCCTCGGCGTTGGCCTTGGTGTCCGCCGCGTACCGGTCGGCTTCGGCCATGGCCTCTCCGGCCTTGGTAGCCGCTTCGCGCTGGGCCTCGACCAATGCGTTCTCGGCCTCAGCTCGGAGCGTGGCCGCCTGCTCTTCGGCCACCCGCAACACGGCGGCGACCTGGGACCCGATCTGGGCGAAGGCATCACCATCGCCGGCCTGCTGCCCGGGTGTCCCGGCGTCCTTCTTGGCCGCCGCCAGCATCTCGTCGGCCTTGGCCTTGGCTTCGGCCAGGACCTGCTCGGCCTGCCGTTCCGCCTCCTTGGTGATGCTCTCGGCCTGCTTCTTGGCGTCGGCCTGGTCACCCTCGCGGCCCGAACCGTTGGCGGCGGCGCCTTCCCCTGAGCCGGCAGCGCGCTGGTTGGCCTCCTCCAGTGTGTCGGCAGCCTCCTGAAGGAAGGAGTTCACCTCGTCCTTGTCGTAGCCGCGCAGGCCGACCACAAAGTGCTTGGCCTTTATCTGTTCGGGGGTGAGCGCCATGAAGATCGATCCTTCGTAGACGGGACTAGCCCGTTGGAGTCAAGAAGCGGCAAGTGTAGGACTGGCCCTTCTAATCGGACCGGCGGTCCAGATGTGAAGGTTTCGCCACGCCGGGCAGCCCGGTCGGCAACGCCTACGAGGGTCCGCCGATTGGCCCACCCTGGTCAGCACGTAACTGTTGGTTCGCCAGGCTGCGCCTGGCGAACGGGCGCGTTGCTTGATGGTCGGGCTCGCCTATCGGCTCGCCCTCTATCCTGCGCACCATGCAGGAGATCCTCGAAGCCATCCAGGCTGGCGCGTCCGGCGATGACCTGGCCCACCTGACCATCCCCCAGAGCTACCGGGCCGCCTTTGTCAAGAAGGACGAGGCCGCCATGTTCGAGGGGATGGACTCCACCGACAAAGACCCTCGTAAGTCGCTTCACGTGGACGAGGTCGCCACCCCCGAGCTGGCGCCCGACGAGGTCTACGTGGCCCAGATGGCCAGCGCCATCAACTTCAACACGGTGTGGACTTCGATCTTCGAGCCGCTGCCCACCTTCATGTTCCTGGAGCGGCTCGGCAAGGAGAGCGCTTGGGGCAAGCGGCACGATCTGCCGTACCACGTGGTGGGATCTGACGGCGCCGGCGTGGTGCTCAAGGTCGGTTCGGCGGTGCGCCACTGGAAGCCAGGCGACAAGGTCACGATCCACTGCAACCACGTCGACGATCAGGATCCCAGCGCCCATGACGATTCGATGCTGGCCAGCAACCAGCGCATCTGGGGGTTCGAGACCAACTTCGGCGGCCTGGCCGACCTCACCCTGGTCAAGGCCAACCAGCTCATGCCCAAGCCGGCCCACCTCAGTTGGGAGGAAGCGGCGTGCAACGCGCTCACCAACTCCACCAGCTACCGCATGCTGGTGAGCCACAACGCCGGGCACATGAAGCAGGGCGACGTGGTGCTCATCTGGGGAGCGTCGGGCGGGCTCGGCGGCTACGCCGTGCAGTACGTGCTGAACGGCGGCGGCACGCCGGTGGGAGTGGTGTCCTCGCCGGAGAAGGTCGAGCTGCTGCACGACTTGGGGTGCGAGGCGGTGATCGACCGCAAGGCGGCCGGCTACCGGTTCTGGTCTGACGAGCACACCCAGGACGAGAAGGAGTGGCGGCGGCTCGGCAAGGACGTCCGTTCCCTGGTCGGCCGGGATCCGGACCTGGTGTTCGAACACCCCGGCCGCCAGACGATGGGCGCCTCGGTGTTCGTCACTGCGCGGGGCGGCAAGATCATCACCTGCGCCGCCACCAGCGGCTACATGATCGAGTACGACAACCGCCACCTCTGGATGAAGCTCAAGAGCATCGTCAGCTCCCACTTCGCCAACTACCGCGAGGCGTGGGAGGCCAACCGGCTGATCGCCGAAGGCAAGATCCAGCCGATCCTGTCGGCTGTCCACCCGTTGACCGAGGTCGGTGACGCCGCTTACTCGGTCCACAAGAACCTGCACGAGGGCAAGATCGGCGTGCTGTGCCTGGCCCCCGAGGAGGGCCTGGGCATCGACGACCCCGAACTGCGAGACAAGATCGGCGAGGATCGCATCACCCTGTTCCGCCGCCACGGCGCTTGACGTCGAACCGACCGAACCCACCGAGGAGCACCCTGTGCCGCTGCAAGCCCGCAACCCCCACGACGACGGCGAGCCCGGCCCCGACGACGCCGACTTCGTGCCCGGCGGCCACGATGGGCCGCTGCTCACCGAGATCGACCACGTGGCCATAGCCGTCGACGACCTCGGTGCCGCCATCGACTACTACCGCGACACCTTCGGGGCTCTGGTGGAGCACCGCGAGATCGTGGACAGCGACGGCGTCGAGGAGGCCATGCTCAAGGTGGCCGAGAGCTACATCCAGCTGCTCACCCCGACCCGTGACGACTCGCCGGTCGCCAAGTACCTGGAGAAGCGGGGCGAAGGCCTGCACCACATCGGCTACCGGGTCGAGGACTGCGCGGTAGCCCTGCAGGCCGTCAAGGACCAGGGTGGCCGGGTTCTCGACGACCAACCCCGGCCGGGTTCGCGGGGCACCACCGTCGCCTTCATCCACCCCAAGGGTGCGTTCGGCACCTTGATCGAACTGGTCCAGGAGTAGCCGGTCACGCCTGAACGGTCGTGGGCCCCCGTTGACCGGCCATTCGCTCAATTGCTGGCCACCGCCGGGGTGGTCGAAGTGGTGGAGCTCCGTAGCCGGTTCGGCTTCATGGCTTTCCATGGCGGCTCGCTCGAAGAGCGCACCGACGTGATCGCGGCAGCGGCCGCGGAGCAGGCGGGCGCCTCGTACTACGGGGTGCTCCAGCCCTCCGACCTGCAATGGCACATCCCGTCCACCGAGGTCGGACCGGACGACTCGCCGGCGCTGGCCCGCTTCCTGGACCACGTCGAGACAGTGATCGCTGTCCACGGTTACGGCCGAGCCGGTTACTGGACAACGCTGCTGGTGGGCGGGGGGAACCGTGCACTGGCCGACCACGTGGGCCGGGCTCTGGGCGAAGCCCTTCCTCACTATGAGGTGGCGACGGACCTCGACCGCATACCCGCCGGGTTGCGCGGCCTGCACGCCGCCAACCCCGTCAACCTGCCGCCCGGCGGCGGGGTGCAACTCGAGCTGCCGCCCAGGGTCCGGGGCAACACGCCGCGCTGCCCAACGCCCGGCGTCGACGGCTTGGTGCCCGACGCGCGATCCCTGGTCGCGGCCTTGGCGGCCGCCGCCGCCGGGTGGCCGGTTCCAGATTGATGATCGGCGCGCGCCGGCCGGTGGTCAGTTGGGCGGCTCCACCGGTTCTTCGAGCACCAGGCCCATGACCACCGCGTCCCACAGTTCGCCGTTGCGCCGGCGGTAATGGCGGTGCAGGTAGCCCTCCTGCACGAACCCGGCCCGCCGGTACAGGCGGTGGGCGGCCACGTTGTCGGGCCAGTGCTGGAGCGCCAGCTTGTGCACGCCGGGGTGGTCGGTCGCCCACCCGAGGGCGGTGTCGAGCAGCTGGCGGCCCAGGCCCCTCCCCCGGTGGCTCGGAGCCAGGAGCATGCCGAGCTCGGCGACCCCGTACGGGAGTAGGTGCACGCCGGCGCTGCCGACCAACGTCTCGCCATCGACAAAGGCGAAGGAGCCGTGGTCGTCGTCGTCGATGCCGGCGACGAAGGACTCGATGGTCGCAGGCCGGTCGATGGGGGACTCGCGTGCGATCCAGCGGCCTTCGGCGGCCACCGCCTCCATGAGGTCGGCGAAGGGTTCGGCGTCGTCGGGGCGCGAGCGGCGGATGCTGGGTCGGTTCTCGACGGGCACGAGGCCATGGTGGCCGCCGGCGGCGAGACCGACGTCAACAGTTTCCGGGTGCCGGCAGAACTCGACTCATCGCCGGCCGGTCGTTTGACGGGCTGATGCCGCTTTCCGGTACTAGTCCGCCGTCCGACGGCGGAAGCCGGCGCGAAGGCGCGAAGTTCGTCCGCTCGTGGGTCGATCAGGTGCCGCAGTAGCGTCCTGCGCCGTGTCTGTTGCCGATGCCGAGGTCCTTGCCGACCTTCGACGCGCCCGGCGCAAGCAGCGGGTGGCGGACATCCACTGGGTGGATGCGCTGTACCAGGTGTACATCACCGCCATCTTGGCGACCGTCGCCGTCCTGGTGCTCTCCGGGCTGACCGGCGACGGCAAGCTCGACCAAGCCGGAGTCGATAACGCGCTCCGCCACGGCCCGGCGGCGATGGGACTGGCTGCCGCGGTAGCGCTGTTGATCGGCCTGCGTTCGGGCTGTCGAGGGGGGCCGCTGGCCCTCGAGCAGCCCGATGTGCGTCACGTCCTGCTGTCACCCATCGATCGCGGGTTGGCCCTGCGCTCACCCACCCTGCACCAGCTCCGATTCCTCTCCTTTGCCGGGGTGCTGGTCGGGGCCATCGGCGGCCAACTGGCCGTGCGACGGTTGGGCACGGGCGCCAGCGCCTGGCTCGGCTTCGTGGGCAGCGGTGTCCTGTTCGCCGTGCTGGTGGTGTGGTTGTCGGTGGGTGCGGCCCTGCTGGCTTCGGGCCGGCGGTTGAAGCCGTGGATCGGCACCGTCGCCGGCGCTGCGCTGGTGGCCTGGTCGGCAGCAGATCTGAGCGGGCGGGGACCGACCGCTCCCCTGACGTTCCTGGGCCGCATGGCGTTGTGGCCGCTGCGCTTCGATCCGCTGGCGATCATCCCGGGCGTGATCGCGGTGGCGGCGGTGATCCTCGGGGTGCGGGCGGTTTCGGGGCTGTCGTTGGAAGCGGCGGAACGCCGCACCGCCCTGGTCGGCCAGATCAAGTTCGCCGCCACCCTCCAGGACCTGCGCACCGTCCTGGTGCTGCGCCGCCAACTGTCCATGGAGGTGTCGCGCGTCGATCCGTGGTTCGGTCAGCCGGCCTCGGCCGAGCGTCGCCGCCCCGCCCGCTTTCCGGTCTGGGCCCGAGGGTGGCGAGGGGTCATGCGCTGGCCGATCACCCGGTTGGGCCGGCTGGTCATACTCGCCGCCCTGGCTGGGTTCGCGCTGCGGGGCATGTGGGATGGCACCACGCCGTTGCTGGTGCTGGGCGGGCTGGCCCTGTGGGTCGCCGCTCTCGACGCCATCGAACCGCTGGCCCAGGAGACCGACCACCCCGGCCGGCTCGACGCCTACCCCATGGACCGGGGCCAGGTGCTGGTCGCCCACCTGCCCGTGACCCTGTTCGCCATGTTGATGGTGACCATGGTGGCGGCCGCCACCGCCGTGCTGGTCGACCCGTCGATCGCGGCGTTGCGAGTGGCGGCGCTGGCCGTCATACCGGCCACCGGTGGAGCGGTGGCGGGAGCGGTGATCAGCGTCCTGATGGGCGCCCCCAAGCCGGCTGACAACCTGGCCATGATCTCCCCCGAGGTCGCCGGCATGCGCAACCTGTTGCGCACCGCCGGGCCGCCGCTGGTGGGGGTGATCGGCGTCACCCCCCTGCTGGCCGCCCGGGTGGCGCTTCGCCATCAAGCTGATTCCACCCAGGCCGAGCTGGCGGCCAGCTTGGCCGTGCTGGTGGTGGCGGCCATCACCTTTGGCTGGGTCCGCTTCCGAGACGACATCCGGGCTTGGTTCAAGAACGCCATGGAAGAGGCCAAGGCCGGCCAGAAGGCGCGGCAGCCGGCGGCCGGTGCGAGGGCCACGGCCGACGAGGACGACGAGGCCACCGAAGACGACGAGGTCGAGTACGAGGCGGAGTGGGACGAAGACGGCGGTGACCTCGCCGGCGAGGAACGCGAAACCGAGATCGACGATGAGATCGCCGCCGGCGGCGTGGACGAGCAAGAGGAGCCGCATGTACCCCCGCCCACTCGAGGACGACGACGTGACCAGCGACGACGATCCTGATCTGGACGGGCCCGAACCGGACCTGTCGATCCCGGCGGTCGATTCGCTGGAACTGGCCAAGAGCTACGGGGACCTGGTGGCGCTGGCGCCCCTCAGCCTGGAGGTCGAGGTCGGCCAGAGCGTGGCGCTCATAGGACACAACGGTTCCGGCAAGTCCACCTTCTTGCGCATGGCCGCCGGCCTGCTCGAGCCCACCAGCGGCGAGGTCGAGATCGCCGGCTGGCCGGTCGGCTCCAACGAAGCCCGCGCCACCTCGTCGTTCTTGCCCGACAACCCGGTGCTGTACGACGACCTCAGTCTGCGCGAGCACGTGGAGTACGTGTCCCGGCTGCACGGTGGCGACGGCTGGGATGAGTACGCCGAGGATCTCACCGGGCGGCTCGGGCTGATGGACCGGGTCGACGACCTGCCGTCTCGCTTCAGCCGGGGCCTGCGGCAGAAGTCGTCTTTGATCCTGGGCCTGGTGCGGCCCTTCTCGGTGCTGATGATCGACGAGCCCTTCGTCGGCCTCGACGCCAGCGGCCGGGCTGCGCTGCTCGAGCTGCTCGACGAGGTCCACGACGACGGCGCCGCCAGCCTGGTCGCCACCCACGACCCCGAGTTCGTCGAAAGGGTCGACCGCTGCGTCGCCCTGCGCGACGGTGAGCTCATCTACGACGGCAAGGCCAGCGCCGCCGACATCCTCAAGCTCGTTTCCGCCTGAACGTTAGAACCAGTTTTTTCCGGCTAAGAGCACGTAGAACCGAGATTTCTTCGGGGCTGTCGGAGGAAGTGGGTCCTTGTGTCCATCGTGTTCGCCGGCTCGGCGCCGGCGTCTCCTCTCACCGATCGCGTCTAGGCGGCCAGCTCCACCGGTTGGCACGAGGCATCTACACCGATGAGCTCGACGACGCCCCCGAGCGAGTCGTTCACCGGTATTGGCCGGAGATAACTGGCCGGCTGTTCAGGTCGGCAGTGGTCACCGATCGCTCGGCGCGCCGAGGCGGCCCGAGCGAAGACGGTTACCTGTTCGTCGAAAGCGGTCGCGCCAACCTGGAGGAGGCCAAAGCGTTCCTCGACGCCCGGGAAGCCGAGCGGACCGGGCTCCGTCTCGAACTGCCTGGACGGCGCGCAGCTGGCCCGCCAGAGACTTCCTGACCCGACACGTCACCGGTGCGGCTGTGCGAGGCTCGGGCGGATGGAGGTGCACTTGGTCGACGGGACCTACGAGCTGTTCCGGTACCACTTCGCGCTGCCCTCCCACGTCGACGAAGACGGCCAGGAGGTCGCCGCCACCCGGGGTGTCGTCGGCACCGTTCTCTCCATCCTAGAACACGGCGCCACCCACGTCGGAGTGGCCACCGACCACGTGATCGAGTCGTTCCGCAACGACCTCTGGCCTACCTACAAGGACGGCTCGGGCGTGGACCCCGACCTCAAGAGCCAGTTCCCGCTGGTCGAGGGAGCGCTGACCGCCGCTGGGGTCACCGTCTTCCCCATGGTCGAGTTCGAGGCCGACGACGCTCTGGGGGCAGCCGCCGCCCTGGCCGCCCAGGACGAACGGGTCGAGCGGGTGGTGATCTGCACCCCGGACAAGGACCTCGGCCAGTGCGTCGGTGGCAAGGTGGTCCAGCTCGACCGCCGCCACGAGAAGCTGATCGACGTCGAAGGGGTATGGGAGAAGTTCGGGGTCGGGCCCGAGTCGATCCCCGACTTCTTGGCCCTGGTCGGCGACACCGCCGACGGCTTCCCCGGCTTGGCCGGCTGGGGCGCCAAGTCCGCGGCGACTGTGCTCGCCCGATACCGGCACTTGGAGCAGATCCCCGCCGGTGCCGATGACTGGGACGTCTCGGTTCGGGCCGCCGGCCAGTTGGCCCGGACGCTCCGCGAGCAATACGACGTCGCCCTGCTGTTCCGGCGGATCGCCACCATCGAGCTGGACGCGCCGGTCATGGCCGACGTCGAGGAGCTGCGCTGGACCGGTCCGACCCCCTCCTTCGCCGGCTGGTGCGAACGCCTCGGCGCTCCCGGACTGCTCGAACGCGCCGAAGCTCTGGCCGGCGCGTTGGCCGCCGAAGCCAGCGGCACCTGAGCGGTGGCGTCGCCCAAGGTCGAGATCGAGGTGCCCGTCGCCGCCGGCACCCGCACCGTCGCTGTGTCCAGCCCCGACAAGGTGTTCTTCCCGACCCGGGGCGAGACCAAGCTAGACCTGGTCCGCTACTACCTGGCGGTGGCCGAGCCGCTGCTGGCGGAGATGGGGGGACGGCCCACCATGATGCAGCGCTTCCCCGAAGGGGCCGGCGGCAAGTCGTTCTTCCAGAAGCGGGTGCCGGAGAGTGCGCCCGACTGGCTCCAGACCACCGTCGTGTCGACGCCCAACGGGACATCCAGCAACGCTTTGGTGGTGGCCGACATCGCCCACCTCATCTGGGCCGTCAACCAGGGATGCCTGGGGTTCCACCCGTGGCCGTACCTGGCGGCGGAGCCCGACGTCACCGACGAGCTGCGCATCGACCTGGACCCGTCGCCCGGCGTCACCTTCGACATGGTGCGGGAGGCGGCCGGCGAGACCAAGGCCCTGTTCGACGAGCTGGGCATCGCCGCCTTCCCCAAGACCACGGGCAACCGGGGCCTGCACGTCTACGCGCGGCTGGAGTGGCGCTGGGACTCGTACCAGGTGCGGGCGGCGGCGGTGTCGGTGGCCCGCGAGCTGGAGAAGCGCCGGCCCGACCTGATCACCGGCCAGTGGTGGAAGGAGGAGCGCGGCACCCGCGTGTTCGTCGACTTCAACCAGAACGCGCCCCACAAGACGGTGTTCGGTGCCTGGTGCGTGCGCCCCCGGGTGGGTGGCCAGGTGTCGACACCGATCACATGGGAAGACGTCGCCACCGTGGAGCCCGACGAATTGACGCTGGCCAACGTGCCGGCCCGGGTCGCCTCCGGCGCTGATCCATGGGCGGCCATGTACGAGAAGCCCCAGTCGATCGAGCCGCTGCTGGCGTGGTTCGACCGTGACCTGGACGCCGGGCTGGGTGACGCCCCCTGGCCTCCCGTCTACCCCAAGCAGCCGAACGAACCGCCCCGCGTGAGCCCCTCTCGAGCACGCAAACCCGATCCCGAACCCGAGGACTGATCGATGCGAGTAAGAGCCGCCGGTGCCCTGCTGCTGGCCCCCCTCCTGGCGGTCACCTACGCCGTCATGCAGGGGGTGGGTCGGGGCGGGAACGGGAACACGATCGTGAAGGCGCTGTTCTGGGATGGCGCCGGCAGCTACCAGCCGAAGGCTTGGCTGGTGGTGCGAGACGGCGTCTTCTTCGCCGTGCTGGTGATCGCCATCGTGGCGATCTGCGGCCCCCGGTTCTCCCGGTGGCTGGTGGCGCTGGCCGGCGTGGGACTGATCGTGCTGTATGTGCCGTGGGTGATCTACGACTACTACAACTTCAGCGGCGGCCGCCCTCCCAACTGGCTGGTGAAGAACTACCCCTGGTACTTGCCGGTCCGGACCTCGGCCATCATGTGGATAGTGATGCTGGCGTTGGCGGTGGTGCTGGCCCTCACCGACCGAGACCCTCGGCACCGAGGCCGACCGTCGCGCTACGTGCAGCCCCCGCAGCAGGCCCAACCGACCCAGCAGTTCGCTCCCCAGGGCTACCCGCCGCCGCCGGGGGCCGGTCCTCCACCCGCGGCCGCTCAGTGGCAGCCCCAGCAGCCGCCACCACAGGGTTACGCCCCGACCGCCCAGCCCCAAGCCCCCGAACCACAACCCGAGCACCGCCCGGCCCCGTCAGCCCCGGCCGCCGATCGGACTGGGGCTGCCGACCCGCCCACCCAGACCTACACCCCATCTGCTTCGCCGCCAGCGGCGCCTTCCGCCGACGACCCGACCCAAGTCCAACCCCAGATCGACCCGAACGACCGCTGAGGCGGAAGGTCAAGAGAGGTCACGCCGCTTCGGTTCTCCCATTTCAGGGGCCTATTCCCCAGACACCTCGCCTCGCGTCCGCTCGAAGTACGCCGATCCCGACCGGCTGCCGAGTCGGCGGGCGGGGACGCCGCCGTACAGCGATTCAGGTTCGAGGAGATCGGTACCGACCACGGCGCCGGCGGCGACGATGCACCGATCGGTGACCCGCCTCCCCGGGGTGATCACCACGTTGGTCGAGATGAGACACTCAGCTCCGATCTCGATCCCGGCCGGTCGCACCACCGAGACGGTGACCTCGATCTGGTGGGTCAAGAGGCTGCTGCGGACGCCACCCACGATCGATCTCGGACCGATGGTGACGCCCCCCGTGCAGTCGACGTAGTGGCGTGACGTGATCGCCGCGCCGTCGGCGAGCTCCAGGTTGGCACCACCGGCGTCGACCAATCGTGGGCTACAGGTGATCCAGTTGAACTGGCCGATGCCGGCGCCGTCGCCCAGCCTGATGCGGTCGAGGTCCCGAAAGATCGTCCCCGGCCCAAGGTGGGCGCCCTCACCAACCTCAAGGTTCCTCACGCGCCACAGGACGACCGGGTCTACGGCGGCACGAGGATGGACCCACCAACCCGGAACGAGCGATAGCACGCGGTTCTTGAACCGTCCCGCTGGCAGTAAGCCGAGGAGAAGTGCCACCAAGCTCATGGTGCCCGCGATGGCTCGCGCTTCCGCCGAGACAACATCGCGAATACCAGCGCTAACACGCTCGCCTGGGCCATGGCTTGCAAAAGGGAGCCACGGAGGATGATGAACAGGTAACCGGCGAACACTGCACTAAGGAGGACGCCGAGGTTCAGCCGGTCGCCAAGCCGCTTGCGGATGTCGAATTCGTCATCCAAGCCGGTGAGGAGCCACCCCACCCCGACGAAGCAGAGGACCACCCCGGGGTACCCGAAGTTTATGAACGCCTCAGACCAGAGCGGACCTGACACGTTGGTGTAGGGGTACTGCCGGAACCGAGCCAGTACCACACCCGTATCTTCCGGTTTGTCCGGCCACAGTGTCCGTGGGTACCAGAACAAGAGCGGGCCGAGCGCTTGGCGACCCATGGTGTAACCAAAGGTCCGCGAGTAGAGGACGGTCGCCCGCACCTCTTGTTGAACGTCGTAATCATTTCCGGTCTGCAGGGTCTCCAGAGGTGACACCTGGGTCACATGGCCGCCGGTGGTCCGGAAGTAGTCGGCGTGGGCAAAGGCCAACGAAGCAGCCACCACCGCTACCGCCACCATGACCCGTACGAAAGCCGGCCGAAGGATCCACTTGGACACGAAGACGAAGGCGAGTGCCATCGTTCCGAACCAATAGCGGAGCTTCGCGTCTAAGCGGGGTGTGATGGGCTGACCGGCGGCGTCGTGGTGGCGGTTGTGGTGGTGGGGGTCCGCGTTTGGGTCGGGGGTCTCGGCCATGGTTCGGGTCGTCTGAACTCGAG
>JAABUJ010005381.1_pt1 | contig 12832 bp, 16 predicted proteins | sample 5559131 | NCBI WGS metagenome assembly JAABUJ01 (sample SAMN10711875, study PRJNA513366) | rock metagenome | isolation source: Antarctica rocks | place: Antarctica: Victoria Land, Mt New Zealand nord | collected 2016-01-07
GCTGCTGGCCGACCTTGGTCTGGAACTGCACCCGGACAAGACCCGTGTGGTCGATCTTCGGGAAGGCAAGGAGGGCTTTGACTTCTTGGGTTGCCATCTTCGGGCGCGCATGTCGGGGCAAGTTGTGTGAAGCAGAAGCGGATCGTTCGCTACTACTTGCACCGCTGGCCCTCGCAGCGCTCCATGAAGAGGGCCCGCGAGAGGATCAAGGCGCTGACCGGTCGAAGTCGGGTGGGGATGCAGTTGGAGGACGTGATCGGCGCCCTCAACCTGTCCTGCGAGGATGGGGTAACTACTTCCGCACCGGCAACGCGTCTGACAAGTTCGTCGAACTCGACCGGCACGTGGCGTGGCGGCTCAAACGCCTGCTCAAGAAGCAGCGGGGTCGCAACCTACGAGCCGGTCAGGCGAGCAAGTGGACGCCGGCCTGGTCCCACGACCAGGGCCTGCACCAGCTCATGGGCACTATCCGTTATCCGAAGACCGCGTAACCCCGACCAGAAGACCGTCGGTAAGCCGTGTGCGGGAAAACCGCACGCACGGATTGAAAGGGGAAAGGGGAAACAGGGCCGCCTCGGTGGCTCCTGCGCCCCGGACTACCAATGGACCCCGACCCGAGCAGCAGGACCGCCAGCGACGACGATGCCGCGTTCATCTATCACGAATGGGACGCCCGGACCCGCGCCCACGACATCGACGGACTGCTGGAGCTGTACACGCCCGACGCGATCCTGGAGACGCCGTTGATCCCACGAATCCTTGACCAGCAAAGTGGTGTGCTCACCGGCCGAGAGCAGATCCGGCCGTTCTTCCAACGCGGAACCGACAACCGCCCCAACGACCTCGTGCGCTGGTATCGCACCGGCCGATACCACTTCGATGGCCACACTCTGACGTGGGAGTATCCCCGCGCCCACCCCGACGGCGGCGACCAGGTCGACCTCGCCGAGGTCGTGGATCTTCGCGGACCCCAGATCGCCCACCACCGGATCTACTGGGGCTGGTTCGGCACGCCGCTCCTGATCCCCTCTACCCGGTAACGGATCGTCAGGCGGGACACAGCCAGTTGTCGCCGCCATGTACCGGTTTTGCGTGGCCGGAAGTGCTGATCGGCGGGTAGTGCTCTCGCAGCGTGAACGCGTGCGGGGTGGGGCCGTGGGCTCGCAGGTGGCGAATGCGGTGTTCGGCGTCATCGGTGGTGGGCCGATATCCGGCGGGCACCCACCAACATGCGGTGTACGCCTCGGTCATCCGCTGGAACCACTCACGTCGCCTGCGCAGCACCTGGCGGTGCAGCTCGCCGAACACGAATTCGGCCAGGTGCTCGACGTCGCTCCACACCGACAGGTTCACGATGACACCGGAACTGCCTTCGGTGTCCCAGCTGAACGCGTGGACCGCGGTGGCGTTGCCGTCCTCGGTCTGCAGCCGCCACACGAAGCCGGGTGCAACATCTGCCGCGGTGTTGACCGGGTCGAGGCGGCGACGAAGTCGGCAAGCTGCGGATCGTCCAGAGGTGCGGCCAACCGGGCGACGTTCACCTGCGCGAGTTCAAACGACATGGGCCAAGCCTGCCCGACTTCGGTCAGCTCGACCACCCCCGGACGACCAACGTCGCGGCGTCGACAGCTGAAGAACACGCTACAGTCAGTGTCCGATTATGTTAGACATTCGTGTACCCTCATTGTGGAGGTGACTTGGTCAGACGCGGCCGCGAAGCACCTCGCCCGGTCGCAGCGCTACCCCAGAGCGGTCGACATCGAGCTCACCTGGACAGTCGAGGCAGTCAATGACATCGACGCCGTCGAGATCGATCCCTACTGGACATCACGGGTCAACGCCCTCGCCATTATCGGCTACTCGGCCGCCGCCGGTGCCGTGCTCCTCGTACTCACCTACCGCGACCTGGACGGCGACCTGCACGGCATGACCGCATGGCCGGCCACCGGCCGCGCGCTGCGGCTCTACACGGAAGGGAGAACCTCATGACCAAGCGACTTGACCCAAAGCTGGCCCGCCAGTTGCAGGACGAGGCCGCTCGCGCCGAGGCAGCCGCCGAATCCGACCTGGAGATCGACTTCCCGGCGGACGCCTCCATCAGTTGGCCGAATCGGTCACGCATGCTGACCCTGCGGCTGCGTCAGTCCGAATACGACGCGATCCAGCGCGCCGCCGAACAACGGCATCTGCCCGCATCGACGCTGGCCCGGTCCCTTCTGCTCGACAAGCTTAGCGAACAGCACGCGTCGTGACCCGTGGGAATGTCACCGCAAGGCGATCCACCTGCGGGTCATGGCGCATGGAGGCCCAGCGGACTAGAATACGGACCATGCCAGAGACAACGACGGTCACCGAAGCGAAGGCCCGCCTCTCCGAGCTGGTCGCGGCCGTTGCCAACACGCAAGACCACATTGACATCACTCGTAACGGCGAGCCCGCCGCGGTGCTGATGTCCTACACCGAGCTTGCCGCATTGCGCGAAACCATCGCCATCTTGTCCGACCCCGCTGCGGTCGCCGACATCCAGCAAGCGAAAGCCGACATCGCGGCAGGCTCTACGGTCGCGGTCGAAGAACTGCGTACGGCGATGCTCGTCCGGCGACCCGCGACAGCGTGACGCAGAGATGGACGGTCGAACTCACTGGTCCCGCCCGCCGGGCTCTGGAGCGGGACCTTCCGGAGTCCGTCGCCTGGTCAGCGTACGCGTTCATCGCCGAGCGGCTGCCTGCCAACCCGTATCGTCTCGGTGGCGAGCTGACCGGGCCCTACGAGGGATGCCGATCGGCGCGTCTCGGCACCTACCGCGTCATCTACCAGATCGACGAAATCAGCGAAACGATCTACGTTCTCGCGGTCAGACTCCGAGGCGATGTGTACGGGGTGCGCTGAGCTACCGAGGTCAGCCGCGGCAACCTCAACCGTGCCGCAAGCCGATCCTCAATTGCAACGTCGTTCAGCGCCTTGCTGAGGTTGGTGCGCACGGCGTCCTCTCGGGCTCGGGCTCGGCTGGGTAAGTTCGATGTGTTCGGCTCGATGCGCACCGGGTGGCATGGCCAGCAACGGGAGGCTGAGATGACGGAGCAGGAGCGGGCGTGGGGTGGCCCGCTATGGCTGGCTGCCGACCTAATCACGCCGATGGCGGTGCGGGTCGCGGCGACGCTACGGATCGCAGACGCGATCACCGCGGGCGTGACCTCGGGCCCAGAGCTCGCCGCCCGGCTCGCTGTAGCGGTCGATCCGCTCGTCCGAGTGCTGAATCATCTCGTCACCGCCGGATTCCTGCGACGCGACGAGGACGGGTCCTACGCGTTGACCGGTGCGGGGCAGTGGCTGCGCGACGATCACCCGCAGGCTGTTCGGGCGTCGATCGATCTGGAGGGCGCCATCGGACATGCCGACATGTGCATGGTGGAGTTGCTGCACACGGTTCGCACCGGGGAGCCGGCATTTCCCCGGCATTTCGGGCGTGGGTTCTGGGAGGACCTTGCCGAGCATCCCGACAAGGCCGCGTCCTACAACGCGTTGATGGGCCGCCAACTGGCAGCTGAGGCGCCATCGGTCGCGGCCGCGTACGACTGGACCGCCCTCGGCGAGGTCGTCGATGTCGGAGGCGGCGACGGGTCGCTGCTGATTGCCCTGCTGCGCACCCACCCCACCCTGCGGGGAACCGTGCTCGACCTCGAAGCGCCGGCCGCCACCGCCGCCCGGGCCTTGGCGGCCGCCGGTCTCGCCAACCGCGGCCGCGTGCAAGCCGGGAGCTTCTTCGAGCCGCTACCGGCCGGCGCGGGCGGCTACATCCTGTCCAGGGTCATCCACGACTGGGACGATGACAACGCGTGCCGCATTCTGCGGAACTGCGCGCACGCGGCTCGGCCCAGCGGCAAGGTCCTCGTGGTCGAGGACACCGAGGACATCGAGTCTGCCAGCACAGAAATGGACTTGCGCATGCTCGCCTACGTCCATGGCCGCGAACGAAGCCTCGCCAGCCTCACAGACCTCGCCCGCGAGGCCGGGCTCGCTGTTGGCGCGGTCACTCCCGCCGGACCACTCCGTTCCATCGTCGAGCTCCTGCCGGACGCGCCGCAAACCAGTTGAGGATCCCCGCCTTGACGGAGTCGGCGGCCGAGGACGCGGAGGTCGAGCTCGACGAAGTCGAGCGCTTCTGCACCGAGCCCAACCTCTGGAACTGGAAGGGCCTGCTGCGGCCTTTTTGACCGCGCATCCTTGCGTGCCCGTTACGTTCCCGGAACCGACAGACAAGTGAGACGCGACTACGTCGCGCTGGTGACCAGGCGAAACGGATGGTCGGAACGACGTCCACACCTACACCGTCGGGACGGCGATCTTGGTTGACGCCATTTCGTTGTGTACTGATTTGCCGAGCCGGGCGTTCAGCCGCCGAAGATGTCTCTCGCAGAGAGAATGGCTGGTCCAAGCCCCCAGACGCGCCACGTCCCGTTCCCGACCCGGACCAAGGTCAAGAACGTCATCGGAGTCAGGTATGCCTCGAACACCTGGGACGCAGCCGCGACCTCGGGAACGAATCGCATGAATGCGATCTGGTCAGCAGCGTCGACGGCATAGATGACCTTCGAGGCCAGAGACCGGCCGGCGAGGTGGCTGATCGTCCACTGGTAGTCGCCCCAGGCTGCGGGATGGTAGGTGAGATCACGGGCCAAGTCGAGGTCGCCGAGGATCCCTGCCCACCACGCGACGGCGACCTGAGCGGGATTGGTCGGGTCGCCGGGTTCACCAAGCGCAGCGATGGCCTGCTTCTCGTCGACCCCAACCAGGGCAGGCACCGTAGAGGTTGGCCCGGGCGGATCGCCGAAAGCATTGGCCGCGAGGTTAGCGAACATCGGGACGGTCGCTGTGAGGGTCGTCAAGAACTGAGTGACCGTCTCTGGCGGGTTCCGGAAGGCAGCGGTCTCGCGCTCGAGGGTGGCGACAACGGTGTCGGTGTGCTCGCCTAACAGCTGGACGAGAAAGCTGTCGGGATGACAGATTCCGATCCCGTACGGGGCTCCAGCCTCGTCCGGAAAGTCTTTCAGGTTGCAGGTCACGACCGTGCCGGCACCGCCGCGTACTGCCGCGGCGAGAACGTGCCTGTCCTTGGGATCGCATCTCATTTGTTCGATGAGCTCGTCGAAGCTGTCGATCAGCGGCTCCGCGCCGAAGGCTTCCCGCATCAAGCCGACCCGGCGGTTCGCCTGCTCGGGCGTCACTCCGACTTTCGAAAGGTTCCTCTGCACCTCGTCCAGGATCGGTTCCGACCATAGTGGCTGGAACAGGCCAGCCCCGGCGAGCCAGAGCAGGGTCGTCGCGAGCCTGATTGGAACGAGCACACACGCGTCGAGAACAACGACTGGGCGGCTCACCGGGTGATGATCACCTGATCAGGCGGCGTATCCCCGCTGATCTCCTGCGCGAGACTATGCAGCGCGGCCGTTCGCCGGGCGGCGCTGGCCGCCCGATAACGGGCCAGCTCGGCCACGGCGATACGGCGGTGGACCCCTCCGCCCTCGGCCGCCAGCTCTCCACGGTCGATGAGCCGCACAACGGTCATACGGCTGACGCCGAGCAGCTCGGCGGCCTTCTGGGTACTGACCACGGTGTCGGACCGGGAGCACAACCGCCTCGGGACTCGACTCCAACACATCTACGAGACGAAGGAACGCATCACGGGCCGAACCCGAAACGTCCAGCGAGTCGCCCGACTCGCCGAACACCCCGTCAAGTGCTGCGCGTAAGCGCTGCGCCTGGTCGTGTGCGATCGCGCCAGCCATCCCCGCAGCATACGTGAAACGCTCAAAACGCACACTGTCAAGTTCAGCACGACCCACCACCGCAAGTCTTCTTCTCACCGCGGGCCCAGCCGCCCGACCGGGTCGGTCGGGTCATGCACGGAGCCGCCGATGTTGAGCTTCACGCGGGTGGATGGATGTCCGGGCACCGCCGGTTGCGGCGGCGGGACGTGACGCGTGGGGACGGAACAGCCGGGCGAGTGGGGGCGGGTCAGCGCACCCAGCCGGTGAAGCGCTCACCGCCTCGGGGAGTGCGACGCTCGACCTGGTGGTCTCCGGCGCCGGAGTGGAGCACCGAGGACGCCGCCCGGACAAGCCAGGTGTTGACCGAGATGCCGCCTTGACGGGCGGACTCCTCGACCCGGACCTTGAGGTCCTCGGCGAGGCGCAGGTTGATCCGCGCCATGGCACCACCCTCGTCACCGTCCGTCACGGCTGGCGGCGGGACGCTGGCCATGAAACCGTCCTGCGGGTCCGGCGAGCGATCAGTCGGCTGAGCGGTCACGACGAAGCTCGGCTCCCGACCGCGCAACCGTACGTCGACCGAGCCGGGAGCCATGTCGCGGGTGATCTCGGCGGCCGCGGCGGAGAGGGCGTCGAGCAGGGCCAGTCGCAGGGCCGACTCCAGCGGAGCGGTCAACCGTTCGGCGAGCTCGGCGGGCGTCCTGCCCGCCGGCCTGGGCGGCGATGGCCAGCTCTCGGCGGACCGAGTCGACATAGGGCGTGAGCTGTATGGCATCACTCTGGCACGCGTTGTGCCAACGCAAGCCACCCAGGCACAAGGTGGCGCCATCCGTCATTGTCGGCGCGAAGAGAGCGGCCTCGTCATCGCGAAGAGAGCCGTCGGGTCAGCCGCGTCGGGTGGCCACGATGAGGTGTTCGCCCTCACCCTTTGCCGGGAGCAGCGCCGCCAGACTGCCGTCCGCCGAGACCTTGAGCAGGACGGTGCTCGGCAGCTTCACCGGCTTGCGGAACCACACGGTGGAGCTCCCCGCCGCCGGCAGCAGCGGACCGACCGCCGCCATGAGCCGGGCGTAGGTGTACATGCCGTGTGCGATGGGCCGGTCGAAGCCGAGCGCCCTGGCGGTGAGGGCGTGCAGGTGGATGGGATTCACGTCACCGGACACCCCGGCATACCGGCGTCCGACAGCGCCGTCGAGCCGCCACGTGGCGCCGCCCGCGATGGCGCGCACGGCACTGGTGTTCGGAGGTGGAGGGCTGACTGCCTGCTCGTCGCCCTTGCCCCGGGCGAGATAGGTGCTGACTCCGCGCCAGACCACCCGGCCCTCAGCCGCGCCCCTCACCGACGCCTCGGTGACGAGGTCGACGAGGCGACCGCGCTGGTGCGAGCGGAGATTCGTCGCACGCACCGCGATGTCGAGGATGTCGTCCACGGTGATCGGACGGGTCCACGTGATGCTGTTCTCGAGGTGGACGAGCCCCACGAGGGGAAAGGGGAAGTCGCGCCGCGACATCAGCGCCACCTGGAGCGGGAAGCCCAGGACGTGCGGATAGGTCATCGGCAACGAGGCGCCCACCGTGAAGTCGCACACCCGCGCGTAGTCAAGAACGTGGTCCGGGTCGATCCGCACGGCCAGCCGTTGCGCGCTCACGTCGGGGATCGACGACCCGGTGGAGCGGCCGGTGACGATGGCCCTGACGAAGAGGCGCTTGAGGTCGGGCGCCGCGTCGAAGCGCAGCGTCTCGCCCATGTCAGGCGCCGAGCAGGGTCTGGCCGCAGACGCGGACGACCTGGCCGGTCACCCCGGCGTTGGCATCTTGGGAGAGCCAGGCGATGGTCTCGGCGACGTCGCCGGGCATGCCGCCCTGGGTGAGCGAGTTGACCCGGCGGCCCATCTCCCGGGCGGCGAGCGGCATCCGCGCCGTCATCTCCGTCTCGATGAAACCTGGCGCGACCGCGTTGACGGTGATCCCCCGGAGGTGCAGCTCGGCGTCGCCGCCCAGCGAGCCGACGAGGCCGATGATCCCGGCCTTGGAGGCCGCGTAGCTGCTCTGGCCCCGGTTGCCCGCGATGCCGGCGATCGACGAGACGCAGACGACGTGTCCGCCGTCGCGGATACCACCCTCGCCCAGGAGCACCTCGTTCATCCGCAGCACCGACATGAGGTTGACGTCGAGGACCGACCTCCACCGGTCGGCATCCGTGTTGGCGAGGAGCCGGTCGCGGGTGATGCCCGCGTTGTGGACGACGATGTCGAACCCGCCGTAGCGGGTTCGCGCGTGGTCGACGATCCGCTGCCCCGCATCGGAAACCGTGACGTCGAGTTGGAGCGCCGAGCCGCCCACCCGGTTGGCGACCTGGGTCAACGACTCCCCCGCGAGGGGGACGTCGACGCAGACCACTGTCGCGCCGTCCCGGGCCAGGACGTCGGCGATCGAGGCACCGATGCCCCGCGCCGCACCCGTGACGACGGCCACCTTGCCGGCGAGCGGCCTGGCCCAGTCGGCAACCGCCCCGACCGGACGTCCACCGGTGGAGCCCACGGTGACGACCTGCCCGTCGACGTAGGCCGACAGCCCGGACAGGAAGAACCGCACCGTCGCATCGATGTTGGCGTCCGCCCCGTCGGCGACGAGGACGAGGTTGGCGGTCGCACCGGCACGCAGCTCCTTGCCGACCGAGCGGGTGATGCCCTCTAGCTAGTGCACGCCGGGCAGCGGCCCGCGCCACATCCGAGCCGGCTGCCTGCGGCACGGACCCGAGCACCAGCACCCGAGCACTGGGCGCGAGAATCTTGAGCGTCGGTGCCACCAGCGCCCTCAGCGACTCGAGGTCGGCCGGGGTCTCGATCGCCGAGAGGTCGGCCACGACGGCTCTCACCTTCCAGCCCCCAGGCTCCGCAGGCAGCTCCGCCAGCACCTCGACCCCCTCACCTTCGAGGAAGCCGCTGACCCTCCCGGCCAGTGGCGCCGCGCCGTGGCCCCCGACGAAGACGGGCCCCTGGATGATCGGCGCACCCGGCGTGTAGCGGCGCAGGGTGGCCGGGCGCGGCATACCCAGCCTGCCGGCCAGCTGCCGGCCGACGCCCTTGCTGACGAGCCGGGCGTAGCGGTCTGCCATGGGATCTCCTGAGGGACAGTATGCCGGGCGGCTGGGTCCGGGGGCCAAGGTACGGGGCGGGTGGTCAGGCGGCTTCGAGGACGGCCACGACCCCCTGGCCGCCTGCGGCGCAGATCGAGATGAGGCCGCGTGAGCCATTGCCCTTCTCGTGCAACATCTTTGCCAGTGACGCGACGATCCGCCCGCCGGTGGCGGCGAACGGGTGCCCCACGGCCAGTGACGAGCCGTTGACGTTGAGCCTGTCGACGTCGACCGACCCGATCGGCGTCAGCAGACCCAGCTTGTCGCGGCAGAAGTTCTCGGACTCCCACGCCTTGAGGGTGGTGAGCACCGTTGAGGCGAATGCCTCGTGGATCTCGAGGAGGTCGAAGTCCTGGAGCTTCATCCCGACCCGCTCGAGCAGACGGGGCAGCGCGTAGGTCGGCGCCATGAGCAGACCCTCGCCGCCGTGGACGTAGTCGACGGCGGCCGTCTCGGCATCCACGAGGTAGGCGAGCGGCCGCAGGCCGTGGGCATCGGCCCACTCGTCGCTGCCGAGCAGCACAACGGACGCACCGTCGGTGAGCGGCGTCGAGTTGCCGGCGGTCATCGTCGCGCCCTCACCCTTGCCGAAGACGGGGCTGAGCCTGGCCAGCTGCTCGACGGTCGAGTCCGGGCGAAGGTTGTTGTCGCGCGCCACACCGAGGTACGAGGTGACTAGGTCGTCGAAGAACCCTTGCTCGTAGGCCGCGGCGAGGTTCTGGTGGCTCCGCGCGGCGAGCTCGTCCTGCGCCTCCCGGGGAATTCCCCACTCCCGCGCCGTGATTGCCATGTGCTCGCCCATCGACAGGCCGGTGCGGGGCTCGACGTTGCGCGGCGGGCTCGGGATGAGGTCGCCGGGACGCAGGCCGGTGAGCGCCCTGGCGCGCTGGAGCGGCGTCTTGGCACGGTTGGCCGCGAGGAGGGTCCTGCGCAGCCGCTCGCTGACGGCGATCGGCGCGTCGGACGCGGTGTCGACCCCACCTGCGGCGCCGCAGTCGACCTGGCCGAGTGCGATCTTGTTGGCGACGAGGATCGCCGTCTCGAGACCGGTGCCACAGGCCTGTTGCACGTCGTATGCCGGGGTGGTCGGGCTGAGTGCCGAGCCGAGGACCGACTCGCGAGTCAGGTTGAAGTCCCTGCTGTGCTTGAGGACGGCTCCCCCGACGACCTCACCGAGCCGCTCACCGGCCAACCCGTACCGGGCGACGAGCCCGTCGAGGGCCGCGGTGAACATATCCTGGTTCGAGGCCTTGGCGTAGGCGCCGTTCGCGCGCGCGAACGGGATGCGGTTGCCGCCGAGGACGGCGGCGCGACGTGGACTGCAGGGGTGGATCACGAGACGCAACGGTAGCAGGTACGGCTAGTACCCGCTAACCTCGCCGACGGTGAGCAGGAACACGACACCGGACGTCCCGGCCTCCGCCGACGGGCGCAGCACCCGGTGGGCCGAACACCGCCTCGTGCGCCGCAAGGAGCTCGTCGAGTCGACGTTGCGCGCCATCCGGGTCCACGGGGCCACGGTCGGGATGGACGACATCGCGGCGGCCGCGGCAACCTCCAAGACCGTCTTCTACCGCCACTTCACCGGCCGGGCCGGCCTCTACCAGGCGGTGGCGGAGCACGTCGACGCGCTCATCCTCTGCGACGTCGGGAAAGCCTTGGGAGAGAGCGGCGTTCCGCTGGTCGACGTCGTCGCGAGCCCGGCAGCGCTCATTCGGGCGGTGATCGAGTCCTACCTCCGCCTCGTCGAGAAGGACCCAGAGGTCTACCGCTTCGTCATCGCGGCCCCCCTTCTCCACCACACTGACATCGTGTTCACCCGCGATCCCCCGGTAGGCGTTACGAGCCACATCGCCGACCAGCTGGCCGTCGTGTTCCGAAAGGCGCTGCAGAGCGCCGGGAAGGACGCCACCGCCGCGGCTGTGTGGGGGCAGGCACTCTTAGGCATGGTCCGGTCCGCGGCCGATGCCTGGCTCGCGGGCGAGGTGGGAGTGGCGGGTATGCCACGGGAAGTCCTGGCTGAACACCTCACCACCCTGGCCTGGACCGGGCTGTCCACAGCCTGGCCGCCGCCACGTGTCGCCACCGCGGGATGCCTCCCCGAAGGACCCCCGGTGACCGATCTCCCCGCCTCTCTGCAATCTGTCCTCGACGGCCGCTTGGCTCACGCGGGGAACGAGATCCGCGCCATTGACGCGCGCCGGTCGGTCCCCCGGAGGAGGAGCTGAGCCGCGCGGCGTACTGCGCCCACACCACCGCCCAGCTCCTCGAGCCACTTCCCGACTGAGCCGGCCAGCCCCCGAGCCGGGCGGACACTCGCCCGGGCAGCCGGGACTCACCTCTCGGCGGCCGAGTCCCGTGTCTCGACGGTGACGAGGTCGTCGACCGACAGCTCACCCGGGACAGGCACCGCGGCATACACCCCCGGGCAGTCTCCGGCGCTCGAGGTGACCTCCAGCTCCACGTCGCCGATCCTGAGCCGACGTCCGACCAGCTCGTCGAGCACCTCGTCCGCCATGTCAAGGACGAGGTTGGCGCGAGGATGCTCGGCGACGAACTCCGCCGCCGTGACGAGATGGACCGGTGCCTTCTTGCGCCGGTCACCCTCCAGTCCCTCCTCGGACACACTTACCGAGCCCAGCTCCTGGCCGGGCTGGTCCTTGTCGGGGTAGATGAAGATGCTTGCGACGATGGCCATGAGCAGAGAGTATCCCCGGGGCCATGCGATCCAGTGGACGTGAAGGGACTCGAACAATTATTACGCGGGATCCCCCACCCCCTCCCATCTCAGTGCGAGATCTGCCAAAATGGGGTCTGACCTGGACTGATGTCTACCTGTAGCCTCGCGACACAGATGGCCACTGGCGGTCAGGGATCGCCACCCATCTGACACGTATCTGACACGAACCAAGGGAGCTGATCAATGAGCAGGCGTTCGTTCGGGGCGATCACTCGACTGCCCAGCAAACGCCACCGGGCGAGGTACACCGGTCCGGACACCCGTTGGCACAACGCGCCGACAACCTTCGAGGCGAAGATCGACGCTGAAGCGTGGCTTGTGCAGGAGCGCCGACTGATTGACGGCGGCAGTTGGACGCCCCCCACGGATAGGAAGGCAGCGGCCGCCCAAGCGGAGATGGCCCGCGTGTCCAACACCTTCGCTCGATACGCCGACGGCTGGTTCGCTGCGCGCGTCGATCTTGCACCCAGCACCCGAGCGAGCTATGGCACATCGATCGAGAAACACCTGAAGCCGGCGTTCGGAGAATTGCCATTAACTGAGATCACGCCACCGCTCGTGCGGCGCTGGCACAGCTCATACGCCGACCGAACACCAACCGCCCGAGTCCACGCCTATCAGGTGCTCTCCAGCATCCTTCGCCAAGCCGAGGACGACGAAATCATCGCACGTAGTCCCTGCCGGGTTCGCGGTGGAGCTTCGACCAGGGCCACCCGGGAACCCCAAGTGCTGTCGCTGGCTGAACTGCTGACGCTGACCGAAGCCATGCCGCCTCAACACCACGCGATGACTCTGATATGCGGCTTGTGCGGCCTTCGGTTTGGCGAAGTGACTGGTTTGCGCCGTCAAGACCTCGACCTGGATCAGGGACTCCTTCACGTCAGACGAGGCGCAGTGAGGGTAAACGGCAAGAAACAACTGGGCCGTCCCAAGACAGCGGCTGCCGTGCGGACCGTCACAATGCCTACCATCGCGAGAGATGCGCTGCGGGCGCACCTTCAAACGCTGTTTGAGGGTGAACGAACGAGCCTGGTGTTCCCCGGGCAGGATGGCACTCCCCTAGTGGTCCGTCGTTGAATTGATCTGGTGGGTGAGGGCGGCTCGTCCTCGTTGGACCTTCTCGATGATCTCTGCGGCGGTGACCTTCCAGATGAATGGTTTGGGGTCGTCGTTCCAGTGGGTGGC
>JAABUJ010005383.1_pt1 | contig 12828 bp, 10 predicted proteins | sample 5559131 | NCBI WGS metagenome assembly JAABUJ01 (sample SAMN10711875, study PRJNA513366) | rock metagenome | isolation source: Antarctica rocks | place: Antarctica: Victoria Land, Mt New Zealand nord | collected 2016-01-07
CCTGCAGGTCGCGGTAGCGGCGCAGCAGCCACCGCACCCCCAGCGCCACGTCGTAGTGCTCTTGCCCCACCACGGCAGGGTCGAGGTGGCGCGACCACGACAGCAGCGGGTCCACGGCCGGCCAGATACCCGCGAAGGCAAGATGGGCGGACGTGTATACCATCGCGTCGAGGGCCTGCGCCGCCGCCAACGATGATGGGTCGGTCGGGTCAGTCGGGTTGGCTATGGCCACGTAGACCGCTTGCAGTTTCTCGCCCAACCGGGGGACCTCTCCCTTATCGACGCCGTAGATGAACGATGCCTCTTTCACCCGTAGGAGGACGAACAGGGACAGGCCGACGTCGTCACGCGTCAGGGTGGGCGCAAGCTCATTGAGGAGAACCATCACGCCGGTCCCGCCTGGGCCGCCAAAGCTAACCTTGTCACCCTCCGCACACGGGCACATCAGGTCGATCACCTTGATGCCCGTCTCCAGTACCGTGCGCGGCTCCGTTCGCGCCTCGGCGGCCATAGCGCCATCGCGTGGGTTGCCTAGCAGCGGCAGCGCCCGCTCCAGGGTCGCGGCGTCGATGGGCGCGTGCACAGCGCCGCCCCCGTCGCGTACAGGCAGGCCCTGCGCGATCCCCTCCGCGTCGTCAGTGACGATGCAGCGGACCGTCTTATCGTCGAGATGTTGGATCACCTGGGCCGTCCACGCACGGCCTGACACCTCGTCCGTGATCGTGGCCCGGCCCATCAGTCCGGGCAACGCGCCGTCCGCGAACCGGGCGTCGATGATTGGCCCTTGCACGCGGACGATTTGCCCGGCGGGGCGTGCAGAGGGTGTAGGGGACGCGGTGGTCGTTGTAGTCGTAGTATGTTCGGTCATTGGTCGTAGTTCTCCTCGTAACTGTTGGCGCGCCGCGTGCAGCCGGTTGTTGACCGTGCTCACCGGCACGTCCAGGAAGGCGGCGATCTCGCGCTGCGCGTAATCCTTGATGTAGTACAGTACGGCGACCTCACGTTGGGCGTCGGGCAGCGCCCCGATCGCGGCCAGGATGTGGTCGAGCGCCTCGCGCCGCTCCAGGTACTGCGCGGGGCCGATGGCCGCCCCCGGCACGCCGATCGCGTCGTCCAGCGGGATCGTGTCGAAGCGGCGCTTGCGCAGGTAGCGGCAGCACTGGTGATGCACGATGCCGCGCAACCAGCCGGGGAACGCCGCGCGTTCCCGCAGCGTGGGTAGATTCATGTAGGCGATGAACAGGGCCTCCTGCGTGGCGTCCTGGGCGAGGTGATAGTCGCGCAGCAGCGACAGGGCGTAGCCGAACGCCATGTCCTGGTAGCGCTGGATCAACCCCTCGAAAGAATTGGAGGCGCCCGTTTCGCCCTGCCGTGCGCGTCGTGTCCCGTCCAAATCAGTACAACTCCCAGTCCGAACCAGCCGTGTTTTTGAAGCTTCACCTATTAAGTGCCACCCGGCAGGCAAAAGCTTTATCGGCCACCAATGGTAGGGGACCGCCTGACTTTTGTGGCATGGGGACCTGCGACTGAAGTCGCATGGCAAACTACGGCGACTGAAGTCGCACGGACACGATAATGATCGACGAATCCACGGCACAACGGGTGGATAGCTCTCACACCGAAGACACTTTAGTGTCCGTGGTTTGCAATGCGACTTCAGTCGCAGGCCACACGCGCTTACTATCGCAAAAACCAGCTACGCCCAAGGGTATCGCATACGCATTGTACGATTCGCGCGTTATATTGAAGACGCGAGTTGGGCTATATATTGAGAGTACATCTGAGGCATCTCATGAGTGGACATAAGCCGTTTAATAACCTGAGCAATAAACTCCGATCTACGCCCGAGGGGCGTGCTGCCGTAGAGCGGGAGACGCGGATCGTACACGACATGCTTGCGCTCGCCAAGCTTCGCGAAGCGCGCGGCGTCACGCAGACGGAGTTGGCCCGCGCGTGGGACGTATCGCGGACGAATATCTCGCGGGTGGAGCACGAGGAGGATATCTACCTTTCCACCCTGTGGCGCTATGTGGCCGCTCTTGGCGGACGCCTGGAGATCAATGCTGTGTTCCCCGATCAAACGGTGGCACTCGACGCTCCCGCCTCGGAGCACGCCGATCAGCAGATCGCTTAATAGGCGTAGGCGTATGCGGCCACAGCAACTCCTTGAGATCGTCAACGCCTGGCACGGGACAACCTTCCAACTCGTCGGGCGCTATCCGCGGGGGGAGAACGGCGCGTTCGCCGTCGTTGATCGCACGGGCCGGCGCGGCGTCCTCAAACAAGAACCGGCGCCGCGCGTCAATTCCGCCGCGTGGGCGTCCGTTGCTACAATGGCATGAGACACTATCTATATCTATACGGCTTATGTGGCCGCTACCGTACCGATGTACTGATCGCCGGCGGCGCCCGGCAAGGAGTCCTGATTTACATGACTATATCCGAGGCCGAGCGCGTCGGCGTCATCGTGGAGCGCCTGCGCGCGGCCTATCCCGACGCCACCTGCTCGCTGCATTTCCAGACGCCGCTGCAGCTGCTCGTCGCCACGATCCTCTCGGCGCAGTGCACCGACGAGCGCGTCAACGCGGTCACGCCCACCCTATTCCAGACCTACCCCACGGCCGAGGCATTCGCCGCGGCGCCCCTTGAGGAATTGGAGGCCGCGATCAAGCCGACCGGCTTCTACCGCAACAAGGCCAAGCACATCCAGGCAGCCTGCCGACTCATCGCCGAGCAACACGGCGGCGAAGTCCCGCGCGCGATGGACGATTTGATCGCGCTGCCCGGCGTGGCGCGTAAGACGGCCAACGTGGTCATGGGCAACGCCTACGCCACCGTCGAGGGCGTCGTCGTCGACACGCACGTCGGGCGCGTGTCGCGCCGCCTCGGGCTCACGGCCAGCGACGACCCTGTGCGGGTCGAGGCCGACCTGATGGCCGCGCTGCCGCCCGCCGAGTGGCTGGACTACGCGCACCGCGTCATCGCGCACGGCCGCGTTGTGTGCAAGGCCAGGCTCGCGGAGTGCGCTGTCTGCGTCCTCAACGACGTCTGTCCCTCCTCGACCGTACAATCACCCTCACAATCATGAACGAGCAATCCATACAGGCCATTGCCGGGGATAGGGAGGCAAGCCCCATGAAAAGTCAGGTCGCCAATGGAGCGCCCAAGGCCCGTGAAGAGTCGCCTTCTCCTTTCCCCCCCTCCGCCCCCTCCGGGGGAACCTGGGGAGATGCCTCCCCCCAGACCCCCGCCAAACACAGCCCGTGGGGATCAACAGGCACGGCCATACCTCGACAATCGACAGACCCTGACGGAGCGCCGGACACGACCGAAGGGATCGCGTTCCCGGACATGACCGAAGGGATCGCGCTCCCCGACGATGGCGCCGCGCATGAAACGGCGCCAGGACGACGCGACCGCCGCCCGCTGGCCGCGGCCGTGCTCGGCGTCATCGTGCTGCTGTTCGCGCTCCTCTCGCGCTGGCCGCTCGACGCCAAGCTGCGCCTCGTCGGGGCCGCCTGCTGCGCGCAGGCCCCCACGCGCACCCTCGTCATCGGGGGCAGCTTGATGCCGGTCGACGCGCGCGACGCCGGGATCTACCTGGTCGGGCTGCTCACCCTGGGCATGGCCCTCGTCGTCGGGCGTGGGCGCGCCGGCCGCTTCCCGCCGGCCAATGTCGCCGCGCTCCTGGCTGGCTTATTCATGGCTATGATCATCGACGGCGTCAACTCGAGCCTGCAGGCGCGTGGGTTGCACCACTTCTACCCTACCACCAACGCTATCCGCGTGCTCACCGGCGCGGGGGCGGGGCTGGCGCTGGCGATGCTGGGCATCCCCGTCGTCAATCGCGTGGTGTGGCGGCGGCCGGGCGACGAGGCCTTCGCCATGGGCTACGGCGAGTTGGCCGGCTTCGTCGCCGCCGCCGCCGTGGTCGTGGCGATGCTGCTCTCGCCGCGGCCGTGGCTCTACTATCCCCTCTCGATCCTGTCCATCCTGGGCGTGCTGGCCGGCTGGGGGCTCATCAACGCCATGGTCATCGCCGTGGCGACGCGCCGCGAGCACCGCGCCGTGAGCATGGCCGACGGCGGGCTGCTGCTGCTCGCGGGCGTCGTGCTGACCTTGTGCGAGGTCGGCGCCATCGACCTGCTGCGCATCGCCACCAGCCACCACTGACGCGCTTAGAGCATGTCGCCGAGCGTCCAGTGATTGCCCCAGCGCGCGTCGATCTCGTCGCGCACGCGCTGATAGCGGATGTCAGTCGAGAGACGGATGTGCCGCGTGGGGTCGACGTTCATGGTGGACGCATGCACCATGTAGGGGCTATGGACCATCATGTCGCCCGCTTCGTAGTTCGCCACGAGCCAGCGCGTGTTCAGGTCGTCGGCCATCGCCGCCAGGTCGTTGGAGAGCCACCCGCCCTCCATGTTTTTGTTATAGGCGCTGATGCGCTCTTCGGGATGCAGGTCGCGGTTGCGGGCGGCGAACTCCGCCTCTTTCGTGCGGCCCCACGCATCGGAGCCTTCGAGGTACACCAGGCCCCCGCGCTCCACGGGCACGTCGCCGATGGGGATCCAGCTCGTGCAGATGCGGTCGGTCCCGCCGCGTAGGTAGATGAGGTCGTAGTGGGCGCCCGTGCTCTGGCGGTCGCCGGGCTTGCCGTGCCGGATGAGCTTGCGCTTGTGCAGATAAGGGGCGCCTTCCAGGAACGTCTCGTAGAAGCGCCGCATCGGCGCCATCAAGCAGAACGCTTCGTACTCGGCCCACCGTACGATTTCCATGATGACCTTGTTGTATAGGCCGGGGTCGGCCGGTTCCGCCCCATCGTCGAAGATGCCCTCGACCGGGTCGGTCCCCGGCGCGATCATCGGGAGACCGGCGTCGACGAAGGCCGCGAAGTAGCGGCGGCGGAAATCCAACACCTCCCGTTGGTCGAGGATGCCCTTGAGCCAGAGATAGCCCTGTGCGCGGTACTGCTCCCATAGGTCGTCGCGCGACCGCGCGGGGTCGGTGGGGGTGAGCCGGCCTAATCTGTTGGGGGCTGTGGACAAGGGGAACCCGTTGCTGGTCAACGAAATGTTGGGACTTGCTGTTGTCATGCGTCCTCCTCTATATCTCTACGATATCGCTCTCGCTCTCGCCATTGCGTGGATAATTCGCTCTCGTGAGCGCGTACAACTCGACGGCCGATACGACCATGGTAGCACTGCCCGCGCGGCAAAGCCATGCACCAATCGCTCTACGCCTGGATTTTATGCTCACCGGCGTGGTAGCGTATGACATCACGGAGGGCCAATCGATGCGGGATGTCGTATGCTACGAGACACCGGCCGCGACACACCGCCTGCTGGGCTTGAGTTGCACGGGCTATGGCGCGACGGCGCGCAAGACATGGGCGTGCGAGCCGCGCACATTGGACGGCTATGCCGTGGTCTACGTGAGCGCTGGATCGGGGTGGATCGAAACGGCCGCGACCACCGGCCGCCTGCCGATCAGGGGCCACGCCCTCGTCTGGCTCTTCCCCGGCGTCATGCACACCTACGCTCCCGATGGGGGCGGGTGGACCGAACAGTGGATCATGTTCGAGGGGACGCTCCCCGAAACGTTCGCGCGCCTCGGCTTCCTGTCCCCCGCGCGACCCGTGACCCCCGTGGACGCCGTCCCGGAGATCGCGCCGCTCTTCGCCCAGATACAGACAGACTTCCTGGCCGGAGGACCACTCGCCGGTCTCCTTGCCGCGACGCTGGCGCAGCGCTTGATCGTCGTGGCTCATGGGGTCGACCGGGCGCCGCTGTCCGGCGATACCCCGTCGTCGCGGGGCGTGCGCCGCGTGCTGGCGCGGCTCGACGCGCAGGCCCTTCTGCCCCTGGACGTCGAGGCGATCGCTCGCGAGAGCGGCATGGGCTACTCGACGTTGCGGCGGCGCTTCAAGGAGGCGACCGGCTACTCGCCAAAGGAGTACGTGCTGCGCATACGCCTGAGTCGGGCTAAGGAGTTGCTGACGCTGACGTCGCGGAGCGTGGAGGACATCGCCGCCGCCGTTGGCTTCGATGACCCCTATTACTTTTCGCGCCTATTTCGCCATAAGGAGGGGATGGCGCCGACGCGATTCCGCGCGCAACAGCAAGCGGACTGGGGGCAAGAGACGCCGGTGTGACGCAGGTGTGTGGCGTTGTTCCACGCGCGCGGGGCACTAGCGCCTTTCAGCACGATGCATTGACGCATTTAGCGCGCTGGGAGGGGAGCCACGATGCGGCGGAGCTTGTTCGCCGCGCCGATTTCTCGCCCGTTGGCATAGATGCTCAGACCGGGTCCGTTGCCGTATCGATGCCCCGTACGGTCATAGATGATAGACAGGGTCTGTCCGTGATAGCGTACACGATCCAGGCAAAAGTAGTCCCATTGCCCCTCTGGGACAAGAGGGCGCACCTCGATCATCTCGTCGGCGCGTGGGCGCAGGCCGACCAAGCCTGTGATGACGAGATCGCAGTAGGTGGAATGATTGTAGTCGCGTCCCCGATCCTTATCCCGCCTATCACGCGCGTAGAGCGTGGCGCGCGTGACCCACTCGCCCGTGTCGGGGTCCAAGCTTTCGTCGATCCAGGGGATAGCGCTCCCGTCGGGCTGGGCCAGGCGATGCGACTGCGCGTAGCCGCGGAGTATCTCCAGGTAGTCCGCTTGACGCATGATGTTCTGTTGGTAGTCGTTGAGCAGATTGGCCAGGGCGACGAGGGTTTGACTTGTCGCATACGGCCACGACGACCCGCGCCAGAGACAGTCGTGATCCCGCACGAATGGAGCAGCCTGCCAGTAGGGGTGTCGCCGCTCGGCCGTACTTGGGCCATAGGCTCCCCCAAAGCCCCCATGCGCGCGCACTTGCGACCAGGCCGCCTCGTAGCCCTGATCGGGCAGCCCAAAATACCAGGGCGCGTAGCCCTGCAGCTCGCGCACATCGACCAACGCGCCGGGGGCGTAGCGCGGCCCCATCGCGCGTCCGTCGTAGCGGACCGCCTGTTGTGCGAGCGCTATCGCCGTGGGCAGCGTCTTGAAAAAGGCCGCGTCCGTGTCCCATAGGCGCGCTTGCACGAGCCCTTTGAGGCGCGCCGCCTTGCCGCGGTAGGTGGCGGCCACGTCGACCTGACCGGCCAGCGTCGCGATGTGCGCGATGGCCACGGCGTCGCCATACATGTAGCTATTAATGGTGGGTCGGTATCCGCTGCCGCCGATCTGATATTCCATGCCATCGCGGTCGTCGAGTTGCCAAAACAGGCCACTCGCATCGCGTCGCTCGGTTTCCCACGCCTCATAGTTGCGCACGAGGTCGTCCAGGAGGGCCAGCGGGAGGCGAGCGTCGCCCGTGACGAGATAGCGGGCATAGATGGCGTCGGCCAGCCAGCAACTGTAGCGGCGAGGTTCAGCCTTCGGGCCGAACCAAAAGCGCGCGTAGTCGTCGAGATAGCTCGTATGCTGTAGCCACCGCCCCTCATAAAGATGATGGCCGGCCGACGCGCTGATGGTATTGTACGCCCCGGCCCAGGGCACGTCCGGGAGGAACTCGGTGACGACATAGCCGTCCGGGGTCTCCTTGATATGCTTGCGGTAGACATCCCAACGGAAGTCGTACGCCCGCTGGATGTCCGGGTCGGGGCAGTCAAAGGACGGGACGTTGCGGGCACGCCACCCGTCATCGTCCCCCCTGACGACCGGGACATCGTCTGACGTCAGCATGGACACGGCGTTATCCTCTCGTTTCGCGCCACCGTCGTTTCGCGCCACCGTCGTTCACCTATGCGTGCGCGGCACGCTCCGCACGGCCGCGCCTGTCGCCTTACCATGTGAGGCCGGGGGTGGTGGCCAGCCCGATTTGTTCCCGCCGATCGCTGAACCGACTGGCGTTGTACCAGAGGTACCACTGATCGCGGAAGCGCACGACGTATGGCTTGTACACGTTGCAATCGTCCCAACTCCCCGCGGGCCCCGGTCCGATGATGGGATTGCCGCCGTAGCGCTCCCAGCCATGCACGCCATCGACGGAGCGGGCGATGCCGATGCGCGATTCCTCAAACCCCGTGGCGAAGCCGACGTAAAAGGCCAGATAGGCGCCGTCGTAGGGGACAATGCACGCCGCCGTGGCCCGGTCGGACTCCCATCCGCCGGCGGGGCGGATGACGGGATTCGTGGGCTCGCGTCGCCAGTGGATGCCATCGTCGCTCTCGGCATAGCCAATCGCGTCCGGCTCATATTTCTCACCACCGGAGTACCACATGCGGAAACGGCCCTGCTCATACAGGACGTGGGGGCACATGAGGCTGCTCTTTTCCCACCCACCGGCCGGCTCCAGCACGGGCTCCGCCCCGACACGCTCCCAGTGCAGACCATCCGCGCTGGTCGCCAGGCCGATCGCGCCGCTTTGCCGCTCACGATTCTGGCCGGTGTACCACATATACCACCGGCCATCCACCTCCAGCACATGCGGGCGATTGATGTCATCCCGCTCCCAGGCGTTCGCGGGGTCCGGTTCCAGCACAATGCGGGGAGCGGCCCACTGGGCGCCATCGGCGCTGTCACTCACCGCGATGGACTGCACGTCGCGCCAGGATAGCCACATCCGGAGCCCGGTCTTGAGCGGCATGACACAGCAATCGAAGACGGCTTGCCGGCAATAGCCGGGGCCTACAACAGGGTTGTCGGGATGTTTCGCCCAGTTCGTCATGGTTCTCTCCTCATCTACTCTTAGCCTTTTAGTCCCGTACGCATCACGCCCGCCACAAACTGGCGCTGGAAGACCAGGAACAGGATGATGAGCGGGACCACGGCGATCGTCGTGCCGGCCATGATCGGACCGTAGGGTGTGTTGAACTGCGCGGACGGTAGGGCGGCCACGGCCACCACGATGGTGTACATCGCGCTGCTGCGCAGCACGATGAGCGGCCACATGAAGTTGTTCCACGATCCCATGAAGCCTATGATGCTCAATGTTGCCAACGCGGGCTTGATGAGCGGGACGACGATGCGCCAGTAGAGGCCGAAGCTGTAATCCCGCAGGCCGTCGATGCGCGCGGCGTCGAGCAACTCATTTGGAATGGATTGGATGTACTGGCGCATGAAAAAGATGCCGAAGGCGCTCGCGATGCTCGGCACGATCACCGCCTGGTAGGTGTCCACCCAGCCGAGTTTGCTGATGATGACGAACAGGGGCAGGATGCCGACCAAACTCGGTACCATGAGCGTGCCGATCATGATCAGGAAGAGGCCGCGCTTGCCCGGGAACTCCAGCTTCGCGAAGGCGAAGCCGGCCAGCGAACTGACGAACAGGCTGAGCGCGGTCGTCGTCGCGGCGATGAACACCGAGTTGACGAAGTTGCGCAACAGCGGGGCCGCGCTGAACGCGAAGCGATAGTTGTCCAGCGTGAGGTGGGTGGGGATGAGGTTGATGCCGGGATTGAAGATCTCGCCCGCCGGTTTGAAGGCCGTCGAGATCATCCAGACGAGCGGGAAGGCGAAGACGATGGCGAGGGCGCTAAGGACGACGTAGGCGACGGCATGACCGGCGACCGTACGCCATGTAGCGCCCCTGGCCCCACGTCGTACCTGTCGCCGCGCGGCCGCGCGGTCGATGCGCCGGGTCATGCTGTTCATTCGGCGCCTGCCTCCCCGCGGAAGAACCACGCCTGCACGAGCGAAAATGTGACGGTGAGCACGAAGAGCGCCAGGGAGATTGCTCCCGCGTAGCCCAGGCGCAGGTTGGTGATGCCGGTTTGGTACAGGTACAACGCCAGCGAGAGCGACGAGTTATCGGGGCCGCCCTGCGTCAGGACGAGCGGCTCGGCGAAGACCTGCAGCGAGCCGATCGTCTCGATGATGAAGCAGAAGAGCAGGATCTTGCGTAAGCCGGGCAAGGTGACGTGCAGCAGTTTGCGGAAGCCGTTGGCGCCGTCGATCGCCGCGGCCTCGTAGAGCACGGGATCGACGGTCTGCAGACCGGCCAGCAGGATCAACATGAACCAGCCGGTGATATTCCAGATATTGAGGATGATGATGGACGGCTTGGACCAGTCCGCGCTGCCCAGCCAGTTGACCGCCGGCAGGCCGACCAGGTGGAGCAGGCGGTTGAGGATGCCGTAGTTGGTGTCGAAGATCATGGCGAACACCAGGGCGACGGCCGCGGCGGCGCCCACGTTGGGCAGATAGACAAGGGCCCGAAACACGCCGCGGAACTTCAGCCAGCGCGCGTTCAACAGGAGCGCCAGCACCAGCGCCAGGGCCAGCATGATGAAGATGTGGCCCAGCCAGAGGTACATTGTGTTGCCCAGGGCCGTCCAGAACAGGTCGTCGCTGAAGAGGAGTTGAAAGTTATGCAGGCCCACGAAGCGTATCTGGTCGAAGCCCGACCACGTCACCAGGCTCAAGTAGAAGCTGAACAGGATAGGCCCCAGACCGAAAATCAGGAACGCCACGTAGAACGGGGCGATGAACAGATAGGCGTTGCGCGCGCGCCACATGCGCGCGCGCAACCCATGTCGATGCGTCGTGGGGGTTGCTCCCGCTCTCACGCCTCTTGCTTGCATACGCTTTCCCCCTCACGATCGTCATACAGCGCCGTGTCCTGTGGCTAGGCTCGCCCGGTTGTCGGACCGCACGGCCCGCGTGAGGGATGCCGGCTGGACGCCGGCATCCCCTACGCGGCGCCTGAGATACCCCGCGACATGCCGGAACAGGCGGACTATGCCGTGGCGTTCCGGATATTATTCGCCGCCTTCTTGATCGCCGCGCTCACGGATTGCTTCCCCGCGACGGCATCGGCAAACGCCTGGTTGATGTCCTGCAGCGCCGTCGGGTAGTTCTTATTGTAGATGGGCGAATAGGCGTGCTGCTGCACCGTGCGGTCGAGCGTCTCGAGCACCTGGCCGCCATAGAAGGCAGATGGGCGATTGTAGATCAACGATGCGCTCGACGTGGCGGGCAAATAGGCCGGCGGGAAGAACCACTTGTTGCACAGGGCAACGGTCACAGCGGGGTTGAGGAAGCTGTGCTGCATGAAGCTCCACGCCAGGTCCTTGTCCAGGCCCGGCTTGTTGATCGCAACCACGATGGCCGCGCCGTCGACCACGTCACGCCCGCCGCCCGCGGAGAAGGCAGGGTAGCGCATCACCCGCCACTTGCCCGCCGTGTCCGGCGCGTTTTCCTGGAGGATCTGGTCCATCCACACCTCCAGGTAGACGGACGACACGGAGCCGTCTTTGAAGCCCTGGAACCAGGCAGGGGTAAACGAGGTCACCTGCGAGGTGACGTTGGCCTGGATGAGCGAGACCTGCGTCTGGAAGGCGCGGAGGAACCGTGGGTCGGTGTCGATCAGCAGCTTGCCGTTTTGGTCGAAGATCTGGCCGCCCTGCTGCGTCAAGAGATTGGTGTTGAAGGTCGGCGTGGCGCCGCTGTTGGTGATGTAGCGCTGCACGCCGTCGGAGAACTTGTGGGCTTTGATCGCCTTGCCCGCCGCGATGTAGTCGTTCCAGGTCTTGATATTATCGGCCCTGACCCCAGCCTGGCTCCAGATGTCCTCGCGGTAGTAGAGCTGGGAGGTGTTGGCCCGCCACGGGCAGGCGTACATCCGTCCCTTGTAGCTGACGGCCTGGATGACCGCGGGCGCCAAGCCTTTGAGATAGGGCCGGAAGCGGTCCGTCAGGTCGACCAGCAGGCCGGCGGCCGCGAGCTCCGGCAGGGCGCCGTTCGAGAGCTCGCACACGTCCGGCATGGTGGCATAGGCCTTGGCGACGTAGCCGGCGAGCAGGCGCTGCGTCAGAACGTCGGCGCCGGCCGTCGACCCCTGGGCGGCCGCCTCCTGGTTCGTGAACTGGACCGAAGCGTAGTGTGGATTAGCTTTTTGGAGGCGCTGGAAAGCGTCCTGGTACAAGCGGTAGTCGCCCCAGGTGGAAAACGTGAAGGTCGCGGGAACGGATGCGCGCGACGCGCTCGCCTCGACCAGCGCTAATGGTGTGCGCGACGCGAGCGCCAGGCCGGCGCCGAGCGCCGCCGATTGCCCCAAGAACTGTCGTCTTTTCATCGAACGTCCTCACTCTACTACGACGATACTGCTACGCGAAAATGATTTCCAGGCGGGGCAGGCCATGATCATGCATGTGTGGTTGCCCCGCGAGCCGCCCCCGATGAACGCCCTGCTCTGTTCCGTGGCGCGCTGCCTCACCTCCTCCACATAGCGGCGCGCACATGTGACTCATTGACGCCCACGGGGTCGGGCGTTACTTCGCGTCGCCGCGGATATGGAAAATAGTTTTCCTTAACTGATCACGATAGTACACCATGACACTCACTATTGTCAAGGCTGAAAGATGAGGCCAGATGCGGGCTGTTTGCGACCCGGTCATGCTCCGATCAGCCACATGCATCCGTCGGAAGGACTCCCGCTAAGAAAACTAATTGCCCAACACCGCGTGGCGTGCTACACTTTGCAAGAACTATCGTGCGGTGTGATGCGCGCGAGACTGGTGAGCGGGCATGGGCGTACAGCGCCGGCGTAAGCCAGCGTACCCGGCACGATCGATCAGGGGTGGGAGGGTATCGTGGCGTGGTGATAGGCGATCAAACGCGCGACGGAGGTATGGGCTATGGGCGGCCACATGGATGAGCGGTCGCTCGAGCCAGAACTTGGCCGCGCGGCGACGATCCAGGATGTCGCCCGCGTCGCTGGTGTGTCGGTGGGTACCGCGTCCAAGGCGCTCAACGGCCAGGGCAAGCTGCGCGCGGAAACAGTCGAGCGCGTGCAGACCACAGCCGTACGCCTGGAGTATCGGCCCAACAACCTGATGCAGAGCC
>JAABUJ010005384.1_pt1 | contig 12827 bp, 12 predicted proteins | sample 5559131 | NCBI WGS metagenome assembly JAABUJ01 (sample SAMN10711875, study PRJNA513366) | rock metagenome | isolation source: Antarctica rocks | place: Antarctica: Victoria Land, Mt New Zealand nord | collected 2016-01-07
GGCAATCGGCAAGCTCAAGCGGTTCAAACGCGTCGCCATGCGGTGCGAGAAGACCGACATCAGCTACTCAGCCATCATCAGTTTTGCGTGCGGGCTGATGCTGGTTAAATCTGTCCACACGGCCTAGACATGGTGAAAGTCTGGTTGATTACTGGAAGTGGTAGCGGGTTGGGCCGCGACATCGTCGAAGCCGCTCTCGCGGCTGGAGATCGCGTCGTAGCGGGAGCACGGCGGCTGGAAGAGCTGCATGCTTTGGTTGAGCAGTACAGTGACCGCATCAGCCCGGTAAACCTAGACGTTCGCGATGAGGAGGCCGCAAAGGCCGCTGTGCAGAGAGCCGTGGACGTATATGGGCGACTAGACGTGTTGGTGAACAACGCTGGTTATCAATACAACGCTCCATTTGAGCAGATAACACCAGAGAAGTTCCGCGATGTGATCGAGACCTGCCTGTTCGGCGTGGTTTATACAACGCGCAGCAGTGCCCGTGATGCGCAGGCAGAAAGGCGGGCACATCTTCCAGGTGTCCTCGATTGGAGGGCGTGTCACGATACCGGGTAACTCTCCGTATCACGCCGCAAAGAGGGCAGTCGGCGGCTTCAGCGATTCGCTCGCAGCCGAAGTCGCTCCCTTCGGTGTGAAGGTATGTACTTTGGAGCCGGGTGGCATGCGTACAAACTTCAAGCAAAGGGCGGCCGAGACAATGCCTGAGCTGCTGCCGGACTACGAACCATCAGTCGGTACGATCTACAAGATGATGGCGGCCGAGCACGGCAACTCAGCGAGTGATCCGAAGAAGGTTGCCGACATCGTGGTCAATCTAGCCAAAGCGGAGGATGTTCCCAGGCGGCTGATCCTCGGCAAGGACGCGGCGCCTTACGTGAAGCAGGTCGAGGCTGCACGTGCGGAGGAGGCGGCAAAGTATAGTGACTTGACGCTCTCGACGGTCTTTTCGGATACGCCAGAGGCCGGGCATTGATGGGCGACGATGCTGCATCTGAGCGCGACTCTTGGCTTAGCATGCATTTTTGGACAAATCGTGCGGCGATTCGACCTCCTGGCCTGGCCGTGCTGGTCGGTCTTGGAGCGGCGCACCAGCAGCTGGCGTAGCACGTCGGCACCGCCGGTGTGGCCTGGCGACCCGGGCGGATGCCGCGGGTGATGCCCTCGACCACCACCGTCAGATGCGGATGGCGCAGGTCGAGGGCGATGCCGACAAGCAGGTGGGCTATGCGGATGGCGGCGAGGCCAACGCGCAGCGTGCTGGCCGCCAACGCCGGCGTCGGCGCGGTGGGTGGCATACATGGCGAGCAGCTCGGGGTCGCCGGCGAGCGGCTCGCGGCTCAGCGACTGGCACCAGGCGGCGTAGCCGCGCCAGGCTGAGCGGTAGACCCGGCGGGTGCCGTCACCTCGAGCGCGCGAGGCATAGATGGCGGCGCGGTGGCTGAGCGCCTGCGGCTCGGCGTCGCGGCCGGCGGCGCCGGGCACCACCAAGTCGCCCAGCAGCTTGGTGTGCAGCGTGGTACCATCACTGTCGTGCGCGTGCGGCGCCTCCTGCGATCCGGAGGCGGGCAGGGGTGGCACCGATGCCGGTGTGGAAGTCGGCACCGTGCTGTGCGGCACGTGAGGCGCGGGCAGGGGGTTCTGGTCGGGTTGCTCGCTGGGTGGTTCGCCCATGACTGCTTCTACATCGCCCCGTTCGTTCCGTCTGTTCCATTCGTTCCGTCCGCAAATTACTGTTAGCGGACGGAATAGGGTGGGGCCGAGATCGGTGAGGAAATGCTTACCACGCGTTACAAGAAAGTGCCTTAATCGCCAGGGCACGGCAAAAGCCGATGCGGGCGCAAGGGGTTGCCAACAAGGCAGCTTAGTTCGACGCGCGAGGAGCAGCACTCGAAGAGGCGAGGAGGATAGGCGCAGGGACCGCCAGCGGCCGCCCGATATACCGAACATCATCCGCCCCGGCCATGCTGCCCTGTGGCGTAATATGCTGGCTTGGCGCCGCATGCAGCCTGCAACCAATCATGTCCATTTGGATGGCGAAGAAGGAGGAACGCCGTGATCACTGGACGCTGCCTGTGCGGAGACGTGACCTTTCCTACCGACGCCGTACCCATTGTGACCAGCATCTGCTGCTGCCGCCTCTGCCAGTACCTCGGTGCGAGCAGCGGCAGAGTCAATATTGGTGTCCTACTGGACGGGGTTGTGGAGTGGGCATCAGGTTGGGTGGCAATGGCGGTGGTGCAAACGCTGCCAGCATCAAACTGATCCCAAGAATGTCGAGGTCACCTCCGCACGTAGCAGTTGACGGTGCAGTGTTACACAGAGTTCAATGGCCGCATAAAAACAAAGGGCAGGAGATCCATATGGAAAAATGGCTGAAGCGAGGCGCGGACCTCGCCGGCATCGAAGTGGCGGATCGAAAGGTTCGCGAGACCGTCGAGGGGATTCTCGCCGATATCGCCGCTCGGGGAGATATAGCGGTGCGCGAATTGTCAATCCGCTTCGACAAATGGGATCGCGATTCTTATCGCCTGACCGATACCGAGATCGAAGGTTGTCTCTCCCAGCTCTCAAAGCGCGATATCGAGGACATCGCCTTTGCGCAGGTGCAGGTGAAGAACTTCGCCATGCATCAGCGCAACGCGATCAAGGATATCGAGGTGGAAACGCTGCCAGGTGTCATCCTTGGCCACAAGAACATCCCGATCCAGTCCGCAGGCTGCTATGTGCCAGGCGGAAAGTATCCGCTGCTCGCCTCGGCCCACATGTCGGTCATTACGGCCAAGGTGGCCGGCGTGCCGCGTGTCGTCACCTGTGCGCCGCCGTTTCAGGGCAAACCTGCGGCTGCCATCGTCGCCGCACAGCACATGGCTGGCGCCGACGAGATTTACTGCCTCGGCGGCATCCAGGCCGTGGCCGCGATGGCACTCGGCACTGGATCGATCACGCCAGTAGATATGCTGGTCGGACCTGGGAACGCCTTCGTCGCGGAAGCGAAGCGGCAGCTTTTCGGGCGCGTGGGCATCGATCTCTTCGCAGGACCGACGGAGACGCTAGTCATTGCCGATGAGAGCGTGGATGGCGAGATTTGCGCAACCGATCTTCTCGGTCAGGCGGAGCATGGCCCCGATTCTCCTGCGATCCTTCTTACTACGTCTGAGGCGCTCGCTCATGACACAATAGCCGAGATCGAGCGTCTGCTGCGCATCCTTCCCACCGCAGCCACCGCACGTCAGGCCTGGGAAACGCATGGCGCCGTCATCGTTGCTGATAGCGATGAGGAGATGGTCGCGATCGCGGACCGTATTGCCTCCGAGCATGTCCAGGTCATGACGCGCGATCCAGATTACTTCCTTGAGAAGATGACCAACTACGGTGCCTTATTTCTCGGGCCTCGTACTAACGTTGCCTTCGGAGACAAGGTAATCGGCACCAACCACACGCTGCCGACCAAGAAGGCTGCGCGCTACACCGGCGGCCTATGGGTCGGCAAGTTCCTGAAGACCTGCACATACCAGAAGGTTATGACAAACGAGGCTTCCGCGCTCATCGGCAGCTATTGCTCCCGACTTTGCGCTCTCGAGGGTTTCGTGGGTCATGGCGAGCAGGCCAATATCCGGTTGCGCCGCTATGGCGGTGGGAACGTGGCCTACGGCGCGGCCGCGGAACCCCAAACCAATGGCGTTCTGGTTCCTTTATAGTAGGTATGCTGTGATCACAGATCATTGACCACGGTGTGCATCTATGATTTTACGGGAGCACGGGAGCCTGCCAGCATGATCAGAGTCAACAAGGCAAAGCCCTGGCGCTAGGCCGGAGTGTCTTCCGTAAATGCTTGGCGTCGGTGAGACAACTCCGGGGGAAGTACCATGGCGAAAGCTAAGAAGGTCATTGTTACCTGTGCAGTGACAGGTGCTATCCATACGCCGTCGATGTCTCCGCATTTGCCAGTCACCGCCGATGAAATCGCGGAGGCAGCAATCGGTGCGGCGGAAGCGGGTGCCGCCGTGCTACATCTGCATGCGCGCGATCCTATCACGGGAAAACCAGACCAGCGACCGGAAGCCTTCGCCCCCTTCCTCTCGCGCATCAAGCAATCCACTGACGCAATTTTGAACCTCACGAGCGGCGGCAGCCCCTTCATGGGGATTGAGGAGCGGATACGGCCGTCGACAACCTACAAGCCGGAAGTCGCCTCGCTCAACATGGGCTCAATGAATTTCGGCCTGTTTCCGATGCTCGACCGCTTCAAAGACTTTACGTATGAGTGGGAGCACGAGCATCTCGAAAAAAGTCGTGACCTAATCTTCCGCAACACCTTCAAGGACATCGAGTACGCCTTGCAGGCGATGGGCGGCGCTGGTACCCGCTTCGAGTTCGAGTGCTACGACGTTGGTCACCTTTATAACCTCGCTCATATGCTAGATCGAAGGCTCGTGACACCACCGCTGTTCGTGCAAACCATCTTCGGCATCCTCGGCGGAATTGGACCGCATCCCGAAGATGTCGTGCATATGCGGCGCACGGCGGATCGGCTGTTCGGTGACCGCTATCAATGGTCTGTACTGGGTGCCGGACGGAACCAGATGCCGATCGCCGCCATGGCGGCTGCGATGGGATCTCATGTTCGCGTCGGATTGGAAGACAGCCTCTGGATCGGGCCGGGCAAATTCGCAGAAAGCAATGCCGCGCAGGTGACGAAGGTAAGGCAGATTCTCGAAGGACTTGGTCTAGAATTGGCATCACCGGCAGAGGCAAGGGAAATGCTGGCCCTTAAGGGCGGCGACAAGGTGGACTTCTAGAAAAATTGCGCGATCTGTGATCACAGCGTTGACGAAAATCCGGACCCGTGCCACTTTCATCGCCAACAAGGCTTCAACTAAATTACAAAATTTGGTTGAAGCAAAAATTGGAGCGGACGCTGAGAACAATTACGTAAGTTATCAGTAACTCAGGGCGCCATCTTCACCGATCTAAAGCAAGCGGTAATCGAGCGCCTGTTTGCATGCCGTGTCGATCCATCTTTTCGATTATAAGAACTAATCGACCAAATAATGGTCAGTATGTGGAAGGGCTCTAAGTGAACGACAAAAAAATGGCTGCGCCACTGCGGCTCGCGCAAGGACGCCGTGACTTTCTCAAAACCGTCGTGGCAGGTGGCGTAGGCGCCACGGCACTAGCCGGTGGCCTGCGGGGCGCCTCCGCCGATACCCCGGTGCTTGGCTTCAGCAACAAAAGCCTGGACTTCTACTTCTTTCGCATTCTTCAGGAATCCGCCAAGCGCGCCGCCGCCGCCCAGGGCTGGGACTTTCAGGCTGTCAACGCGAACTTTAATAACACCACTCAGATTCAGCAGTGGGATTCGCTTCTGCTCACGCGTCCTATTGCGATGCTCGGCGATACCGTCGATAGCCAGGCCATGGTAAGCGCCGTGCGTAAGGCGAACGCCGCAAAAATTCCGGTCGGCCTGGTCGATAGCCTGGCGACCGGCGGCAATGTCGCGGTCTCCGTTGCCTTCGACAACTACCAGGGTGGCGTGATGGCGGCGACCACCGTCATCGATCTGCTCAAGAAGAAATACAGCGGCCAAGCCAAGGGTATCGTGCTCAACTGCTACGGCGCGTTGGCGAGTGATGCCTGGCGGGCCCGCAAGCTCGGTTGGGACGCGACGTTCAAGAAGTATCCGGACATCAACATGCTCGACCGTCCGACCGAAGGTCTGCTCAAGAACATGCTGAGTGTGACGGTCGATACGCTGTCGGAGTTCCCGACGCTGGATGCGATTCACGCACCCAGCGACACACCCTCCCGTGGTGTGGTGACGGCACTAAATCAGCGCAAGAGGTGGCACAAGGTTGGCGACCCTGACCATATGATCTTTGTGACCATCGACGGTGAGCCAATCGGCCTGCAATGGATTAAGGAAGGATATATGGACGCCGACATCTCGCAGGATCCGATTGCCTATAGCGAAATCGCTGTCGAGATGCTGGCGAAGTACTCGATTAAGGGCCAACCGGTTCCCTTGGGGAAGTACACCAACAAGAAATATTTCTGGGAGAGCGGCGAGATCGTGAAAGGTGATACTGGCCCGCGCCTGATCATCCCGCCCTTCGTCATGAATGCCGACAATGCCTCCGACCCGCGCATGTGGGGCAATGTCGCCTCCAACACCTGGGGCATCCCCTACCAATGATCAACTGACGCTGAACGCCGCCGGGAGAATAACGCAATGACTGCAGAATGGCTGATCGAGGTTGACGACTGCGTCAAGCGCTACGGCGGGGTGACCGCGTTGAAGGGCGTCTCGCTCCGCGTGCGAAAGGGCTCAGTCCACGGCCTCCTGGGTGAAAACGGTGCCGGCAAGTCGACGCTCGTCAAGGTCATCGCCGGCATCACTCAGGCGACCAGCGGAACCCTGCGGTTCGATGGCGAGAATGTCGTCGATGCCGATGTGCAGGCTATGGAGGAGAAGGGCGTCTTCCTGGTCACGCAAGAGCCGATGATCGTGGAGTCCATGACGGTCGCGGATAACCTGATGCTGGGGCGCTGGCCATCGCGCTCCGGCTTCGTGCGCGATCGCCATATGATGGCGTTAGCAACCTCCTTCCTCAAGGAGGCGCATCTTGACCCGCGACGTTTGGCGAGCACGCTTTCGGCGGTCGAGAAGCGCAAGTTGAACATCCTTCGCGCCCTGCATAGCGGTGGCAAGCTGATCATCCTGGATGAGCCGACGACAGCATTGACGATGACCGACAAGCAGCAGCTCTTCAACTTTATGAAGCGGCTGCGCGTGCAGTCGGTCTCCTTCCTTTTCATCTCTCATTATAACGAGGAAATCCTCGAGATCTGTGATGAGGTCTCTGTCTTGCGGGACGGGCAGATGATCGGGCAAGGCCAGAGCGTGTCGCATCTCGATTCGACCGCGTTGAGCGAAATGGTTATCGGGCGCGACGTCCACCTGTTCCGGCGCAAGACAACCGAGGACAAGGCCGATATCGCCTGGTGCCTCCGCGACATCCGCGCGACTGGCCTTCGCGTCGATCGCTTGGACATTCGGCGTGGCGAGATCATCGGCTTTGCCGGCCTGCCCGGATCCGGTGCCAAGGAACTGGGGCGCGCCATCTACGGCCTCATGCCATCGGCTAAAGGTTACCTCGACGAGAAGGGAGTCGCGCATGCTTTGCCGCGCGATCCAGCCGAGGCACTGCGCACCGGCATCGCTTTCCTCTCAGAAGATCGGCTGCGGGACGGTATCATTGCCATCCAGTCGATCGCTGAAAACATGACGCTGTCGAGCCTGCCGGCGATCTCCAGTTTTGGCTGGGTGTCACGCGACGCAGAACGACAGCTGGTCGAGAAGTTTTGGCGCCTCTTCGCGGTCAAGGCCGCCTCGCATGCGGCGCCCCTTGGCTCATTGAGCGGCGGCAACCAGCAAAAGGTCCTGCTATCTCGCCTGGTTGCGACCAGCCCCAGCTTGGTCATCCTGAATGAGCCGACACGCGGCATCGATGTCGGGGTCAAGGAAGAAGTTCATCGCCTGATCGACGATCTCAGCCACAGGGGCGTTTCCGTCATCATCATTACTTCGGACATCGAGGAGATGCTGCGTGTCGTCGACCGCGTGGTGCTGTTTGTCGATGGCGAGATAAGCGCGATAGAACCGGCCCACGGTCTGACGAAAGAAGATGTGTTCGACATGGCGTATTCGACCGCCGACAGAACCCTCTCCACCACGGATCATCATCCGAACTGATCGAAGGAGGAGAAAAACCTATGAATACGAAGACAGACGTCATGACAGACGTGCCCGTCGTACAAGCCAAGACAAGCGCATCGTTCGGATCGAGCTCATCGGTCCAATTCCTCCTGAAATATGTGGTGTGGATTTGGCTATTTGGACTCGTTATTATCTTCGGACTGCTTAACAAGTTCTTCTTCTCGACCTCTAATCTTCAGAACATTTTGACGCAGGCAACAGTCTTGGGGCTTCTGGGGCTCGCAGCCTCTCTGCCGCTGCTTGTGGGCGAAATCGATCTTTCCATCGCTGGTAATATGGGCATCTCTTCTGTCATCGGTGCCCTGGCGATCCTGCAGTTTCACATGCCAACTTTCGTGGGGGTGGGGATTGGAGTTGGAGCCGCAACCTTAATCGGCTTCATCAACGGCTGGTGCATTACACGCATGCGGATGGTGTCTCTGATCGAGACTCTGGGCATGATGATCATCCTGCAGGGCGGTCTGCTCGCGATCACCCAGGGCTCCACGATCACCGACTTCACAAATGCCTATACCTGGGTTGGACAGACAACGGTCGGCGGTTGGCCTGTCATGCCGGTGGCCTTGTTCGTGGCTTTCCTTGCAATGTCGATCCTGCTGCGTCGCACGGTCTTCGGGCGGAAGCTCTATGCCACCGGGGGCAATGCGGCGGCGGCACATGTCGCCGGCATTCGCGTCTCGAAAGTTAAGATTCTGGCCTTCACCCTGTCCGGCTTCATCGCGGGCGTTGCGGGCTACTTCCTGGCGTCGTGGCAAATGGCGATCACCTCCGACCAGGGCGAAGGATTTCTTCTTTACTCCATTGCAGCTCCGATCATCGGCGGCGTCAGCGTCTTCGGTGGTCGTGGCGACACCTGGGGCATTCTTGGCGGCGTGCTGCTGTTGACGGTCATTCATGTCGGCTTGGCGATCGTCAACGTGCCGTCCTTTTATGTCGAAATGATCGGCGGGTTCCTGATCTTCGTGGCCGTGGCTGTGGATGCCGTGCGGGTCGGCATGGGCGGCACACGTTGAGACGCCCAAAGGTCCTTTAATGCGATAAACTTAAGGGAGACATGTCGTTGCCGTCTGGTTGCTACAAGCAATTCTGTTGGGGTCGTGAGACGGGAGCTGAGGCGATCGAACTTTACACAGAAGTCAAGGCGGTCGCCGCTAGTCCTTGATACCCGGAGCAGTCGTTCGATGGATGGCTGCTCCCCACACCATTGCCAAGGATCCAAAAATGCAAGTAACTGTCGAGGGCAAGCGTGTCTTGATTACCGCTGGGGCGTCTGGTATTGGCCGTGCCACCGCGTTGGCTTTTTTGGAGGCGGGCGCCCGCGTGCATGTCTGCGACCTCGACGAGGGCGCACTGGCCGTCATTCGCCAGACCGGAGTGGACGCCTCGCGTGCAGATGTTTCTTCCTCCGCCGATATTGGTGCGCTCTTCGCGGAGATCGAGGTTAAGTGGGGCGGGCTCGATGTCCTTGTCAATAATGCTGGGATCGCCGGACCGACGAAGCTCGTTGAGGACATCACTGACGACGAGTGGGCGGCGACGATCGGTGTCAATATCAACGGCGCCTTCTTTTGCGTTCGGCGTGCCGCACCCATGATGAAGCGGCAAAGGAGCGGCGCAATTATCAATATTTCGTCGACGGCGGGTCGAATGGGTATGCCGATGCGTTCGCCGTATTCCACGACCAAATACGCTGTGAGGGGGCTGACTGACGTTCTCGCCATCGAGTTGGGCAGTCACAATATTCGGGTCAACGCTGTCCTACCGGGCCTAATAGACGGCCCTCGCGGAAAACGGGTCGTGAACGAGCAGTCAGACGCCAAGGGCATCGACCAGAAGAAATACTTTGCCGCTATGCTGCATAATATCTCTCTTCATGCGCTAATCAGCATGGAGGAGGTCGCGGCCATGGTGCTTTATCTCGGCTCTGACTGGGGCCGGCATATTTCCGGCCAGTCCTTTGGCGTTTGCGGCAACTTCGAGAGCTACCGCTCGCCACTCACGGTCGTGGATACAGATCTAACCTTCACCGCGGTGTCCTGACACCGGCGTGCCCGGTTTGGGGTCTTTCCCGACAACTGGCTTTGAAGCGAGCAATCGCCTAATACATACAAAATACCCATAATCGGGATAAAGCCCCTGGCAACGATCGCGTAGGAACTGAAAGAGGCTGGCTCATGGATGGTGGGAAAGACCCGATCGATATCCGAAGCCTCCACGATCGGGTCTACAGTAGAATACGCGACGCCATGCGGAAGGGCGTTTTCATTTCGGGCCAAACGCTGACAATCCGGGCGTTGGCAGCGCGGTTTGGCACGAGCGATATGCCGATCCGCGAGGCGATCAAGAGACTTACCGCCGAGAAGGCGCTCGTTCAACAGGCCGACCGCACCTTTAAGGTTCCCCCAATAACATCTGAAGGCTTTGAGGAGCTGGTTCTCGTGCGTGTCATGACCGAGGGCTGTGCGACAGAACTCGCGGCGGCTAGCCTCGATCCCGGCTTGATCGGTCGCCTACGAACCGCAAATGCGGAGATGTCGCGTGCCCTGGAGGAGGGGCATTTGACGCTCGCACTGGAAAGTAACCAGGAGTTCCACTCGCGTCTCTACGAGGCCTGCGATAATGGAATCTTGCTGGAGATCATTGACCTTCTCTGGTTGCGGAGCGGTCCTTACCTGGCCGCGCTTGTCCTCGACCTGGCCGGCAGCGATGCTTTCCGCGCGGGTGCGATCATCCATGATCGCATTATAGACGCGCTCGAGGCCGGTCGCGGCAGGGACGCCGCCAAGGCGCTCAAGAACGACATCGAGGGAACAGCCCAGTGGTTCAGGACGCATCGCGCTACCGACGCGAAAGCCGGCACGCCGCTGGAGACGAAGCGTCGCCGACGGGCCTCGCCGTCTCAACCTGTGATCGAGACTTAGAGGCCCTTGTCGGTCTAGGCAGCGAGACCGTGCTGATGACCGGTGCTACTGTCGGAACTGGAAGTCCGCTTCAAAATAAAGTCAGCGGCCTTCTCCGCTATCATAATGGTCGGTGCGTTGGTATTGCCGGTCGTGAGAGTTGGCATGATCGAGGCGTCGATGACGCGAAGGCGATCGATGCCACGTACACGTAACCTGTCATCCACAACTGCCATGGCGTCAGAGCCCATCTTGCAAGTTCCGACGGGATGGTAAATCGACTCGATATTGGCACGCAGATAGGTGTCGATGTCCTTGTCAGTCTTTACATCGGCGCCGGGACCGTATTCGGTGCCGCGATAGGGATCGAACGCGCGCTGCGCGATAATCTCACGGCTGATCTTGATGCCGTCGCGCATTACCCGCACATCCTCGGAGCGCTCGAAATAGTTCGGCTGGATCGCCGGGTGCTTGCTGGGGTCAGTCGAGTTAATCAAAACTGAGCCACGGCTTTCGGGGCGTGCGATGTTGAAGTATGGCATAAAGCCATGCTCGGGAATGATGTTACGCCCATGATCATCATACATGATCAGCATAAAGTGATATTGCAGATCGGCAGCGATCAGCTCCGGCCGTGTCTTCACGAAGGCCAGTGCCTCGACACCGTGATAAGCTGCCGGTCCCTTTCCGCTCAGTAGATACTGCCCGAGTGCGAGCGCGGACCTGACGGGCTTGACCATCGGCAGCATTGAAATCGGCTGTGACGACCGTTGCTTGACGCTGATGGCAAGATGGTCCTGCAAGTTGCGGCCGACGCCTGGCAATGACGCGACCACGTCGATCCCGAGACCTGCGAGATGTTCGGGATCGCCGATGCCCGAGAGTTGCAGGATCTGCGGTGAGTTGACCGCGCCACCTGACAGGATGACTTCCCGCTCCGCATTTAGCCTGTGGCTCTGGCGATCCTTCACGTAGTCGACACCGACGGCGACGCCGCGTTCCACGATGATCTTCGACACCATCGCCCCTGTGATGATATTCAAATTCTTACGGTCTTTGATCGGGCGTAAATAGCTGTGGGCCGCGCTTGATCGCACGGGCGTGGGACCCGAGAGGTCGAGGGTGCTGTCACAGGGGCCGAAGCCCTCCTGGTTGCTGCCGTTAAAGTCTGAAGTTCGGGGATAACCCGCCTGAACGCCGGCTTCGACGAAGGCGCGGGCAAAGGGATGCTTGAGGCCGTAGCGGCTGGTCTTCAATGGGCCATCCCCGCCATGGAACGCATCACTACCATCCTTCCAGCCCTCGGATCGCTTGAAATAGGGCAGACACTCGTCATACGACCAGTTGCGATTGCCCATCTGTGCCCAAAGATCGTAGTCGGAGGAGTGACCGCGAATATAGATCATACCGTTGACCGCGCTGCATCCCCCCAAGACTCTGGCGCGCGGCCAGAACAGCGTCCGATTATTGAGGTGTTGTTGCGGGACAGTATGATAGCCCCAGTCGATTTGGCCGGTCTTCATAAGCTGGAAGTAGCCCGCAGGCATCCGGATGAACGGGCTCTTGTCTCGTCCACCGGCTTCAAGGAGCGTCACGCTGATGGTCGGGTCCGCCGAAAGCCGGTTCGCCAGAACGCAGCCCGCCGATCCGCCGCCAATGATAATATAATCAGTCATTTTGACGTTCCTCTATTTCTTGACTGGAGCCTTGCTGGCCCCATGACTTTGTCGCAAGACGGATAGTTTGCTCGTGCCCGCGTGTCGCGGGACTACTCGAAAAGATTGGTTCAGTTGGCAGCTTCTTCAGGATTGTGTCAAGTCCTGTGATCACAGATCGCGCATATCTGCTGCGGTTGTGGCAAGCCAGCTTTATAACAGCTCGCGTCCGCTGTGGCCCACCAAAGCAATTGTCCGTCATTCCGAGGAGCATGCTTCAAGCTCCCTTCAGCAGATCGAGCTCAAGCGCCTGCTTACCCGCTAGCCGCTCAAGCGCCGCGATCCGGCTCTCGCATTCTTGGATAGCTCTTATTGGGTTCCGGGGTGGTGACGGGTCCGTCATGCAACCAGGCCTGCGATGAGGGCGCCGAGCAAGGCTTTGCCGCGTCGGCGCGCGTTGTGCACGAACTGGAAGAAGCCGAGATAAAG
>JAABUJ010005385.1_pt1 | contig 12827 bp, 15 predicted proteins | sample 5559131 | NCBI WGS metagenome assembly JAABUJ01 (sample SAMN10711875, study PRJNA513366) | rock metagenome | isolation source: Antarctica rocks | place: Antarctica: Victoria Land, Mt New Zealand nord | collected 2016-01-07
GGAATAGGGGCTGGGAATTGGAGGGATGGGAGTGGGGGAGGCAGGTTGGCTTTGGGGTTGATGGTGTGGTGATGTGAATATCGGGGTTTTGTGCTTGTGGGGTTGTGGATTTGGTGGGGGGATGGTGGATAGGGTTTGACTAAAAGGGAGGGCTTTTGGGGGTCACGGTGTTGTGCTTTGGGGTGGAGTGTTGGGATGAGGAGGGGGATGAGGGTGGGTAGTTTTATATCGGTTGAGTTGGCATTCAGTAAGGTGGTACTCCTAATGAAGTTTTCGAGCTCCTTTTTTGGAAGATTTAATTAAGTGGATTGTATATTTTGAGGGCTTGCTATTGTAGCGATGGGATTTCCGTGGTTCATCTGTCTATCGTTTTTCCGTCTTCTAGTGAATCTATCAAATTCAGTTGTTGTTCGAGTTGTCTGACGAAAGGAGCCCAGCGGCTTGGCATGTCAGAAAACGGTTAGCTCCTCGGCGCTTGTTGCTGTAGCGAACGGAGTATTGATCCCTGCTTTCCCATGTTAGAGTAGTTCATCTACCATTCAGAGATCTGATCTGGGAAAGACATTCAATCGTTCCACGCAGATTGTGATGGACCCAATATTCAAGTTCCCGGCCTCACCAGGTACACCACTGTTCCCTGTGTCTCCAGAACGCGTCAACCGACAACCTCTACCACAATCACCCTCTCTTCCATCAAACCTCTCAGACCCTTTCTTCAGCGGTCACGCAAGAGCACCGTCGGACGTCCAAGGCAAAGTTGCGCAATTCAACAACTTAAGCAAGGAGAACGCACAGCGCCGTCGCGACAATGAAGCTGCTCTGCAAAGAGCCGTCCTGGGACGGGAAGAAGCGGAGGGTGAGACGCGTAGACTGAAAGAGGAGCATAGGCTCTTAAGGAAAGAGATTGAAGAGGGCAGAGGAAGGGAGAGAAGAGTGGGCGAGAGACTGGAGGCACTGATGGTAGGTTCGTCTATGTCTTGACGTTCAGCATTGCTGATCAGTTGCTTTAGGAGGAATTACAACGGACGAAGGAGACGCACGCGCACTCCCAGACGCTTTATGAGAAGGAGGTCCGAAGAGCTCGTAAGGAAGCCTTCAAAGCATCGAGTGCGACGGTGAAGTTACAGGAGGAGTTGAAGACTGCGAGGAACAGATTTACCCTTATGAGAGAAGAAGTAGAAGCTCAACGAAGGAAAGCGGAAGGTCGAGACGAGGAAGTTTTTGCTGCGCAATACCGCAATGTCGGTCTCCAAGAAGAGATCGAAAAGGTCAAGCAGCAATTGAAGGCCGCGGAGGATGAACGGGACACGTTAAAGACAAGCTTGAAGGAGGAGGAGGTCGCCCGCATTGCTGCAGAAGGCAAGATCCCATTGCCAGTCTCTCAGGAACAGGATGAATTTGCGTCGCCTACAAAGAGCAGCCGCCAGTCTCACAGGGATAGTTTTAAGGAGAACCAAGATCCCAAGACTCCTACAGAGAACGAAGAAGAGGCAAGCCTCCGAGAGATGTTAGATTTTGAGAGAAAAGTCAGGCAGCGGGCAGAGGCGCAGATCGATTTCATGAAGATGGAGTGCCAATTCCGATGCTGCTCGTGTCGGATTGCAGAAAGTCAGGGAAAGGACTATGTGCATGATAATAGCCTTGCTCAGCAGTCATCCACATGCGGGCCTGCTGTGGAGGAAATCCTCTGCGCTGCGCTGGAGCCACCCTTGGCGGATGCTGTAGCTGAGGAGGACAGCGATGCAACGAAGCAGTCACGGCTTGATCAAGCAACGCCTACGCCGCTGTCAAGGCCTACCACGCCCCCAAGATCGCCTCCGACTGCTTCGACTCCAAGATTCCAGACAGATCACCTTCCCTCTACACCTCTCAGCTCCGTCGCAGCACAGCAGCAGGGATCCGATACCCTCATACAATTCTCACCAACATCCGGCACATTCTACACGGCGCCCGCACCTGTCCAACCATCTTCACCTGCAGATCCCTCTCCAACCCCCGACATCCCGCAAACACCAACCGCATTGCTTCGCTTCTCACCACAATATCCACTGTCCACCTTGCGGGCTCCTCCAGCAGATTCTCCACCTCCAACAAGTCCACCTCATCAGCGGTATCCTACGACGCCAAGGCCCCTCCCTATTCCACCCATACATTCACACCACATGACCCAGACAGTAACGACAACCATCCCGCTCACGGCATCTCCTTGCCCTTTCACACCCAATCCAACCATGACACGTGAGGAAGCATTGGAGCAGATCCGTCAACGAAGAGGGAGGGCGAGGAGTATCGCGGCTGGACACACGACTCCAAGGAAACAGATGATAGACTTGAGCAGTCTTAAGAGGGACATCAGTGCACCAGCGGGTAGGGGCGGCAACGCTATGTAAAGTGGAGAATACTACCTCCCTTGGAAGGCGAGGACGTTTTCTGTGCATACTGTACTTTCTTGGTGGATCACTATGGTAGAGACGTAGAATCATACATAATTGAACAGACTGCTACACTCCCGATAGTTTTCATATCCGAGCTTGCAATTCTTGACGCTACCAGGACAGAGCTACACATAAGATCGCGAGAAACCTACAATGTCCTCAGCCTATCCCATGCGCCTGCGAAACGACACTTTCGAAAGCGGGCAGAGACAACAAGCTCTGTTTCCTGACAACATTGAAAAAACTTCTTCACGGAATGACGGTGGATCTGCTCGACCACTGGCGACCCCCTGCTAATATAACTAGGCAAACACCCGAATCGGCTGATAAGGCTTGGCGGCCTCACCTCCTCCAATTCCCACAGAGACGTCGCTTACTCTGTGCCGTCGGTTTATCGCCTCCTCCCCCGCTCATCCCCTGCTCATCCCCCACGACCAATTCTGACCATGGCTAATACCGCGCCCGAAAAAGGTCACAAGCAGACAGCGTTCGAAAGTGGACTCCGCACTGTACGCTGCAATCTTTGGACGCTGGAAGGCGTTATCGGGATCTGGCTTCCGTGGTCGAATGAAAGTCCTGACTTGGGTGCTTGAGATTGGATGATCTTCTCTCGAGAGGCAGGTGGTCATCCACCAATTTCACGGCGAATTCACGTATTCACGAATTGACGACAGCATAGCATTGGGAAACCCTTCCATTGCCTACGCGTGGAAACGTGACACTGTTTCATTACTCAATCCTCTGCTCCGATATGAGAGTCTGCCATCCGACTGCAAGTTAGATCGATGACACCGTTTACTTCGAGCTTCAAACAGAGGACGAACATTCTCTTCAGCTTCTCCGCCTATTTTCAGCATGCCTTGACTTCCAGCGTCTCGGCCAAACTTCCGGTTTTGGGCTCCGCAAGTAGCTGAGATAGTAGTACAGAAAGGAGACTAACAGGCTCAAAGGCGCAATTAGGGCCCAGAAGATCCAGAAATCAGTCGCCACAAGGAGTTTCCTGTTTTGAGCATCGAAGTTGAAGAACTGGGAGCCGAAAACCGCCTACGAACTTCGTTAGCGGCGTCTATTCCTGACGAAACGATTGTTCACCATACCGCTATAGTGGCCAAAGGAAGGAATGCCATGGTTACAACCGCAATGGTCCTCATTGATTTGCTATCGTCCTTCAAGATGTGACTGTCACGCTGCGTAACGACGTTAAAGGACTGGAAAGAGATCAGCACTCAATTTGCAGATGTGATGCCTTTTACTCCTTCTCCCTTACAAGATTGATTATGTTCTGGATTCTCTGCTCCAGGCTCGTCATGCGCAGTTTCCATACCTCAAACTGCACGGCCTTTTGCGCCAGCATCTGGCTAGCAAGGTGCATGATCGGCAGAGTATCCGGACCTTGGGGCGGCTGCCTTAGAAGCTCTTGGTGGAATGCCTGCAAATGGGATGTTGTCAAATGGGCGGCATCCGCACCCTCTTTGAGGTAGATGATATGCTTTGCCATATTGTGGAGCCCGACAAAGTCATGGTGGCCATTGTCGCCTGCCGTTGATAGTGCAAGATCAAGAGCCGTCTGAGATCTAGTATTAGGCTCTGTATCTCTATATGCCAACACGGTCCTCTAAATCAACCTACGCGTTCCATTTGGCCAAACACATGCTGAACGTTGGCAACGATACTCTGGGCTTGAAGCCAAAATTCGTCCAAGCAGATCACGAAGAGGCTCCATGGATCGACGAGGACTTCAGAGATCTCGGCTGTCCATAGCCGTTCGAGTCGATCTCTCAATTCTGGAGAAGCGCTGAAGATCACAAGCGCCAAAGAGGCCCTGTCCCTGTCGTGACAATTGCTCCATCGCATGAACACACTGGTTCGAATCCAGGTCCAGTCCCCTTGACTGAGGACGTCTTTGCGCGGGTCAGCGATTCTCAATGAATGCCCAGGGTCGCGGGACATGGTGACATTTTTACAGAGAAAATGGAACCATGAAGCTGACGCTCATAATCAGCGGAGCACAAGGTATAGGCAGTGATCAAGCGTACAGTAGCCAGACCCTTCATAGATGGCACTGAAGGAATGCGTTACCGACTCCAACCGCTGCGATATAAAATCTGAAGGGATGGAGTATTTGTCAAAGAGGTCCTGGATACCAGCTCCTGACTTATAATGCGCAACATCTAGCGGCGCGAAGCTCGAAAATCATACCTATCAGCAACGAAGAGTATTTAAAAGGGTAGCCATACACGATCTGTACTTGTGGCTGAACTCTATAACGTAGAGCTTCGGCGTCGGTCTCGATCAATGGTTGAGTTGGAGTTGTAGTACCTAAGAAGCACGTGAGCACGGAATTGAAGCGAGTCTTGCGAATGTCAACGCTCAAACCGAGGATGTGAGCCGATACCTCGAAACCACTCAAGCAGATCGATTTGACACATCTCGGGCCCGCTGAGAGGCGCCAGACTCCTGGCGCGCCCAGCAAAGACATCCCTTCGACTACTATCGTGGTAGAAATTTGCCATTACGGGCACTGCTGGAAGCTCGACAGATTGTCGTGTTACATATATGAAATTACCAACGGCATGATGCAAGACAAAGGGTACCTTAAATAGCAACAATGTTGCCAAACGAGCGTGAGCTGTGTCGCCGTACCAATTTCATGCGCGTCTTGACAAGGATGGTGTTCCATGCCCACCGCAATATTCAGGGGTCATGGAGATAGAGGTCCATCGATGCATCGGCGATCATTTCAAGTAGTTTTTTTTACCAAATGCCAACTAGAACCGCCAATTGAGGACCGCAACAACTCCCATCTGGCGTTGTGCTGAAGAAGGTCACGACCTGGAGTGATTGCGATTTCCTGGCTGAAATCTGGATGCACGTCTACCTAGGATACGTATGGCCGCGGCTGATGGCTGATCCAGACCGATTGCAATTGGGTCGTATCCCTGGCTTCATCAGGATGTATCAATCCGGCACAAGGCAAACGGGGCGTACATTGTGATTATGCACGAGTGGTGTGATCCTGTCAGCCTTGGTGGCATAGATGGACTTGATTGGCTCAATCGCAACCCCAACACGGATAGACTCGTGATCCCTATCACCTCGACGCACGGAGTTCAGATGGAGTAACCAGATGGCCGCACTCCGTAACCTGGAGATGAATGGTTACACCACAGTGACCACCCCTATTTGTAGAAGGATCAGCCAGCCACCGCCGGCCTCTCATGTCTAGCTCTCCCACCACTTCTTTGGCCGCATTTTTGGACCACTCTTTGTATGTTAGATTGGGGGCGAAGCGGGTGAGTTGACTCGTCAAAAATATCGCTTCGTTATAGCTTTCCCCTTTCCCCTCTACCCTCTTACCGTGTGTCTATTTCTATATGTAATATCTGTGACTCCTCGACCCCTTTTGGCCAGTCGAACGCGTTCCTTATAAAGGCTGCTTCGTTCACGTATAGACAACAGGTCCTTGCGGACTTTGGATAGTCTGTACACTAACATATTTCCACGACTTGAGTAAGAGCTGCGGGTTCCGAGGAGATTGGGGCCAGTCGTGGTAGCTGCCGTTGACAGTAACGATTCGATTCGTGCCATCAACACCTACGCATAGAGACTAAAGCTTGTATAGGATCCCTTTACCAAGCTCATAAGCCCACGCCGACGCCGACTATGTCGTCGCAAGCGTCCAACATCTCCCCTGCTTCACCGCCGGCTTCTCATGGTGGAGACATGGATCCCCATGAGGTCCGACTTCGACAAAGACGCGCACAGCAGACTGCTGCGTCTCCTGTCCAATCCGCGAGCGAACCAGTTGTTACTTCTCTAGCGGATCGGTCCCACGGGGGCGACATGGATCCGCATGCGGTTCGTCTTCGCCAAGCACGTATGCAATCAACATCGGGCTTGTCGTCTCCTGCGGCCACATCCATAGCCCCGTCGACGAATAGCCCAGACGTGATCGCGATGCCCACTCCTCCACAAGGCCGCAACACGGATCCTAATGATATCCGTATTCGTCAGATGCGCATGCAACAAACACCAGGCTCGTCTCCTCCTGCGACAGGTAGACTGGAGCCCAATGCCGCTGGCGCCTCGCATGGGGGTATCCCAATGCCGAAGACCCAGAGCCAGTCAGCACAATATGCATATAGCGCGAGCCCCCATCTTGCGCCATCTTACCCCCCATCTGGGTACAACGGGTACCAGAGTCCTCAAACAACGCCTAATCCAGCTCAGCAATTCCCTCAAAGCCCTCAACCCGGCGTTCCAACTCAAGTAGGCTATCACCCGCCAATGAAGTGCAGTGAGCTGACATTCAAAGGGCACTGGGAATTATCCCTTGACGAGCATCTTGTCTCATCCGAGTCCTCAATCACCGCAAAATGCTCCTCCTGGTCAATACTTTCCCACTGCCAATTACCCGCCTTCATTCCCTAATCAGGGCCAATTCCAGCAATCGTCGCCAAGTTTTCAGTCCGGAGCACCACCCCAGGTAGGCTATTCCGCGCGCTAGCACCAGTGCTAGATATATTGGCAAAGTTTATGAAAGTCCTGCTCTTGTTTCTCTTCCTTAGTCTCCCGACCATGTTTCTAAGGTCCATTGACGTTTTGCCGCTTTTGCATTGGGCATTCACTGGTTGATTAGACCATCCTTATTACGTCAACACGTTTTTCAAGTACAATCAGCAATGAGTGTTTCCTTGCATGGCAAGCCCCTGAAAGAGTACCCCCTAGCGCCTGACATACTCTCACCCAGTCAAACAGTTGAGCTGACTTCTGTAGGGAACTGGGAATTACTCTATGGGCAACCCGGCCGGAAGCCCTTCGGGAGCTCCTTATGCTCAAGCAAACTCGTACGGATCGTCTCAAGCACAGACGGTAGGGAACATCTCGCCCCCAGAAAAGAAGTCTAAGCTTCGTCGCGTACATGACTTCATGATGAAGCAAGGAAGTAATGAAAGGCGCAGATGAACAAAGAAGCGAGTCCCTATTCGGGAGTGATCGAAGCAGACGCTGAGGTAGGTCGCGCAATCGGCAGACGTAGAACATGGAGGACTAATCAGTTGTTCTAGACTCGAGGGCCTGGTGAGCGAGGAAACGCGAACATGTTTCACTCGAAGCGAAAATTGAGGTGGAAGTGGCCCAATACCTACCAAGAGCCGAGCGCCCCTCGTTCACGAGATAACCGTCGACACCGCGATTTGATGCAGCGTTCACAAGAATACCCAATGGAGGATTATTACCTGAGCCCTTACGATGGCCATCTTGCCAAGTTATTCGTGCAGAGTACGCAAGCGATATATGACGCCAATTCAAACAGCACTTGGAGGCGAACTCATATTCGCAACCAAAGCCCATTGATACTTCAAGTGGCAAACTGGGTCCTGCGCACCTTGCCTACCGATGATCGAGAGGCCACGGGCGAAGAGATCGCTCTGGTGTGCCTGAAATGGATACCTTCGTGTGTGGCTATGCTGTTGCTTGTAAGCTCAACCTCGTACGAAAGGCAAGCACTAGCTGATGGCTTGGAATCAGATGACCTACCCGGTGCAAGCTTCTGGACAAGTCCGTAATAACGGTAAATATGACTTTCTGCCATATCGTTTTTGGGGTTACCCGTATCATGCCAGGAACGCTCGAGAACGTAAAGGGGAAGTGTCAAACCGATCCTCCGGTCCCTTTCAGCCTTCGATCGCCTTGTCAGAGGAGCAGGTTCAGGAGACGACAAGCTCCCTGAATCCTGTCCTGGAGCGGCCGGTCGAGCCTAAGTATCTCTGCTTCCTCGAAGACTCGCAAGCCAAACGCAAAGTCTCGGAATGGAAGCAGGAGAACGACAAAGAAGCGACATACATCCTCGTCTCCTACACTTCAGAGCAGTTCGGAACAGAAGACGAGCAACTGTTCCTTCATGACGTGGGCGAAAAAGCTGCCCGAGCTGCAGGTGTTGAAGCATACTGGGTCGGATGCTCCTGCCTGGGGAGTACTAAGCAAGAACAAGAAGACAATGTGTGGACTATTAGCGATGTAGTTCGCGGCGCTCGCCGACTGATCATCGCGGTCTCCGGCCCAAAGAACGAAGGCGATCCTGTTCCCAACACGATGGCAGCCCTTCGTCAATGGGGGACCAGGGTATGGACTTTGCCTGAAGTTCTCCTGATCTCAGGCAACAGCAACATCCTCGTCTACGCCCGGCACGCAAACATTGACAGGCCGATGACATATTCTAAGCAAAATTTCGCTACTCTCTGGGAGGATACGCCTATCTCGCGAGAGTTAATCGATCACTATGAGGGCAATCTGATACTTAGCTCCTTGGAGCTTGTCACCATTGCTTTACGTTGTCTACACAATCGACAGAAAGGCCTCTACCTTCCAGGCGATATGACTTACGCTTTGATGGGGCTCCTCAGACGGCGGCCTACCATAGTGAAGACCGACAAAGCTTTCCAAGCATTCGCTCGCCTCTCTCTCGCCAACAACAACGATCTCCTGCTGGAACGCCTAATCTGCATTCTCCCGAAAGCTACGAATCAGCCCTGGTACGACATGGACGACCAATGGGGCGTGTCACTGTGGGATATCAAACCCACGACGCAGATTTGTGGCATCGCAGACGAGAACACGGTTATGATAGACGGCGGCTACGCTGCTTCAATCCGGTGGAAGGCATTCGCACAGGTCGCCAACCTCACACGCGACAGCTGGCGGCGATTCTTCTTCCGCTATGCTTTCCGGTCCGCCTCGTACCTTTTCTTCATCGGCATCGGATTACTTTCCCAAGGCACCGTACTCCGCAGGACTGAAGATGCGGGGGGCTACAACCATGCCGGCAGCCAAATATACATCGGCATCGGTGCGTTCTTCCTCGTTATCGCCTTGATCTTCGTCCTCCTCTCACCCTATATCATCCGCGTGCTCTACACCGGCAAGATCTGGGGTACTCAGGCTTGGTTCTTCGGCTTCGAGGGCTATATGGACATCGGCACAATCGAACAGCACATCTTCGGCGCTGACATGGGACATCTGAAATGGAGCACGAACGGGAGTCCGCTTTCGCTACACAAACCCAATGAATACGGTGAATGCATCGGTCAGGATCCCACAGACAATCGGGAGACGGCCGAAAAGGTCAAGAAATCGGTCAATGCTCGCATGGGCGATGAGAGGATATTCACACTGGTCGATACTTATACATTGACGGTGACGCTGTTCTCGGCCGTCAGACCACCTGTTGCGGTGGTGTTGTGCGGTGAGGAAGGGGGCATGCAGCGAGCGCTACTCTGCTCCTATGACTGGTCGACACAGACACTGTATAGGGAGTCGGTGCTGAGGGTGGAGACGGTAATCTTGGAGCAGATGGCGAGAGTAGGGCGGTTGCGGCTGGGGTTGAGCAGGGAGGCGTCGTGAGATGAGCCGAAGCGCGATTCAACTCCAGCGGAACGGCTGCTGGGGCATCTTGAAAGTTCTAATGGCCGTCTCCAGCGCATACGTAGCCTTGCACGGACGCCCGTTGGATCCTATGCCATGATGCAAGAGGTGGCCAGTACTAAGGTGACGTCTCGCTTATCGTCAGAGGCAGGGACAAATGCTTGAAGTGCGCCTTGACCAAGAAAAAGCGATCACCCTGTTCTCGCTATGAAAGCGGTGTCATCGACGATTGTATTATTTTCTGGCCTCTCGGACATCGACTGCTTCGCAGAATCACTTCTACGCATCTACCACAATCGCGACGGCGAAATCACGTTTGAAAAGGAGGCAAGCAATTCAGAAGCGCACGAGAGGTTTGATTTTTGTCTAATACCGATTTGTTTAACTGCTCCGCACTGATATGAGAAGTTTCTCGTGACCAACTTAAAGTTGGCTCTACAACATTAATGTCATAACAGGCTTGTCTGCATATGAGGCAGAATTTTCGGCTCAAAGCCTACTATAAGTATTACGCTTGCATCTGAGCATTAATGGATTGCGCAATTTACCGTGGACTTGATCTTGCAGAGATGTTCATGGTTTGCATGTACTTTGGATAATTGTAGTCAGTTCCTGGGATGGAGCTGTACTCCTCGACTATTTATCTGGGGCAAAGACATCGTCTGTTCAAAGTGAGATTCCTTTCGTTGCATTCTACGTCCCCCTTCAAGTATCTTTTCTCCTCAAGGCTAAAGAAAGTATTAGAATCGGGACGCGAAGATAGGAAATACACATCCACGCATTACCGTTGGGCTCATGACGGGCAATACGACCAGCGCAAAGTCGTGAAAGCGTTGATTTGCCTTGTTCCAGCCAAGAGCTTCTTTGTGCCGATGCGTCGGAAACTATCTTACAATCTGCCAACAATGGCATTGCTCCAAGCACATAAGAGTTTGCCTCCCTGTCATTGTTTCAATCCTATAGGTACGGCGTCCAACAACGCCATTGTTTTAAGCAGTGATGAAGCTGTTCCATCCGTTTCTCGTCCATCACAACGACCTGTCTCTAGGTATATATAGGTATAGTCCTCCACATCTCCTTCGCGAGCAGCCCCCAACCAAACCCATCCCCCAAAAACATCACCCTCTCCCCAAAACCAACTCCCAACCTCCCCCCAACCAGCAAAAATGTGTCTCCTCCACACCCTCACCTTCTACGACTGCCTCTGCACCAAAACCCAAACCATCCCCTGCCCCGCCTTCTGGACCGCCATCGAATTCGGCGACCACGCCTCGCTCTGCGCCTTGAAAGCAGCGAAAACCGAGACTCTGGCCGGGGCGTGCGTGAACTGCTATATCAAGGATTACCCGCTTTTGCTGGATGAGAAGTTCACTAATCGGACGGCTGCGGAGGCGTTGGCGCTGGAGAGCGGGGAGGAGAGTGGTGAATCGATGGCGGAGGGGAGGGGCGCGGGGGAGGGGGGTGGTGCGCTGGAGCGTTTTGTGTAGGATTTTGTATATGGGCGTTTGGGATCGAAATCGAGGATAAGGTTATCGTAAGGGAAAGGTAGGGGCTTTATTTTGGGCTTTGTGTACGGTGAGCAGAGGGTCGCATGCATAGTCTTCTAAGACTCTTATTTCCTGGGTCTCCCCCTCTTCGATCTGTCTTGTGATCCTTATTGCACGCGAGAGGTTGACAGTTCTCTTGGCTCAGTATACTGGGAAACAAAACACAATCTTTGCCTCATGGCACTGAACGATTGGAAAGACTTCTGTTTTGACGGCTTTTCGACATTTTCTTGTTTCCGATATTAGATCTTCAACGTTTGCAACGACATTTCCTCCAAGCAAGTCCATAACCCAGATAGACGAATCACCAGGTCATGGTGTAGGCCCAAACTTCTTATTCTCACGATACCGTCAAGTCGATAGAATATCATAATTGCGGAGCTTTCAAGGCTTGCTTTCGTTTCGAGGTGTTTCTGCATCTAGAGCAAATCCTCTCCGCATTCAGTGGAACTCTTCTCCCCAGGCTTCTCGCTCGTCAACCTTCCGAGAACCTGAACCCGTCGCTGGCAAGACACGGATCTTGATACCCTAGGCTTGCGTACCGTTTGTGGCTTTTGCGGCAGCGTCCGCCTCCTCTGCCGGAGAGCAATTTACGAAGAGACAGCAGTGATCTCAAGCGCCTGGCTCGCCGAATTCTGATTTTACCGGCACGACCACCTTACTGACAGCCTCTCTAACTGGATGCCAGTAAAACAGTACCTTCAAGTGATTGAGGTACTTTTCGTGGGAGTAGTACATCTTGGAGCCCTTGATCAAGTCGCGGACCTCATTGTTGACTGTGTGATGGTCTCCCATACGAGGCAAACTATCTACCCACAGCCGCCAACTTTGTTCGTTGTACCCTTTGAAGTGATCACGTGCATCTGTCCTGGTCCAACGATCGAAGACAGGCGCTAGACGGCGGTCTTATCTCGCCGTGTCGTGAGAATCTCGCGGTCGTCTTCTATTCGGAGTCGCAACACCGGGTCCGATCTTGGCCGGCCGTCTCAGAACGTTTTGTCCATTCAGCTCAAGTATCGCTCTGTCTGCCTGATCTTTAGTTTCCAGCTCAAAGAAATAGTAAGATGGATTGCGTCCACTGTAAGGATCAGTGGACAGATTGATATGTCCTCTGTCACGTGTTCAGTATACCAAACCGTCTATCGGGGGCCGGGAATCTACACTTGATAATCGAGTCCAAGAAGGTCCATCTCATCCCGAGTATTGGCCATATATGGCAGGTTGCCCACATCCAGGCGCCTACCCTCAGCAATAGCCTGTAGCGAAAGGGGATCGTCCTTGCCCCTCAAGGCCTCATTGTGGGACGAATTGGCACCGAGTTTGGCAGTATTATCACTTGCAGGACTTGGACGAGATTAATGTAGAGCTGGGAGGGTTGGACTATCTTTCGAACTTTTGGCATTAGCGTCTTTGTTGCCGTTTT
>JAABUJ010005386.1_pt1 | contig 12826 bp, 11 predicted proteins | sample 5559131 | NCBI WGS metagenome assembly JAABUJ01 (sample SAMN10711875, study PRJNA513366) | rock metagenome | isolation source: Antarctica rocks | place: Antarctica: Victoria Land, Mt New Zealand nord | collected 2016-01-07
GAGCGCCACGCCGCCGTCATAGGTGGGGTCGGCCAGGGCGGCGTGCGCGAGGGCCAGGTCATCGCCGGCCTGGCGCAGTAGCGCCAGCGCCTGGTCGTGCGAGACCCGCGGCATGTAGCCGACCGTGGCCGGGTCATACGCGTCGTCGGCGTCCTTGAGGTTCCGGGCGATGGCGATAAACGCCTGCGCCACCCAGAAATAGGCCAGGGCGAACCTCATCTCGTGGTGCGTCTCCCAAGGCCGGCCGGGGTGTGTGATCTCGCCGGCCCGCCGCTTATCGTCGATCTGCTGGCGCAGGTCTTCGAGCTGCCCGCTACCGCGCAGCAGTCCGTCCACATCGGCCGCCGTCACCTCCTGATGCATCATCGCCCGCAAGCGCGTCGCAAAAGCCATCGTCGTCCTCCCTCACTCAATCCATCGTCCCCACCAGTATCCCCAAAGCGGATGAACTGCACCAGGGGGCTCCAGCGGCATCAGAACGAGTCAGCGTGGGGGGCGCAACCCAGCCAGAGTGACCGCGACGAGCCGGCGGACCGCGGCTTCGGACGGCAGGCTGCTGGCTGCCGCGAGGGCGTAGAGGCAGTAGCTCGCAAGCTCGTCAGGCGCGACATCATTCCGGACGTCGCCGGTCTCGGCGCCCTCGGTCAGCAGGGCTCGGATGAGGTCGCTGAGGTGCTGCTGCGCCCGGACGACGTGCTCACCTTGATGCAGGAGTGCCGCCAGTTCGGTGCCGTGGCGCTTGTGCTGAATGAGCGCGTAAGCCCCGAGCACCGCTTCGAGCCGCTCGGCAGCGTCGCCCGCTTGGTCTCGGAGTTCGGTGAGCTGTGCGAGGTGGCCGGTGACCTGACGTTCGTGCCAGGCGACCAGGATCGCTTCGACGTCTGGGAAGTACTTGTACAGCGTCGCACGTCCGATGCCGGTCTCCTCGGCAATCCGCGACATCGTCACTGACGCTAGCCCGTGCGCGGCCACCAGCGCCGCGGTGGCGTCCAGGGTCGCGTCGCGCACCGCGCGGCGGTGCGCCTCGATCGTCTCGTTCCATAGCTTCGGCATTACCTCAGTATACGCGACGACGATGTGGAGACAATATAACTTGACATCGACACATTGTCTCGATAAACTGTTGGCGTCATGAATGGAAACCGTGACCACCACATGCAGCAGAGGAGACGCACATGGCTGACCGGTCCCCCTACCCCGACACCAGCGACGACACCGGCGTGGGGCCCGACCGCGGCTCGCCCCCCAGCACACCACGGTGGGTAAAGGTGTTTGGGATCATCGCCCTCGTCGTAGTCCTGCTGGTGGCCATCATGCTCATCAGCGGTCACGGCCCCGGTCGCCACATGCACGGCGCTGACCTTGGTGGCTACACACCGCCCTCCAGCGTCACTGCACAGGGGGTACACTAGCCATGACCATGGCGCCCCGCCTGCGCAAGGTCGCGCTCACAGCCCATATCAGTTCCTCGGTCGGCTGGCTCGGTGCGATCGCTGGCTTCCTAGCACTCGCCATCACCGGCCTGACCCAGCGGGATGCCCAGATCGTACATGCCGCTTCTATCGTCAGGCCCCATGGCTTCCGCGATGAGTGTTTGGCGGGGGGCTGGGGGGAGGCATCTCCCCAGGCTCCCCCGGAGGGGGCGGGGGGGGCGAGGAGGGAATGCCACAGCGTCACACGGGGCAGGGGTGCGGACTCCCGCCCACCACCGCGACAAAGTGGCGCGCACCCCAGCGCCGTGGCCAGGCCGCCCTCCGTGGGGTCGTGCAGGGCGTGCGGCCGGACCGCGTCGCACACGGCCCGGGCCATGGCGACGATGGAGATCCCCGGCGTGTCGAGCAGGGCGCGGGCGCGGTCAAGGGTGTCGGCGGGGACGCCGCGCGCACGCAACGTGGGGGCCGCCTCGCGGGCCAGCACCGCCGTGCCCTCGATCGCCAGCGCGCCCCCGAGCACCAGCGCGTCGCCGGGTCGCGCGCCCCCCGTGGTGACGAGACAATCCGGCTGGACCTCGCCGAGCATGGTCCCCGCGACGAGGGGGCGTGTGACGGCGTCCGTCACCTCGGTATGTCCCCCGATCAGGTCGACCGTGAGCGCGCGGCACGCCGCGGCCAGGTCGGCCATGAGCGCGCGCACGTCGTCGGGGGTCGTGCCCCGCGGGAGCAGGACGGTGGCCAGGAGCCAGCGTGGTGTCGCGCCGCGGACCGCGACGTCGTTGGCATTGACCGCCACGACGTAGCGGCCGATCTCATCAGTGGCGAACGTGATGGGATCGGCCGCCGCCACGAGCAGGCGGTCACCCAGGTCGATGACCGCGGCGTCCTCGCCCACGCGCGGCCCCACGCGCACGCGCCCGTCCCGCGGCGTCAACGGGGCCAGCACGGCGGCGAGCAGATCGGGCGGTAGCTTGCCGCCGGGCAACGCGTCCTCGCGCGGCGTCATGGCCCAGGGGCTCGCTCGATGGCCTGGTCCATCCCCTCGCGCGCCGAGCCCTCCCGCCGTCCACGTATCCGGCCACGCGCGTAGAGGACGGTGGCGATCGCGATGATGAGCGCCAGGGCGCCCCCCTGGATCGCCTCGAAGCGCAGCCGTCCCACTGACGCCGGCACGCCGGCGGCCGGCGGCCACAGGGCAAAGCCCACCGTCACGAGGGCATAGCCTTCGCACAGGAGCGTCACGGCCCAGGCGCCGGCCCACCCTCCCGGCACCCGGTAGGGGCGCGTCAGGTCAGGCTGGCGACGCCGCAGCGACAGGAAAGCGGGGAACACGAACAGGTAGCTCATCACGCTCACCGAGACGGTCAGGCCCAGCGCCACGCTGAACTGGTCGGCCAGCGCGCCGCTCAGGCCCAGCGTGGCGGCGAAGACGAGGCTGGAAACGAGGCCGCTGAGCACGTTCACGCGCACGGGGGTGCCGAAGCGGCGGCTGAGGCGCCCCAGGGCTGGTGGGGCCGCGCCCTCCATGCCCGCGACCGCCCAGGTGCGGTCGCCGCCCATCAGCCACGCCGTGGCCGTCCCCAGATAGGTCAGCAGGAGGGCGAGCGCGATCAGCGTGCCGCCCACCCCGCCGGAGCCGCCGACGATGCCGAAGGCGTCGGTGAGGCCGCCGATCGACCGCAGCCGCGCGGGCGGCACAACCGCCAGGATCGCCGCGATGACGCCGACGTACCCCAGGATGACGGTGAGGCCGGACGTGAAGACGGAGCGCGGCACCTGGGACCGTGGGTCCGTCATTTCCTCGGCGGCGCTGCTCTGCAGCTCGTAGCCCAGGTAGCTGAACATCAAGGCCGGCAGGACCAGGAGCAGGACCGACCCGCTGGGGGCCAGGCTCGCCAGGTGGAGGGCCACATGCCCCTGCCGGCCAACATACCCCAGGGCCAGCGCGATGAAGGCGAGGACCAGGAGCACTTTGGCCCACGCCCCGACGGTCGGGAGCCACTTGCCGTGCCGCAGGCCGATCACGGTGGCCCCGACGCACAGCCAGATGAAGACCAGGCCGAACGCGAGCTGCGCGCCTTTAGAGGACAGGGGCACGATAAACTGCTGGACGACGCCGATACAGATCGTGGTGACGATACCGCCGAGCCAAACCGGGTTGCTGATCCAGTAGAAGAAGGCGGTGAGCGCGGCGGGATAGGGACCGACGCCCTCTTTGACCCAGGCGTAGAGGCCGCCCTCGACCGGCAACGCGGTGCCGAGCTCGGCCACGAGGAGCGCATAGGGCAGATAGAAGGTGAGCCCGCAGACGACGATCCAGGTGAGGGCCTGGCCACCGGCGATGGAGACCTGGCCCAGTGTCTCGAAGGTGAGCATGGCGCAGACGCTGAAGAAATAGAGGTCCGCCAGGCGCAGCGCCTTGCGGAGCTTGCGCTTCTCCAGACGGGCCACACCCAGCCCAGTCGGCGCCGTGTCGCGGGTCGTCTCCACGGCCCCTCCCTGTACCGTCATATACTCCTCTCCCGTCATGATAGCGTCCGGCGTGGACCCGCTCAGCAAACAGGGGCTCGTCCTCACCTAACGTGACACTGATCGTTCCAGCAGCGACGACAATACCGACACATGGTCACGTCTCAAGACCTGTCCTAACGTCGACGTGGCGAGGCGGCCCACACCACACCCACTTTACAGTATAGGCGCCAGAGCCTCCGGTGTTGCGCAGGTCCGCAGCCGTCCCTCTTGACAACGTCCCCCTTCATCCGTTATTACTACAATCATATGGTCGTGTGACTATAAGAAAGAGAGGGCCAATGATCGCGTTTTACCTCGACAGCACGTCCGGGCTCGTCCCCTATTTGCAGCTCGCCCAGCAGGTCAAGCATGCGCTGCGCCTTGGCCAGCTCCAGGTGGGCGACCGGTTGCCGACGGTCAAGGAGGTCGTGGCGGAGATCGCTGTCAACCCCAACACCGTCTTCAAGGCCTACAATCAGCTCGAACACGAGGGGCTGGTCGCCAGTCGTCCGGGTCAGGGGACGTTCGTCACCCGCAGCCTGGCGCAGCCCTCGCTGCGCGATCAGGCCGTCCTGCGCCAGCGGCTCGTCACCTGGCTCCGCGACGCCCACACGGCGGGATGGGACGAGGACAGCATCGTGGCCCTCCTGACCACGACGCTACGCGCTGTCGCGAAGGAAGGTGTGGTATGACGCCTGCGCTCCATGCGACCGCCCTCGGCAAGCGGTATGGCCGGCAGTGGGCGCTGCGCGACTGCACCCTGACGTTGCCGGCGGGACGCGTCACCGCGCTGGTCGGCCCGAACGGCGCGGGCAAGACGACGCTCTTGCAGCTTGCCGTGGGGCTGACCCACCCGACCCGCGGCACGATCGAGGTGTGCGGCCTCGCGCCCCACGCCCATCCCAAGGAATTGCTGCCCCTCATCGGCTTCGTGGCGCAGGAGCAGCCGCTTTACCGCGGCTTCACCGTCGCCGAGATGTTGACGGTGGGCCGCAAGCTCAACCGGACGTGGGACGATGGCCTGGCTCACGCCCGGCTAATGCGGCTGGGCATCCCGCTCGATAAGCGCATCGGCGCGCTCTCGGGCGGCCAGCGCTCCCAGGTGGCCCTGGCCCTGGCGCTGGCCAAGCGCCCGCGTTTCCTCGTGCTCGACGAGCCGGTGGCCGCCCTCGACCCGCTGGCCCGTCGCGCGTTCTTGCAGACGCTGATGGAGGCGGCGGCCGAGGATGGGCTGGCCGTCTTGCTCTCCTCGCACATCATCGCCGACCTGGAACGCGTGTGCGACTATCTCATCATCCTGTGCGCGTCGCAGGTCCATCTGGCCGGCGACATCGATGAGATCGTGCAGGCGCACAAGCTCCTGGTGGGGCCGCGCCGCGATCCCGCCGCCGAGGCGATCACGCGCGCGCATCGGGTCATCCAGGAGCGCCACACCGCGCGCCAGACCCTCTTGCTCGTGCACACGACCGGCCCGATCTATGACCCGTCCTGGGAGGTGCGCGACGTGGCGCTGGAAGACATCGTGCTCGCCTACCTGGACCACCACGCCCAAGGGACGATGGGCCAGCCACACGTACGAGAGGAGGTCCCCGCATGATTTGGCTCACTCTGCGGCAACAGCGACTGGAGACGCTCATCGGCGGCGCGGTGCTGGCCGTCGTCGCGGCCCTGCTGCTGGTGACCGGCTTCGACATGATTGCCACGCTCCAGCACACGGGGGCGGCCGCCTGCCTCGCGCGGCACGCGCAGGACGCGACGTGCCAGGCCGTCGAAAGCGCGTTCCAGGGCCAGTACAACGCCCTGACCCAAGCGGTCTCCTGGCTCAACTTCCTGCCGCCCGTGTTCGGCATCCTGCTGGCCGCGCCCTTCGTCCTGGAGATCGAACAGGGCACCTATCGGCTGATCTGGACGCAGGGCATCACCCGCATGCGCTGGGCGACGATCAAACTCGGCCTCATCGTGGTCGGCGCCGTCGCGGTCTCGCTCGCCCTGTCCCTGCTCATGGGCTGGTGGCACGGTCCGATGGATCAGCTCCAGGGTCAGTTCTCCCCCAACTCCTTCGACTTCGAGGGGATTGTCCCCGTCGCCTATACCGTGTACGCCGTGGCGCTAGGGCTGGCCGTGGGGACGGTGCTGCGCCGCACCATCCCAGCCATGGCCGTCACCCTGATCGGCTTTTTGGGGTTGCGCGGACTTCTGGAGGTCGTGCGGGCGCACTACCTCCCGCCGGTTGTCCAGATCGTGGCGGCGGGATCTCGGCCTCTGGGGCGGTCGGATTGGGTGCTGGACCAGGGGCTGCAGGATCGTGGGGGGCACGCGGTGCGGTATCTCGACGCGGTGCGGTTGTGCGGATCGACGCATGGCGGAGGGCTCGACGCCACATGCCTGCGCCACCACGGCATCGTGCAGACGTTCGTCTACCAGCCCGCCAACCGGCTCGGGCTCTTCCAGGGCATCGAGGCGGCGATCTTCCTCGGCCTGGCCGCGGGCCTGCTGGGGCTGACCCTCTGGTGGATCAGGTATCGACTGGCCTGAACCTCGGGACGTACTAGAACGGGATGGCACGCGTCGCTGTCACGTTCTATATGTTCCGGATGTTCCGGCCGCTTACGAGGCGCGAGACCCTGCGTGTGACAGGACCTGTATCTTAGCGAACCCGAAAGCTGGCAAAATACCCGAAATTGCGACCGCGCCGCCGCTCAAAGTGCAATCCGGCGTCTTCGGCACGTGCACGTAGGGTGGCGAAGGAGACCATGTGCGGGTCGGGCGCCCCTTCCCCGACAACGAGGCGTCCGCCCAGCTTGAGCACTCGGCGCAACTCGCGCAAGACGGCGTCTGTGTCGGGGGCCTCGCCGAGCGTCGCGACCAGGTAGGCGGCGTCGAAGGCGCCATCGGCATAAGGGAGAGCTTGGGCGTCACCGTGGGTCGCGACAATATTGGATATGGCCCGCTCGGTCGCGCGCCGCATCGTGACGCGGAGCATGTCTGGCTGGAGGTCGAAGATGTCGAGCGTGCCGCCGGGGAGCAGCCAGCGCGCGACGTCGAGAGCATAGTATCCCCGGCCTGGGCCAACCTCCAGCACCCGCTCACTGGGGCTGGGTGCGAGGATCCCGCGCAGGCGAGCGCGCGTGAAGAACGGGCGCGGCGCCTCCAGGACAAAGCTCTGCCCATAGGGACACGCCGACGGATTCCTGCGCGAGCGCACAACGTACGCCCCCACGAGCGCGGCCCCCGCTAGCGCCGTTCCACCAAGTATAAGCGCCGTTCGTTGTCTCATCATGAGATTACGCTTCTCCTACTACTTACGGATACAACGTTCTATTCTACACATGTGGCGATCGCCTGATGCGCCTATGCGGCCGTAACACGCTCCTCGTTATGCATGCCTTGCGCGCCTCTCTCGCCTCGGACGGTTGCCCCTATCGCGTCACCTTACGCCCCCTCGACCGGCTGAGGACGCGACCGGCGCTGGTCGGACCGAGCCGCCACGACGAACAGGACACCGCCCAGAAGCCACCACGGGTCCCACAGCACGACGTGCCAGCGGATCGCCGTCCAGTCCACCGATCCGGGAATGACGAGGAGACCGGCCAGCATGAGCCCGTTGACGACGAGGGGGATGCCGCCGTACGCGACCATCCCCGCACCCGCGAGCCAGGCGGGGATGAGCAGCAGCCGACGGGGCAGCGCCTGACCCCAGGGCCGTACCAGCGCAAGCGCGCACAGCGCGCCGAGGACCTTCACGGCGCCCGTAGCCCACAGGAGCGGAACGAGGTGCGGATCGGGCCGGGAGGCCAACGCGGCCTCCTTGAGGGCGTGCCCCAGCGTCTCAACGCCGGCCGTCCCCCCGGCCGCCCAGTAAAAGCTCAGCGCGGCGAACGCGAACGACCACGCGCAGGCGGCGTACGCAGCCCACACCGCTCGCCGCGGCCGCGCCGGCCCCTCGACGGATGCGGCCAGGGCGATCGGCATGGACCGCCTGGTGATATCCCGCACAATGTTCGTCATGGTGTCCTCACGTCATCTGATCTCGATCGCCGTCCTTTGGACCTATCGCAATGATCATGATAGGGCATAGAGGTGTCCGTGATATGAGCGAACTGTGGCATCGTTGAGGCAGATGTATGGCGAAAGTATGACGCATGTCAGCGCTACGAACGGGGCGTGGCGTGTACAAGTGGGCAACATCTATGCAAGACGGGCACCCATGTGTAACCGTTGCCCCATTATCGTTCACCGCCGTTAGTTGCGGCTCCACACCACGGACGACGGCGGAGCATGGATTAGGATAGCGAAGGCTTAGCTGGTGACATTCCGGACACAGGGTGCTCCTGGGGATTATACTTAAAACAAACGTTCCACAAGCTTTGTTTACCATGCGGTTGTTTCCGCTTGCAGGTCATTGCCGATGATTGATTGGGGAAGGCTCCGGCCGTATAACAGCACCACGCATAGGAGTTTCGAGGAGTTCTGCTATCACGTCACCGAGATCTTGTATGGCAACCAGAGTACTCTTACATCGATTGACGATAGCGGTGGCGGTGATGGTGTCGAGTTCTATCTGACGTGGCCGAACGGTGACGAATGGGGTTGGCAGGCCAAGTGGTATTATCCCAACTCGCGGCTCGATGACAGTCGCAGGCGGTCAATCCGTCAGTCGCTCAAACGCGCCTGTGAACGGCATCCGAGAATGACACGTTGGTTCCTCTGCACGCCCACTAATCTGACTCCGGGGACAGGCGGCGAGCAGAACTGGTTCGATTCAACCTTGCCCACGACGATACCCGCCGGCCACCCTGCAAGGATCGAGCATTGGGGCGAGAGCTTTTTCATCAGTCGCCTTGCCGACCCACGCTTTGTCGGAACGCGCATCTATTTCTTCGGCGATCTCGAGTTGAGCCTGGAGTGGTTCACCAAGCAATTTGCGAGGGAATTGGACATTGTTCGCGAGAAGTACGTCGCTAGCCTACACACCGAAACGGTCATCGATGCGCGTCTGCATGCGATCTTGGGGGACCCAACGTTCGTGGCGCGCCTTGAGGAGCAACTGGCCGCGCTGGACGAGATGCTGCGTGCAGTCGAAGCCGCGGTGGTCAGACTACGCGGTAGCCGATTAGGGGGTGAGGCGTGGTTAGAGGCCACCGGGCGTCTGGGCGAGGTGCTCGACCGCATGATTGGCACGTTCCGCGAGGTCCGCTCGCGCCTCTACCGGGCGCGGGATCTCCTCGGTACGGGCGATATCGATGGGGTACGACGACTAGAGTGGAACGACCTATGGCTACAGCTAGAGACCGATTTCGCGGCGTACCGAGAAGACAGCGCGACGGGAGATCCATCGCCCTTGCTGGCCCCCGAGGGCGACGATGAGCACACGCCGACACTCTCGTCGGCCCTCCGGCTCCTGCAAGCGCCCTATTCCCTCGCAACTGATCTGATCACGGCAGCGCGGGAGTGCGCCGCCGAGCTCGACCATCTCCGGCTGTCCGAGGTCCATGTTCTCGGTGGCGCCGGCTTCGGCAAGACGCACTTCGCCTGTCATACCTGCCGGGTGCGTCTTGACTGCGGTGTACCGGCTCTGCTGGTACTGGGCGTCCATTTCGCGAGTGACCGTCCGCTGACGGAACAACTGCGCACCATCCTCGACATCCCGCCCACCTACAGGGTCGACGACTTCCTGCAAGCCCTCTCGACGGCGGCGCAGGTATATCGCACGCGCCTGCCCATCGTCATCGACGGCCTCAATGAGGCGACTGAGAGTGGCGCCTTCTCGGGCGTCTGGCAGCGCGATTTGGCCGCCTTTGTCGGGGACATTGCCCGATCAACTGGCCTGGTCTTGGTGACCACATCGCGGGAGACATACCGCGCGTGGATCTGGCCGGACGGCCATCCCCCGCACTCGATGCATGCCCGCGGCTTCGGGCCCGACACCGTCGAGGAAGCGATGGCGCGCTACTTCGACGCCTATAAGATCGTGGCCGACATCACCGCGGCGCCGCTCGAGCAGTTCGAGCATCCGATCTACCTGCGCATCTTCTGCGAGAGCCGCAACCCCGAGCGCCGCGAGGAGGCGCATACATATGTCGGCGAGCACACGCTGTTCGAGGTCTTCGCCTCCTATCTGAGCCAATGCAATCGGCGGGTCGGCAACCGGCTCCGCCAGCCCCCCACGGCGCGCATCGTCGAGCCGGCCCTACGGCGGGTTGCCGAGGCGTTGTGGCAAGGACGAAGCCGCATGCTGTTACTGGACGACGCAGTCCTGCTCATCGACGGTAAGGCGCGCGACCAGATCGAGGATTGGACCAGGTCCCGGACCCACGCCATCCAGGATGAAGGGCTGCTCGTCTGCCGTGACCTGTTCGGCCCGGACGAAGTCCTGTTTTTCGCTTATGACCTCCTGGCCGGCTACCTCATCGCCGACCATCTCATCGCTGCAGGAGGCGACGACGTGGCCGCATACTTAACGCAGCCCGACCTCGTAGCCGCACTATTCGACGGCGATTATTCCAGACGCCACCCGCTCTCGGAAGACATCGGTCGCTGCCTGGCCGCCCTCCTGCCGGCGCGGACAGGGCGTTACCTCCACGATGTCGTACCCGGCGAGATCCCTTTCAATCTATCTATCAAGGCGTTGTTCGAGATGGACCCGCAGACGGTCAATCAGGACTGCGTAGACTTGATCGGCCATCTATTCAAGAAGAAGTCCAACCGACAGCCGCTCCTAGACCTCGCGTCTACGACGGTCGGACACGTGTCCCACCCGCTCAACATGGACTTCTGGCATGGGCGGTTGGCATCGCTCTCCATGGTGGAACGGGACGCCTCCTGGACGGAACAGGTGCGACAGCGAGCCCTCCGGCTGGAAGCCGATGTGCTGCGCTTCGAGGATCACTGTCGAGGCACAGCACAGCCGGACGCGGAGGCGGTGCGGCGCTTGCATCTCTTGGCCCGGCACACGCTGTGCTGCTCACCTCGACCGTGCGGGTCCTGCGCGACACGGCCACACGTACGCTCTATTGGTATGGGCGGCGCTGGCCGGCCGATCTGCTCGCACTGCTCTCCGACGGTCTGGACATCAACGACCCGTACGTCCCGGAGCGGCTATTAGCGGTGGTGTACGGCGTCGCGATGGCCCACCGTGAAGGACCGGAGCCAGCGGATGGAACGGGCAAACCAGTCCTGCTCCGGCTCGGGCACCTACTTTACGACGCCCTGTTCGCGCCCAATGCGCCGCATGCCACCACGCACATCCTGGCCCGCGACTACGCGCGCTACACTGTCGAGATTGTGATGTATCGCCACCCCGATTTGCTCACGGCCCAGGAGTGGCGGCGCGTCGAGTCACCCGCCTCTGGTGGCGATATCCGACAGTGGGGTCAGCTTCAAGGGGATAAGGATAGGGAACCCCGCGAGGGGCCCGATCCAATACAGAGGGACTTCGCGCACTACACGATCGACCGCCTGGCCAGTGCGTACGGGCGCGAGGATACGACACCCCTGGTCGAGCAGGTGCGGTGGCGCATCGCTGACCTCGGCTACACCTCAGCCCGATTCGGCAAGATAGATCGTGCGATTCACGCAGCGGGTTGGCAGCACGAGCAGGGCGATCGGCACAAGATCGAGCGATACGGCAAGAAGTACGCATGGATCGCGTTCTACGAACTGGTGGGCCTCCGGCGCGACCAGGGCTTGCTGGACCTCGATCACTACCCGGAGGGGCGCATCTCCGATGTCGATATCGATCCGAGCTTCCCCGACGCGCCACACGATATCGAGTTGGTTCCTAACGATGTCGGCGCAAATGATGGGCTGCCGCTGCGAAAGTGGATAGAGCGTGGGGCGAACCTGGGCATGCGGCCCTATCTCCTCGTCGACGAGCTACTCGACGAACACGGCCCGTGGGTCCTCCTCGCCGGGCATGTCAGTCAGGAGGACAGCGGGACGGGGCGCAACAGATTCTGCTTCGTGCGCAGCCTCGTCGTGCATGCGCAGGACGCCGATGCACTCCGACGATGGCTGCTGAGTGCAGACCGGATGGCCGATGACGTGCGTGACATTCCCAATGACTACTACACGTACGCGGGGGAGGTACCCTGGTGCGTAACCTATCCGTCAAACGGTTGGTCCCCGTTGCATCTGCAACATCAAACACGATCGGAGCACGGTGCGCCGTTCGTCGTGCGGCGGGATGGAGCTGAATTGGACGCGGACGAGGGCATTGCCGCCGTCCAGAGCGTGATCGAGGAGGCGCTCGTGGCGGAGCGCCACCCCGAGGCTATCCTGCGCGAGAAGAGGATCGAGATCAAAGTGATCGAGGATACCGAGGGCGAGAGCGTGCCGAAGGTCATCGACGTCCTCTCGCCCGTGCGCGACAACACCTGGGAGGGGTATCATAGCCCCATCCAGCCCACCCGCTCCGTTGCCACACCGGCGAGGGAGATCGTGGATCACTGCGGCCTGGGCGGGCACTCGCAGACCTTCGACCTGTATGATCGCGACGGCCGTCGCGCCTCCATAACGCTCCAGACCGGCGATCCTTGGCACACCTCACAACGGTTCACCTACATGCGAAAGGATCTCCTGGATGCGCAGCTCGCCGCCCAAGGGGTGAAGCTAATCTGGTGCGTCTGGGGCGAGCGGCTCCAGGTGGCGGGAGGAGACGCCCGGATGGAGGAACAGGAAGAGGAGCTCATGCCCGCTCCAATGCATTTCTCCGATGCCCTCGTATACGGTGATCAAATTGTATAGTGGACCTAGAAGTGCGCCCTTTAACGATAGGAGGTGTTGCTCGAAAGAGCCGCACATGAGTACCGGTGTGACGGGTGAGCAGCGTGCGTTCGGTTGTGGCACAATCGGGGGTGCGAAGCCTGCTGACAACGCGTGGA
>JAABUJ010005388.1_pt1 | contig 12819 bp, 12 predicted proteins | sample 5559131 | NCBI WGS metagenome assembly JAABUJ01 (sample SAMN10711875, study PRJNA513366) | rock metagenome | isolation source: Antarctica rocks | place: Antarctica: Victoria Land, Mt New Zealand nord | collected 2016-01-07
TGAATCGCAACAATAAAACGATGATCGCAAGTGGAAGCGTGGGCATGAGCGGAAGCAAAAGCAGCAGAATATTCGAAGGTAGATGGGTGAAAACCATCGTTCTTACAAGCCCAAACCGCGATGCGATCCGGGACGCCAACAGCGCGGAAACGCCGGCAAACAAGTTGGCTCCAAAGAAAATCGCTCCAAGCGTGGCCGATTTCACTCCGAAACGTAGGTAGAACCAATAGGCGGCGAAACTTTGAACGACAAAACCGCCACCGAAGGAATCCAGGGCAAACAATGCCGAAAGCTTGAGGACGATGTCTCGCGAGTGTCCAATCCCGAGCAGAGTCTTCTTAGGAGCGAGACTTGAAACGCAATCTTCGGTCGCGCCAACCTCCGTTCCCGATGAAAGCCGGGCGAAGACTAGCATTAAGACCATGCCAAGGGCGGCATAAGCGATGACAACCGCACGATAGCCTTCGATCCGGCTCGATCCGCCTGAACCTACCAAGGAGGGGAGCATGCCCCCGCAGAGGGACCCAATGGCGGTCGCGAATGAGCCGGTCAACGCATACCAGGCAAATGCCGTCGTCCGCGCTGAGGGCGGCACGACATGCGCGAGGGCCGCCTGCTCAATCGATAGAAACGGCCCAACCTCATTGCCACTGGGACTTACGACTCCGATGGTTCCGGCGATCACAAGAAAGAAGAAGTTGCTCGTGTAGGCAAAGGCAAGACCCGCACCAGCCATAAGGAAGGACCCAACAATGAGCATCCGCCGACGCCCAATACGGTCCGCCTGGGTTGTGAGAACCAGGGAAACGACCGCGTCGCCCATAAGTACCAAGGTGAGAAGCATTCCGATCCGCGATTGACCCAGTCCAATGCCGGTCAAATAGAAGACGAGAACAACAGACAGCGCACCGTAAGCAAATAGGCGAGTGAATCGGCTTACAAACAGGAGCCGAGCGTCGTAGCTCGGGCTACGCAATACGTTTTGGCTCCGCACAGCACTCAGCATGCGTTGAACTCTTCCTGTGTGATATCGACCCATGGAAAGTAGCCCAACGCAGACTGCACTACCTCCGTCATGTTCACCGAGTCAGTTTGGGTCTCAATGCCGTTCTTGCCGATTCGAGCCGCTGATGCTCTACCTTCGCGTACTGCACGCGAGCGCTGGTCGCAAGCTGTTTGAAGTCGTAACCACGCAAACGCTCATCCGAGACTGCGACGACGTCTAACGCCTGCCAGAGACTCCCTTTACCGAGCACGCCGAGCGCAAGGAATTCCAGCGCCTCAAAGGTACCTAAGTCGTCTCCGGTGCTCTGCCCCAGTTTTATGCGAGTCGCCTTTTCACCCACCCACCCGGCAAGCTCTTTAAGTATGTTAGACCCTGCACCAATACTTTCGGCAAGGCCCTGCAACGTATCAACGTCCGCCTCAACTTCTGCCAAGAGAATGACCACAAACTCCTTCAACCGAAGTAGGTGTTGATTGTCGCGCATTGCTTGGAGCAGTTCGACTGCGAATCTTGCCCCGCTCAAATGGTCTTCAAGATAGACCGCCAATGGCTCACTCATAGAAGTTGTCCTCCGGGGTTTACCGTACCGCCGCATTTCGTCATTTCTCCTTGCGATCGGGCTCAGGCCCGGGCCGTACCTACGAACTTGCGGGCAGACGAGCCGGCCCGCTTGACCAAGCCAGAAGTGATTGGAATTGTCGTCGGTCGGTGCTGTGTGTTTGCCATGGGCGTGTTTAGCTACTCTGTTGGTTTCATGATTCTGAGGATTGGATGGCCCCCGATATCTTGAAGTGGGAAATACACCAGGTGAGTCTTCGGGTCGACGGAGACAGTGTGAGCATGCGGCATGTGGAGCTGCCCAAGCGGACGCAGTTCGGTTCCGTTCTCCTGAAAAACAGTTACGGTACCCGATTCCGTAGAGACATACAGGCGCTTGAGTACCGGATCGAAGGCGAGTACGTCTGGGCCATCGCCCACCTGGTGAACGGACAGGAGCTTCATGGTTTTCAGGTCGAAGACAGCCAGAGAGTGGTTCTCCTCGCCGGCAATAAAGGCCAGATGATTGGCAGGATCCAGCGCAATTCCGTGAGGATTCTTCAGCCCTGGCAATGGATACCGGTCGGTAATCTTCATCGTTGTTGGATCGATGGAGACGAGGTCGTTCTTTCCATGAACTGCAACGAGGATATGACCTGAGCCGGAGTCGTAAACAGTATTGCCTGCACCGCCTCCAAGCGAAATGCTGCTTATGAGTTTGTTGCTCATCGAATCGATGACGGCATCCGTTCCGCCATGCTCATCGGAGACGAAGACCCGTTTGCTCTCCGGTGCATAAGCGAGCCCATCCGGATAAGCGACCGGTCCGGTCTTCCCTATTGTCTTGAGCGTCGCCATGTCTACAGCCGCGACCTGATGCTGTCCCGTCACAGAAGCGTACACGCGACCGATTTGCGGCACTGCGAGAACACCATGCACACCGTCAAAGCCGTCAAGATTTGCCACGACTTGCCTTGTCTGTGTGTTGAAGACGACCATCTGGTTCGCATTCATATGAGAGATATAAAGACGGCCGTGCTCCACGTCCAGGCTTTGATAGTCAAAGCGAACCGCAGGCCCAGGCATCGGGATATCGGCTACTTCCGTCAGCACCTGCCCGCTCTTCGTATCCCTTGCGCCCTGTGAGGACGCGACCGTGGGGGCAAGACAGAGCGCCAGAAGCATAGCTCCGCTTCGGCCTGTCAAAGAACGATTGAACTGTTTCATATGAATCTACCTTTCACTGCAGCACTGAATGTCTGAGCAGTACGCTCCAATCAACTGGCAAGAAACGCGCTATTCGCGTAACATCGTTCTGTGATGAGAATATCATCGAACGCCGAAGTGCTGCCGTGGCTGCTTTTCGTCATGAGTCTTCCAACGAGCAAGGCGAGTGAGCGCGTAGCAATGTGGCGAAAGCTGCAGAAGTTCGGCTCCCTTCCCTTTCGCAATGCAGGTTATCTGCTTCCCAACAGCCCGATGAACCAGGAGAGGTTTGAGTGGATGGCCACTGCGATCCGCAGCTTCGAAGGAGAAGCATCTATCCTCAGCGTTCAGGGGATGGATGATGTCCCCGCCCGAGAGCTTCAGGAGCAGTTCCGTCAAGCACGTTCAGCTGACTATGAAAACCTGATCGCCGAGTTGATCAAGCTCGAGCCAGCCGCAGATGGAGTGTCCGGCCCGATGAAGCGCCTTAAGCGGCGCTACGACGAGATCCTGGCGATCGATTTCTTTGAGAGCCCTCTTCGCAAAAAAGCAGAAAAAGCGCTTCAGCGAGCCGAACAACCAAAAAAACAAGCGACGAGCTCGAAACCCGGAACAGCTCTAAAAGCCGACTACCAGAAACGGCTTTGGGTGACGCGCCCCCGGCCAGGAATCGATCGGGTCTCGTCAGCCTGGCTTATCTCGCGATTTATCGATCTCAAGCCAACGTTTGTGTTCAGCAATGATTCAGCAGCGCACGCAGACGCCGTGCCCTTCGACATGTTCCAGGGGGGCGGTTTTGGACATGAAGGTGAACATTGCACGTTTGAGACGCTTACGCTTGCGTTCCGGATCAAGGATGAGAAGGTTCACACTATCGCGCAGGCGATTCATGACGCCGATCTTGATGATGATAAGTTCGGTAGCCCTGAGGGCAAGATCATCAATCAGATACTTCAGGGCTGGGCCAAACAAGGCATAGTAGACGACGAGCTACTTCGCCGAGGCATGGACCTCATCGAGGGGCTCTACAACTTCATAACCTAACCACACAGGAGCCGCCCATGATTATGCGCCCTCTCGCCTACTCCGCTCTGCTCTTGTCCGCTGTGATCCCACTGGCCGCACAGCAACCCGCAGTTCAGTCTCCCGACTGGAAACAAGTTGACGCGGCTCTCGGGCGCTCGGGGCAGATGCAGCCCGGAGACGTCTACAAATTTGCTATGCCACGGAAGGACCTGAAGGTCATGAAAGACGGTGTGACGATTGCACCCGGGCTGGCGCTGGGATCCTGGGCAGCATTCAAGAAGGTGGGCGAGGAAACGGTGCTCATGGGAGATCTCGTGCTGACGGAAGACGAGGTCGAGCCCGTGATGTTGAAGCTGCAACAGGAAGGGATTGAACAGACAGCACTCCACAATCATCTCCTTGGAGAGACCCCGCATATCCTCTACATGCATATTGGTGCTACGGGGGATGCTGTCAAGCTTGCCAGTGGTCTTGCCGCAGCGCTCGCTCTCACAAAGACCCCCGGGGGCTCCATAGCAAAGGCCCCTCCCGTCCGGGCCACTGGAGCCACGGGATCTGCTGTGCAAACGATCGATTTAGACACGAAAGCCGTTGAAGAAGCGCTTGGCTATACAGCAAAGGTGAATGGCGGAATCCTGCAGTTTGGCATACCCCGTGCGGAAACCATCAAGGAAGCTGGCATGGTGGTCCCACCTGCTATGGGCACCGCCACGGCTATCAACTTCCAACCTACGGGGAGCGGTAAAGCCGCTATTTCAGGAGATTTCGTTCTTCTTGCCAATGAGATCAACCCTGTCATCCATGCTTTACGGACCAACGGAATTGACGTTGAGGCCGTGCACAATCACATGCTGATGGATGAGCCGCACCTCTACTTCCTGCACTTCTGGGCAAATGATGACGCGGTGAAACTCGCCCATGGGCTGCAAGCAGCTCTGAATGGGACTAACTCGCAGAAATCTCAGCCCAGATGACAATGAGCCCCAAGGATGTAATGCCGAATCTTCTCGCCATGTGCCATTTTGCACCCGTTGTCTACCACGTAACACAGTTTCCCAAACTAAGGAGGTACGCTGAAATGCAAGAAGCAGACATCGCCAAATCGCAGCTACACGAGTCTTCAACACCTCGCGATCCCGAAGACCGCCCCACACCTGAAGATGATGAGCGCGCAATGCGCGAGAAAAACCACGACAAGACTCTGGCCGATTCGTTCCCGACCAGCGACCCGCCGTCCAGCATTCCTGATCCGTCAGGGCAAGAGGATTGAACCTGTAGCGGAAAGAACCCAAAAGGAAGCAGCTTATGAGTTGGTTGTCCGCAATGTTTGCGTTTCTCTCCGGTGCGCTTATCACGTGTCAGGCTGGCGCGAATACTGAATTGAAGAAATCACTGGGCCACCCCGTGCCCGCCGTGGTCATCAACTATTCTCTTGGATTGCTCGGGGTCCTCATATATTCCGTTATGACCAAGGTTTCGGTGCCTCCGTTGTCGTCCATTTCAACCGTTCCATGGTGGGGTTGGATCGGCAGCTTGCTCGGGGTCGCATATGGGCTAGCGGCAGTTTTCCTGGGGAGCAAACTTGGGCCGCTCCGCTCATGGCCCTCGTTCTTACGGGGCAGTTACTTTGCTCCGTGGTCCTCGACAACTTTGGTTGGATTGGCTTTGAAGTACACCGCGCCGGCTTCGGCCGCATTCTCGGCTGCTTGCTTATGATGGCCGGGCTGATTTTGGTCGCAAAGTTCTAATCAAAACTCGTGCACGCGAGCCGACATCATATGGAGACGTCGTTTGAGAAATGTCCGATCACTTTCACGAATTGGCTCGTGGGAGAACCCCGGGGCTGCCATCGACATGCTGAATGTTTCGAGACCGGCGCGCGGGCGACCCTATTCCCTGCTCAGGATTGTGCTGCTCGCAGCATGCCCTTATCTGGCGTCTGCCGCGATAGCCCAGAGCACCAGCATGCCAAGCACGTCTGCGCCGATCACATTAGCGGATGCGGTACATCTCGCGGACGCGAACTATCCCGCAATCCGAGCAGCTCAACAACAGGAGTTGGCTGCGAACCGAAACGTAGGCGTAGCACGGACGGTATACCTGCCGCGCGCCGACATACTGTGGCAGACGAACCGTGCGACAGCGAACAACATCTATGGGCTATTGCTCCCGCAAGGCGTTATACCGACCATCTCAGGGCCAGTCGTAAGCTCGGACGTGACGCGTACTGCCTGGAGTAGTGCTGCCGGCGCACTCTTGAGTTGGCAGCCCTTTGACTTTGGTGTGCGCCGGTCTCAGGTGAACATAGCCCGTGAGGGGGCGAATGCAGCGAAGTATGCGTCCGCTCTCACTCAGCTTGATGCCACGTCAGCGGCTGGAGCGGCATTTTTTGATGTAGCCGCTGCACAGCAACTGGTAGCCGTCGCCCAGGCCAATGTGGCTCGAATCCAAGTGTTCGACCGGGCGGTCCGTGTTCTCGCCGACAATGCGCTCCGCCCTGGTGTTGACGTCTCGCAAGCGGATGCACAGCTCGCGATTGCGCGCACGCAACTCATCCAGGCACAGACGCAGGAACAGATTCGGCTCGCGCAATCGACGCAACACTTCTACAGACAGCTCCTCCTGATGTGGACCTCGAACCGAACGCTATCAAAGAACATCCCGCTGCGCTGCAGCAAGCGGCTCGCGTAGGTCAGGAGCGGGAACAGATGCATCTGCTCTCGCGAAGTTATGTGCCGGTATTCAGCACGATGGGTGCGGTCTCCGGGCGTGGGGCTGGAACCTCGCTTGACGGCAACTTCCCGGGCGGAACTGCTGGCCTCGCTCCAGATACCTTCAACTGGGCTGCCGGTATTCAAGCGAACTTCGCGGCTTTTGATTTCTTTCTTAATCGCGATCAGAAGAAGGTGCACCAAGCCAATCTCGGAGCGGAGGCGGCGCACTATGATCAGATCGTAGATGACCTGTCCACGGCTGTGCAGCAGGCTAGGGCTACGCTGAGCGGCGCGCGCGCGGTAGCGAAGAATACACCTGTTGAGCTACTCGCGGCACGGACCAGCGAAGAGCAGCAGCAGGTGCGATACCGATCCGGCCTGGCGACTATTGTCGATGTAGCCGTCGCTGAAGGTGTACTCGCCCAAGCAGAGGGAGACGCCGCCATTGCGCGGTTGAGTGTGTGGCGCGGGTTGCTCGGGGTCGCAGCAGCTCAGGGCAATTTGACCCCATTCCTACAGTTGCTCCGCAACCAGCCGTAACGGAAAGAAGATAACTATGTGGCTTATTCGAAATGCGCTACGGCGACCCATTACGGTCATGGTGATCGTCACCGCGCTTGCTCTTGCATCCATTCTTGCGATCTTCCGCACCCGTATCGATATCTTTCCGAATCTCGATCTGCCGGTGATCTATGTAGCGCAGCCGTACGGAGGTATGAGCCCGCAGCAGATGGAGGGCTTCATCTCCTTCTACTACGAGTATCACTTTCTCTACATCAACGGAATTGAGAACGTCGAGTCGAAGTCGATTCAGGGTACGTCCCTGCTGCGGCTCACCTTCCATCCCGGCACGAACATGAGCGAGGCGTTGGCCGAAACAGTCTCCTATGTCAATCGCGCGCGCGCCTTCATGCCTCCCGGAACAGTCGCGCCCTTTGTGATCCGCTACGACGCTGGTACCCTGCCGGTTGGATACCTCGTATTCTCCAGTCCTTCGCGAACTTTGGGAGAGATCCAGGACCTTGCGCTGAATCATGTGCGCCCGGTTTTCGCGACGCTGCCCGGTGTCTCCTCTCCCCCTCCCTTTGGCGGCAATCAGCGCACGATCGTCATCAACGTTGATCCGCAGAAGCTGCATACCTACGGCTTGTCTCCCAATGCTGTTGTTCAGGCGTTAATCAAAGGAAATAGTGTCGAGCCGGCAGGCAATGCGGATATCGGCACAAAAAACTCTCTTGTCACAACCAACTCGACCGTGACCCAGATCAATGATCTGCTCGACATTCCGCTTACGCTTGGCTCTGGAGCCTCGGTGTATATGCGGGATGTAGGCAGCGTCTCCGACTCCTCCGATACCGTCTCTGGATACGCTCTCCTCAATGGCAAGCGGACGATCTATATCCCTGTTACGAAGCGGCCCAATGCCTCGACTCTTACGGTTGTGAATGAGGTGCGCAAAAACCTTCCACGGTTTCAATCCCTTGTCCCTGCTGACCTTAAGATTACCTACGAGTTCGATCAATCGGGATATGTCCGCGCGGCCCTAACTTCGGTAGTAAGGGAGAGCTTGATTGGCGCGGCCCTGACCGGGCTCATGCTGTTGCTGTTTCTGCGTGACTGGCGCTCCTCGCTGATCGTCGTTATCACCATTCCGCTTGCGCTGCTCACCGCTGTGATTGCGCTGCGCCTTGCAGGGCAGACGATCAATATCATGACCTTGGGAGGGCTGGCCTTAGCCGTTGGTGTTCTGGTGGATGAAGGTACAGTGCTTCTGGAAAATATTCACGTTCACCTGGATGCCGGGGAAACGAAAGCCCGGGCCGTGCATCTTGCAAGCCAGGAGGTCGCCACTCCGCGTCTGCTTGCCTTCCTAAGTGTGCTCGCCGTATTCATCCCTTCTTTCTTTATGACAGGGGCAGCGCAATCACTCTTTTTGCCCTTATCGCTGGCTGTTGGGTTTGCGATGGGTGCGTCGTACTTACTCTCAAGCTCCCTGGTTCCGGTCCTGGCGAACTGGATGTTGAAAGACAAAGAGGCGCCCCGTGACCCACAGATGCCACGCATGGGCGAAGGAGATGCGCAGCGGAGAGGAAGTCATCCTGAAGGCGCATTCGATCGTTTCCGGGGACGCTATCAACGAGTGCTTCAACGGTTGATGAAATATCCTGCGTGGCTGCTCGGCGGCTACGTCCTTGTCGCCGTGCTTATTCTCTGGCTGCTCACGCCGCGGCTTCCACAGGAGATCTTTCCCTCTTCAGCATCGACACAATTCCGGCTCCGCATCGATGCGCCCGACGGTACACGCATTGCCGTCACCGAGGACATTGTCCGCCGGGTTCTGGCAAGCGTCGGCCAGATCGCCGGCGAGAACAATCTGGACCTCACCCTTGGCTATCTGGGCACGCAACCTTCGTCCTACCCGATCAACGCAGTCTTCCTTTGGACCAGTGGACCGCAGCAGGCGGTCATCAACATTGGACTGAAATCGGGCACCAAGCTAAAGCTGGCCAACCTGGAGGAGCAACTGAGGCAGAAGCTGCCCCAGCAGTTTCCGACGGTACACTTTTCTTTCGACCCAGGGGATCTCATCAGCCAAATCCTGAGCTTCGGATCTCCCTCGTTGGCTGAAATTGCGGTCACCGGACCGAACTATGCCGATGTCGCTCGTTACTCTGAGCAGTTACGACAGAAGCTTGCTGGGGTGAAGAACCTGCGCGATCTTCAGTACGAAGAGCCGCTCCATTCACCGGCCGTCAACGTGCAGATCAATCGCATTCTCGCCGGACAGCTCGGTGCAACCGCAGACGACGTAGGAGCGGCTGTGGTCTCGGCAACTGCATCCAGCAGGTTTGTGGCCCCCGATTACTGGCGGGATTCGAAAACTGGCGTAGGCTATCAAGTCCAGGTGCAGGTGCCGCAAGCTAAGATGACGTCGGTCGCGGACGTTGCGAACATTCCGGTAGGAAGCGCGACCGGAGCGCAGCCGTTTTTGAGCCAGCTTGCCACAACACAATCAACGACGGTTCCAGGCGAGCTCGATCGCGAGAACGGCCAATGGATGCTTCTCCTGTCTGCGAACCTGAGCGACAGGAACCTGGGACGTGCTAACACGGCCATTCAGCAAGTCATACGCGATGCGGGTACGCCCCCTCGCGGAGTCAAGACCATAGTACGTGGCCAGGTGAGTGCACTGGGGCAGATCTTCGGCGAGCTGGCTATAGGTCTGGGTGCTGCAATTGCAGTCATTCTGTTTTTGCTGACGGCAAACTTCCAGTCCATCAAACTTGCCCTGGTCGTCCTGTCCACCACGCCTGCTGTGCTCGCCGGCTCGGTGCTCATGCTCCTGATCACCGGCACGACACTCAATCTCGAAAGCTTCATGGGCACGATCATGGCGATTGGTGTGGCGGTCGCGAATGCGATTCTGCTCATCACCTTCGCGGAGCAGAATCGGCAGAACGGAAAAGAGTCGCACGAGGCGGCACGGGATGCTGCGGCAGAACGCCTCCGTCCCGTACTCATGACCAGCCTTGCCATGATTGCCGGAATGATCCCCATGGCGCTGGCCATCGGCCGAGGTAGCGAAGAGACAGCGCCACTGGGACGAGCCGTCATCGGGGGCCTGCTCGTGGCCACTGCGGCAACCCTATTTCTTCTGCCAACAGTCTTCGGTATTGTGCAACGTAAGGCTCCAATCAAGTCGGGTTCTCTCGATCCAGAAGACCCGGAGAGCAGTTTCTACCATCAGCAGCAGCAGGAGGCCACCCAATGAAGCAAACTAACCTAGCTGCGATGTTTTTCCTGACCACGCTCGCGAGTGGATGCAGCTCTTCGCACCCACCCGCCAAAACAAACACGCCTCAACAGAGTGCTCCACCTGTCGTGAACACGGTCGGGGTAGTTTCACAGCGGCTGAACACGACCGTAACCCTCCCATCTGAGCTGACGCCGTATGACAGTGTGGATGTATATCCCAAGGTCACTGGATTCTTGCAAACGCTGCGGGTAGACCGAGGCTCGCGCGTCCACAAAGGCGAACTGCTGATGCGGCTTTCTGCCCCGGAATTGATCAGCCAGCGCTCACAGGGTGAAGCGGGGGTGCGCGCGGCTGAGTCGCAGCTTGTTACAGCGCAGGCGAAACTCGCCGCGGATCGGGGTACCTATCTGCACATGGTTGCTGCCGCAAAGACACCCGGAGTTCTTGCGGCAAACGACGTTGCAGTCGCCGGCCAGGCAGCAAGTGCTGATCGCGGCACCGTGGCTGCAGCGCAGCAGAACGTGAGTGCCGCGCGAGACGCTCTGCGCAGCGTCGGCCAGACCGAATCCTATCTCAACGTCTATGCTCCGTTCGACGGGGTCGTGACGACGTTAAATGTGCATCCCGGCGCCCTGGTCGGACCGGCCTCCGGACAGGCCGGTGCGCTGCCGATCGTACAAATCGTCGATATAAGCCGCCTCCGCTTGGTGGTGCCCGTGCCAGAGGCTCAAGCGGGCCAGATGAAAGAGGGACGGGAGGTCGCGTTCACCGTCCCTGCTTTCCCCGGGCAAACCTTCCACGCGCCCATCCGCCGCATCTCGCATGATGTCGATCTAAAGACCCGTACCATGCCCGTGGAACTGGACGTTCGCAATACAGACGGGCGCCTTTCACCCGGCAGCTTTGCCACGGTTCAATGGCCTATCGAGCGAGGCTATCCGACCATGTTCGTACCCGCCGCAGCCGTGACGAACGATCAACAACATACGTTTGTAGTCCGCATACGTGATAACAAGGCCGACTGGGTGACCGTCGAAACCGGGCAGTCTGCAAACGGCCAAATCGAAGTCTTCGGCAATTTGCAACCCGGCGACCAGATACTGAGCGCTGGAACAGATGCCATCCGCCCAGGCGAGGTGGTTCAGACACAACCCACTAACAACCAGCAAAGCGTCAACTCTTCCGCAAAGTAGCGAGAGCCTCGGTCACCTAAGCTTAGGTGGAGGGAAGCAGTTCGAGGAGCGTTATGGCTGGAGCGAACGGTGCGGATGACGTTTGCCATTTCATCTTGCAGCAAAGCAATATACTCGCGCACTTTGGCAGCAAATTCATCGGTGTGATTGTGCCCGCCTACAGATTGCCCTATGGCCTCTCGACGCTCTTCTTCGGGCTGCTCGCAGGCCACATCGGACGCAGCCGGATCATGTATTTTCCATGGCTGCTTTATCATCCTGACAGCAGAACGCTTCTTTCATCGCGATATCTACTTGCAATCAGGCGACGGACCATACATATTGACCCCTGCAAAGATTGCCGCGTCCGTGGAGTTTTGGTCCACCCTTACGCATTGCGGAGTTGCCGCTGGCGTTCAATGCCATCGAGTGCAGTCCAGAGAGCGGCGGCTGCATGCTCAGCGGCTCCGAGAGCTTCGTCCGCACGGTTGGGATCGCGCGCGAGTTCGGCCCAGAGAGCCTCGCGCCACACCCGCGCGTGGTGAACGTCGGCAGTCTGGTGCAGCGTGAAGTACCGGGTGGCGGCGGCGCTCGCACCGTAGTGTTTCCTGAGACCATCGGCTTTCGTGGTAGCGAGCGCGGGTACGCGCGATTCGTAGGTGTAAAAGGCGGCCAGCGCGGCAGCGGGTGTGGCCCGCACGGCTACGCGGAAGTGGGCGATCAGCGCGGAGGTCTCTTGCTGCAATGTGCGGGCCCGGACGCTGGCGGGGTCTGCGCCCATGCCGATCGCGAAGTCCATCCAGAGGTCACTGTGGGCGCGGCCGGAGGGCAGGCCCTCCTCCTCGGCAAGATTCTGAAGTACAGTGCGGCGCAAGGGCGCATCATCCAGCCGGGCATGCAGGGCGCTGAGATAGGTGGGGAAGGCTGAGACGTGATGCCAGTACTCGGCGGCGTACTCGCGGAGATCGCCACGGGTGAGTTGGCCGTTGGACCACGCCTGATAGAAGGGGTGGGTGAGGAGGTCGTAAGGACCGATGCGGACATCAAGTGCGGAAAAGAAGCTAAGCATGTGGATGGGACTCCGTGCAGAGGATGATATGAGTGTAATCTTCTGCTGCTCGCCGTAGCAGAGGGTAATCCCTTCAAAAGGCACATGGGGAGCAGGTGTAGTCATGCGATTCGCGTAGCCCCCCACACGCCCAGCCGCAGAACTGCTTCGAGCCACCCGATTGGATGAGAAGGCTGGTCGCCAGCTAAACTGGCGGCGTAAGCAACCTACCTGGAGGAGAGAGCCATGAAGTCATCCGTCGCAACGAAGAAAAGGCAGAACGTCAATCAACTGACCATCGGTATCGATCTCGGAGACCGGTGGGGTCATTACTGCATATTGGACGAACACGG
>JAABUJ010005389.1_pt1 | contig 12818 bp, 4 predicted proteins | sample 5559131 | NCBI WGS metagenome assembly JAABUJ01 (sample SAMN10711875, study PRJNA513366) | rock metagenome | isolation source: Antarctica rocks | place: Antarctica: Victoria Land, Mt New Zealand nord | collected 2016-01-07
TCACAAGATATATTACTGAATAAGTTATGAAAATCATGACTTTTTGTGAAGGTGTGTGTTAGAAACACACATTAGTAAGCATGTGTATGTGCTTACTAAGCACATACACATGCTTACTAAAACTATATATAACTCACAAAAAACTCATAACTCTATACAGGTCAGATCAGGTTAACCTGCACTCAATCTAGCTAAATAAAAGTTAGCTTAACCTGACTCAATATCTGAACTCAACTCTGATTTATGTGATCTATAGATAACTTGCACACTCAGTCTAGAGATACTACACTTTACAAATTGTATGTATTGCTTTAAATTTCCCAGATAGTAGCTTAAGAAGAAATGATTATGAATTAATAAATCTAAATAATTGTGCAGCTTAATTTAAATTGATCTTAGTTATCTACAAATTTATTGATAACAAAAACACAGCATTCATATAAACAAATAATAATATAAAGACTTAGCAAGTTTGTTTATCTTTAATATAATACATTTTACATTTTCTTTTTACAAAACATCTTACTTTTTGTATTAAGCGTTCTACATTTTCTTTCTGCATCATGTAAGTAAAGTAAGTAATGAAGAGATATGATGCTGACTTTTATTTTAAAAATACATTATCAGAACAGAGAAAACTGAATGCAAAGATTATCTTTATTAATGTAGCAAGAGCATCAAGCTTCACATCTTACATTATTGAACTGAATTAATTCATTAACATAGTAAAAGTATCAGACTTCATATCTTTCATTACTGAATGAAATTAACTCATTAATAAGAGAATACATTTTACTGATACATCAGACTTCTCATCTCAATCTGAGAAGAAGAGAAAGAAAAAGATTAATAAAATTAATTTATTTATCTCAGACATTGCTGCATGTCTGAAGAAAGAAGACTTTGCTGATTAATGAAAAAGAATAAAAGCACTTATTAATTACTCTAAATTCATATTTGTGAAGTCTGAAGGAATGAGAGGTTTGTGGGAAGGTCTTGATTTCTAAGTCAACAGGTGACTACCTAAAAACCAAAGACTAAGGCTAAGGAAAGAACTCAACATTATGAGGATATGACCTTCTATTTATATGCCAGCAGGGCCGGGTAAGTGAAGGTGCATTGGTGCGTTCCTCACGCTAAGTGTTAGCGAGGGTGCGAAGCGAAATGAAGCGCAAGATAAGTGAAATGAAGCAACATGTTAACAGTAAGGAAACCTCCATGGCAATTTGTCTAAGTCCTTCCGACTTACCCACCTGTGATCCTGACAAATCTCAGTTTAGCAGTGCTAAATGATTTAATAGTGTAATTGCTCAATCTTTCATCATTATGCTGTCTTAATCAGATATAAGAATGATAACTTTGCTGAATTTGTCAGTGACTGATATAATTATGTTATACTTATCTGACTTCAATAATAATAAGATCAGAATAAAGTCAATTGTCAATGTATAAAAAGAGCAAGAAGATGTAATTATTGACTGTAAAACATCATAAGACTTGTAATGTGATGTTTAACTGAGTTGACATTGTGAGCAATGTTGTATGTATTTATGAAGATTCTTTGATAGATCATAGAAATAAAGTGAATTAATTAATCTCTTATGAGTTTATGCATATTCTGAGTGATTAATGTCATCATAAACTATCTTAAACATTCTGTCATAAAGACTCTTTAATATACATAGATAAGACTCTTTCTCAAGATCTTTATAGAAGATAAGATCATCTCTTATTTTATATAAAAGTCTTGCAATGTCAGGCCTCAAAGCATTGTTTCTTTTTAATATTTGTAAAATGTGTTTTCATTTTGATTCTTCATCATATTCATGCTTAATATTCTGTCACAATTGATCTAAGACTTTCATTAAGATCTTTACATAAACAGCTGTTCTTAAGTTAGTTTGCAAGACTTTCAATATAAAGTTGTCTGTTTCTGATTGATTCTTCTGATTGACTAAACACTTACAGATATTGTTATCATTAAATAATTAAGATAGAGCATCTAATATTATGTTTGATCTTTTAGACTTATAGTAAATGTTTAGATGAAAGTACTGAAGATATTTAGATGTCTAAATAGAATATAAGTTAAGCTTCTTCACTGCAGTGATATTTAAACTGAACTGATGACTGATCTTTATTGAAATTATATAATCAATGTAGATAATTACATTTTTTATCATCACTTCTATCATGTATCTGATCTTCTTAACTACTCAGATCAATTTTGTCACTTCAAGTTCAGTTAATCAGTATTACATTTTGACATCTTAAAGCAGTCTGCTTAAAAACAGAACAGACTTCATGAACTTTTATTTTAAAGTACTGTCTTCAGTGAACTCTTTTACATAATATACATGTGCTTCAAAGCTGAATTCTTTGAATGCATTTAGATTAATGTAGAGTTGTCATTTTGATGAGAAATGCATTAGAATGATTGATTAAGAGAATAGAGACTGAAGATAATGAAAGATGTTTAACTTCTTTAAGATTGACTTATTTAATCTGATAATAATGATTATTTACTTTTTAGTGTTTTCTTTTGTCTCTTTTGCTCAAAGATCTTGATTTAAGAAGATTTTTTGCTGCTGAAGTGACTTGATGATAGCTGTATAATGTAAAATATATTGTTGCATATAGTCAGTTAGATTAAGATACTTTTTTAACTGACTTAAGCTCAAAGAGAATTTAATTCTAAATATTGTGACTAACTTGTCTTCTGAAGTTATGAGACTCAAAGCATCTATTCATTGACTTAATAACTAAATAAATAAATATGTTAAATAGAACTTCTCTGACAAAAGACAGATTCTTATTTTGTTTAATACATTAAAAATGTTGTAAAGATGATTTAAGTGCTCTTTTAATGTATTGAAGAAAATAACAATATTATCAACATAAATTTTAATGTATAATCTCTGTTGTTATAGAATTCTGTTAATCATTTATTAAACATATATCAGCAAGTTCTGATATCTCATAACTGCAATCTTGAAGATTTTCTGACCTCAATGTAAAATAATAGTCAGACAGTGCTGATGTGTCTGTTTTATTCTTTATTGATAGAAGAAGAAGCTGCAGTTAACTGTAAAGATGTATTTGACTTCTTAAACTGCAGTTAAAATGTTAGTCTGACTAGATACTGAATAAACATTCAGCATAATGATTTTGTTAAGTACTTAAATGTTGATTATTACTTTATCTTTTTGAATCTCATTCAGTAGGTTTTTTCATATCATAAAACAGAGATAGATAAAAGAGATGAAGCTTATAGTTTACTTTAAGTGATCTTGTGTCTGTAATTTATCAAACATCATATCAATTATTTCACAATTCTTTTACTTAACTAAGTATACACATACTTGTTCTAACTTGTACTGAGTCTTTCAATCATTAATGAGCAGAATATTTATTCATTTTTTCTCTAAGATCTTTATTAAGTTGTCTTGATCTATTTAAAGATGAAGATATGAATGCATAACTGTTGTGATTTAAGTCATTACAGCATTAAACTCATAAATTGTTACTTTATGCATGATCTTTCTCTCAGAGCTAGTCATCATTTCTAAATGAAATGCTGTCACTGTAATTAACAGACTCTGAAAACACATTCTGACTTAATTTATCTATTTTCTAATTGTGAAGACTGCAAGTTCTGAATTCTGCAAATTGACTAGATAATATCTGTTGACTTCATATTTCACAACATGACTGAGACAGATTTTTTGTAAAATGACAAGAGACACATCTGAGTCATTTTACACTTGTACTGTCAATAAAATATAATTAATGATGTAAACATATATTGCTGTGTTCTCTGTGTGACAATCTGATTTGAACAGAAGATCACAATTTTAAGATAGAGCAATCTTAACTATTAGTATATTTGTGTAACTTCTGAGCTGTATAATTGTATTTTTGTAAGTCATTATGATTTTTTGTACTGAGTCAATTAACTATGTAATAACTGTTAATGATAGTTCAATGTTGTCACAACTATTCACAATTGCTTTTCTGCTTAAAAGCATGATAAAAATATTCTCTAAAACAAGAATGTCAATGTTTATAAGTATCTTGATCTTCAGATTATTGACAATATGCATCTCTTTAATGATTACTGTTAATTGATCATTATTGTTAAACAGATAAATGATCAGAATGATGTATTTGTTATAATGATGAATTTCAGTTCTCAATTCTTAAATTATAATGAGCAATAAGATTCATTTAATTAAAATATCTAAAATCTATTTCTTTAGAAAGCTTCTGTTAATTAAACTCATAATGCAGTCTATGTTAAGGCAGATCAGCTCTTCTTTTGTTGTGAGTGTCAGTTTTGCTAAGACAGTGATGTATCTTCAGTCTTAAAAATCATAATCAGTAAATACATAAGAAGATGAGCTAGCTATAGACCTAATCAGCATAGATCTTGATGATTTAACAAATTTTATCTTTTAAATTGCTTTATTAAGCTTCTGTTTGATCAATTTTCTGTCATTACACTCATTGTGCACATACTTATGCAATTTATTGTTGAACAGAAAGATTTTACAGTAGCTGTGATAGTCATTTTGTATTTCAGCTATATAATTTATGTTTATAGCTTCTTCTTCATTCTTTTTATTCTTCAGTTCTTACTCTTAATCTGACTCATAGATCTTTTCTTCTTTCTAAATATTAAGCATATTGACTTTCTGATATGTACTGTTGTAATAGACATTCTTAAATTCTTAATAGTCAGTCTGATTATTGATAGAAGATTTATTCTTAGAAGAATTCACTTCTTAAGTGAAGTATGCTTAATCACTGTATTCACTGTGATTGCCTTATCATGAGAACTTATTGTCTCTGTTTAAACAGTTAAACAGTTTTTTAATCTGATTTTTAAATCTTTAATTTAATATATTTGTCTCAGATGATGATCTTTCATTTCTGAAGATAATTTAAAGAGATGTTTTAAAGCTCAATTGAATGTTTAACAAAGTATTTTGTGAATAAAGTTGAAACTATTGTGACTAATTATTAGGCTGTCATTGTGATCTGAGTGAATATGAGAAATTGTCATATCTTAATGATGAATATAATGAGTAAGAGAAAGATTGACAGTCATAATTATCTTAATCATGATTGCTGTAATCATACTGATCTTGCTGATTTCATTGAACAAATCTATCAGATTAAGAATTGTACAAATAGCTATCATATTAATTTGTCTGTTTAACTAAAAGAATATTGATGAAATCTTTAACAGATGTTTCATTCTTAGATTCATTGATGTCTTATTGAAGAGACATATCAATATGCATTTATGTCTAAATTATCAGACTGAATTCTGATTTGCCTTAATTACAGCTTTTAATGACAGTCATAAGAGTAATAACATATTCTATTGAGCTACAGCAATTTTTAATGTCTTCAATGATGTATTTAATTGAGTTAAACTTATTTTAAGCCTCACTGAGCAATACTTTAAAGCATTTCTTTAGTGTCTTGCATCATTCTTCAACATCATTAAAATGAGCTACTAATTCAAGACAGATGATCTTTGACAGCTAACTATTTCATTACAGTTTCACTTCTCTGTATAGATTAGTGTCAAGATTTTAATGTATTTGCCTGATGTCTTAAGTAATAGCTGTCACTCTAACTCAATTAATGAAGACATAAACATTTCAATAATAATTCTTGTTATTCTTATTAATAATATTGTTGTCTCCTCACTTCTTGAGCAAGTTTAAGTAGAATAAGCTGATATTGACTGACTTTTAAGTTAAGTTATCTTCATAAAAGTTATCATCATCATTGACATTGTCTTCATGAGAATTAGAAGAGTCAGATAAATTAAGTGACTCAGATATATCTCACTGTAAGACATCTTGTTCTTATGATTAAGCAATCAACACAGTGATGATTTGCAGAATCTGTGTCTAAACAGTAGAATTTATATCAGTTAAGAAAGATATATTATCATTATTGTCTTGTGAGTCAACATTCTGATCATTGTTCATCATGCTTTGTGATGAATTTCAGAAAATATTTTTAATAGTATCAAAGCTAGACTTAAACTCAGTGACTTGAGATGCTTATAATGTAATAGAATGCTCTAAGATATTTAGATTAATTTTTAATGAGATAGTGATGAAATGTTGTAGTCTTTGTCTGATCATAAAGAGATTTAACAAATCTAAATCAGACATATTGTCAATCTTTAACTGCTGACTAACTGTTTTGACTACTCACTGAAGAAAGAATGAATCTATATATAATATCACTGTGTCTTAGTTAAAGATCTGTAGTGCTGAATTGAATAGAATTTGATTATGTGCTTAAGTAAAAGAAAATATGTCAAAAGACACTGAGAAAGTGATCTGAGTTTCTTGAATACTTGACTGTTTGTATAGAGTTGTAACTTCATAAATAAGAATGATGATGTTGTTGAATATAAATGAAACAAAGTCAAGATTTATTAATTCATACTCTTTAAGCTGATAAGCTAGAATTATTGTATGATCAGATAGTCTTAATAGATTAGATAAAGAGAATTTGTTGAAGATCTTTGTTAGCTTGATGAGTTGAGAAGTGTTTTGACTATAAGATGAAGTTATGAGATGAAAGAACAGTGTGATATAATAGTAAGATAATGAGATTTCTTAATGATTTAATCTATTGATCTTGTCATTATCTGATACAGTGCAGAAGTTAAGCTGTAGAACTGATGATCTAGCAAGCTAAAATCTTAATGAATAATTGATAATTGTTTTAATGAAACACTGTTGATGCTATCAAATTGTTATCATCAGATAAAGTTAAGAGATAAAAAGCTGTCTTGCTAAGTGAGTAAGAAGTCTCAGCTATATAGTCAGAAACTATAACATCATAAGAGCAGGTGAGCAGAAGCAATTTTTCATAATGGTGAATAAAGCAAGAACAAATATCTAAATGAAAAGAAATGATGATAATGAGGAAAGGCCATAATGATGAATTAGTGTAGTGTGAGAAAGAAAGATGTAATGATGATAATGAGAAAAGGTCATAATGGTGAATTAGTGTAGTGTGAGAAAGAAAGACACCAGTGCTATAACAGAATTATTAAGTATAACAACAGCAGATTAAGACATGACTATTAGCTGATGAGATTAGAAAACAGAACACTTTAATTTTAAATTTAAAGAATATTAATGAAGAAAAATAAATCAATTTAAAGATTATTAACATAAAAGCAAGAAGAAGAACATTCAAATAACTATTAACATTAAGTTTGTATAGAAGACAGTTTTAAGATCTGTTTAAGATAACTTTACAGACAGTAATGATTTAAAGTTCTTAAAAGAAAAGATAGTCTTCTTATAGAAAAAGAAAGTAAATCAATTGCTTTTTATAAAGTGTCTATATTAATTGATACAGTAAATAGTTATAGAGAAGAACTGAACAGTTATGAAGAAATGAAAGAAGCTGAAATTGAAATTGAACAATTATGTAAGATATCTGATTTGTTAGTGACACTGTAACAATGTGAAGTGCAAAAATAAAAAGAAAAAGTACTTAATGTTAAAAGAAAAGCATTATACTCTGAATTTTAATCATTTCACTATCTGAAATAAAGTCATTAACAATAAAGATATCATCATTTTAAGCTTTTCTCTTTGAGTTCTTTACATATTTAATTGATCTTCTTCATCTTCTTTAAAAAAGACTTCACAATCTTTTCTTCATTCTTTACATCATTCTCAGTCTCTGCATCTGTTCATGTTCACATAAAATAGATCTCATCAATGTTCTTAATGTCATTAATGCTTATACAGAGCTCATAATAATACTCATTATTATATATGTTTTTTTCTTTATCTTATCTATCTTCATCATTATATCAGCATTCTTATCAGCATTCTTATCAGCATTCTTATGCTGCTCTGTTTTCTTCATCTTCTCTGTCTTCTTCACAATATCAAATACATTATTCAATGCATTCATCTCATTCACTCTCATCTTAGCTATCTTCTTCATCTTCTTCAAAATCTGCTTCACAGCTCTTATAACAGTCATCTTTATATTAATTTCTTTTTCACAAAAAGAAAAGCAGCTTTGTCAGCAGTGATGATACAGAATTAATGAAGCTTTTATATTAGTATATAAAATGATTTAAGAGACAGATTCTGAAATACTCAGTGTTGTTAAAGAATGTATATAAATAGTTGTGAAATTAGCTGTATAATGTAAAGCAGATAAAAAAGACAGAGATTTAAGATTAAAGAAATTTGAACATTTCTTTAAAGTTAGAAAAGCAGCTAAAGAAAAAAGTTAAAAAAATGAGTAAAGAAGAGAACTGTGAAAGATATGAGAGATAGAATGAAATGAATGAAATAGATAAAATAAATAAAAATAATTGATGCTGTAAACTCATTAATATATTTAACAGCAGTTGCAGAGTTTCTAAAATATTAAATAATATTTAATTTATATATTTCTATCTTCTAAATCTGTCTAATCTAAAACTCATAGTCATTATCAGTGACTGTTAACTTCATTTCAATATATATACTTCAAAAATGTATCTCAAAATGTTTATCACTATTATATTTCTTCACTATTGTTACAGCCATCATCCTGATAGACTTATTGAACACATAGATTCAGCAAGCTATGTCTTGAAGGTGTACAGCTCAGTATAAGCTCATGATGCTCATGAATGAGCTGAGCAAGCTGACTTACAGTGCTCATGAGTGAGCAAGATGAGCAGTCTGATATATAGATAGATCATCTTCTCTAAGAAGATGAGCATATTCAATGATAATCTTTATCTAGCATCTACTATCTATCAGTTAACTCTAACATGCCTGAAAACCCTCTTATATCACAAGCTCTAACCTCTAGACTCTATACCAGAGGAATCTCTGATCAGAATGTAATAACTATTAGTTATATAAACTTCTCAAAGTTATTCTTATACTTCTTTACAAGATTCTCATGTCACTGCATTCACTGCTTAAGAATAACAAAGAACTGTTTGATAAAGTTATAATTAGAAAAGTAAAAAGAAAGAAAAGTAAGCTTTACATTAATCTTAATATATATGTTGATTAATTTCTAGTAATATGTTAATAACTAAACACAGAGAAATCAGTAGATATATCTTGAAGTGATGTATAGAGACATTATTTATGATTAAAATAAATTGTAATTCTGAAAAAAGACTGTATTCTGAAAGAACATAATTTTATATAAAGAAGTTAAACAAAACTTTTGTTATAAAGCTCTGTCTGACTGTTTATGTCATATATTTTTTGACAGTGTATGCTGACAGTATATTTCACTGTTTACTTTATTTTAATGAAGTCAACATTAAGATTCTCACTTTACAATATAATTACTTAAACTTTCAATTCTTATTTCATTTATTTGCAGCTAACTCATCAACAAAGACAAGCTGATCTGCAGTTTAATTAATTAGCTAAACAAGCTATTCTGTATGTAGATCATTGTTTTGTTGAGTGACTTTCTGTTATAGTTATTAAAATCATAAATATTAATTATTAAATTATACAACAAAGATTTTCACTATCTTCTGTATATATCTCATTCTCTTCAGAACATCAAACAATGTTCTAAACTTAATATGCATCTTAAATTTGTCTTAAAGAAATCATTTTATCTCATTATAATAGATTTAGAATCTTTTCTTAAGATATTTAATCAGTATCTCTTTCATTGCTAAGATCAGAGCTTTAAATCAATCTCTTCTTTTAAGTTTAAAGGTCTTGAATGATTTCTATATTCATCAGTTCATTTACATTCTTCAAATTTGTTAAGTAGATATCTTCATGTCCTCATAAATTGATGAAATTGACATTTCACAGATCAATTAATCATCAATGAGGTTTCTAGTGTACTCAGACAATGAGTAAGGCATTGCTGAAGTTTAGGAAGCAGTCATGATGATTGTGAGGCTGTTTTTGATGTGGATTTGTGGATGAATACAGGGGTGGCAGGTTTTACTAGAAAAACAGGTGTGTTTTTCGCTTACGGTGTGGATGGCCCAGAATTTCCACCGGCACTGTACCTAGATCCACGCTGCCGGGAAACCAATGACCTTCCGTCGGAGGCTTGGCCCTAAGGCACAGTCAAGCGAGGTGCCGTGCCCGATGGCGTGCTGTGTCCGTGCCGCGTGCTGCTTGCAGCTTGCAGCTTGCCCTGGGCCCGATCCCAGTATGCATGCGATCAACATCAATGCGTGCCTCGACGAAGTTACAGTATGAAGATTGTTTGGACGAATCCGTCGAGAGCTCGTACGTGCGATGCATCACTTGAATGATCTGTTCTCAAGTCCATGCGAAGGAAGGTCGTCTGGCTCGATGAAAAGTCGCAACTGCAATGCGGCACTGCTGTCTGTCGCTCATATCGTACCATGTGTGAGATCTAAACACTCTGAAATTACTACCAAGGTGCTCAATGCGAGTGACCTTGAAGAGTGGTGTAGTCCGAATGATTGGATACATAGTACCAGCAGCAATGGACCTCATGAACACGGATCTCATAATCACTAAAATCTCAGCTTTTCGGGACAGTAAGTGCTGCCTCGGAAGCGATGCATTGTGGACGTCATCATCTCACCGAGGCGCCGGCGGCAAGTCAAGACATGTATCCTGCAACTTCGAATACGAATTGCTTCCTTCACCATCGCTTGACTTTACCGTCTAATCATGGCGCAGAAGAGCTTCTCGTTGCATAGCCGGGTCAAAGTAAGCCGCCGTAAAGGAAAATTGTCGAATGGCGGCATCAACATTAATATGCACGATTCAGCTGGCAAATGGCCTCACCATGCCGCAAGTCCATCTCGGAGTGTATCTGACTCGAGGCAAGGAGACGAGCCAGGCAGTGAGATGGGCACTTGAGGTAGACCGTACGCACCCTCGAGCAAGATCATGAACATAACACGGTATCCCAGGCAGGATACAGAGCGTACGTGCAGCATCTATGGTTCGGAAACATGGCTAAATTGATGGACTCCGTGATCAAGGGTCGACTCTGCTCAAATGTATCACAACGAGCACGACGTTGGCAAAGCCATCCTCGACTTCTTGTCGAGCGACGCAAATACGCAGAATTTGAAACGGGACGACATCCATTTCACCTCCAAGCTGGCCTCGAACACTTCATATGAGGCGGCGCGGCAGGCAATCAAACAATCGATCAAGCAATGTGGGCTCGGTTACATCGATCTCTTCCTCCTCCACAGCCCATATGGCGGAACGGCCAAAAGGCTTGAATGTTGGAAGGCGGTCGAGGACGCAATTGACGCCGGGGAGATCAAGACTGGAGGCGTGAGCAACTTTGGCGTCAAGCACGTAAGTCTTGTGCATCTATTTCAACTATCACGCTGATATCTACGTCCTCAGCTTCAAGAGTTAATCTCGTCTAACCCACGAATCCGTCCGGCAGTCAACCAGATCGAGGTCCACCCCTTCAACACCCGTACAGAGATCACATCCTTTTGCAAGGAACACAACATCATCGTCGAGGCTTACGCTCCACTGGCTCGAGCATTACGGATGGATCACCCCACGATCAAGACCCTTTCGCGGAAGTACTCCTGTACGCCGGCGCAACTCATGATCCGATGGAGTTTGCAGCATGGTTTCGTGCCATTGCCCAAGAGCGTGACGAAGGAGCGGATCATCGCCAATGCCGATATTGGAGGTTTCGGGATTGATGCCGGCGATATGAAGACCATGGACGGTCTAGACGAGTACCTCGTCACCGATTGGGATCCAGTTGACTGTGATTGATCGGCACCGAGCAATCCAGAACCTCCCATTCTTAGCTCTGCTGATCTTTGTCAGTACTCATGAGCAAGCAAGATCAGCCCTTCAAACACTGTAAAAACCACTGTGTATTTCCGCTCTCTTGATGCGGAGCAGGCAAATACAACAAGAACGAGAATATATGAGCAGGACATCCGCCCTAAAAGCTAGAGCATGGAGTGTTCAATTATTATTACACATCACCAAGCGTGGCCGAAGTCGCAATCCACTCCGATACAAATAAGTTAACCTAAAATCAAATAAACAATCAGCCCGTTCCTCCCCACCAGTCCGAGAGATGCGTCGACCAATGGCACGGCTCCGATAAGGCCATTCGGTTCGGTCGAACTATTTTCCATTTGCGATGACCACATCTCCAGACTCACTCCTAACCTTCCCTTCCATCCAGCGGGCGAATCGATTGGGGAATCTGGGAGGAATGCGGAGAAGGATGAAGTATGAGCGTGGGTTCGAGCAGAGAGATCTGACTGCGATCATACTGTTATTGGCGTAGCCTGCGAACCCGGAGGTGCACCTTTGCGCCTCGCAGCTTTTAGCATGCCGGTTACCATCCCGACAGCCAGTACTCATTACTTAGGGGAGTAGATGAACAATCTCAATGACAACCATTTATTTACTTATTGTCTTGTCTTTCTAGCTTTGTTTTTCCAAAGTACTCAACAGTCCAGTCCATATAAGAGGGCGTGGGTGTCCCTTGTTCTCCACTTTCGGTCCACATAACCAGACATCTCCCCTTCCACTGAACAAACCTCCGCCGAACAGCTTCACCTTACACGATCTCAGAGCCAGGACGAGAGCCGTGACATCACAACCTCACCAACTCTCACCTACTAGCTATTTTAATCACACCCAACACCCACAATCATGACTAACCTCCCCTCAGAGCCCGAGTTCGAGCAGGCGTACAAAGGTGAGCAGCAGTGTCGATTAATCCCTGAATCCCCTCCCTCCGCGGGAATCTTCAAGATTCGAATTTAGCGACCCATGTTTCAGAACAGA
>JAABUJ010005390.1_pt1 | contig 12818 bp, 11 predicted proteins | sample 5559131 | NCBI WGS metagenome assembly JAABUJ01 (sample SAMN10711875, study PRJNA513366) | rock metagenome | isolation source: Antarctica rocks | place: Antarctica: Victoria Land, Mt New Zealand nord | collected 2016-01-07
ACCTCCCACTTCCTTTCTAATAATCTCTCTACACATCTCCAATTACTAAAGTCAAGCTCAACCATCTTCCAAAGCCGAACACCACTTCCTCATACAATTCAGAAAACAAAAAGACCTCCTACCACATACATCAGCCTGGTAGACTATATAAGCTCATCTCTTATATAAGCACTTAATAACCTGCATCAGCAGACTCGGCTAGCATCGTCGGCGTCAAGCAAGCTTGTCACATTGCCTTGCTTAGCAAGATCAAGCCCAAGCGCGACTCCCATCCAGCAGGTTCCCCCAGCTCAGCACTGATCGTTTACTTCACTTATCACCCGGTCACATCAATACTTGAGGGTTATCACGCTTCTCAAATACCCTCGGATTCCCTCAATCTACCCATTCTCGTTGCCCAACGGGTAATTTGCGTCATCTCAATTCAAGAGAATGACAGCCTTCAGCAGTTTCTTGCTCGATTCTACTTGAGCCATCCGTATGATGTTGCAACCAATTCTTCGCATTGCAGTGGCAGGCTCCGCGAGGGCTTTCAGCACAGCATTCTCGGCGACCCTTTGCTTGGCAGGTGTCTTTCATCAAGGAACCTTGGGTAGACTACCTACAGGGATCCCGGAGGATGTCACCCAACAGCGGCTGGGACCTTTGGCCGACGAGGATCAACCGCCGTTTCGCCGGATGCGGAAGCGGAAGCGGAAGAGAATTGAATTTGAGAGTCAAGGAGACGCTCAAGCATTCCTCGGCGAGGAGCGTAAAAAGCTACAGAAGCTGATTGAGAAAAAGCATGATCAAAAGCATTCGCAACGTCGGCAAAGGAAAGCCGAGGAATTACATCTCAATTCTTCGCAACCGATACTCAAGATCATATCCCCACCACTGCCGGCGCCGAGTGCGCTCTCAAAGTCGGCCCCTGATCAGGCCATCGATGCAAACCCTCATCAAGTGGACCATCCCCAACCCGAGAAAATGTCTTCTGTCAAGAAGCTGGGCAAGCCAAGCAACATGAAGCCGTTCGACGAGGTTGCTATCGAGCACATTTCGCAACGTTACGCGTCTAACATATGTGAATTACGCCATATCTGCCGACATCGGGAGACGGCGGAACAGTTCCACAAAGCTTATCAGAACTACACACTCAAGAAGAAGGCTTTCAGAGGTTTCCGTGTCAAAAAAGAGAAGCTTCAAAAGCAAGCCAGGGAAATCCATGAGCAGTTTGGCCAATGGAACCTTGAGCGAGTTAAAAAGGCGCGTCCAGCGGAGGTCGAGGGAATGTGGGATTTGGTATACGATCGTCGATTCACCCTTGAGAAGATCAATTACCTCAACCTTCTTCAGATACGCACCAGTCAGGATAAGCATCCGGTATTTCAACGCTGGAAGCATCTCAAGACAAGCGTGAAGAAAATGTATGAAGACAAGGGCCGAGTTGACTTTGAGGTGAGTCCTACCCTGTTTATCGGTCAAGACTTCTAGAACGAGAACAATGGCTGACGAAGTCCCTAGATTCGCGAAGATGAACGCCTCCTTGCTGGGCTGGATGAAACGCTTATCCCCTGGGAGATTTCCCAAAACCACCAGGTGTTTCGGGAATCGCCATTACACAATTGCAGGATCACCAAAGGAGAGAAGAAGAAATTGCTTCCCCGAGTAAACAAGCGAAAATGTCAATCGCGACCAGCTCCTTGAGCGCGATCCTTGTCCACGTCATTGTTACAATGCACTCTGCCACGTCCACAATTGGGGTTTCGAACATGAGCGAGGCAAATCTGAAATTACAATCATGAACTACATACTTTCTAACGACACTTTCCCTAAAGATCTTCTTTGATCCAGCTGACCGTCCAGCCTGGCATTTCCGCACAGCTGGTGCAAAGGACCTTGGAGTTCGCCAGAATGGAAAACTCGCTCTTAAGACAGCTCTGGAATCTTCTTGTTCTGGCTCCATGAGGGTTAGTCAAGCAGACATCGTCAACACGCGCTAAGGAGGTATTTGAACACTCCACATCTTCCTAAATTTCGATCTATTTCTTTTTCCTCTTCTTATTCAAGCCTTCATGGCAGCTTTGGTCTTACCATTCCGCCACAAGCTGGACGACGGCAATTTTGGCATAGGGCCCCCTCGTACCATCGACAGCGGCTCTATCTGGGGCAAGCGCACGTGCGCTTTGGGTACACGAAATCTGGCCTATGTGTTCAGACTTCACTGTGGAGCTCAGCCAAATTCTGACCTACCGAGAAGCTCTCGAAGCAAGCCACCAAGCGTTGCTTAGGCCTAAAGGTCGCCACCACTCTGGATACGATTGTTCTTCCGAGGATCTCTAGACCGGATTTGTCACCATTCGTCAACTAAAATGAGATTGGTACAAGACTTCTTCACGTCCTTTATACTATAATTAAATCATTCTACGGACATTTATATATCTTTACCACTACTACGACTTCAGCTCCGCCTACAACATGTCGTCAAACAAAACCTTCACCCCCTCCAAGGGCACGCGAAAAGCCGATGCTACATTTCAAGAAAGAAACTGCGGTGCGATCACTCAAGAGAACATAAGGAGATTGCGAACGAAGTCTAAGCAAAGCGTGAGGCTGTAAAATACTACGAACTCGCCCCCTTGGTCCAACACCAGCACCTGGTACATACCGCCCCACAGCACCGCCTGCCGCGCCTTGCCCGGCTGCTCTACCTATCAGTATTGAAGGGACTTCTTCAGATCATGCTGGATATAAGTTTGTACAGAGTAGGTGCATGCTCACGTACAGTGAGAGCTGTCGAGCTCGAGAAAGTTCAAAAGAAGCTCAACGACGAGCGTCTAGCAATGGAAGCCGCCATGAAACGAAAAAGGAACGAGACATTAAGAAAGGACTTCGAGCCGGAACCCGTGCGACTTTGGAACGAGACATGTGGCCCTCAGTCCAAAAGGAACTGACGAAGAAGTTCATTAAGAGACTTACGGAAGGTTTGGACACAGAGCCCGCAGATGACGCCGCGGTCAAGCAACATCCTATTGCAAAGCAGGCCCAGGCCGCTGCGACCCATTCCGTGAGCATTCAGGACGTTTTGAAAACTCAGGCTTCCGGCATCCGGCAGCCGATTCACTGTCATTACTGCGGCCGAGCATGGACTGAATTGATTCTCGACGACAGAGGTAGACCCCTTTGGCCGTATGTTGTTTCTAATATTCCCCAACCAGGTGTGGGAGTCCACGAGTCATATGGGGAAGGTCCTGGCTATCAAACATCCCAGGAGCCGCTCATCCTCGCCGTCGTTCTCTCAAGACCCTCAAACTACTATCGCTGGTCCCAGTGATGATGCAATCGCAGTGTCTGCCGACAAGCCAAATACGTCGGCTGCGAGCGAGGAGGAAGATTTCCCAGCCACAACGGATGGGCCCGAAGCGGACATCGAGGATAATATCTCGCTGTCAATTACTGGCGAGGAAGGTTACGTCAGCAGTGAACGAGGTTACAGGAACCCTCCCGACATACACTTCGAGAAGCCATCATGGTGGGACACAGATCGATACTACACCCCAAACTGGTTGTAGGCCGTTGAACGACCAAATTTGCATGAGTCAAACTCCGATATTGCGGACCAACATTGTCAGCCTTCGACCGACGATCACACGCAGCCAGAAGACTCTGTGTGCTACAGTCAAGAGAATTGGGATTCTCCGTGTCTCTGCGTTGAGTCGTCGCCTACCCACTCTCTGAGCGCAAAAATGGGTCCTGTCATGTTGTTTCTCCCAGACCGACTTGATTCTGCAGTGGATCTCGAAGATGTAGGTGTTGTTCGGTACAAATGAAGGCAAGTATAAGGTCAAGATTGTCCTCTTCTGAAACCAAGCTCCGGCGAATCTCGCGGGATTCCAGTACAATAAGACCCGCGATCGCGACGACTAACCGCAAACAGGATCATGGTGCCGAGGCAGCAAAGAAGATATCACAGCTTGTAGTAGTCGCACAGAAAAATGCAGCGACAGTGCCGACTCAGCATCATCAACAGGCGCGGAACTCTGGCACAGAAACATTGGATTCCGATCAGGACAGAAACATTATCAAGGGTTTGAAGCTCGTACCTAGCATGCCGGCATGCTTTAAAGGGACGGAGTTCGAGACGAAAGAGTCTTTATGGTCTGACCCATCGACAATACTCACGCTGCAGCAAATCCAAGTCCTCAACTCTCAACTGCCTGGCACGCCCAGCGATTCTGAAGGCAGAGCCTTATCAACCGCGAGCTCCCCGTCAAATACTCCCCCGGTGACGCCACCACCCACACATCCACCACCGCGTACCTACGACTGAAATGGGAGCTTTGGGAAATCCTATGCGTATACGAGCTGCTAGGCCCGGACACAGATCCTATGAACGTTAGGCCCATTTCGGCTCTGCTGGCTCTTCGACGATTGCTTGGAGGACCTTCAAATTTACTTCAAAACCCGGAAGAGGCTCACAACATCAAAAAGTGGACAACAAGTATCTTTGAGTCCATTCGTGAGCTCAACAACATGTTTTCACATTTTGAAGATTGCAATTCTTGAAAATGGTTTTTGGAGCAGCCAAACCGATGGCTGTTAAGGCGATGACATTCTCCTTTCCAAGTCCGATCTCACTCGGAGAATTCGTACAGAGGCTGCTGAGAGCGCTACACACTCAAGTTCGTAAGATACATCTGGACATGACGATGCAGAAAGGATTTGGAGAAGCCCGGCAGAAATGACTTGTTACGACTGCTAGGTTCCGAGCATTGTGAATGCTCCTTACATCTATCTGTGTCTCAAATTCGAGGCTGCTCTCTATTGGGCGAGAAGGTATATATATATAAAAATTATCGAAGAATTGGACTGGACGCGGCCAATCTTCGCTTAGCTCAGCATCCCTTGAAGTCTGCAATCGTTGTCATTGCTGAAAGCACATCCAGTGCAAGTCAGCAGCTCAGCCTGGAGAATATGCCCTTAGAAGAGGCGATGAAGGCGTCATCCGAGAAGTACAGCAACGCCCTGACGGCACCGTCAGAAGAGCTCGCATCGATCTATCCAACGTCACAATTGAGGAGTCTCCACGTGGTGGTTAGGTCCCACCTTCTGCGATCAAGTCTAGCGATGTTTCATATGACAAACCTTGGACTATAAAAGATCTCACCATGGGAGAAGTGGCGAAAATGAATCTTCCCCAGCAGCTAAAGGCTAAGGCTCCCGCCGATGGGTTAGGGAACACAATTCAAGGTCTTCTCTTAGGCGTGCGATCGAACGATGTTATCGGCATGCTACCTGACAAAATTGGTCCGGGGACCTGGCAATTTGGCACATGGAGATATCACAGCACCTAGCGCGTCCTGATCTTGAGTAGCACTCGCTGTCGGCTGCTGCGCGGACTTGCAACCCGAAGACTTTTGGACCGATGAGCATTTCAATCCCGGAATTGCAGAACTTCGCCGACGTCTGTGGACCCCTCCGCGCTTGAATGTTTATCGATTTGGTTCCTGATTGTCAAAACCTCTACCCCACATAGCTGGTCCACTTGTGATCTTATGGCGCCAGCTGATCGATCCAGTGCAAGCCAAAAAATGCTTCGACGATCTGATAGACCTGCACACGAAGATTTTACAGCAGCTAGCGCATCTATTGTGAACAAGATCGTAAGGGTCGGAGCGACTCCCGGTACGCTCAAAGTTGAATTTCCTGGGACTCGAAAGTCCGTCATGGATGTGATGGAGCAATCCGTGGGAATGGATGAGGTGGAGGCTGTTCTCCGCCGAATAGTGCGTTGGGCGGCCAAGAAGGGCTGGGAATTGACCTTCCGGGGTGACGACAATAGGGTGACAACGACGAGGTTGGAGACTATAGAGGAGGTGGATGAAGGAAATGAGGGCGGTGAGACTGGTGCAGCCGGCGGGGACGAAGATACGGTGATGGAGGGTACAGAGATCTGAAGCCTCGATAGCCATGAGATTATGACTAGTACCAGGAGCAGACAGCAAAAGGTAGAGAAGCTGGGAGGGTCGGCATCATGGAGATTCGCCGGAACCGGGTAAGCAACGTGACCAGAGAGCGTGACGCTGCAAACAGAAGTGGAGACTCTATGCACGAGAAAGTGGTCAAGAAGAACAGCGCGTATGGGTCACTGGTTAAGAAGAATCAAGGATCAAGTCCCTCTTCTAGACTAATCATAACAATCCTCTTCGTCAACCCGAAGGCCAACGACGCAAGCCTTGTGTGCTCGCTGCTCGACTTGTCGCAGTCTATACTATATTAGCTATTGAAGCGAGTCCCTTCCAACATTGACCTTATCTGTTGCGTTCGTACCCTTGATTTTCACGATCTACAGCCCGTTAAAATGAAATCTCCAGGGCAGATTTCAATACATTCAATGAAGTCCAGGGCTGATTAATCACCTACGGTGGCAGTACGATCACGCAAGGCTTGTTGTCATCAAGCAAACCGGCACCATCATGAAAAATACAGCCAGGATTGACTTTCTCCAGGGTCGGGTGAATAATTTCCTGCTGCGCGAAATACATCCCGAAATCGCAGCACATCAGCTCGAGAGCGACCTGAAATTCAGGATGAAGCAACTCAAGCTCATGAACGACGTAAGTGTTGAGCGTATGCAAGGTACATTCACGGGAGAAAGCGCCCTAATTCTGGTGCAATCGGTCGAATTGGAGAACCATAACGAAGAAGCCTTTGGTTACAACGCGGCGGGGAAGTATATTATATTACCGGGACACCAGGCTCTGGAAATTCGACGTTGATGAAGTGTCTCTCGGTTGATTCTGCAGGCTCCCACAGTAGCACCGGTGCCGTTGGTGATGAAACCAACGGCCAACAATGACTGCGGAGCGGCCATACAGGGTAAGGTCGTTCAAAAGTCAGGGATATCTTCCGAACTCGTTACCGCAGCCTTCTCCTCTGACTTGAAGGCCAGAAAAGCAAGGATTGCACAATGCTGCAGCATGCACTACGGCAGCTGTCGAAGATGAAGTTTTCTGAGTCTGGATTGATCTTTCCACACTCTCACTGCATAAACCAAGGAAACATACTTACTTTACTGCCTGGAACTCAATGGATACTAGAAGCCGTCTTGACAATTTTGACACTACGTCTAGCGCAGCTCTCTGATAAGCACCCATCGCCAGCTGTATCGGCCACGGCAGCCAAATTTGGCGCGTTGCGTAGTTCAGTACCAACGGAGGCTCTAGAACCAGGACCTGATTCGTTGACAGGATCCAAAGCCACACCTGTGAATGGCGATCAGGAAAGTCGCATTCAATCCATCGACCTAAGCTTGGACAGCAGCACCTGAATTGGCTCTTCCTACAGAAAATGGCTCATTGCCTAGTTCTTCGACTGCATCGTCCATAGCATCAGGGCCTGACTCATCCACAGATTCCTCTGAAACACCTGCAGAGCACACCCAGGATGCAGCAATAGCAACAGTAGAGCAAGGAGACAATGAGAATGGATACTCGCGCGATAGCCGTACAGCTCCTGTGTTCCGGTGCTTTATCGATCCAACCAACAAACTACCGGCCCCTGTTCAATTGGCTTCCATAGATCTTACTTGTATCCAGGTTGCTCCGGATCAGTCTGCCAAAATCCAATCGGCTACCGCCCCGTCCATTCGTGCCATGTCAGCTGATTCATCAAGGGGGACTCCTCCTCGTCCTTCGAGCCGCACAAGCACCCGGCCAGGATCGAAGCGCACATCAGAGGAGTTCCAGGAAGACGAAGAAGGCCAGACTCTCTCTACAAATTCAAATAAGCGGGTACGATTTCTCCCCCAGAAGGTTGCGATGGAACCTGGGATTTTAGCTGCACTCCCAAACCTGAGGTATAAATATGGTACTGGAGTTTGTAGCGTAATTTATAATATAACAAGCTCTACATCCTTAGAATGCTTGGGTCAAGAGCCGTTGTAAATGCGAGTGAAATATCCGATTCAGAATTGAAGTCGTAGTGCGATATGAATGCAGATACAATATCGTCTCTAAGCACTAAGTCCGTCTCCAATCGTCAGTCAGCAAGATCCTCACGATATCATTAATACAGAGAATAATAAGCGATCGACAACTACCAACCGCTCTGAGAGCAACAATCCAAGGAAGAGATCCTGATTAAGCAAGTGGTGATAAGGAGCGTAATGAAGGGTAGGTAGCGGTAGAGATAGTGAGAGCGAGGAGTCTAAATCATAGTAGACTTATGAAGGAGATTGAGATCAGGCGTTCGGGAGGGAAGGAAGGGATGGTGATGGTGGATGAACAAGGTAGCTGACGCACTATATTGTCTCACTCGCACTGATGGAGGCCTAGTTATGATACTAGATAGTAGGGTGGGGGTAATCTGTGCTCCAGGTACGGAATATCTACTGCTTGCTAAGATTAGCATGAACTACACTTGTGCGCGCTTGTACGAGTACAGGCCGCACGCTATTGTTGATCCGATGCCTGGGGTATGTAGCACTGGATGCAACGGGTTCTCTGCGATGCGAATGGAACAATACATCCCAACCGTTCCGCGAGTCACGAAATGCTCGTACTGCCCTGTGTGTAAGCTTCCTGCGTCCTATATGCCTAAGTATGAATCGTTTCCATCTTGGCCCATTATATATGCCAGCAACCCCCACCAAGACCCCCTCTCGATAGCAAAGTCACGTCACAACCTTTTCTTACTTACCCGAACCTTCCATCCCAAGGAAGCACTCGTGGCACAGAATCACCGCCAAGGTATGACTATCCGGATATCTCAACCGGGCTGCAGTGGTAAGGCGCCATTGCGTACGTTGATCGACCTCTTTCCCTTCCAGAGGTGAAAGCTTTGCATTTCATTTGGTGATTTCGCGGATTTGTTTCGGGGTTCAAGAACCCTGTTGGTCAATATCATGCTTTGTACTTCTCATGCTAACGTTCTCTATTTGACGCTTGATAAGGAATCAGGGCCAGGAGCGTCCGGCTCAGAGACTCGGTCCTTATGCTCATCAGGTCCAGTCGCGGAGCTGCGCGATTTCATCTCAGCCTCTGGTAGATTGGGATTTCGAAGGTTCCTGGGATAGAGATTGGGGTAGTAAGAGCCATTTGGGGGTTTAGGTCGGGATAGCTCTAAAGGGATTTTTTGGATAGGTGGAAGTCTTGAAGGGCGATGGTTGGAGGCGGTGCAATGATTTTTAGATTATACTCTTGGAAGGGTAGGAAAAGTCGAGGGTGGATCGATCGACGAAGGATGACGCGTAAATCGTTGCCCGAATGAAGCGCTCGAAAGGAACAGCGTCGAAGACAAAGATACCGTAGATGATACAGCATGAGTGAGAAGTAGCCAAGCTTTTAGTGAATCAAACTGCGCAATCGCAACGGATGACCAGATTTAGAGGTCTACGACGGCGGTCGCAAAAGGTGTTGGGGATGTCGTAGCCCGGCAACATCCTGGAAAGTTATAGTTCGATAGGTACTCGCACCGTCTTGCTGGCGAGTGAGACGGTGGCTTCTCCTCGCAGCGGTGACTTCTGTTTTTGGGTCCGGGGAAGTGAGGTGACGAGATGAGCAAGCGCTTTGTGCCTCACTCTTTCCCGGAAACGAAGTCGCAAATCTATCACGGCATCGGCAAGGTTACTGCATCATTGTCATTTTGGGTTTTCCATTAATGACACGCAACCTCAACACTATCTTGCACTCACAATCAATTCTCTGGAACAGGTTTTCCTTTTCCTTCGCCATGGATGAGCTCAACACCGTAGGACAAGCATCAACCGTGCATTATTGTCTTCCCAGTACCAATGACATTATCACAAACCAAACATCCATCTCGGAAAGACCACTGGAATCTCCCAGTCCGTTAATGTCCGAACTTTTCTCCGACGCGGTCCAGAAATTCGAAATCCCAGCTCACCTCAACTGCATTCCCACATGCTGTCTCCTCACTACCACAACCAGAATTCTCGAGAGCATCACCTCAATGGAAGCCGTTCTCCAGCGTAAAGTAACGATCCTCCACGAAATTAAGGACCTACTACCGACCGTAGGAGTACTCATCGCGAGTCAGCCAGAGCAGGGAGTCATGGATAGGACGCTGGTGCAGTATGAGACAATCAAAGGAGAGTGGGAGGGGACGAGAGCTGAGATGAGAGATGGAGGACTTGCAAAGAGCAAGGAGAACGTCACGAAGCTGGTTGGGCTGGCGCGACAGTGGGTTGAAGAGGTGGAGCGAAGGTTGGGTGTAGGAAGGGGCGAGATAGATGGAGAAGCTGAGCGGAGGATTGGGGAGTGGATAGAGAAGTGGAAGGACGGTAAAAAGAGGAAGGAGACGGAGCAGTGGGGCCGAAGTCAGATTCAGCCCGCCGCTGAGGCGACGGTCGTGGAAGGGATATCATGGTTGAGGAGGGATTTTGCGTTTGCAGGCTGAAGGAGGACCAGATAACTTCAAAGCTTGTCAGAATTGCTGTTTGCCTTTTAGGGGCAAATGCAGGTTGCTAATAAAGCTCTGCCTACACGAGGAAAGAGTCCACAAAACTGAATGCTATGAACAGTCTCCTAACGAAACTCGTATGTCATGATGTTGTGATCATGATGTCGCTGCGGTTTCGTAAGTCATGCCGCTATGCTTCCGTATCCCGAATCTTCTGAGCAACATGAAGATCTCCTAAACTCCATCTTTGGTGAAGGCATACTGGGCTTTCCACAAGGCGAAGAAGACGAGTTTGGAAACATTGTAGTCTCGCCTATTGTAGTGTCGGTCTCTTCGCCAACGGAAGACAGCCGTCTCGATTTGGAAGCTGTTTGTTCGTCGGCATTCGAAGCCGTCTTGTCTGCACCAGGAGGCGCCACGCAAGGTCTATCATCACAGGTAACACAGTTGCGCAGGAAGAAGTCGATATCTGCTTTGGCACATTGGTCTATGGAGCAACCTGATTTTTCCGTTCCCTTGAGCCATGACAACAGCCGCGAGCTTATTTGATGAATCTCTTGGTTGTGTAGATCGTAAAGCTGATCGGCTGATTGCAAGATATAGATCAAATGGTAGGCAGTTGCGAAGCTGAGCCAAGAGAGCTCTTCGGCATCTCGATAGGTACTGGTTACGGCACGTAAAGCATTCCTGAGATGCTGTGGCTCCTCTCGAACCTTTCTTAGCATACTCAAAGCCCATGCGCAGGAGGTGGCTAAACCAACGTCTTGACATACGACCTTCGGCAACGAGGAGTCTATGAAGCTCGTATTTCCACTGTGGCAAGAAGGCGAACGACCGTCTCCTGACCTCGCTGTTGTATCCTGCAACAGCATGGATAACGCATTCTGGTGGTTAGCTTCGACAAAGACAGCATTCGCGGCCAAAGCCCTGGCTTGTGCAATCGAGGCAGGCGGCGCCGTATGCAGAGCAATGCCGAAGCTCCAATCCAGTTCAGAAGAATCACGTTGAATATCCGCGAGCTTTGCATAAAGTCCCTTCTGTAGTGTGGTGCTTGAGACCCAAGCACAAAGGGCATCATGAGGAGAACGAATCGTAGGGTCGACAACCACCAGATCCATCTCATCGGTAGAACCAAAGACATCCTCACGTGTCGGCCTACTCCAGGCTAGGTTATGGGCACGCTGGATGATTGGATCTGTTAGAGCCTCACTGCAGCTCAACTGAAGAAGCGCTGCCAGATGCTCTGGCAGGCTCTCGACCTCATGCGAAGTATGGCATTCATGAAATACGGGATTTCTGTTCAAGTCCTGAGCGAGCCGCCATTGGTAATTCGCAAGTGAAGCGGCTAGCCTATGCACCAGGCACCAAAGGGAACCTCTTTCGGGCCCCGAAGCTTTCCAGAGCAATATCCGGAGATGTATAGCCTTCAGAATCAAACGTGCAGGAGACCTTGGTAGCGTTCCTGACGCCAGTATCGTTAAAATTAGTCGACTTCCGCTGATTTCAGCATCACCACCCATCAACTGGGCATCAATAGCAATATCCCAAGCCCGGAGTCTGGCCACCTCGTCATCTTCGCTCTGACCAGTCAACCATGAATAGCCGCGCGAACCTGTAATATGTCTAAGTACGTATTGCAGAGCTTCCAAGTTCACAGCGGCCCACTCTGGGAACATTTGATGCCTCGGGACGCGGACCGTCTGGATGGCCGTCAACCAAGCGTTCCGGCGCACCTCAAGTGGCGATGCGAGCGAAGGTGCGAGCTCGACTCTCTGTGGTTGTATTTTTGGTTTAGGTTTGGAGCAGAAAGCGTACACAAAGATGCCAAAACCGCAGACGAATAGGACTGTGAAGATTTTCAGTAGGAGGGGCAGAACACCCAAATGATGTAGAGCATCGTCAAGATTGTGCTGATCCAGTAATTCTTGACCTTTTGCCCAGAAATGCTGGGTGGGAACAGCCAGAAGGCCTCTTTTTTTGACAGTTTCTCCACGTTTTTCGCTCTCACCAAAGCCTTGCATTACCATCAGACCTGCAAATGAGCCAACGACGAGCTTGCCGACAAATTTTGCTCGTTTAACGGCTTTGTCTCCCATGCGGATCGTATTTTGATCTTCCGGCTCAGAGTCGTAATGCTCTATATACGACCTCTCAGCGAGAGGGATTTGCGCGGTAGCAGTACGAAGCCTTCTCATTTCCTCGGGTACTTTGATCATGCCCTGAATTGGCTTTGAGTCTTCTGAAGAGCCGGTAGACGAGCATGTGGATATCTGGGATCCATTAGGGGATACGGCACCGGCCTCAATACATGAAGCCTTGTCAAGCTCTGCCGCATCATTGCCTGGCTCTTGCATCGCTCGCAAGAGTACCTTAAGCTGTGCGATCTCGTTTTCCAAACGACGCTTATCCTTCTCCAG
>JAABUJ010005394.1_pt1 | contig 12813 bp, 15 predicted proteins | sample 5559131 | NCBI WGS metagenome assembly JAABUJ01 (sample SAMN10711875, study PRJNA513366) | rock metagenome | isolation source: Antarctica rocks | place: Antarctica: Victoria Land, Mt New Zealand nord | collected 2016-01-07
ACGTGTCGGCTGCGGGTTCGCCAACCAAGCCAACTACGAACGCCGTATCCTCGCCTACGCGACCGCACGGGACGCGGCGTGACCAGCCAGCACAACGTCACCGCTCACCCGGAACCACGGAGAGCCCACATGCAGGCGTGCCCTCCTCACGCAACGCGACGAACCGCCGCTGCAACCACCGGTAGGCCGTCGAGCGGCCGACGCCAGCGGCACGGCCAGCGGTCTCGACGCTGTCACGGCCAGGAAGCGGTCCCAGAACAGCTCCCGACGCTGACCGGCACGGCAAGGTGGTGCCGGCCGTCACCGCGGCTGGCGAGCCGGTCGCATTCCCAGCCCTGCACAAGTGGCGAACGGTAGCCAAGCTGGGCCTGCGCCTCGTCGACACCGATGCCCTGCGAACGCAGCACGAGGAACACCTCGCGCAGCCACCGGTAGCCGGTCTCCTTTCCCACTCCCGCGGCGCGGGCGGACGCTTTGAGACCGCGGCCCCCACGCACCGAGGACAAGAACCGCACACCAGCAGCTGAATCGGCGCGCAGGTACATGATCGACCGCCTTCAAAGAAGGCGTTGCGTCGACCGATAGAACTTGGGGGGCCAACCGCAACACCGTCCTCGCCCGGTTTCGGCCGAGTTCGACGCCATCGCTAGAAGAGCAGGTACCGGTTGATGGCCGTCGAGGCCGCCTCGAACTCGGCGGTGATCGCGGGCAGGTCGCACACCTCGACGCGGCCGGTGTCCAACTGCCTGCTGAGTTCAGCCAGCAACCCCGGCCACTCCGGACCCCTCGGCGCCGCCGAAGCCGGCGCCTGGGAAGCCGGTGGCGACACCGGTCCCGCCGCCCGACGCTGCTCCCACGCCCGATGCCGACACCCCGACCCACACCAGCGCGGAACCCGACCCCGCGCCAACACCACCACCTCCCTGCCGCACCACCCGCACGCCACCACATCCGGACGCCGCACGTCCCCGCGCTCACCGCGCGCGCCACCGTCCATCCCGGGCACCTCCCACTTACCGTGCCAACGTCTATCCCGGAACCAGCACACCTCTTGCACTCAGGATTAGTGTCGGTGCTTCTTTTCGGGCGACGTAATGTTTGGCCTGGTCACCGTGGACTCCGAACCCTGCCCACGCTGCGGCACCCAGACCACCACCAACGCAGAAGACAGTTCGAACCTCGCGCGTCGAACCCCGGTGAGCACGCGAGTTCTGCAACGCTCACCGGGCATGCGCGTCCAGCTGACGAACGTCCCGGCCCCATGCGCTCCCTGGGCGCCGCAACGCTAATCGCGGCGATTACCTGGCCCTTGAGATCGCGGACCGGTGCCGAGACCCCGACTGATCCGGAGTCCAACTCGTCATCGACGAGGGCGAATCCCTCAGCGTGGATATGCCGCGTTGCCGCGTAGAAATCGGACATGATACGGATTCGCCGGTTAGCCTCGGAGGGCCGGGGGCGCTTTCCTTGGAAGCGGGACGCGAGTTCGCGCTCGTCCAGATCCATCAACAGCACACGGCCGGCGGAAGTTGTCTCGATCGCTACGCGACGTCCTTCGCGGCGCGCTGGCTGCGCGTGCCGATCAGTCGTGTTTGCAGGAGGCTGGCTCAGAATCGTCAGTACTTCCTGATCGTGCAGGACGCACAAGTGTGCTGTCTCCCGAAGGCGTGCGGCAAGATGACGCAGGGCGGGCTGCGCCACGTGCAGCAGGCGACCGGAGGTGGTCCGGGCGGCCAGTGCATAGAGCCGCCACCCGAGCCGGTACTCCAGCGAATCCGCATCCCGCTCGACCAGTCCTTCCACCTGCAGCGCCCGCAATGCTCGGGAAACCTGGCTCTAGTCGCGGCCGACGGCGTGCGCCAATCGGACGACACCGATGCCACGTCGGGCAATCACCTCCTCGTTGCCGAGTCCCTCGAGAATGTCGAGATCGCGGCGTAGCGCCAACGAAGCCGGAACGCTCATCGAAAACAACCCTCCCTGACGAAACCCAAGGAGCCGGCGCCAACGACGTGTTCTGTACTCGACTCGGTCCCGTGAGCGGTTTGGTCCACACGGTGCGTTGTCACGTCTGTGCCGCCCCGGTAGCCACGCCCGAGGACGGGGAAGAGATATGCCTCGTCATCCCGACGAGTACATGACTCCTGTGCCGGATGGTGCTGCAGCACAACCTGGGTTGCTGCAGCGGGGATAGGTGCCGTCAACATTGAATCCACCACCTCCACACTGAACTTGCTCGGGATATCCCCGCATTCCCTTCGGGGAACGGAGCTGCGCATGCTTGCCGAGAAGCGCCATAGCGGTCAGTTTCCGCCGTAAAAGGGGTGCAGCAGCTCGTCGCGGGACGCGATAAGGGCTTGAGTGTCGGTGGAGAGGCGCCCGACGACGGCTTCCTGCACGGCCTTAGCGACCGCTTCGCGCGCCGATGTGCGTACCGCGGTTTCGTCGCGGGCTTCGGGGTCGATCCAGACGGAGACGAAGATGAGGTGTTCCTGGTCGGCCGGTATCAGTTCTGCCGCGACGGAGTCAAGGACGGCCTGGCCGGTGCCGACCTGTACGGCGCCGGAGATCAGCATCTGGCTGACGTCGTTTTCGGCAGCGACCTTGGGCAGGATGACGGTGGGGGGCTGGACTGTTTCGTAGGAGCGTTGGTCGGGGCCGGCGCAGACCAGGATGGGTGTAAATCCGGCCGACGGCCCGGAGAAGGCCGAGGTCATGCCAGCGGCGGTCGCCGAGCCCCGGCGCGCCAGGATGACATTGACGTGTACGCCGTTCGGGGCATCACCTCCCCACCCTTGAGCGATACGGCCGTCGAGGTCCCGGGTGAGGCTCATCGTGATTTTCCTTTGCTCTAAGAGGCTATTGAGGCGACCACACCGGTGCCAGGGAGCACAGGGTGCGCGGGACGGTCATTGCGTGTCGAGGGCTAGGTACTTGACGGCAAGGTATTCCTCGATGCCTTCGAGGCCGCCTTCTCGACCGTTCCCGGACTGTTTGACGCCCCCGAAGGGTGCTGCGGCGTTGGAGACCAGCCCGCGGTTGATCCCGACCATCCCGACGTCCAGTGCCTCCGCGACGCGGATGGTTCGCGCGGCGTCACGGGTGAAGAGGTAGGCGACCAGGCCGTACGGGGTGTCGTTGGCGGCCTCGACGGCGTCGGCTTCGGTGCGGAAGACATAGACAGCCGCGACCGGGCCGAATACCTCTTCATGGCGAATGCGCGCGCGGGGGGAGACGTTGGTCAGTACGGTGGGCTCGAAGAAGCAACCGGTGCCGTCCTGCGGGTTACCACCGACGACTGCTGTCGCCCCGGATTGCAGAGCATCATCGACCAGTTCGGTAATGCGGTCTCGTTGCTTGTGGTTGATGATGGGACCGAGTTCGCTGTCGGTCTCGATGCCTGGACCGACCTTGATGTTGCCCATCCGCGAGGCGAGGCGACGCGTGAATTCCTCGGCGATGACGTCCTGCACGAGGACTCGGTTGACGGCGACGCACGATTCCCCGCCGTTGCGCATCTTGGCAAGAAGGACACCGTCCACGGCGGCATCGAGATCGGCATCGTCGAAGATCAGGAACGGCGCGTTGCCGCCGAGTTCCATGGAGGTCCGCAGGATATTGTCAGCGGCGCCCGCCATGAGCCGGCGCCCGACAGCGGTCGACCCAGTGAAGGACACCTTGCGGAGCCGCGGGTCGGCCAGGATCGGGTCCACCACGGCGGCGGGGGCGCTGGTGGGCACCACGTTGAGGACGCCGTCGGGGACGCCGGCGTCGGCGAGGGTCTGGGCCAACAGCAAACAGGACAGAGGTGTGTCTTCGGCGGGTTTGAGGATGGTGGTGCAGCCCGCCGCCAACGCAGCCCCGGCCTTGCGGGTGATCATCGCGAGGGGGAAGTTCCAGGGTGAGATCAGCAGGCAGGGACCGACCGGTTGGCGGAGGGTGACCAGACGGCTCGTTCCATCCGGGCTGGTCCGATATTCTCCGCTGGTGCGGACGGCTTGCTCGCTGAACCAGCGGAGAAAGTCCGCGGCGTAGCGCACTTCGCCGCGGGATTCGGCGAGCGGCTTGCCCATTTCCAGGGTGATGAGTAGGGCGAAGTCCTCCAGTCTCGCCAGGACGGTGGTGTATGCGCGCAGCAGGATGTCCGAGCGTTCTCGGGGGGCGCTGGTCGCCCACGCGGGTTGTGTGTTCGCTGCGGCGTCCATGGCCTGGGCTGCGTCCGGGGGGCCGGCATCGGCTACCTCGCACAGGGTGTCGCCCGTGGCGGGATCGAGAACGGGAAAGACCGCGTGTGACGTCGCCGGGCGCCATCGCCCGTTGATGAAGCAACGGGTGGGCATGGCGGCGAGTAACGCCTGCGTGGTGGCATCGAGGGTCTTGGGCATGCTCATAGGGCGGCTGCCAGCAGTGCGGTGAGTTCGGTGTCCGTGGGGATTCGGGGGGTGTTGCGGGTCACGGGGTCGGCCATTGCGGTCTGCACGAGGGTCGGGATCATCTGTTCGCTGCAGCCCAGCTCATGTAGCGGTCGGTAGGTGTTCACTTGTTCCACGAGGGTGCGGCTCGCCGCGATGGTGGCGCGGGCGTTCGTGGTTTCGTCGCTGCTGGTAGCGCCGACGCCGAGATCGAAGGCGACAGCAGCGTATTCAGCGGTGCTCACGGGCAGGTTGAACACCAACACGTCCTCCAGCACCGACGCTAATGCCACGCCGTGGACGGTTCCGGTGTGCGCGGTGACGGCATGCGCGATGCCATGCACCAGACCGAGTCCGGACACGCTGAGGGCAAGGCCGGCCAAGTGGGCGCCGAGGAGCATCTCGCCGCGGGCCTCGGCGTTGGAGCCATCCTGGACCGCGGTCGGCAACCAGGTATGCACCAGCTTGACCGCGTGGTGGGCATAGGCCTCGGACACCGCGTTACGGCTGCGGGAGGTGAGCGACTCGATGGCGTGAACGAGGGCGTCGACCCCGGTGGCGGCGGTAACGGCGGAAGGCAGCCCTAGGGTCAGGCTGGGGTCGAGGATGCAAAAGCGGGGCGTGACGGAGGCATCACCGATATAGACCTTGCAGTGCGCGGCCGTGTCCTCGATGACGCCGAAACCGTTCGTTTCTGCGCCGGTACCGGCGGTGGTCGGTATGGCAATCACCGGAAGCCCAGCTGATGGGTGCTCCTCGGAGTAGTCGAAGGATCCCACCGACCCACCGTTGACTGCGCCAAGGGCGATGCCCTTGGCGGCGTCCAGGCTGGAGCCGCCACCCACGGCGACGACAACAGCATCACCGATCGACCGAGCCACGGTCGCGGCCCGGTCGATCGTCGCGAGTGAGGGATTGGGTTCCACCGCGGCAAACACCTCGTGGGAGATGCGGGCCGCGTCCAGCACCCGGCAGACCTGCCCGAGGATGCCACAAGCCTTGATGCCGGGGTCGGTGACGATGAAGGTGCGTGACTTACCCAGCGCATGCACCGCTGCGGGCAGGGTTTTCAGGGCACCCTCGCCGAACTCGATGGCGCCGGGTGGGGTAATGGCGAAAGCGGGGGGTGCAGGCATGGTCTCTATCCTTCTCGCCGCGGGTGTGTCAGGCAGGAATGGCTGGGGCGGGGGTGTTGCGCAGGGTGATCCGGGCGAGGTCCTCATACAGTTTCATTGGGATCATCTCCCCGGCGTTGTCCCCGTATTGCGCCTTAGCGCGCCGGTAGATCTGCTCCACGAGTGAGGACAGCTCCACGGACACCCCGACGTCGCGGCCCACGTCGACGGCTAGGCCGAGGTCCTTGCACGCCAGTGCCACGGCGAAGGACTCGTCGTAGTCACCGTCCTCGATGATGCACCGAATGTCGTTCGACAAGAAGTTGCTCTGGGCTGGGCTGGCGACCAGGGCGCTGCGCAGGGTCTGCAGGTCCACGTTGGCTTTGACGCCCATGGTGAGGACCTCGGAGGAGGCGACCAGGTGGGTGAACCACAGCAGGTTGATCATCAGCTTGACGGTGTATCCGGTGCCGAGGGGTCCGACATGGAAAATCCGTGCCGGGTCACCCATGACGTTAAGGATCGGAAGATGGTTGGCGAACAGTGGGCTGTCGCCGCCAACGAAGATTTGTAAGGTGCCGGCTATAGCGCCTTTGGCCATGCCGCTGACGGGGGCGTCCAGGCGGTGCACACCGCGGGCGTCGAGGGCGACGTCGGCGACGCAGCGGGCTACCTCGGGGGAGGAGGTGGACATGTCGATCCAGGTGGAGCCGGGATTCATGGCGGCGGCGGTTCCGGCGTGCAGCATGACCGCCTCGACCTGGCGGGGCCCGGGAAGCATGGTGATGAGCACGTCGGTGTCGGCGGCGCACTGTGACGCGGTGGCAGCCCACGTCGCGCCGGCGGTGAGGTGATCGACGGCGGCGGCGTGGTGTACGTCGTGCACGACGACGTCCTGGCCGTCGCGGAGGAGGTTGAGGGCCATCGGGCTCCCCATATGGCCGAGGCCGATGAATCCGATCTTCACAGCGGTGTCCTTCATGGTCGGTTGGATACTGGAGTGCTCAGGTGAGGTTGATCCAGGTGGTTTTCAGCGCGGAGTAGGCGTGCAGAGCGTGCAGGCTCTTGTCCCTGCCAGCCCCGGTGTCTTTGAACCCGCCAAAGGGGGTCATCACGTCGCTGGCGTCGAAGGTGTTGACCCACACGGTGCCCGCGCGCAGTTGCTGGCTGACGCGGTGTGCGGTGGTGAGATCGCGGGTCCAGACGCTGGCGGCCAGCCCGAAGCGGGTGTCGTTGGCTAGACGGACCCCTTCTTCAGTGCCCCGGAAGGTGATGGTGCTGAGGACCGGCCCGAAGATCTCCTCCTGCGCGATGCGCATGCTGTTGTTGACCGCGTCAAAAACGGTGGGTTCGACGAAGAAGCCGCCGGACGCGGCCAACGCTTGTGCGCCGCCGAGCGCGACCGTGGCACCTTCCCGTTGGCCGAGGTCGATGTAACCCAGGACGCGGTCGAGTTGGGTGCGGTCGACGATCGCCCCCATCGTGGTGGCGGGGTCGAGCGGGTCACCGGCACGGAACGTGCGCGCGACCTTGAGCACCGAGTCCAGTAGTTCCTCCTTGACCGCGGCGTCGACCAGCAGCCGGGAGCCGCCATTGCAGGTCTGGCCCGCGTTGTAGAAGATTCCCCACGCAATGGCCGAGGCTGCCGCGTCGATATCGGCGACGTCGGCGAGCACGAGTTGCGGGGATTTCCCGCCCGCCTCGATCGACACGGACTTGCCGTTGGAGTCGGCGGCGTAGTGCAGGAAGTAGCGGGCGACCTCGGCGGACCCGGTGAAGGCGACCTTGTCCACACCGGGGTGGCGCCCGAGGGCGGCACCGGCGTCCTCGCCGAGACCGGTGACGACGTTGAACACGCCATCGGGTACGCCAGCCTCCGACGCGAGGCGCGCCAACAGCAGCGCGGACAGCGGCGACTGCTCGGCCGGCTTGAGGATCACGCTGTTGCCCATCGCCAGGGCGGGGGCGATCTTCCAAGAAGTGATCAGCAGCGCATAGTTCCACGGCACGACGGCAGCGATGACGCCCAGCGGTTCCCGCGTGATGAGAGCAAGCGCATCGGGGCCTGTCGGGGCGACCTCGTCATAGCTCTTGTCGAGTGCCTCGGCGTACCACGCGATGGTGTCCGCTGCGCCGGCCACGTCCACCCGGAGGGACTCGCCGATGGGTTTGCCGACGTCCAGGGATTCCAGTAACGCCAACTCCTCGCGGTGCTGGCGCATCAGGGCGGCGAAGCGCAGCAGCACGTTCTTGCGCTCCCGCGGCGGGAGCGACCGCCACGGGCCGTCCTCGAATGCACGGCGAGCCGCGGAGACTGCCCGGTCCACGTCATGGGAATCGCCGGCGGCAACCTGCGCCATGTGCGTCCCGTCGCGGGGAGTGATGTCGTCGAAGGTGGCGCCGGAGGCGGCGTCGGTGTAGGCGCCGTCGATGAACAGACGGGTTTCCGGGCGGACGTGGGCGGCGCGGGCGGCCCAGTCGATCGCCGCGCTCATCGAATCCGCCACTTATTGATGGCGTCCTCGTCGAGGACGGCCCCGAGGCCGGGGCGTTGCGGCACGGCCACGGTGCCCTCCGGTGTGATGCCGATGGGGTCGGCGAGCATGAAGTCCCGCCGTTCGGGGGTCCACCCGGGCGGGTCGTAGGGATACTCGAAGTACGGGCCACCACCGATCCCCGCGGATACATGAAGGTTCGCCAGCACCCCGATGCCGTTGGTCCAGGTATGGGGGGTGAAGGAGCGGTGTTTGAGTTGCGCTAACTCGCCGAGGGTGCGTGCCCGGAGCATGCCCACCGCCAAGACGACGTCCATTTGGTAGATGTCGAGGACGTCGTTTTCCAGGTACCGCAGGACGTCGCTGACCGAGTCGAGCATTTCACCGCCGGCGATCCGCACGCCGGTCTGGGCGCGCAGCGCTTTGACTCCGTCGCTGTCCTGGTAAGGGAGCGGCTCCTCGACCCAGAACACCCCCAGCTCACCCAGGCGTTCGACGGTGCGGCGCACCGACCCGAAGTCCAGCGCCGGCTCGATGTCGCCGGCCATGCGCCAGGACTGGTTGAGGTCGACCATGATCTCGAAGTCCTCGCCCACCGCGTCCCGGGCAGCCGCGACTGCGGCGATGCCCTCATCAATCCGGTTGCGGTCGATTCGGATCTTCATCGCGTGAAAGCCCTGTTCCCGCAAGGCTAATGCGGATTCCGCTCGGTCTCCGGGTGACTTGAGTTCACCGCACGATGCGTAGGCGCGCACCTGTTGGTGCGCGTTGCCGAACAACGTGGCCACCGGCTGGCCGGTGACCTGCCCGATGATGTCCCACAGGGCGACCTCGAGTGGCCAGAACCGCCCTGAATGAAAGTTGATGGTCTCGATCGTGCGCACGTGCCGCAGGATCTCGAGTGGATCTTGTCCAAGGAATAGGTGCTCGTGAGCAGGGAATCCGTCCATGGTGTCCCCGGAGCCGACCCCGACGATGCCCTCATCGGTGTGCACCCGCACGATGGTGGCGGCGAAATGTTCGCGTGGGACGGGGTCCCAGGCCGCCGCGAAGGGGGGCGCCAGGTCCAGCCGTAGCCGGTCCAGCTGAATCTCGGTGATTTTCATCGCGCTCCCATGCTGTGGAACCAGAAGTAGCTTCGGCGACCCGCTAAACAGTGAGCACCTGCTCGGCTCAGTCGCCTTGGTCCGCGCGGTATGCGGACCTGGGCCGGTGCCGCGAACGCTACGACGCCCTCTCGGAGTGTTTCAATAGCTGACGCTAAAAGTTGCTAGAATCGCAACATGCAACAGACCTTGCCCGAAGCAACGGGCGGCTTCAGTCGCGACCTGGACATCCTGAACGAACTGGCCGAGGCAAGTGCGCACACCCGGGAAGGGCTGCGTCTGACCGATTTGGCCGCCGCTACCGGACGGGAAAAGAGTCAGCTCTCCCGCGCCCTTGCGCGGCTGGAGCGAACGGGCCTGGTCACCCGTGACGACGCGTCGCGGCGCTTTGTTCTTGGCTGGCGGTTGTATCACTTGGCCGCCTTGACCGCCGAGACCCGGTTGCTGGGGTTGGCCCAGCCGGCCATGCGCCGCATCGTCATTGAGATCGGCGAGACCGTGCACCTGTGCGTTCTCCGCGGAACGTCGACGGTGACGGTCCACAGCGAATTGCCACGCCATGGGTATCGCGGTCTGTCCTGGGTCGGTCTCGATACTCCCGCGCACACCCTCACCGCCGGCCGGGTGCTGCTCGCCGCCTGGACGGATGACGATCTGCGGGCCGCCTATCCCCGAGAGCAGCTCCGCGACGTGCCAGCGACCGGAAAGATCCGCACCCGATCCGAACTTCTCAGCGAATGCGCCACCATCCGGGCACGGGGATACGCGCTGGTGGATGAGGAGTTCGAGAGCGGTCTCGTTGGTGCGAGCGCGGCTGTGCACGACTTCCGCGGCATCGCCGTCGCATCGCTGAACATCGCCGCCCCGAAATCGCGGCTGGCGACCAAACTCCGATCCGCCGGGGAATACATCGTCCAAGTCGCGGACCGACTTTCAGCCAGCCTGGGTTGGCTCCCCGCTTCTCGCCCCTAACACTGGGCCACGAAACCATAGTTGTTGCAGTTACAGCAATTTTTGATGTCTTCTGTTGAAACAACCGGAAACCTGGTCGTAGTCTCCGCCTAGGCCGACAAGCTCTGTGACGCCGCTCACCGCAGCAGCCGATCCTCGATGGGCCTGCGGATCAACGCGGTGCTCAGGGCTTGCAACCTCCCGCCTCAGCCGGCTCCCCGCTGACTGGGGAAGCATCAGGCATTACGTCGCATCGTCCAGAAGGAGTCCTCGTGGCTGAGATCCGTAGGTCGGCCAGTATTGCCGGCTCTGCGCAGCCGAGCGTGGTGCTCGGGCTCGGAGTGGTGTTGGGTGGGCAGTGTGCCAGGTGACGCCGCAGTGCAGGAGTAGGCGTAGCCGGTAGTTCTGCAGGTTGCGGAAGCCGTGCCCGACACGCTTGATTTTCTTGATGATCAGGTTGATGGCTTCGGTGGGCCCGTTGCTGATGCCGGGGTGGTCGAACGCGGCGAGCAGCTCACCCCGCCAGGCGTCCAGGGTGCGGGCCAGGCGGGTCAGCTCGGGGACATGCGCGTCGGCGCAGTGCACCAGGAGGCGGTAGAGGAGCTCTTCGGCCCGAGCACGGTCGGGGGCCCGGTAGAGCAGGCGCAGGTCCTGGGCGGCGATCCACGCCGCGGCGACCTGTCCGCCCGCGTCGCCGGTGTCCAGGCCGGTGATCAGGCGCTGCCACCCGCGGTCGGTGAGGGTGTCGGCGCCACGTCGCAGGACCCGGCGGATCCCGTAGAGGGGGTCTCCGGTGCGGCCGCGGTGACCGTGGGTGTCCTGCTGCATGCGGCGGCGCACGTCGTCGACCGCGGTGAACCCGAGCTTGATGACGTGGAAGCGGTCCAGGACCCGGACAGCGTGCGGCAGGGCCGTCGACAGGGCGGTGGCGTAGCCACGGAACGGGTCCAGCGAGGCGACCTGCACCGCGGCCCGCCAGGTCGGGGTCTGCCCGGTGATCCACTGCGCGAGAACAGTTCCCGAACTCCCTGGGGTGACGTCGAGCAGGCGGCGGGAGCGGACGTCGACGACGCCGGTGATGAACTGGGTGTGCCGGTGGGCGTTCGTCGAACCGTCGGGGACTGCCACTGCCAGCCGCGCCGCCGACTGTCGGGATGCAATGCAGATTGACCACGGCTATGGGATGCAGATTGAACAAACCGGCCGCCTCGGCGACTGTGTTCAATCTTGGCTGCATACGCGTGTTGAACTTGACAGCTAGCGCTGACGTCAGCATGACCAGTACATGCTGCGAACTGCTTGCCGAGATAGCTGCCGCGGTCTGGCCGAGCGGTGGCAGGACGTCGAGCAGCTCCTCGAGGCCGGCATCGACGTGATCAGCACCGTCAACGTCCAGCACCTCGAATCGCTCAACGACGTCGTCGAGGCCATCACCGGTGTCCACCAACGCGAGACGGTCCCCGACTCGGTGGTGCGCGCCGCTGAGCAGCGCTGTTCCGCCTGCCTCCGCACCTGCCTGTGGACCCGCAGCCGGACGGGCTCGACGTGCGCCGCGTCGCCTGTGGCCGCTTGTCGATCTGGGCGCGGGCCCGGGAAGGCGACTGGTGGGGCCTGTACGTCTACGAGGTCGACGGGTCGCTCGTGTCGCACCGGGTGCCGGGCTGGGTCATCCGCCCCGCCGAGGGGTCAAGGGAGACCGGCCACACACCCACGCCCAGACTCCCAGCAAGATCATCGAGCCGCGTCAGGGCCTCTCAAGATTCGGGGCGGTGGATCCAGGCTCAGGGTGCGCGTCCGAGCGACGGGTCTCAGGAATGTTCGGCGGAAGTTGCTCCCACCTCGGCGGTGTCGTTCGGATCGCCGTTACCGATCAGCTCCGATAGCTGCTCAGCCGTCAGGCGTTGCGCTGGGTCTGCCCGCCCTCGCTCGTCGAAGGTGACGCCCTCGCTCGCGAGCATCTGCCAAGGGGCGTCGGTCCGGCCTTCCTCCAGCCAGGAGATTCCCTCGGCAACGGAGCCATCGACCTGCAGGACTCGGTGAGCGTTGGGGACAGGGACCTCGGCCATCCGGGCGCCCACCGCGCGACTCCCGCTACCGATGAGCACGGCGAGTTCACCGTAGTTCGTCCAACTGCCGGCGGGCAGCTCGGCAAGGGCGGCAGCGAGGAGCTCCCACGGTTCGTCAACCGTGTTGGCGACCTTCTCCTCAGGTCCAGGCCACGTCGCCTGCGTCGACGCGACACCCCACGCGGGCGGGGCGGACGGAGCAGATAACCACGTCCAGCAGGCAGATCCCGGCACCTCACCGCCCCGTCACGCACGTCAACGACACCCTCGGGGAGACTCCAGATAACCATCGAGAGCATCAATGCCCGGATCAGGCGCGCGGTGAACGCCCGCGGCCACTTCCCGAACGAGCAAGCCGCACTGAAGTGTGTCTACCTCGCGGTGATGAGCCTCGATCCGAGCGGGACCGGCCGCAAACGCTGGTCCAACCGCTGGAAGGCCGCACTCAACGCCTTCGAGATCACCTTCGACGGACGACTGTCCGCCGCCAAGCAGTAACCACCACAACACAATCCAGTTACACCGATAACTTGACAGACCCGTTGTCGCGCCCGAGGGTGGTGGGCGCGCGACTGAGGTGAGGGCGGGGAAGATGAAGAACATGAGGAGAGCGGGTAGCGAGGCTGGGCATGGTGGACGGGTTGCGGTGGGTGCACGGGTGAGCGTGC
>JAABUJ010005395.1_pt1 | contig 12811 bp, 6 predicted proteins | sample 5559131 | NCBI WGS metagenome assembly JAABUJ01 (sample SAMN10711875, study PRJNA513366) | rock metagenome | isolation source: Antarctica rocks | place: Antarctica: Victoria Land, Mt New Zealand nord | collected 2016-01-07
GACACCGGTTCCACCGCGAGCCCCATGGCGCGGGCCACATGCGCCTCCACGCGAGGGTCGATGTTGGCGAAGGTGCCGACGGCACCCGACAGCGCGCAGGTGGCGATCTCGGCGCGCGCCGCGACGAGCCGCGCGCGGGCGCGGGCGAACTCGGCATAGGCCCCGGCGAGCTTCAGCCCGAACGTCACGGGTTCGGCATGGATGCCGTGCGAGCGGCCGATCGTGGGGGTGAGCTTGTGCTCGTGGGCGCGGCGCTTCAATGCGGCGAGTAGCGCGTCGACGTCGGCGATGAGGATGTCGGAGGCGCGGGCGAGCTGCACGGCCAAGCAGGTGTCGAGCACGTCGGAACTCGTCATGCCCTGGTGCACGAAGCGCGCCTCCGGCCCGACGATCTCGGCGAGATGCGTCAGGAACGCGATGACGTCGTGCTTCGTCTCGCGCTCGATGGCGTCGATCCGCTCGACGTCGAACACGGCCTCGCGCCCTTTGGCCCAAATGGTCTCGGCCGCCGCCTTCGGAATGACGCCGATCTCGGCCAGCGCGTCGCAGGCATGCGCCTCGATCTCGAACCAGATCCGAAACCGGGTCTCAGGCGCCCAGATCGCCACCATGGCGGCGCGGGAATAGCGGGGGATCATGGGGCGGTTCCGGGGGAGGGTGAGGATTTTGAGACTGGTCTCTCTGTAAACGGCCGACGGGGTCCGACGCCAGTTCCCCGGGGTTTTCGCGACCCGGTTGGCGCGACGCGGTGCGTCGCTGTAGATTCGGTAAGACAGAGCGAGTCGCGTGCGCGGGAAGGAGACGATGAGCAGTTTTTACGATCGGCCGATCCTGAACTCGCCTTATAGCGCTCCGGAACTGCACCACCCTCTCGACAAGACGGGCCAGCCGCTGGACGGGGAGCCGAGGAGCGGTCGTCGCCCATCCCGCTTCATCGTGCCGGTGCCGGCCTCGCGCAAGAAGGCGTCGGCCGGTCAGGCTTCGCTCGACCTCGAAACCTATACCGAAAACGCGCTGATCAACGAGGTTCGCGGCTATCTCGACAGATGGCGCGTGCTGCGCAATCCCGCCGACTGGGGCGTCACCGGGCCGACGCAACGGCTCCTCGACCATTGGCGCCACCATCAATTCGTCGGTCCAACCCCGTTCTTCTGCCAGCTCGAAGCCATCGAGACGATCATCTGGCTGACCGAGGTGGCTCCGGGGCGTGCTGCGTCGAGGGGACTCCTGGACCAGATCCGCCAGGCCAACGAGGAGGCCAATCCGGCGCTCTTCCGGCTCGCCATGAAGATGGCCACCGGCAGCGGCAAGACGACCGTGATGGCCATGCTGATCGCCTGGCAGGCGGTGAACGCGGCCCGCAAGGAGTCCAAGGATTTCTCCCGCGCCTTCCTGATCATCACGCCGGGCATCACGATCAAGGACCGGCTTCGCGTGCTGCTGCCGAGCGAGCCCGATAACTACTACGAGACACGCGAGATCGTGCCGCCGGACATGCTGCTCGACATCCGCCGCGCCGAGATCGTGATCACCAACTATCACGCCTTCCAGCACCGCGAGACGTCGGGCCTGTCCAAGGTCGCCAAAAGCTTCATGCAGGGCAATGCGCCCGAGCCGGTCAAGACCGCGGAAACCGATGCGGAGATGCTCGAACGCGCCTGCGAAAAGCTGCTCCGCCACGAGCGCGTCAATGTCATCAACGACGAGGCGCACCATTGCTACAGGCACAAGGTCGGAGGCGACGCGGAAAGCGCCCTGACCGGCGACGACAGGAAGGAGGCGGCCGAGAATGAGGAAACCGCACGGCTCTGGATCAACGGTATCGAGGCGCTGGGCCGCAAGCTGTCGAAGGGCGTCAGGGCCGTCTACGATCTGTCGGCCACGCCATTCTTCCTGCGCGGTTCCGGCTATCCCGAGGGTTATCTGTTTCCCTGGGTCGTTTCCGATTTCAGCCTCATGGACGCGATCGAGAGCGGCATCGTCAAGCTGCCCCGCGTGCCCGTCACCGACAACCTCGCGCAGACCGATTCGGTCGTCTATCGCGACCTGTGGAAGCATGTCGGCAAGAACCTGCCGAAGTCGGCGGCCGGAGCCGGCAAGCTCAGCCCGTTCGATCTGCCGCCGATGCTCCAGACGGCGCTCAATGCGCTCTACAGTCACTATGAAGGCGAGTTCGAGCGGTGGCAGCGCGCCGGCATCGGGGTGCCGCCGGTGTTCATCGTGGTGTGCCAGAACACCGCCATTTCGAAACTGGTGTTCGACTGGATCGCCGGCTTCGAGCGCGGCGATGCCGCGGAGGGCGAACGCGCCGCCTTCCACGCCGGACATCTCGAACTGTTCCGCAACTATGACGAGCACGGCGCCCGTCTGTCACGCCCGCGCACGCTGCTGATCGACTCCCGACAGATCGAATCCGGCGATGCGCTCGACAAGGGTTTTCGCGACGCCGCCGGCCCGGAGATCGAACAGTTCAAGCGGGAGCGTGCCGCCCGCGACGGCGCCGGCGGCGCTCAGGGCGAAGCGAGCGAGAGCGAATTGTTGCGCGAGGTGATGAACACGGTCGGACGCACGGGCCGGCTCGGCGAGCAGATTCGCTGTGTCGTCTCGGTATCGATGCTGACCGAAGGCTGGGACACCAACACCGTGACCCATATCCTCGGCCTTCGCGCTTTCGGCACGCAGCTTTTGTGCGAACAGGTGGTGGGTCGCGGCCTGCGCCGTCAATCCTATGACCTCAACCCGGAAACGGGCCTGTTCGACGTCGAATATGCCGACATCATGGGCATCCCGTTCGATTTCGCGTCCTCCCCGCAGGAGGCCAAGAAGACCACCCCGAAGCCGGTCACGCGCGTTCACGCCATCAAGGAGCGCAGCAAACTGGAGATCGTGTTCCCGCGCGTCAGCGGCTATCGCCGCGAGTTGCCGTCCGAGAAGCTCGACGCCGTCTTTAACGAGGACAGCCGGCTCGAGATCACGCCGCTCGACATCGGCCCCACCTCGGTCGTCATGGAGGGGATCGTCGGCGCCGGCGTCACCATCACGCCGCAGGTGCTGGAGCGCCTGCGCCCTTCCGAGATCAGCTACAATCTCGCCAAGCATCTCCTTTATTCGCATTTCCGCGACGACGAGGGCTTCCCCAAGCAGCACCTTTTTCCGCAGATCCAGCGTCTCGCCCGCCGCTGGCTCGACGAGGGCTATCTGGTCACGAAGGGCGTGCCGATCGGCGCGATCCTTTATCAGGACCAGCTCGCCCGCGCGGCGGAGAAGATCGACATCGCGCTGACGCGTGGCAGCGAGGGCCGGATCGTGGCGGTGCTCGATCCCTACAATCCCAAGGGGTCGACCCGCTTCGTCAATTTCATCACCTCGAAGGCCTGCTGGACGACGGGCGCGCGTCCGCCCAAATGCCAGATCAGCCATGTCGTGCTCGACTCGAGCTGGGAGGAAGGGCTGGCGTTGACCCTGGAGAACCATCCGCGCGTGCTCGCCTATGCCAAGAACCAGGCGATGGGTTTTGAGATTCCCTACCTCGAGAGCGGCACCATGCGACGCTACGTGCCCGATTTCCTCGTCAGGCTCGACGATGGTGGGGACGAGCCGCTCGATCTCGTGCTCGAGGTCAAGGGCATGCGCGACGAGAGCGACAAGGCCAAGGCGCAGACGACGCGCGACCTCTGGGTGCCGGGCGTCAATGCGCTCGGCGGTTTCGGTCGCTGGGCCTTCGCCGAGTTCAGGGATTGGACGATGATGGACGAGGATCTAGCGGCGCTGGTCGAGCGTCTCCTCTTAAAGGTTCCCGCCTGATGGGCCGCCCTCCTAAGTCCTCGAAGCAGATCGATGCGCTCAAGCACGACGCGGCGACGCGGAAAAACATTCCGACCGCCGAAATGGAGAGTTTCTTCCGGCGCGACGAGGATTCGGCGCCGATGCCGCCGAAACATTATCTGCGCGTGCGGCCCCTGGCCGAGGGCCGCACGCGAACCGCCGAGGAACCGAGCACGCCCGAGCTGATCTGGAACGGGGCGCGGATCACCATTACCGACGCGCAGATGAAGGAACTGGCGGAGACCGGCAGTCTTACGCTGTCGGACGCCCAACTCGTCTGGCGCGACAAGGACCGGCAGGACTGGTCCGATCTCGTCGTCAACGTGCCGCCGCTCTACATCCAGGAGAAGATCCACCCCAAGGCGATCATCGACGATCTGAAGCGCCGCACAGCCGAGAAGCGGGATGCACAAACCGAAGCGCCTGATCTGTTCGCAGACTTCAACGGAATAACGCCGGAGCAGCGCGCCGAATTTTATCAGCATGACCAGCACTGGTCGAACCGCATGATCCTGGGCGACAGCCTACAGGTTATGGCGAGCCTCGCGGAGCGTGAGAGCCTGAAGGGTAAGGTGCAATGCATCTATTTCGATCCGCCCTACGGGATCAAGTTTAACTCGAACTGGCAGGTCTCGACGCAAAGCCGCGATGTAAGAGACGGCAGGCAAACCGATATAAGTCGCGAGCCCGAGCAGGTGAAGGCGTTCCGCGACACCTGGAAGGACGGAATTCATTCTTACCTCACCTATCTACGCGATCGCTTCACGGCGATGCGCGATCTCTTGTCGGATAGCGGCTCGATCTTTGTCCAAATTAGCGACGAGAACATGCATCGTGTTCGCGCGCTGCTAGATGAAGCTTTTGGTGAGAGCAATTTTGCATCGCTGATTACATTCCGAAAAAAAATGATGCCGATGGGGTCAGACGTAACCGAAGGCGTGAGCGACTATCTAATTTGGTATGCCAAGAATCGCGCCACAATAAAGAGCCGGCCGTTATTTTATGAGAAGGGGCTAGAGGGTGAGGCTATATGGGCCGACGCCATACTTGAGGATGGTCGTCGGCATAAGCTTACAGGCGACGAACGTCGAGCTCACTCATCACTCCCACCAACCGCGTCCGTATATCAATCGATCTCACTGTTGCCTGCACAATACCGAAAAAATCAAGATTTCAAATGGATCTTTGAGGGTAAAGAGTGGAATCCGCCCAAATCAAACAGTTGGAAAACCGATCGCAATGGGATGCAAAAAGCCTTCAGGGCAAACCGACTACATCCAAGCGGATCTACTCTCAGATACATTCTCCGCCACAGCGACTATCCAGTTGGCCGTATCACCAATTTGTGGGCAGATGCGTCAGGAGCAACGCAACAGAACTACGTAGTACAGACTAATGAGGACGTCGTTAAGCGTTGCATCCTTATGGCCACGGACCCCGGCGATCTCGTGCTCGATCCAACCTGCGGGTCCGGCACAACGGCCTATGTCGCCGAGCAGTGGGGCCGGCGCTGGATTACCATCGATACCAGCCGCGTCGCGCTCGCCCTCGCGCGGACAAGACTGATGGCGGCGCGCTATCCCTGGTATCTGCTTGCCGACAGCCGCGAGGGCCGCGCCAGGGAAGCCGCGCTGACCCAGCGCGTGCCTGCCGACACGCTGGTCCACAACGACATCCGGCAGGGCTTCGTCTACGAGCGCGTGCCGCACATCACGCTGAAATCCATCGCCAACAATCCGCTGATCGACGATATTTGGGCGAAGTGGCAGGCCGTGCTCGAGCCGCTGCGCGCCGAACTCAATGCTGCGCTGGGGACGGCATGGGAGGAATGGCAGATCCCGCGCAACCTTGAGGGCTTAGGCAGTAGGGCTTCGGGCTTAGGGGAGGACGGGCACAGCGAACCTAAGCCCCAAGCCCTAAGCCCTACTGCCTCCCTGCATGCCAAATGGTGGGAAGCGCGCATCGCGCGCCAGCGCGAGATCGACGCCAGCATCGCGGCGCGGGCCGATGTCGAGTACCTCTACGACAAGCCCTACATCGATAATGCACGCGTCCGGGTCGCCGGGCCGTTCACGGTCGAGAGCCTGTCGCCGCATCGCGTGCTGCCCGCGAGCGACGAGGAACTGATCGACGAACTCGATGCCGCCGAGGGCAAGCGCTCGCCGGGCGAGGCCGATCTCGGCGGGGCCGACTTCGCCGCGATCGTGATCGACTACCTCAAGGCCGAGGGCGTCAAGCAGCAGGACAAGGGCGACCGCATCGCCTTCGAAAGCCTGACGCCCTGGCCGGGCCACTTCGTCGGCGCGAGCGGCACCTTCATCGAGGGCGAGAACGGTCCCGAACGCCGCGCCGCCATCCTGATCGGCCCCGAATACGGCACCGTCGGCCGGCAGGACATCGTCGCGGCGGCGCGCGAGGCGGTCGACGCCCGCTTCGACGTGCTGATCGCCTGCGCGTTCAACTTCGACGCCCATTCGTCCGAGCTGGGGAGCCTGGGCAGCCTCAAGATCCTGAAGGCGCGCATCAACCCCGACATGCACATGTCGGAGGAGCTGAAGAATACCGGGCGCGGCAACATGTTCGTCGTGTTCGGCGAACCCGACGTGGAGATCCTGGACGACGGCGGCCCCGAGATCCGGGTGAAGGTGAACGGCGTCGACGTGTTCGATCCCAACACCGGCGACATCCGCTCGAACGACACCGACGGCATCGCGGCCTGGTTCATCGACACCGCCTACAACGAGGAAAGCTTCTTCGTCCGCCACGCCTATTTCCTCGGCGCCAACGACCCCTACAAGAGCCTCAAAACTGCGCTCCAGGCCGAGATCGACGAGGACGCCTGGGCGACGCTCTATTCCGACACCTCGCGTCCGTTTCCGCGCCCGCCCGGCGGCCAAATCGCCATTAAGGTCATCAACCACTTCGGCGACGAGGTGATGAAGGTGTTCACCGTCTAGGGGGAAGGTGTGCGTTAAAATGGTTTCAGTCGTGGCTTCGCTGATGCTCCTTGGGAGACAGCCAAGCCGGACACTCGTCGCTTAGAGATGATGATTTCGACCGAATCATCAAACACCAGGGCAATGGGAACGCCAATGAGGCTTGATTCGCTTGATTTTATCGTCCGCCCAGTAGAGGCGGATTTCAAGGCGATCCTCGCGACGGTGCAGCTCGACGTGGTCTCGCCATTCTATTCAGCATGGTCTCTGGCACGAGTTGACAAGCCCGCTAAAACGAAGGTGCGTTTCGTCACACGCTTGCCCGACCAATTTTACGCGCCGCCGGCGTTCGTGGACAATGATCCAAAGCCTTTGCGGAAACTCATGCAAACGATGGGATCTCGTCTGGAAGTCTACGCGGATCCTAATGTGCATGCGAAGGTGTATGTTGGAATCAAGAGTACTTGGATTGGAAGTGCGAACCTTTCCAAGAATGGCTTTAGTGGCAAAGGAGAACTGCTCTTAAAGTTTGCGACGAACGCACGGATGCGGGCTCTCTTCGGCGAGTTCAGGAATGTTGCTCGGCGTGTAACTGTGCATGATATGCTTAAGCTAGAGGGGTTCATTAGTGCTGGCTTAACAGCGAGGGTGACCCGCCCAGGGGCTACTGACAGCGCCAACTCGGATGCGTCTGCCGATGTTACTTTAGGAGCATCCGTCACAGTGGAGGATTTTGAAGATTGGCTTGACCCGAGCGTCCTTGTGCATCAGCAAATTCGGGCCTCGCTTCAGAACAAGAACAGAATGGTTGGTCACGCCTACTCAGCCTTCCATGGGGGTCTCCAATTTCTTAGTCGTAATCGGCCTATTGCACTGAAGCTACTTGCTGACCAGACTACGCCTATAGCGACGATGTTAGGTTACTGCTTGCGGCCTTCGTCACTGCGTACGGAGCTGAGTATGGCGGTCCCCGAGGAGGTACTTGGCGAAGTAAGCTGTCGACGAGGCTGGGTGGCACGCAGGAGGGCGGCGGCGCGGGCGACTCTGTGGTCCGACGATTCCTGATCACCCTCCCCGAATACATGCGTCAAAGAGGGCTCTTGTGAACGCATTTCGGTTAGAGAGGAATTAGTGGAACAATGAAAGTGCTCAGCAGCGGGATGCCACGGCTCGGATACCAATACAATGAAGTTACTGATAGCAGATAGCTTCACTGCGGCCTTCAGCCGCCTTTCAAGCCAAGACCAGAAGGCGGTCAAGGCGAGCGTCTTCGATCTCCAGATGGATCCGACCGGCAACGGGCTACAGCTCCACCGCATCGACAACAGTAAGGACCCGAACTTCTGGTCGGCTCGCGTCAACCGCGACGTGCGGCTGATCGTCCATAAGACCGGCGAGTCGATGCTGGTCGCCTATGTCGATCACCATGAGGATGCCTATGCCTGGGCGGAGCGCCGGCGGATCGAGGCGCATCCGCGCACCGGCGCCATCCAGATCGTCGAGGTGCGCGAGCGGGTCGAGGAGGTCGCGCCACCGGCCACGTTCGACTTCGTCAATCCCGAGCCGGCACGGGGCAAGCCGGTGGAAACGGGCGCACCGGGCCTGTTTTCCGCGCTGGACGACGATGCGCTGCTCTCGATCGGCGTGCCCGCCGATTGGCTGGCCGATGTCCGTGCAGCCAATGAAGACGGTTTCTTCGCGCTGACGGCCCACCTGCCGGCCGAAGCTTCCGAAGCCCTGCTCGAATACGTCGTCACCGGCAAGCTGGCCGTACCGACTCCCGTGGCGGCCGATCCCTTCACGCATCCCGATGCGCTGCGCCGCATTCGCCCGATCGCCGATCAGGAGGAACTCGAACAGGCGCTGGCCTTTCCGTGGGAGAAATGGGGCGTCTTCCTCCACCCGTCGCAGCGCGCGCTGGTCGAGCGGAGCTTCTCGGGTCCGGCGCGGGTGGCCGGGTCGGCCGGCACCGGCAAGACCATCGTGGCAATCCATCGCGCCGTCCGGCTGGCCCGCGAGAACCCCAGCGCCCGCATTCTGTTGGCGAGCTTCTCGCAGCCTTTGGCCGATGCCATGGCCAAGAAGCTACTGGTTCTCGCTCCCGAGACGGGCGGCATCGTTGCCCGGATCACCACCGCGTCGTTCCGGGGGATCGCCGAAGAGATGTTTCAGCTCGAATATGGCGTGCGCCCCCGCATCGCCTCCGATGCCACATTGCGTGAACGGTTGCGGGCTGCGGCGACCGCGACGGGACTCAAGGGGTTCTCCGAGCGCTTCCTACTCTCCGAATGGACCAATGTCGTCGACGCCTGGGGCCTGATCTCGATCGACGCCTATTCGACCGTTCAGCGCATGGGCCGCAAGAGCCGGCTCGGCCCCAACCAGCGCGAACGCCTGTGGTCCGTCTTCGCGGCGGTTCGCGAGGCGCTGGCCGCGGAACGCTTCACGACCTGGGCGGACGTTTTCATCGGCTTGGCGGAGGCCCTGGTGCGCCGCCCGTCCAAACCGTTCGACCATGTCGTCATCGACGAAGCGCAGGATCTTGCGCCGGCCGAACTCCGGTTTTTCGCCGCGCTGGCGCCCGCTCAGCCGGATGGTCTGTTCCTGTCAGGCGACATCGGCCAGCGGATTTTCCAGCATCCCTATTCGTGGGCAAGCCTCGGCGTCGACGTGCGGGGCCGATCGCACACGCTCAAGGTCTGCTACCGCACCTCGCAACAGATTCGGTGCGCCGCTGATCGGCTCTTGCCGACCGTCTTGCGCGACGCCGACGGTACGGAGGATGAGCGTCGCGGGATCATCTCGGTCTTCGATGGGCCGCCACCGGACGTCAGATCCCTCGCCACTGTTGCGGCCGAGGCCGAGTGCGTTCGCGACACGATCGCGACCTGGCTCCGCGAGGGTATCGTGGCCCATGAGATCGGTCTCTTCGTCCGGACGCCGCAGCTCGTCGGGCGCGCGCGGGCTGCGATCGAGGGGCTGGCCGGTTCCGACGCGATGGTGACCGGACCCATGAGCCTCGCCAAAGGACTGGAATTCCGCGCCGTCGTGGTGATGGCGTGCGACGAGGGTATTCTGCCGCTCGACGAGCGTGTGGCCGACGCCGCAGACGAGGCGGAGCTCGACGACATCTACGAAACGGAGCGGCGACTGCTCTACGTCGCCTGCACCCGGGCGCGCGAGCATCTGCTGCTGACCGGAGTGACACCGACATCTGAATACCTCGCGGATTTCATTCTATAATAGCAGCGTCAGAGGGCACTCCTTTGGAGCCCACAATGGCCGTTGTCTTTGCAATGCGAGCGCCCGAGTTCGAGGTGGGTCTGGCCAAAGCCCGCGAGTGGCTGCCGGCTCTGGCTCCATAAACATCATCCCTGGCCGTCCTCCAAGGAGCGCGCAGATCACCGTTGCGGCGGCTGCCCCGATCCGCCATGGTGCCACGCGACAGCAGCATAACAGCCATGACGCTCACGGGAGAACGCTTGTCCGGGGATTTCATCCTGACCACGCAGGATCTGGCAAAGGAGTTTCGCGGCATCGTGGCGGTCGATGGCGTGGACCTCGCGGTGGAACGCGGCACCATCCACGCGCTGATCGGCCCCAACGGCGCCGGCAAGACCACCTGCTTCAACCTGCTGACCAAGTTCCTGTCGCCGACGCGCGGCCGCATCGCCTTCAAGGGCCGCGACATCACGCGGGTGGGCGCGGCCGACGTGGCGCGGCTCGGCATCGTGCGCTCGTTCCAGATCTCGGCCACCTTTCCGCACCTCACGGTGCTGCAGAACGTGCGCATCGCGCTGCAGCGCCGGCGCGGCGACAATTTCGATTTCTGGCGATCGGAAAAGCTGCTGCGCCGCTACGACGCCGAGGCCCGCGACCTCATCGAACAGGTGGGGCTGGCCGGCTTCGCCGACGGGCTCGCGGCGGATCTCAGCTACGGCCGCAAGCGCGCGCTCGAACTCGCCACCACGCTGGCGCTCGATCCCGAACTCATGCTGCTCGACGAGCCCATGGCCGGCATGGCCCACGAGGAGATCGACCGCACGGCCGCACTGATCCGGCGGGCGGCCCGCAACCGCACGGTTCTCATGGTGGAGCACAACCTGTCGGTCGTGGCGTCGCTCAGCGACAGGATCACCGTGCTGGCCCGCGGCCGGGTGCTGGCCGAAGGCCCCTACGACGAGGTGTCGCGCGATCCCCGCGTCGTGGAAGCCTATATCGGGACCGGACATGCCTGACGCCGCACTCGCGCCCGCCACGCTCGCGCCCGACCCCGCCGCCACCCCCGAGGCCGGCCCGAGCCTCAGCGTCTCGGACCTGCACGCCTGGTACGGCGAGTCCCACGTGCTGCACGGCATGGCGTTCGAGGTGCCCAAGGGCGAGGTCGTGACGCTGCTGGGCCGCAACGGCGCCGGCAAGACCACGACGCTGCGCGCCGTCATGGGCGTCATGGGGAAGCGCCGCGGCTCGATCCGCTTCGAGGGGCAGGAGACGATCCGGATGCCGTCGCGCCTCATCGCCCGGGCCGGCATCGGCTACTGCCCCGAGGAGCGCGGCATCTTCGCGAGCCTGTCGGTCGAGGAGAACCTCATGCTGCCGCCCGTGGTGCGGCCCGGCGGCATGTCGCGCGAGACGATCTTCACGCTGTTTCCGAACCTGCGCGAGCGGCTTTCCAGCGGCGGCACCAAGATGTCGGGCGGCGAGCAGCAGATGCTGGCCATCGCCCGAATCCTGCGCTCGGGCGCGAGCCTGCTGCTGCTCGACGAGCCGACCGAGGGCCTGGCGCCCGTCATCGTGCAGCAGATCGGCCGCACCATCGCCCGGCTCAAGGCCGAGGGCTATACGATCGTCCTGGTCGAGCAGAACTTCCGCTTCGCCGCGACCGTGGCGGACCGCCACTACGTGGTCGAGCAGGGGCGCGTGGTCGACATGATCCCGAACCGGGATCTCGACGCCAATCTCGACAAGCTCCACACCTACCTCGGCGTGTGACCACGAAGACGATCAAGGGAGAACGACGATGATGAAACGGATCCTGATGGCCGCGACCGCGCTTTCGGCGCTGGTCGCGGCGGCCCACGCCGAAGTGTCGGTCAAGATCGGCGTGCTCAACGACCGCTCGGGCCCTTACGTCGACATCTCGGGCGAGCCGTCGGTCAATGCTGTCCGCATGGCGATCGAGGATTTCGAGGCCGCCAAGAAGGGCATCAAGGTCGACATCGTCGCGGCCGACCATCAGAACAAGCCCGACACGGGCTCGAACATCGCCCGCCAATGGTTCGATCAAGACAGCGTCGATGTCATCGTCGACGTGCCGAACTCGGGCGTGGCGCTCGCCGTGTCCAAGGTGACTCGCGAGAAGAACAAGATCTTCATGAATTCGGGCGCCGGAACTTCGGCGTTGACGGGCGAGCAATGTTCGCCCAACACGGTCCACTGGACCTACGACACCTATGCGCTCGCTAAGAGCACCGCGGCCGCCCTGCTGAAACAGGGAGGCAAGAGCTGGTTCTTCATCACGGCCGACTACGCCTTCGGCCACCAACTCCAGACCGATGCATCGAAATTCGTGCAGGCGAACGGCGGCACCGTGGTGGGCTCCGTCAACGCACCCTTCCCTACCAGCGACTTCTCGTCATTCCTGCTGCAGGCGCAGGGCTCGGGCGCCCAGGTTGTGGGGCTCGCCAACGCGGGCTCCGACACCGTCAATGCCATCAAGCAGGCGGCCGAGTTCGGTGTGGTGTCGGGCGGCCAAAAGCTCGCCGGCCTCCTGGTCTTCATCTCGGACGTGAACGCACTGGGCCTCCCGGTCGCGCAGGGGCTGGACCTGACGACGGCCTTCTACTGGGACCACGACGACGGCACGCGGGCCTGGACCAAGCGCTACGAGGCGCTGAACGACGGCAAAGTCCCCACTATGGATCAGGCCGGCGTCTACGCCAGCGTCCTCCATTATCTCAAGGCCGTCGACGCGCTGAAGGGCAAGGACACGGCCGCCGTGATGGCCAAGATGCGCGAGATCCCGACCGACGATCCGCTGTTCGGCAAGG
>JAABUJ010005397.1_pt1 | contig 12809 bp, 16 predicted proteins | sample 5559131 | NCBI WGS metagenome assembly JAABUJ01 (sample SAMN10711875, study PRJNA513366) | rock metagenome | isolation source: Antarctica rocks | place: Antarctica: Victoria Land, Mt New Zealand nord | collected 2016-01-07
AGCTCATGGTCTACAGGCCGAGCTTGGTGACCGCGTTGCCGACCAGGGGGGCATGTTCCCGGGCGTAGGTCTCCAGGATGGCGGGGTTGTGGTGCCCGGTTTGCCGCATGATCGCGTGCGCATCCGCCCCTTGCCGGAACGCTTCGGTGACGAACCCGGACCGGAGCGAATGCCCACCCAGCTTGGCGACCTGCGCCGCGGTGTACCCGGCGTCGGTGGCGCGGCGGGCCAAGACCACGTTCACCGCCTGCCCCGACATCCCCGCCGCGCCGATCCGGCCGGTCTTGTGGACCAGTGGGAACAACGCCCGACCTGGTTCGGCCGGATCGGGCAGGTCGACCCGGCAGACGTGCCCGTCCACTCCCCCATCCAGGGCCTGCCGGCGGAGCTCGGTCATCACCGACCGCCGCTGCCCCGCCGGATCCACCCGGTCGGCGGCGTCCAGCATCAGCCGCCACCGGGTGTACGCGCAGGGCGGGCACGTCGCCGGGTCCCGCCCGTAAGGCACGGCCTTCACCGTTCCGCGGGCCTCCTGATCGGTTTTCGACGTCCGCAGCCGCAGATGCAAACCGTCCACCCGATGCACCGCCACATCGCCCACCGTCAACCCGACCGGCTCCGAGCGGCGGGCGGCGGTGGCGAACCCGACCAGCAGCAGCGCCGCGTCCCGCCGGGCGATCACCCCACCCGGCCATGTGGAGAACGGCGCCATCGTGGCTAGCAGCCTTTTGATGTCTTCCAGCAGCAGCGGGGCCCGCCGGTTCGGTGGGGTGGCGCGGAGCCGGCGGATCCCGGACAGCGCCCGGCGGACCACCTCTGACCGGCCGGGTGCCGGGAATCCCGCGGCGGTGTGGAACTGGTTGATCGACGACGCCCACCGGGTCAACGTGGCCGGGCTGTAACGCCACTCCCCCACCACCGTCTGTTCCGCGGCAGCCCCGGTCAGGTACGCCGCGACCACCATCGGATCCGCCGGCAACACCGCATGCCCCGCCGCGGTCGCCCACCCTTGAAAGCGAGCTCAGTCCGACCGGTACGCCGCCTTCGTCGCCGCCGACGTCGAGGCCTCCACCGCCGCCCACACCCGCTCCAGCGCCTCCACGGGCAAGTCGAGAGCCTCGACGGGCACACCGTGGCCAGCACCGGTCCCGCCGTCAGGCGCCGGTAGCGCCGTGAGATCAGCGGCAGAAGCGACCTCAAAATCGGTCAGCGCAGCCGTTGGGGACTCCCCCACCCGCCCACCTCCTCATGCCAATCGAACCGGTCGGTGCAGCTCAGCAAACGTGCACCGACGGCGCACGACCCGCTAAAAGATCTTGAAAAAGTACTGGGCCTCTCCGCCCAGCCAGTTACAACCTACCCGGAATTGGTCACTTTAATGGAACATTATGCTAGTCAGTGAAGTGAAGCGCAGAGCGCCCCACTGTGCTGATCGGACACACATGACCGTCAATTCGTCACGTGACCAATGCGCCGGCGTGGGCAGTTCGGGGCTAAAACTCGGCGTCGGCCGGTCCGCTGGCAAGCGCGGTCTTTACTCCCCCCTGCCTAGTCGGAAGGAGCTGTACTCCTGCACGCCGGTGCTCCCCTATCTCCTTGGCCGTCATCGCCGCAGCCTTCTTAAGATCCAGGCACGGGTTTGACTCCTGACGCGTGGGCCCCCGCTGTTGGCGTACCCGGTGCACCGACCAGTCCCCGCGGTCATCGGGCACATGGGCGCTGCTGTCGAGCTCATGCCACAGCTCCATGTCGTCGTCGAGCTCCTGCCGTCCGCATCGAGCACAGCGACGGGCACCAGTCCCCCCGTACCGCTGGTCGGAGTGCGGTCCATCTGCCGATCTTGACCGACAACAGCTGGACTCGGGCTTGAGCTGCGGACGTCGCGCGCATCTCCTCGTTTGTCCAGTTGAGCGCAAGGCCCGGTCTGCAGCGGTAGGCCCCCGGGAAGGACACGGCCGGGTCGGCTGGGTGGTCGACGGTGCGCGAAGCGCCCATCGTTGCTTTTGGGCTGGATCGGGTTGCTCATGCTGCGGTGGATATGCGTGGCCGTGCTCCACTTCCCTGCGTCAGTTCCGCCGCCGTATGCCCGGAGCCCTCGCCGGCTCTGTGGATCGTCGCGTTCACGTCAACGCGGAAACACAGCTTTGACGCACCAGCGTCGTCGTTGCGGGAATGACGTGGAGGAGGCACTGGAGTGGATGTCGCAGGCTCGTGATTGACGCACAGGCGCGACTGCGCGAGTCACGTGAATAACTCAATCGCGTTAGTGCGACTTACACGTGGTTGACGCACGAATGTAATTGCGGTGCTCGCGTGGTTAACGTAGAGGTAATAGGCGCGGGATTCGCAGCACCCGGCGGGCGGGTCACCGCACCTGCGCGGGTTCATCGCTCACGGACTCTTAATGCAACGACGTGAGTGCGCCAATAACGCGCTTGACGTCAGTGACGTGCGTGCCGATTACACGTCACTGGCGCATTGCTGTACTCGCGGTTCACTCTGCTCGTACCTCGCTCGGCTAGGGATCGGTAAGACGCACCGCCGGCCAGTGGCTCAGTTCGCACAGTTTGCCTTGAACGCCGCCACCCTGACGTGCCCGGAGAAGGTCGCCGACCTGAAGTCGCGCCTCGCGGCCGAAGACATGCCCGACATCATGCGGGCTGTGCTCAACAACTCGGCGCTCGCCGATGTGCACGCCATTGCAGTGGGGGAGTGAACGGCATGAGCGCACCAACACCACGCCCGATCGGGATGAACAAGCGGCCGGGATCGCTGTTCGGCCTGCAGTCCCCCCCGCCGGCCGGCAGCGACACCTCACCGGCGCAGTCTGCCGAGGAATCCGCACCAGTGACGCCGCAAACGCAGCCCGCGGCCAGCAAGCCGGCCAAGGCAAAGGCGCCGCGCTTGTCTGCTGCCAAGGCACTACCGCCGGCGGCCGAGGACGACGACTTCGGCACGGTCCGAGTGGGGCTCTACCTGCGGTCCTCGGTGGCCGACCGAGCCCAGACCGCCATGTCGGAATTCGGTACCCGCCATGCGCGAGAAATCCGCCGGCGCGGCGCTCGGCGCAACTCTCTCAACGCGTTCCTGAGCGCGGTGCTCGACCATGCGCTGGAGAACCTGGACTCCGTCGATCCTAACGAAATCATCGGGCGGATGCCTGAAGGTGGGCGCTGACCGCAGCACTCACGTGAGTAACTCAGTCGCGTGATTACTGTGTTAACGCGCCCGCGTGAGTTGGCGCCAATCCTGGATCTCTGACGATCGACTGCCCACCTGTAGGCGGGCAGACCTCTTACCTGACGCCCCCGCCTCGCAACCCGAAGTTGGCAGAGTTGCGATCACCGGTATAGTCGGTCATGGCGCGCTGCCCAGGGCAGTGACGCACCAGGCGGCTAGGAGGTATCGCATGACGCACCCGGTGATCGGTACCGACGACACGCAGCTCGGTGAACTGCTGGGGCTGTCTCCGCTTCTCGCCAAGGAAGGCGTCGAAGCCGACGACAGCCCGCCGACTGTAGATGCCGGCGTCGGCCGGCGGATCCGTGCTGAACGCAAGCGCGCCGGGCTCGACGCGCTGACACTGGCAGCGGCCGTCGGACTAACTAAGGACAAGTTGTCCAAAATTGAACACGGGCGGCGTCGGGTGATGCCGCGGGAGCTTCCGGCGCTAGCGCGTGCGCTTGGCATTTCAATGGCCAGCCTGTTGAGTGCTCCGGGCGCATCTCGGCCGGTGCTCGCGCTGGCTCACCGGGTCGCAGCTGGCGCCGATCTGACTGCGACATCAGGTGCCCGGCGTCGAGCGATCGAGTTGCTCGAGGCCGAGGACCGCCTCGTCCAGCACATCGACCTGCCCGCACGGGTGTTGTCTCCGGCCGGTGCGGCGATTGTCCGTTTGGTGACCATGGAGTTTGCGCGCACGCCGCGCACCGCCGCCGAGGCCCAGCGGCAAGGTCGTGCGCTAGCCGAGGAAGTCCGCCGCGTCCTGGAAATCGGCGTAGCTGACATCGGTGACTTGTCAGCGCTAATCGAGATGCACTTCGCCGCCGATGTCGCCCTCAGTCCTTTGGGTACCGGCAGCGATGGCCTCTGTGCACACTCCGGCGACGCAGCCTTGCTAGTAGTCAACACCGACTTTCCGGCCGCCCGGACCCGGTTCACACTGGCCCACGAGCTAGGGCACCATTTGCTGCGTGACGCCCGAGACGTGATCGAAGAAGAGCAAGGCGACATGTACGCAAGCGGATACATCGAGCGGCGGGTGAACAGCTTCGCCGGGAATCTGCTGCTTCCGGTCAAGGCGGTCAGCTCCACGCTGTCCTGGCTCGGTGTGACCGTCAACGAACTCACCGGCGCCAATGACCGTGGCACCGCCGCGTTGGGCTACCTGATGATCCGCTACGGCGTGTCGATGCCCGCCGCGCTACAGCAGATATTCGAAGCTGGCGTGCTGTCGCTGGCGCAGAAGCAGCAGCTTGCCGACCGGCTGCGCGCCAGCGACGCGGTCCGGGCAGCGCACCGGCTGACCGGTGACCGACCCGGACCGGACCGACCCTTGCGTGAGCTGCGGCCCCCAGCGCGGCTGGCCTCAGCCGTTGTCGACGCTGCACGCATCGGGGCGGTGGGCATGCACACCGTCGCGGTCGTCCTCGGCCGCCCCGACGACGACGTCCTGTTCGACGAGGTTATGTACGGCGCAGGTGCGCCCGAAATCGCGTGACGGCGCTTGCGGGGAACTTCTGGTTCCTCGACACCGCTTCTCTATTGTCAATGGCAGTCGATGGCGACATCTTCGCCGCCGTTCTGGCCGAAATCAGCACGGACATCGTTGTAATCATCGACGTCGTCAACGACGAGCTCGCGCACCGCGCGACAATCCCCTCGACAACGCTGCTGGCACAGCAAGCACAGGCAAGCATTCAGCCGAACTGGCGGATGATGGACACCGGCCGGTATGTCACCTTAGAGGACATCCAACGTGCGCAAGTCGACGTCGCCGACGGGCGGACGCTCATCGACGATCAACAGCACTGGGCGGAGTCCACGATCATCGCCCTGGGTCGGCGGTCGAGTGCCGGAAGCGCGTCTATCAAACTCCTACTGTCCGAGGACTACGAGGCGCGCCGGGTCGCCAGTACCGTGCCCAACATGCAGGCGCTCTCCGTGTACTCGGTGCTCCACCGGCGGGTGCACGCCGGTGTGATGACCGAAGAGGCCGCTGCTGCGCTCGCAGTCAAGCTGCGCGATGCCGGTCGTGGGCCGGACGTGACGTCGGCTGACTTTGCCGACCCGACGGGACGAGCGCTAGGCCGCGTCGTCCGCCCTTGAGCCGTGCCTCGCCTCCCCGACTGGAGGCGGCTAGTGGCGGACCGGAGTTGCTCATGCGACCTCTCCCACCGCTGAGCCCATCGCAACTGAGGTCGACCGCCGCCGTTCGATATGACGACAACGGGTTGGGACGGTAGCCGACCCGTTGGAGGATGCTACCGGCACGCTCCCGATGTGTCTGGCTCACAGACCACGGATCCATCAGTCGTAGAGCCCGCAGAGCCCGACCTAGTCGACAGTTCGGTGTAACCGGTCTTGCTGCGCCCGCGCTATGCGGGGTTCAGCAGGGGCAGTTCAACTGCACCTCGTCAGATCTTTACGCCCCCATGTCGTGGGTCACGCATATGGTCCAGCCTAGGCACGCCCAAAGTGATCTATTGCGTACCCTGCACCGCCCCGCGACTCAGACAACAAGTTTCGATCACGGCGGCGGATGTATACCCGCCCTGCCCGAGCTCGTCTCGGCCGACCGGGTCGCGCTCGCACGGAATTTCGTAGCGGAAATTGCTCGCAGCGCACGACGAAGCAACCAGTAAAAGAACCTGGTTTGATGTCCAGATGACGCCCACCGAGTACGAAGAGAAGTCCCGACAACTCCTGACGGCGTTACGAAATGCCGCGGCCACCCCTTGGGTTCAGGTGTTCGGTGATGATCCAGCTTGGGCCACCCGGGCTGGTGCCACCCTGACGTCGCTCCTCCAGCACCGAGATCCGGTGTACGTCGCCTGCCGGCCGGGTGGCAGCGACGACGAAGGCGAGGTAGTCGTCTACACCGACGACACACTCTTTCGCATGCACATCTCGGCCGGAGACCCAGACGGACGCCCAGAGATGACCACGTCCGTCGTGCCGAGGTCGTCGCTGGCAACCATGGAGGTGCGCCAATCTTCGTCCGAACCGCTCAACGCGGTTAGCCCGGGATACTGGCCGGAAAGGCAGCAATTAGTGCTCCACTACCCGGGTCTGCCGTCTGCGCTCGTGCTGCCCTTTGGAGAGTCCAGCAGAACCCGCCGGGCTGTCCTGGACCTGATACCGGCCCTTGTCGGTGACCTTGGGTCAGGTCGTCCCTGAGCACCATGCGACGGCGACTGTCGTTCGCAGCGCTTCTGCTGGTCGTTTTGGTAATCGGGATCGTTGTGGGACGGTTCCTGCTCGGCCGGTACGACGTCGCACTGTTTGAGGCTCTTGCACTTGGGTTGGCGGCCTCGGCACCGTCAGCGCCATTCTCTGGGCAGTTCATACCTTTCAAGTAGAGCAGCGCCGCATCGATCAACAACGTACAGACGAACGCGCCGCCGCTGCCGCCGCGCTGGTTGCAGCAGAAGAACGAGCGATCGACACAGCGGCACAAATGACCGTCGCGCTGCAGACTGGAGCTGGCAATGGCTACGGATGACGTCCATCGCCGTCGACTTCGTAAACGGGACGCGGGTCCCCATCACCAACGTGACTGTTCAGCTGGACGGTCTCGTACCGATCTCCGGACCTTACGGGAAGATCGCACCCGTGTCGGTCATTGAGAGTGGCAAGTCGCTGCGTCAGACCAGCTCGATCGAGCCCGTACCAGCTGACGGGCTAGCCCTGAGCGGCCGGCAGAACATCTCGGACCTCTACCGGATAACAATGCAGTACACCCTCGAAGGAGCGAGGTGGAAGCGTGTAGGAACAGCCAGGCCCACACGCGTGGGTGCATAGTTCCATCCCGCGCGGAGCCGGGGGGCTGTGGAACGAAACGTTGGGGATACCAGCCGCTGCCGAGGAATGTCGCTTGGCGGTCGGGCTGGTCATGTTCGCAGGGCCCTCGCCCGCAGGTAGCGTCGGCCAATGGGCTCGAGTGCACTTGCAATCTGGGCGGGCCGCCGAAGGGATCGCGTGGACGAGTTGTATACGGCTCACGCGGCGGTTGGCGGGACGAGCCGAGGCCGGAGGACGGCCACGGTTCAGTTAAACTGGGCCCTTGCTTTACGGCTCGCAGGCGAATTTCAAGGTTATGCTCGCGACCTACATGACGAGTCGATCGATATCTTAGTCGCTACTGCTGTAACCCAAGATCTGCAGTCGGTACTTCAAGTCACCTTTGCCTTGGGGCGTAAGCTGGATCAAGGCAATGCGAACCCGAGCTCGCTGCAGCAAGACTTTAGTCGTCTCGGGGTGCCCATCCTTGATCGGGTTAAGCAGGCAGATCCCCGGGGTGATCATCTGCTCAAGAGCCTGACGGACCTGAACACGGCCCGCAACGCGATCGCCCACAGTCAGCCTGGCAAACTTGCGTCTGTCCTCGGTGGCTCGCCGAGCCTACGACTCGATCACATCAAGCGATGGGACGTCGCGCTCAAGCGTCTTGCTGTCATCATAGATAGGGTGACTGCAGTCGAGTTGGCATCTCTTACCGGAGGAGTCCTGCCATGGTAGACGTTGAAATGGAGTTGCCTGCGCCGGGCGATTCTGTTCGTGTGGCCTGGGGTTTGGGCTCAGTTGAGGGACACGTCCTTGAGTCATACGCCGGAGCCCGACCACGGGTGGTTGTTGAGATCGACGCTCACGAGCTTGGCGAAGAAGCCGTGTCCGTCGCGGTCCCGCTCGGTGCTGTCGAGCCACTCGTTGGGTCGACGTCCGCCTGGGCACAGGGGGCGAGGTATGAAATAGCGGTTGCCGATGCGCTACGTCGAATACTCGGTGGCAACCTTGAACAGGTTCGCCTAAACAGCGTTGTTGCTGACACGGAGGTCGACGTCGTGGCGGTGTTGGCCGATAAGACCGAACTGATTGTTCAAGTGAAAACCCGTCTGCGCAACAGGGCTCTCCTTCACCGACTAGTGAGCCAAACTAATCGGTTGGCGGTCAAAAGACATGCCCACGCGCTTATAGTTGTTTCGCAGCCGCCAGTCATCGACTCTGTCCCGGGACCCGTTCCGGTCGTGATCTGGCAGGGTCAGCACGACGACAATCAATTGCGAGCAGCTATCGAAGACCTTCTAACCTCGAAGTAAGTTCTCGGCTGGGCCGGGGCCATCCGCGACGTCGTGCTGTACGACGATCCGGAGCCGAGTGGAATTTCAAGGATTGACCGACGTCGACGTGCAGCACACGGTGGCAGCCTGATGACAGGTGGGTGCGGTGACCTGCATGGCTGACCAAACCGGTACGTTCCTCCAGACTGGCTACACAAACCGGGCGAGCAGATCCTACGGATACCCAATAGGCAGGCCGACATAATCAGTTATCGGGCTGCCGTGACCGAACGCCTTGTATCAGTAGACGAGTAGTCACTAATAATTATCTATCGAGAGAAGAGCTTCCAGATTAAGCCCTGTAGTCGTCAGTCCGCCGCGGCGGCCATTCTCACACTTTTGTGTCGATTTGCAGCTCGACGCTCGACCCGTCAGGAACTTGCTCCTGTCCATCAAGTTCGAATACCTTTGTGGCGCCTGATGCGAGATCTAATACTAGTCCAGTTGCCGAACCGACCATGCTGCCGTGTTGAAGGAACGTGGCACGGATCGATACAAAGGCGTAACTCCGAGCATCTTTATTCTGGATCCGTCCATGCACTGAAACCCCACCGAAGGACCCCGGCTTCCATCGGGCCACCTGCATTTCCAGCAGTCCATCGGTAAAAGTTGGGTCTGCGCCGGCCACGTGCTCCTGTCCTCCATCGTGAGCTTCGGTTGGCGGGTTGGCGGCATCGGATAGAAGTGTTCTTCGTTGTGTTGAAGGCGAAGAAATTTCAGAGGCCATCGAACCGGTATCAATGCGCGGGCCGAGCTGCTTGACCCGGGTACCGATCTTAGTCGCGGCGGAGCCCACTGCTGCGTCGAGATTGCCATCAGCTCGCTCGCGGTAGCGCGCCCATGTCACCCCGCTAAGGTCGGAGGGTAAGTGAAGATCCGCACTAGTTTGATCTGCGACGATGTAGACGCGGTTGGAACCGAGGGCGCCGATGAACAGGCCTAACTCGAACACGACGTTGTCTCGAACCGCAGATGAAGTCTTACCTGCTGCTGTCGTGAGGATGTCGTCGGCTGTGGCGACGAGCACGGCGAAGTCCATGCGCCTGGCAGCGGTTTCTAAACTCGCCAGCGTGGAACCGCCTAACTCGAATACACCTTCGTGCCAGACCGTCACGTCGCAGTCGTAGCGGTCCTCCAAGGACACCTTGAGGTGATCTGCAATCGATCGACCGAGCGTCGAGGAACCGATGAATACTGCGGTTCTAGTCATAGTGTTTCCCAGCATATATGAGTATCTCGTTACGACGACTTTGACCAGGACAACCGACCCGCCGTCGGTCCAGGTCGACCCTTGATCCGACTGCCGGAAGTCGGTCACCGGCATCGTGGTGACGAACGCTTCCTCGACCAGGGACTCAACCTGCTCCATCCACGGCTTCTTCGCCAGAACCGGCCGAGCGGCCAACAGCGCCCGGGCCCCCCTGGATGAACAGCTCGCGGGGCCACTGCCTTGCGTAGTCAAGACCGGGCCGGACGAGTCCAGCATGGGCAGCCGGTTAGCGCTTATCACCCCGATTCCATGCATTATCGTGAGTAATAGGTCGTGGGCCAAAACGTCGGCGGCGCGCGCTCCGCGAAGACGAGCGGCGCCCGGTGGCGCCGGGTGTAAAGGCGGTTCCGCTGCTGGGAGTTGTCTGGGAATCGTTCAAGCCCACGGCCAAATGGCCGTCCTTCAGGATCGTCGACCGTCTGTTACGCCGTCGTAAGGGTCTGGATGCTGTCGCAGTCGCTAGCGCGATGCCGCCCTGGTGGGCCAGATGATTGGGTACCCCGGAGAGCATCCACCGGACTCGTTTCACTCTGACGTTGGATGGCGTGCTAACCGTCGCGGTCGCCTTTTCCGATGTTGCAGCTCTCGCAGAGGGCTCTGAGGTTGTCGAACTTTGTTTTGCCGCCCCGCGAGAAGGCAATTAAATGATCGACGTGGAGTACGCACGCGAGGTCGACGGCCGGTGATCGTCCGCACGTTACACAGCGGAATCGATCACGGCGCAGCACCTGATAGCGCAGCCCAACGGGAATTGCTCGCTGATCTTCTAACCGTGGTTTTGCATTCGGCACACGGATAATAGTGGGCTCTTTCTGTTCGTACTCGCTGAGCGCGACGTCCGCGTTCACCCGCTCGACGAACGCTAACTTGGCCCTGCCCCAGGTACCAAAGCGGCTGGCGTAGCCCCCGCTGCTGATAGCTGAGGGCAGTCTGTCCATCTCGGCGTAGGTCGGGGCGCGACCGTGATGTGTCCAAACCAGCAGCAAGTTTTCGAAGTACTCGTCCTCGTGGTACCTCCGCCCCATCTTGGAAAGCTCTAGGCCCGCTGCATCTAGTGCCGCTTTCCATGAACCGAATCGGTTCAAGACCGCTCGTTCGGAGACCAGCTCGCCATACTTCAGCAGGTCCTGCCGGGTGATGAAACGGCGACCACAAATGTCAGCAATCCGTTGCAGCTCGGCCACGATGTCGGCTGGCGTCGTTGATCGGCCTCGCTGATCCAGCGTTTTCTGGCTCACGATCTTGCCGCCGTAACGTTCCTCCAAGTCTGCACGTTCGAGAGCCTGACGCCAGCCGCCTAACCGTCGTCTGATCGTGCTGGCGTCTACTCGGGCATACCGGCTGAACGCCTCGACGGTGATCGGACCATCGGGGATGAGGGCAGCAACCCGCTGGACCTCGGCGACTAAGCTCACGTCGTCGTACGCCAAGAGCTTGTCCATTTCAAACCGCAGCTCTCCGTCAGCCATGGGCGCGATATTAACCCGTTCGCACACGGTCAATTTGGTTTGAACCGGTCTGCTGCGTCTGTCTCGGACAGCTCGGCAGAAAGGGACCGACGGCTCGGTGAGGCTAGGTTGACCTAGACCCGCTCCCATCGCAACATCGCGCTACCGAGAACCTGCCTTGACGGATGCGGTTGACGGTCGCGGCCTCCGTGGTGAGCCTGGCCGCAAGTATTCGGCGGTGTCAGCTGGTAGATCTGGTGCAACGCCGGCAAGGCCCCTATGCTGGAAGGCGCCTGCGGCGTTGAGCTGCAGGAAGTGAGCCCGAGACCCGGCCGGACGACCGCGGCGCTCGGGCTTCGCGCATTTCGGGTCGCTCACACGGTGCAGACGTCAGTGACGACGGCCGCGATGCGTCGTCGCCAGTCGCCGCCCTTGGCCCAGCACCAGGCGATCGCATCTGGCACGGCAAGTAGCTGTTCGGATGCAGCTCGGCGGTGTTCATAACGAAGCATGTCGCGGCACCCAGCGGCGCGGGTGTACTCGATGAGATGCCGGTTACCCCACCTGACCAGTGTGTCGTCCTGCTCGAGGATGAGCATCACGTCACCGCAGCGGGCGGCGTCGCCGACGAGAGCCTCGAGGCAGGCTGCGCGGCGGTCACGTTCCGTGGGATAACGGCGGCCCGCGTCGTAAATGGTTGCTTGGACGGCGTTGTCGACGATCATCGCTGCGATTGCTTTGCGGCGAGAGTCGTTTTCCGCGTTCATGTGTAGGCGCCGCTGTCCTGGCAGCACCAAGCCGCGCACGGCTTTGCGGATCGGGTCCAGGTCGCCGGGAATGATGACGCCCGCGACGAGCAGATAGTCCCGGTGCTTGGTCTCGTCGACGAAGATATGACCGGTCACACGCCCACGTTCTGAGTTGCGGTCGTCGGCTGGGTGCGGTGGACGGCCCGGTACACGGTGGAGCGGGCAACGCCGAACAGTTCGGCCAGTTCGGCGGTGGTGTGGCCGCCGGCCCGGTACAGCTCGACCAGGTGCGCCTCCTGCCGGGGTTTGAGCTTGGGTTGCTTGCCGCGGAGCCGGCCCTTGGCTTTGGCTGCGGCCATGCCCTCCCGGGTTCGCATCCGGATGAGGTCGGCCTCGAATTCGGCGACCATGGCCAGCACGTTGAACAGCAGCCGCCCGATGGCGTCGGTGGGGTCGTACACCGATCCGCCGAGGTTGAGCTTGACCTGTCGGGCGGTGAGTTCGTCGGCAATGTCCCGGGCGTCAGGTAAGGAGCGGGCGAGCCGGTCGAGTTTGGTGACGACCAGACTGTCACCAGAGCGGCACGCGGCCAGGGCCTCACGCAGGCCGGGCCGGGCCCGGGTGGTGCCGGTGAGTCCGTGGTCGACGTAGATCCGATCCGGGTCGACGCCGAGGCGTTCCAGGCCGGCGCGTTGGACGGCGAGGTCTTGCTCCACAGTCGAAACTCGGGCGTAGCCGATCAGCAGTCCACTCATCAGCACAGTGTCCCGTATATGGAGCCTCCACCGGGCATTTTCCCGGGCGGGTCTTACGGGAATCCGATTCGTGCTCAGTCACGATCCGGCAGGGCGACCTTCCGGGTGTCCCGTTGGGGGTTCCGCTTCCGACACTGTGCTGCTGACCAGCGACGGCCCGGCCTGGCATGCAAGTTCTCGGCCAACGACTCAACAGCGGCTGCCGACGATGGTCCAGAGATCCGCCGCGCCGAGGATGACGAAAGACT
>JAABUJ010005398.1_pt1 | contig 12808 bp, 10 predicted proteins | sample 5559131 | NCBI WGS metagenome assembly JAABUJ01 (sample SAMN10711875, study PRJNA513366) | rock metagenome | isolation source: Antarctica rocks | place: Antarctica: Victoria Land, Mt New Zealand nord | collected 2016-01-07
CTCGGCCAACGCCAACATGCACGGACGCTCCGCACTCGGTTCCGTCGTAATCCGGATGCTTACCTTGCCGAACTGGAGCAGAAGGCTGGACAGCCAACTTTGCCGGCTTAGTTTTTTTCGTCGTAAATCGCCTTAAAAGCAGTACGGCTTCTGTTTTCCTGGTCTTCCTTTCCATTGCAATGTCAGCGCGTTACATTTTCTGGCGCGCAACCGAGACACTCAATTTCTCCGGCACTCCAGAATTGATGCTCGGCCCCGGGCTGCTGCTCGCCGAGTTTTACGCAATCCTCATGCTGGCCCTGGGGTACTTTCAAACGCTCTGGCCATCGCAGCGAACGCCGGTTTCCCTGCCGGACGATCCACTCGTTTGGCCCACGGTGGACGTGTTCATCCCAACGTGCAACGAACCCCTCAGCACGGTGCGGGCGACCGTGCTTGGCGCCTTGGCCATCGACTGGCCGCCTGGAAAAATGCGCGTCTATATCTTGGACGACGGGCGGCGACCGGAATTCCAAGCCTTCGCCGACGCATGCGGCGCTGGCTACTTGACCCGGCCCGGCAACCTGCACGCCAAAGCAGGCAACCTGAACAACGCGATGCAGCGGACAGGCGGCGAGTTCATCGCCGTGTTCGACCACGATCACATTCCAACACGCGCTTTCCTGCAGCTGACGATGGGCTGGATGGTCCATGCACCGCGCAATGCACTGGTGCAAACGCCTCTCCACTGCTACTCGCCCGATCTATTTGACCGGAACTTGGCAGCCGGCAGGCGCGTGCCGGGCGAAAGCAGCGTGTTCTACGGCCTCGTCCAGGACTGCAACGACTTCTGGAACGCATGCTTGTTCTGCGGCTCGTGCGCGGTGCTGCGCCGGGTCGCACTGGACGAGATCGGCGGCTTCGCAATCGAAACGTCGGCCGAGAACGCGCATACCACGCTCAACTTGCACCGCCGTGGCTGGCAGAGCGCTTACTTTCGGCTGCCGCTGGCCGCCGGGCTCGCGACCGAGGGGCTGATGGCGCACATCGGCCAACGCATCCGCGAGACGCGTGGCATGATCCAGCTTTTTCGCACCGACAATCCGCTTCTCGGACCCGGCCTGACCCTGGGCCAGCGGCTCTGCTACCTGCAGGCGATGGGGCGGGGCCTGTTCGCCATTCCCCGGATCGTGTTCCTCACCGCCCCGCTCGCCTACCTGCTGCTCGATCAGACTCTGATTGCCGCATCGCCGCTGGCGATCGTATCGTACGCACTGCCCCACATCTTCCACGCGGTCGCCACCCGGTCACGCCTCGCGGGAAATCACCGGCATTCGTTCTGGAGCGCAATCCACGACACGGTGCTGGCGCTGTTCCTGGTCCGGGTGACACTTGCGACGCTGTGTTTTCCGCGCCGTGGCAAGGCCAAGTCGATTGAAGCAACCATCCTGCCGGCAAACGGATACTTTGACCTCGCCGCGGTGTACCCGAACATGATCCTGGCTGTTCTCCTGCTGCTTGGCATCGCCCGCGGGACCATTTGCATGATTTTCCTGCCGGCCGGGCAGGGGGCGTTGCAAGCGCTCCTGCTGAACACCGTCTGGGCAACCATCAGCCTGCTGACCGTCATGGCCGCGCTCGCCATCTGCCGCGAGACCCGGCCGGTCCGCGCTCGCCCAAAGCTGCATACGGCCGCGCCCGTCGCCATCCACCTGCCGGACGGACGAAGCACGCCGGGCACGACGCGCGACCTTTCGGTGGGCGGCGCCTCCATCGTTGCCGAGCAGCCAGACGGCCTATCGGGCGGCATGTCGTGCCAACTAGAATTCACGGTCGGCGGCAAGCCGTTGCTGATCCCGTCACAACTGGTCGGGTGGGAGCAGCGCGTCATGCAAATCCGCTTCCAACCGGAGACGATCGCGGCGGAGACGGCCGTCGTGCAAGCTGTGTTCGGTCGCGCCGACGCCTGGGTTGACTGGGCCGATCATCCCGTGGACCGCCCACTCGTCAGCCTGTTCCAGGTGCTCGCCACCATCCGCGGACTGTTCCGGCCGCGCGACGTGCCACAGCCGTCGTCCGGCCGGAGCGCCACGTCCCAAACCCGGGAACGGCAGGGTGGCGGACCCGACCCGCTCGTCGCGCCGGCTCTCCGCCCCGGGCCGCATGTGGCAAACGCGGCGGCGCTCCTGCTGGCGCTGGCCCTGGCGCCGGCGGTTGCGCAAGCCCAGGCGTCACCGCCGGGCGGGTTGGTCGTTCGCCTTGCTTCCTCGCCGGTGTTCCAATTCCAGCAAGCGCAGGCCTGGTCCGGCCCGCTCCAGTGGCCTGTCCCTGCGTTGCCGGTGTCGCAGTCCGCTTCGCTCCCAGCCGCGACCGCTCCGGCTTTGCCCGACGCCACCCAGGCCCTGCCGACCCGGCGGCTGGTGCTGACCCTGCGCCAGCTCGGCGCATCCGGGCCGCTGGCGCTACGCGGCACGAACGAGCGGCAAGGCGTGCAGTTCGGCATCCGTGCGGACGAAGTCGTGGCCGCCGCCGTGCTCCATGTGTCCGGCGCGACATCGCCGGCGCTGATCCCGGAGGTCAGCAACGTGACCGTGACGCTGAACGAGCAGTATGTCGGCACCATCCCGGTGAACCGCGACCGGCCCCGGTTCGAGAACTTGGAAATGTCGATCAGCCCGTTGTTCTTCCAAGACAATAACCGCCTGACCTTCCGTTTCAGCGGCCGCTACACGACCGAGTGCAACGATGCGCTCAGCGGTCTTCTCTGGTCCACGATCTCCGATGCCTCGACCTTGACGCTGACGCTCGCGCGACAGCCGGCGCAACGGGACCTGAGCCGCCTGCCGCTGCCGTTCTTTGACCCGCACGAGAATCAACCGCTGACGCTGCCATTCGTCGTACTGCCCGGCGCCATGAACGAGACGATGGAAGCCGCTGGAATCGTGGGGTCGTGGTTTGGGCAGCAAGCCGGTTTCCGGGGCGTGGACTTTCCCGTCTCCGCCGACGCGCCGGGCGATGGCAACGCCGTGGTGTTCGTCAGCGGCCAGGATCGTCCAGGCAACGTCAACCTGCCGCCGATCACCGGGCCGACCCTGGCAGTGCTCCCGAACCCAGCCGATTCCCGCGGTTCCCTCCTGCTCGTCGCCGGACGCGATGCCGGTGAGACTCTGGCGGCCGCCCAAGTTTTGACGCTCGGCGCCCGTGTGCTCGGCGCCCCTGTGCTCGGCGGTGAGCTGGCGAGCGTGATTGCGCCGGAGCTGCCGTTCCGCAAGCCCTACGACGCCCCGGCCTGGATCGCCACGGATCGCCCGGTGAAATTCGGCGAGTTGGTGGATGCGTCCGATCTGCAAGCAACCGGCTTCGTGCCTGGCGCCCTGCGGGTGCCGTTCCGCACCGCGCCGGACCTTTATACCTGGCGCGACCGGGGATTTCCGATGCAGCTGCGCTTCCGGGCGCCTCCTGGCCCGATCGTGGACTTGGCCGTCTCCCGGCTAGACGTCGGCATCGACGGGCTTTACCTCGCCAGCATCCCACTGGCGGACGATTCGCCGCGGACTGCCTCCTGGTTGTCACGCGTCTTCAGTCCCGGCGCCGCACACCCGAGTTCCTGGGTCGAAATTCCCGCCTACGACGTAGCCGGTCAGGACGACCTGCAGTTCCTGTTCGACACGCGCCCATTGCATCGGGGCGACTGCGCGGCGATCCCGCAGGACTTGCGGATGTCGGTCGACCCGGACAGCACGCTGGACCTCAGCCGCGCCTACCGCTTCGCCGCCATGCCGAACCTGGCGTATTTCGTGAACTCCGGCTTTCCGTTCACCCGGATGGCCGACCTGTCGGAAACGGTGGTCGTCCTGCCCGACCGGGCGGCGCCGATCGAGGTGCAGGCCTTCCTCGGCCTCATGGGCCGGTTCGGCGCGATCACCGGAACGCCGGTGACCAAACTCAGCGTCGTGCGCCCGGGCGGCGTGCAGGCGATCGGCAACCGCGACGTGCTCCTGATAGGCGCCACCGCCGGGCTCGGCGATGCGCTGTCGCTGTTGAACGGTTCGCCCTACCGCGTCGATGGCAACCGTTTGCAGATCGAACTCGGCAGCACGCTGGACAGCGTGCGCGGCTGGTTTGGCGACCGCGCGGAGTCCGACCGGACGCGAGCGACCGCTAAGCTCGCCACCACCGTCGACAGTGGCGCGAGCGCGTTGGTCAGCGTGCAGAGTCCGCTGCACGCCGGCCGTACCGTCGTCGCCCTGCTGGGAGCGTCCCCGGATTCGGTCGAGGGATTGGTGACGATCCTGCGCCACGCCGACCAGGCGCGGCTGATCCAGGGCGATTTGTCGCTTGCCGCGGCGGGGCTGGTGACCTCCTACCGCGTAGGCGACGTTTTCACGATCGGCAGCCTGCCGTTCTGGCTCTATCCGTCGTGGTTGCTGCGCACTGCGCCGTTGACCATCGTCGCCCTCATGGTGGTGGGCTGTGCACTGCTTGCGGTGTCGTACGCCCGGATGCTTCGACGCCGGGCTGCGGCCCGAGACGCGGCTCGCCCGATCGGTCCGGGGCTATGGTAATGAGCATGCCAAGCATGGGCAGGCCCGGCCCGCGACACCGGTGCCGGCGCGCTGTTCCGGGCCGCCGACCCGGCCACCTTGAGTGAAAACGCATCGAGGACGCCGGGCTGGCCTATGCCCGCCACGCCTTCATCCCAGCCGACTAAGCACTCCGACGGAAGGAACGCACTTGCAAACGTTTGCCGCCTCTCACGATCCAGAGTTCCGCCTATTCCTGCGCGCCTTTGCCGAGGAGGTCGACAGCCAGGCCGGACCCGGTGAGCGTGACGGCATCCTGCGCGGGGCCGGCGCGCGCATGGCGAAGCTGATGACGGTTCCCCCCGTCGAATCCTTGGCCGCTTTGGAAATCGAGATGAACGACGTTTTGGCCGGCGTGGGCTGGGGCCGGACCCGGCTTGACTTGAACGAGGCCGAGCGGACGGTGCTGATCACGCACACCGGCCTACCGCGGATCGGCTCGCTCGGCAGCCCGTCCGGAACCTGGCTATCGGCCTTGTTGGAGGGCCTCTACACCGCCTGGATGGCACAGCAGCCCGGCAGCACCCCCGCCCTGGCTGCCCGCCGCGTGATGCCGGGCGACACCGACGCGATCATCCTGCAGTTCGGCCGCGCCTGAGCAGCAGGTCGGGCCTGATCAACGGGTCGGACGGGGCGGGGTCACGGTATAGTCGTAGAAGCCACGGCTGGATTTACGTCCGACCCAGCCGGCCTCGACATACTTCACCAGCAACGGGCAGGGACGGTACTTGCTGTCCGACAAGCCCTGATGCAGCACCTGCATGATCGACAGGCAGGTATCCAGCCCGATGAAGTCGCCGAGTTCCAGCGGCCCCATCGGATGGTTGGCGCCGAGCTTCATGGCGGCGTCGATGCTGGTGACGGTCCCAACGCCTTCGTACAGGGCGTAAACCGCCTCGTTGATCATCGGCATCAGGACGCGGTTGACGATGAAGCCCGGAAAATCCTCCGACACGGCTGTGGTCTTGTTCAGCCGGGCCGCCAGCGCCTGGACCGCTTGGAAGGTCGGCTCGCCGGTCGCAATGCCGCGGATGATTTCGACCAGCTTCATGAGCGGCACCGGGTTCATGAAATGCATGCCGATGAACTGCGCCGCCCGGTCGGTCGACGCGCCCAACCGGGTGATGGAAATCGAGGACGTGTTGGTGGCCAGCATGCAGGACGGCTTCAGGAACGGCGTCAGGGAGCGGAAGATCGCGCGCTTGATCTCCTCCTTTTCGGTCGCGGCCTCGATGACGAAATCCGCATCGGCGAACGCTGCGTAGTCGGTGCTGGTCACGATCCGACGCAGCGCATCGGCCTTGTTGGCTTCGGTGATGCTGCCCTTGGCAACCTGCCGGCCCATGTTCCGCCCGATGCCGGCCACCGCCCGATCCAGCGCGTCCTGCTTCACGTCGAGCAAGGTGACGGCCAGGCCGGATAGCGCATAGACGTGGCTGATGCCGCTGCCCATCTGGCCGGCCCCGATGACCCCGACACGTTCGATCACCGGAACCGGCGACGTGCTGCCGATTTCCGGCATGCCGGTCAGCCGCGCTCCAGTTCCGCCTGCAGCTCCGGCAAGACGGTGAACAGATCGGCGACCAGGCCGTAATCGGCCACCTGGAAGATCGGCGCGTCCTCGTCCTTGTTGATGGCGACGATGGTCTTGCTGTCTTTCATGCCGGCCAAATGCTGGATCGCACCGGAAATGCCGATCGCCACGTACAGATCGGGCGCCACGATCTTGCCAGTCTGCCCGACTTGGTAGTCGTTCGGCACATACCCGGCATCGACCGCCGCACGCGACGCGCCGACCGCGGCGCCCAGCTTGTCCGCGATCGGGTCGAGCAGCTTGAAGTTGGCGCCGTTCTGCATCCCTCGCCCGCCGGACACCACCACGCGCGCCGCCGTCAGCTCCGGCCGCTCGCTTTTGGACAGCTCGGCCGAAACGAATTTGGACGTCGTGGACGCCTCGGTGGCGGCGACGTCCTCGATCGTGGCCGTGCCCCCCTCGGCCGCGACCGGGTCGAAGCTGGCGGCGCGGACGGTCATGACCTTTTTGGCGTCGCTGGACTTCACGGTCGCCATCGCGTTGCCGGCGTAGATCGGGCGCACGAAGGTGTCGGCGTCGATCACGTCGGAGATGTCGCTGATCGGCTGCACGTCGAGCAGAGCGGCCACCCGGGGCATGACGTTCTTGCCGGTGGCGTTCGACGCCGCGAGCAGATGGGTATGGTGCGGCGCCATGGACACCAGCAGTGCCGCAAGCGGTTCGGCCAAGGCATGCTCATACGCGGCGGCGTCCGCCTTGTGCACCTTGGTCACGCCGTCGAGCTTGGCGGCAGCCTGCGCGGCGGCGTCCACGCCGGTCCCGGCCACCAGCACGTGAACCTCGCCCAGCTTGCGCGCGGCGGCGACCGCGCTGCGCGACGGCTGCTTGATGCCGTGGGCGTCGAAATCCAGGAGGACCAGCGATGTCATGTCAGATCACCTTCGCTTCGGTTCGCAGCTTGTCGACCAACTCGGCCACCGACCCGACCTTCTTGCCGGCGACCCGCTTCGGTGGCTCGGCGACGCTGACCAGGGTCAGGCGCGGCGCCGGGTCGACGCCCAGCGCCTCCGGCTTGATCGTCTCGACCGGTTTCTTGCGCGCCTTCATGATGTTCGGCAGCGACGCGTAGCGCGGCTCGTTCAGGCGCAAGTCGGTGGTGATGATCGCCGGCAGGGTCAGCGCCAGCGTCTCCAGCCCGCCATCGATCTCACGCGTGACCGTCAGCGTGCCGTCGGCGATCTCGATCTTGCTGGCGAACGTGCCCTGCGGCCAGCCGAGCAAGGCGGCCAGCATTTGGCCGGTCGCGTTCATGTCGTCGTCGATCGCCTGTTTGCCCATGATGATCAGGCCCGGCTGCTCGCGATCGGCCAGCGCCTTGAGCAGCTTGGCGACCGCCAGCGGCTGCAGCTCGACGTCGGTTTCGACCAGGATGCCGCGGTCGGCCCCCATCGCCAGCGCGGTGCGGATCGTCTCGCCACACGCGGCGATGCCCATGGAAACGGCGATCACCTCGGTGGCGATGCCCTTCTCCTTCAGGCGTACGGCTTCCTCGACGGCGATCTCGTCGAACGGGTTCATGGACATCTTGACCCCGGCCGTCTCGACGCCGGTGCCGTCCGCCTTGACGCGGACCTTGACGTTGTAATCGACGACCCGCTTAACGGGGACGAGAAGCTTCATGGGGTGCCGTGTGTTCCTGAAAGTGGATGGCGCGTTGAGAGGGCCGCGCAAGCCCGGTCGTTCGATGGATTAAGATTAGGAGAGCGGTCGCGGGAGTGTCAAACCGGCTCGCGTCCATTCGCGTCAGCTCCGCAACAGGCTGAGCAGCACGATGAACAGCAGCAGCGCCCCAGCCTGCAGCAGCACGCGCCAGCGCATCAGGACGTTCGATCGCCGCGGATCGCCGCCACCGCGCGCCATGCCGATCAGGCCGGCGAACAGCACGCCGACGACCCCGAGCATCATCACCACCACGAGTATCGTCAGTACGACTTTCATTCTCGCGAGATGGTATCTATCGGCTCTATATGAAGGCCACGCCCGTCGGCGTCGCGCAGATCCGTTGACAGCCGCCAATCCCCTAAGGACGGTCCCGCGCATGAGATACGCCTTGGCGTTCCTGCTCTTGCTGGCTGCTTTCTTGCCGGCGTCCAGCGCATTCGCCCAGGTCACGCTGCCGGCGGCGGTTCCGGCGGCGCCTGCCAAGCCGGCCGATACCCTGACCCCCGCGCAGGCGCAGCAGGTTCTCGACGTGTTGAAAGACGACAAGAAGCGCGCCGAGTTCACCTCCGTGCTGGAGAGCATGGTCCGCGCCGTGCCGGCCGTGACGCCGGCCAAAAGCCCGCTCGCGCCAGACAGCTTGGGTGCGCAAATCCTGGTCCAGGGGTCCACTTGGCTAACCAACGTGGCCGACGAGGCGGCTGCGACGGCGGAGGTCGCAAGCGACCTGCCGCTACTCGGCCGTTGGCTGGTCGGCACCGCCGACAGCCCGGCGGCGCGTGCCCGGATCCTGGACGCGGCTTGGAAGCTGGCCGTCGTAGTGGCGTGCGCGTACGGCGTCGAGCGCCTGGTGCGCCGGAGCCTGGCGAGCCTGCGGGCGGCCCTCGAGCGCAGCGCTCCTGCCAGCGACGACGGATTGTCGCTCCATGACGGCGAACCGCTAGAGGCAACTGGGTTGGGCGCGGCGGAGGCGGGCGAGACCGAGATGCGCGCCCGCCGCCGGCGGTTCAGCCGCGCATGGCGGCTGTTGCGCCGCCTGCCGTACGTCCTCGCGCATCTGGTGCTGGAATTGATCCCCGTCGCGCTGTTCGCCGCCGTGGGCAACCTCCTGCTCAGCGTGCCTTTGCTGGGCGCGGTCACCAACCGGAAGCTGGTCGTGCTCGCGGTGGTGAACGCCTACGTGCTGTGCCGGGCGATCATATGCTTCACCCGCATGTTCGTCGCGCCCTATACCCCGCGCCTGCGGTTGGTGCACTGCACGGATGCGACGGCGCTGTTCGTCATCACCTGGATGCGCCGCCTCGTGGCCGTGGGCGTGTTCGGCTTCGCCCTGGCGGAGGTCGGCTCGCTGTTCGGGCTATACCGCGCCGCCCACGACACGCTGCTGAAAATCGTTGGCCTGGTCGTGCACCTCATGCTCGTGGTGATCGTGCTGCAGAAGCGCACCGCCGTGGCCGCCCACATCCGGGCCCGGCGGCATCAAACCGGGATCGTCGCCATCCTGCTCGACCGGCTTGCCTCGGGGTGGCACCTGATCGCCATCTTCTACATCGCCGCGCTCTGGGTGGTGGGCGCCGCTGAAATCCGCGACGGCTACACGCGGCTGCTGCACTTCGCCGTCATCACGACGATCACGACGATCGCCGCGCGGCTGATCTCGATCGTGCTGCTCGGCGGGCTGGACCGCGCAATGCGGATCGGACCGGAGTGGGCGACCCGCTATCCAGGGCTTGAGCAGCGGGCGAACCGCTACTACCCGGTGCTGCGGGTCGTGCTGTCGGCGCTCCTGCTTTTGGCCACGTTCATCGCATTGCTGGAAGTCTGGGGCCTCGGGCCGCTCGACTATTTCACCACGGGGCAATTGGGACAGCGGGTGGTCTCGGCGATGGTCACCATCGGCCTGGCGGTCGTGGTCGGCCTTGCCGTCTGGGAGGCGACCAACGCCTCGGTCGAAAGCCACCTTGCCGCCCTGACCCGGCAGGCGCAGGTCGCCCGCTCCGCCCGGCTGCGGACCCTGCTGCCGATGCTGCGGACGGCGCTGCTCGTGACCCTGCTGATCGTCGTGGGCCTGGTGGCGCTGAGCGAAATCGGCGTCAACATCGCGCCCCTGCTGGCCGGCGCCGGCGTGCTCGGCTTGGCGATCGGCTTCGGCTCGCAGAAGCTGGTGCAGGACCTCATTACCGGGCTGTTCCTGCTGCTGGAGAACACGATGCAGGTGGGCGACGTCGTGACGGTGGGCGGGCTGACGGGCACAGTGGAAAACCTGTCGATCCGCACCATCCGGCTGCGCGCGCTGGACGGCTCGGTGCACATCATGCCGTTCAGCTCCGTCACCACCGTCACCAACCAGACGCGCGACTTCAGCTATGTGCTGACCGACGTGACGGTCGGGCTGGACGAGGAGCCGGACCACGCGGCCGACCTGCTGCGCGGCATCGTCAAGGAGATGCGGGCGGAACCGCGCTGGGCCGACTCGATCACCGCGGACTTGGACGTGATGGGCGTGCAGGCGTTCGAGGCGGCCGCCTGGCTGCTGCGGGTCCGCATCCGCACCACGCCGTCGCAGCGCTGGGCGGTGAGCCGCGAGTTCAACCGGCGCATCAAGTACAAATTCGACGAGTTGGCGATCCAGAGTCCGCTGACGGCCTACAAAGTGCAGGGCTGGCTGCCACCTGGGTCTGAGCGGCCGATCCCAGCGCCGCCGCCGACGCAGCACATCGAGAGGGCCGCCGAATGACCAATCCCGTTTTCACCCGGCCGAGCTTCGCCGAACTCCTCGCCCGCGACGGCTTCGCCTTCGTCCATGCGGCGGAGATGAGCCGCGTGCTGGACGCCAACGGAATGCAGGGCTGGGCCGCGTTCGCCGCCAGTTGGGACGACCTCGGCTTGGACACCTACATGGCCGATGGCGGCCGCTACCGGCGTCGCCGCCATGCCGCGTTTGCCGCGACCGCGGAGGGCGTCACCCGCAAGCCGCACCAGCCGCACTACCAAAGCCGCGACTACAACCTGCTGAATGGCGGCATCGCCCGTTGGTTCGACCCGGTGACGGATGAGGTGGCCGAGTCAGCCGCGTTGAATGCGATCCTCAGTACCTGCCACCATCTGTTCGCCGCCCTGTCGCCGATACCTGACCCATGGCACGTCGAGGTGCACCAGTTCCGGATCGAAGCGCAACCCGGCCTGCAGGGGCGGCCGACGCCGGAGGGCATGCATCGCGACGGCGTCGATTGGGTGCTGGTGCTGATGGTGCGCCGCGAGAACATTGCGAGCGGCGAGACCACTATCCACGATCTCGATCGCCGCCCGCTCGGCAGCTTCACCCTCGCTGTGCCCCTGGATGCCGCGTGGGTGGACGACAGCCGCGTGTTTCACGGCGTGACCCCGGTCGAGCCGCGCAACCCGGATGCCCCGGCTTTTCGGGATGTGCTGGTCGTGACATTCAGGCGGGAGGCGCCGGGTGAGGGCCGCTAGAGCATTATCCGACTAAACGGGATCACCGGTCGGATGAAGCTGCTCGGCAAGCAGAGGGCTAGGGTACGAGCCGTGTGCCTCTCAGCACGGATTGAGCCCAAGGGCTACCGAGATGCGATTGCCGTCGCTTTAGCCGAACGTCTGGTTGGTTACGGTGAAGTTGGCGCCGTTCGAGGCGTTGCCGTTGGAGCAGGTTTCGTGCGAGCTGTTGGCGTTCACGCTGTACGGCGATGCCACGGTGCTTGAATTGGTCGACCCACGGGAGAAGTAGGCTACCTCCGAACCATTGTCTGCCCCAAGCACGAACCCGGTTCCGCTCGCGCTGGAGCCGATCGAGTTGCCAATTCCGGCAATCGTCTTTGTTTTGTCGTAGGTTGAACCCTGGTTGCCGTTCGCCTGGCCAGCGATGAAGCCGCCCTGGACGCCGGCCGCCTGAGCTGCAGGCAACACGGCGAACAAGCAGAGTGCAGAAGCGATGATCAACAGCCATTGCCCGGTCGTTGATGATTAGGCAACGAAAAATTAACCGTTAGAGTGAATGCTGCGACAGCAACTCTCACCACCACGAGGTGCAAGTATGCCTGATCTAACCCGCAGAACCAGCCTATCGGGCGACGCCGGGCCATACGGCTCCTCGATCGGCGCCATGAGCGCCCTGCTCGCGCGCAACTGGTGGGCGATGGCCGCTCGTGGCGTGTTCGCAATCCTGTTCGGGCTCGCAGCCTTCATGCTGCCGCTGGTCACTATTGCCTCACTGGTCCTGCTATTTGCCATCTATATGCTGGTGGATGGCGTGTTCGCCATCGTCGCCGGCCTCCGTGCGGCGGCGCGGCACGAGCGTTGGACGCTGCTCATCCTCGAAGGCATTGTCGACCTTCTGGCCGGCGCGGCGGCACTGCTGCTGCCAGGCACGGCCGTGCTGGTGCTCGTCACCTTGCTCGGCCTTTGGGCGGCGGTCTCCGGCGGGCTGATGCTGGCCGCCGCGTTCCGCCTGCATGCCAGGCATGGACGCTGGGTGCTAGCGCTGTCGGGGCTGGTCTCGATCGTGTGGGGCGTCGTGCTATACGCCTCGCCGGTCGCGGGCGCGCTGGTGCTCACCTGGTGGCTCGGCGGTTATGCCATGCTGTTCGGCGTACTGCTCCTGGTGCTCGCATTCCAGCTGCGGACCCGTCATGGAGCGATGCTGCGGGGCTCCTCCTGATATCCTCACAGCGCTATCGGGACCTGTTTCAGCTTTTTTATCCGCCAAGCGCCAGCTGCACGACGCGAACCACAACCAGGCCGACAGCCAGCAGCAGGTAGCCCCGCAGCACGATCATCCAGATGCGCGTCGCTCCGGTCAGCTTCGCCGGCGCCAGTTCCGCCACTGGCCGCATGCGCCAGGTCGGGCGCAGCGCACGGTCAAGCGGCGCCCGTGCCGTCCTCGTGCGCGTCGCCCACGTGACACCGGCGCCGATCAAGGCCAGCAACGTTCCGCCGGCGAGAATTTCGAGGATCTGCTCGCCGGAGATGGTCGGGT
>JAABUJ010005399.1_pt1 | contig 12808 bp, 9 predicted proteins | sample 5559131 | NCBI WGS metagenome assembly JAABUJ01 (sample SAMN10711875, study PRJNA513366) | rock metagenome | isolation source: Antarctica rocks | place: Antarctica: Victoria Land, Mt New Zealand nord | collected 2016-01-07
TTGCCGTGTTCAACTGCGTCACCGGCGGGAATAAAGCCGCTCTTCAGTTCACTAGGCACTGTCTGCGTCTCATAGCAGATGGCAAAGCGCAGCCCAGCCTGTTGCATGATGGGGATCATGCACTCGGTGTTGCGGTTGTTGATACCATAATCTTGCGTCTCATCGTTCCCATACCAATCAAAGATTACGCCGTCAATGCCGGACAATTTCATCAGCATGGCCTGGCACTTGAGGGCGTCAGGGTCGTTTGAGTCATACAACCCGATGAGCGGATAATAGTGAGAGGGAGCCTCGCGCCGTCCATTCACCACATGATCCGGGTTGTAGTGGTTCATGGTCCAATGCCACCCCCATGTCGGGCTGTACGGCTTGGCGGTGAACCAGGGCATATAGTGCGCCATCAGCAGGCGCTTTATGGGGTGCGACACGGTTGCTTGTGCAGCCTGCTTGATTTGAGGAGCGGCATCTGCAGGCGTCGGCAGGAAGGCAGGCAACAGGGACAGCAGGGCGGCAAGCAGGCCGATGTTTTTTGGCGGCAAGATCATCTCTGATAACGTTTCCTTGAAGAAGCGTTGGCAGACAATCAGCGCCCGTTTCCCAAAAAGGGGCACTGATTGTCTTGAACACTGCATTGCTTGACAGCCGAGCAAGTCGGCAGATGCTTTAGTGTTTCGGGGTTTGTCCAGTTCCTTGTTGGTGTGCTTGCTGCATCGCTTGTGCTTGTTGCTGCCCCATCTGCTGCTGCCGAATTGCCTGCGCCTTCAGCTCCGGTGACGCACTGGGGCTTTTAAGGACCTGGGCTGTCCCTGAAGTCGCGCCAGCGGGCGGCGTCTTGACAGTGCTTTCGTTGTTGCAGCCGGTACTCGCGAGAGGCAGCACAGCAGCGAACACTGCCACCAGCACCAGCCTTTGCCGCAATGCTTTTGTTGTATTCGTCATTTTGCCGTTCCTATGCCAGCCGGTACTTAGTTAGGATCGCCGCCGATAATGGTCTGGTACTGTCCTTGAACGTAAATGTTCTTGTACCAGTTAACCCGGCCCTTAGCCAAACTCTTGACGTGTCCATCGGAAAACAGGAAGCTGCTGGATGAGTTGCCTGCATGCCGGTAGCGGGGCATCATATCGCAGCTGTTCCATGTCGGCCCTGTGCCGTATGTACTCATGTCAGGCGTCAGGTCGCAGTCACCTGTGGTGCCGTTTACATCTTTATGATCGGCATAGGTGTAGTCGTTGGCCGCAGTGCCGCCACCGCCTGACCACATGCCCTCCCAAGGCTGGAATTGCAGTTCGCTTGTGTTGCCGACATTAAGGCCTTTCTCCGCAACAAGGATTGTCTCCGCAGGAGCTTGCAAAACCGCGAGTGAGGGCGGAGGCCAGCCGTTGCCGTCAGAGCCTGCACCCACGCCAACGCCTGAGGGCATGAGCAGCCAGTTTACGCCGTAGTTGCCGGGCTGAGGCACCGGCAGGTCGGGACAGGTCCAGATGCCGCCTGAACCGTTGTAGTAGCCGGTTCCAGCATTGGTGTTGCCGTTCTTGATATACGAACCCACCGCCTGGTACCAGCGAAGTTCGGGGCCACCTGCGGGAATGTAATCAACCATCGGGAAATGCTCATCGTAATCCTGGTTGTACTGTAGAACGCCAAGACCGATCTGTTTCATGTCGGACACGCAGGAAATCTGGCGCGCCTTTTCACGGGCCTGTGCGAACACAGGAAAGAGGATTGCGGCGAGTATCGCGATAATGGCGATGACCACAAGCAGTTCAATCAGCGTAAATCCACGTCGTTTCATCATTCTGATCCCTTCTTACTGAATCTTATTGAAAATACAAATGCAATGGCGGCAACTCTTCAAACCGACACTTACGTGCTGCTTCCGCCCAGCCTTAGCTTAATACCGATACAACTGTATCCTCTTGTAGAGCAATATACTACATTGCACCATATTTGTCAATAGCCGCCGAAAACTTTTTGGCGGCGGCTGATACACTTCCTACCGAGGATACAAACAGGTGGAGGCACGCGAGATCAGATGCGAGCGCAGGCGCATTCCCTGCCCTTGTTTGTCGCCCGCCAACGCCCGCAGCAGCAGCAGGCCTGCTTCTTCCCCCATTGCCTCTACGGGCGGACGCACGGTTGTCAGCCCGACCACATAGGAACGCGGATCGTCGTCAAAACCGATCAGGCCAAAATCCACCCCTGCCTCCTGCCCGTGCTTGGACGCCGCGTCTAGGACGGCATAGGCTGTGTCGTCGTTGGGGGCGATAATCCCATACGGCCCCTCGCTGCCCGGACACAGCGCTTCCCATCCTTGCGCAAAGGCCGTTTGCGCCAGATCATACACGCAGGCGCTGGACACCAAACGGTCATAAGATTCGGCAAGCGATCCCGAAGGGTAAAAGCACAAAGCATCGTCCAGCAGACCGGCCTGCCGAACTGCACTTTGCGCCCCCTGCACCCGCTCGGTCAGCCAGGCATCGGTGAACGGGGCCAGAAAAATTAACTGCTGGTATCCTTGCCGCAGCAAATGCTGGGCGGCCTGGAACCCGGCAAAGCGGTTGTCGTAATACACCTGCGCCAGCGGCGGCTGCACCTCGTGCCAAGAAATGTAGACAGTGGGGATGGTTTCCACATCTACGGCACTCACCACCTCGCCGGACATGTCTACAGCGTCGCACAAGCCGACCACAGCAATGGCATCGGCCCCTTCTTCGCGAAGCGCGGCGATTGCCTGCGGGATTGAAATCGCGTGGGCATCATCCCAGGGGCGCGAGGCCGCACCACGCCCTTCGGGGTAGCGATCAAAAAAGCGCGTGGTTCCTCCCGCCGCCGAAAAAACATGCTCCAAAGAACGGATCGCGAGGCGCGCCCACAAGCTGCCCACATCGGACGAGGCGGCATTGGCGATCCGCGCCGTCGCCACAATGCCCAGGGTTGCCGCTGTCAGCCCTGTCGACGCGGGCGGCTGAGGTTCGCGGACGCCTTGCGCCCCCATCGCGCGGCGCAGGCCGCCGTCGTCGCCTGCGCGCGGGCCGTGGCTGTCATGCGGGTGTTGCGCGCGGGTCACAAAAGTGCCGCGCCGATCAAAGGTTTCCAGCACGCCAGCGGCGATTAAATTGGCAACCGCCTGCTGCGTGGTTGACAAGGAAACGCCGTATTCGCGCGCGAGATTGTGACGGTTGGCGAGCATGGTTCCCGGCGGCAGCCGTCCATCCCGAACCCGGCTGCGGATGTCTTCTTCAATGCGCCGGTATGCCGGGACACGGGGCACCAGACCCTGCTCTTTGGGGGAGGCCGCGCTTTCGCTTTTCATGGTTTGGTTTCCTCGCTGTTGTGTAGCGATACAGACAGGGCATTCTCATGAGTATAGCCAATGTGTCCGGCTGTTGTCAAGAAGCGCCGGGATCGGGGAGTGTCTAACAAAGGTCGGCGACAAAGTTTCTGACATGTGCAGGCAGGCGTGGATTAGCCTTGCGGAACTGCTGCCGCTTGTTCCAGGCATACACGAACAAGTCTACGGCACGCCCTAGTGCCCACACAAGCACGCCCTAGTGCCCACACACCGGCTGGAGCGGCGGATTTTGCGGGCCAGCCGCGCCAGAAAGTGACGTAGTCCAAGTAGTGGCGCGGTTCGGCGTTGTCTGCTTCTACGCTGAAGGTCTCGCTCTTGCCCAGCGCAACCGCATGAGCGGATGGGTACATCAACTGCGCCTAAACGCCAAAGCCGTCGGAAAAGTAGGCATGGGCGGACAGGGCGGTGTTGACCAGCGTCTGCAAAGCTTCTCAGGTCGGCTCATAGACAACAGCGTGGGTCGCCCCCAGCTCCACCGAGCAGTGCATGCACTCCCCCACCCGCGCTTTAATCTGGCTTTTGATATGCTCGGCCAGACGCAGGGCATCGGACAGCGTGCGCTCGTTAGCCCACAGGCGGCAGGCCATTTCGTCCACGCTGAGGATTTTGTCAATGGGCAGGTTCTCCTGCACGACGCTGACAATCTGGTCGTGGAAGTCGCGGTATGGCTGGTGACGGGCTTCTATCAGGCGAATGTTAGGGCACAGGCGCTTTGCTTCGGCGACATTGGTGCCGGTTTGCCCCCATAAGCTTTGGCCTCATACGAGGCGGCGATGCAGCTTGCCCAGTCATTCAGGAGCGGCACAACTGCGACCGGACGCCCGCGCAGCTCAGGGTGGATTTGCTGCTCAACCGAGGCGAAAAAACGCGTTCATATCCAGAAACAGCCAGCGCACGGGCATAGGAGTAGACTTTCTTCTACCAGGGTTTCTGGATTATAGCAAATGTCTACTATTCTGTCGAGCCTTGTCAGTCTGGAAATCGTTATTTTTGTGCGGCTTTCCATAAGGGGCATGGCGGCACTGCTTTGGCTGATCAAGCCTATGCCGACGACGGAAGAGTTTGTTCCGTCGTTGGAACAGGCGGACAAAGCCTGCGTCACGCGCAAGCGAGGCCGTGGAAGCGGCATCAGTTTGGGGGAACAAGGGCTTTGCCTCGCAAAACGGCAAGAAACGCGGGGCGGCTTGGGCGGCACATCCTCAGTCGGTCAAATTGGAAACGGAGGGAACCAGATCGGAAACAAAGGGAACAGGGCCAGCAGGAGCGGAGTAGCCCAGCCGCGATGTTTCCGCCAGAAGCGACCGGGCAGCGGCTTCCAATCCCCTCTGCTGAACAAGGGGCAGGCGGCTTTTCCACGCGCGCAGCAGCCCACTGCCGACCAGTGCCTTCATCCGGCGGTAGCGGATGTTGGCGAGGCGGAAGCGGCGGACAGCATCGGGAAAGCCTGCGCCTTCGGCACGCATTTGCTGCTCCAGGCGCAAGGCAGCAAAGGCATACAACTCCCGATCCCAGGAGTTTTGATGCCAGATGACTTGCAGAAGCTCGTCCGGCACCTGGCTGCGGTCTAGGCGGCCTACGCCGACGTTTTCCCGCACATAGCAGGGCATCTTCCACCCGAACCGTCGCTGCATTAGAACCACGTTTTCGTCAAAGCGCTCGGCCAGCCCTGCGACAGCAACGTGCGTTGTCAGGTTGTGCTTGGCCTGCTCGAACACGTCCCGGCTGCATGCGCCCAAGGGGAGGGCCATCGCCTCTGCGCCCGCCAGCATCCGGGTCTGCAGGTTGTCTTTATAGTACAGCTCCGAGGCGAGAAAGCCGCCCAGCGCCAGGGGTGTGTTTGCACCGTCCTCGCAAGCAAAGCGCTGCACATGGCAGTAATGGGACAAGACTTGCTCGAGCGGTTCGCGCAGAACAGTGATGCATTGCGGCGGCTGTATGGATTGCGGCAAAGGGACAGAAAGCGGAAAGTGGCCGACCAGGACGCGCGTCTCGCGGCACTGCTGTTTTGTCAGCGCATTGAGGGCGGCGGAGTCATCCATGCGCAGCACGCCGTGCGGCCCATACTCACGCTGGAGGATGAGCCACAGGGTTGTTCCAGCGGTCTTGGGGATATGCACAAAGGTCAACAGTGGGGGCGGGGCGGCGTTTGCGGGCAGCATTGGAGGGTCTCTCTTGGCAAGGATGGTGGGCAGAAGCCTGCGGATGTGCCGCGCCACTTCTGCCCTTCCTTCTCTTTACGAAAAGGCTGCGCGTTTGTTCATTGTGGCTCCTATCAGTGTTGCAGGCCTGAAAACGCGAGAAGTGCGCCCAAGCCGCGCGCTTTCAGCCACAGCGCCGCGCGCGGGCAAACGCGCACCAATGCGGGAACTGCGCCCCGGCATGCTATAATTGACGGTGATTGAGGCCCAGAACCTAACCAAAACTTATCGTCCCGGCAGCGCGCCCGCCGTGGACGGGCTTTCCCTCCATGTGGCGGGGGGCGAGCTGTTCGGTTTCTTAGGCCCCAATGGGGCCGGCAAAACCACGACTATCAAGATGCTGGTCGGGCTGCTCGCGCCCACATCAGGAACAGCGCGCATCGGCGGCTTTGATTTGCAAACGCAGGCGCGCGACGCCAAGCGCTTGGTCGGGTATGTGCCGGACAACCCGTACCTTTATGACAAGTTGACCGGGCGGGAGTTTTTGGCGTTTATCGGGGACTTATATTCCATGCCCGCCAGCACCAGCCGGACGCGCAAGGCCGAAGACCTGCTCGCTCTGCTGGAGCTTGGGCCGCAGGGCGACCAGCTGATTGGGGGCTACTCGCGCGGCATGCGCCAAAAGATGGCACTGGCGGCTGCCCTGCTGCACGACCCGCGCGCGCTCTTTTTGGACGAGCCGACAGTCGGGCTTGATCCGGGCAGCACCAAGAAGCTCAAAGACATTCTGCGCCGCTTGTGCCGCGAGCAGGGTGTGGCGGTGTTTCTGAGCACGCACACGTTGGACGTGGCGCAGGAGATTTGCGACCGCGTCGGCATTTTCCAGCAGGGGCGCTTGATCGCCTGCGGCACGCCTGCCGCGCTGAGCGCCCAAGCGGAGTCGGGGCGTTTGGAAGATGTGTTTCTGCACCTGACTGCGCCGCTTTTAGACAAGGAAAGTTCCCCACGATGATGCCGTTGGTTCGTTTGTGCTTGCTGCTTGCGCTGCTGCTGTGCCTAGGGGGGTGCGGCGTCACGCAGCAAGCCAGCAACGCGAAAATTAGAGATGACCTGGCGCAGGCAGAGCAGTCGGCCACATTGGGCAAAACCGCAGATGCACGCCAGTGGGCCGACCGCGCAATCGCCGTCGCCCCGAACGACGTCAGCGTGTACGCCCCCAACCCTGCCGACTTCTCCATATTCAGCACAGACCGGCCCGATTTCGTGCATGGCAGCATTGCGGAAGCATTTCTCGCCGCCGGGGACGATGCCACCAATGTCGCCTACCTCAGCCAGGCGGCGCGCAAGTTTCCGCAAAGCGACTGGCCCCTGCTGCTGCTGGTGCAAGCGCAGCAGCGATTGGGAGATACGGCCAATGCCCGCGCCAATGCCAAAACACTGGCGGGCCTGCTGGAAGCGCGGCTCGCGCGGCCTGGCATCTACCCCAGCGCGGCCTTGCTTGACGAACTTGCACAGGCTTACTTTGACAGCGGCGACGCGGGCAAAGGGGCGGCCACATTCCAGCGCGTGATTGCCACGTATCCCTTCAACCCGCAAACCAACGACGCCCGCAATTCTTTGGCCTACAACTATGCCGTTGTCAACGACACGGCCCATCTGCCCGAAGCGCTGGCCCTATCGCTCAGAGCCCTGAAAGCGGCGCAGGACATGGCACAGGGAGGCAAGCTGTCCGATGACGCTGTGGCGGCAGTGCAGGACACGGTCGGCTGGGTGCAGTATCGCTTGGGCGACTACCCCGCCGCGCGGCTCAATCTTCAGCAGGCCATGAACGACAGCCCGCGCTCGGCAGAGAACCGCTACCACCTGGGCATGACATACCTGAAGCTGGGCCAAACCGAAGCCGCCCGCGCCGAACTCAGCCGTGCCGTGCTGCTCAGCGCAGGCTATGCCGAAGCCGCCGCCGCCCTCGCCGCCCTGCCACCATCCCCGTAGGTCGGGGACGAGGCAGTCAAGGCCCGAAGCCAGCAAATTGGTCACAGGCTGCCATGTGCGCGCCGCCCCGCCGAAGTAGTGCAGCAGCACCAAAGCCGGCCCTTCGCCCTGACGCGTATAACTCAGCAAGCCCGCGCTCCCCTTGGTTCCCTACCCGCTGGACAGCTTGCCGCCGGTCACTTCCAAGATAATCCCTGTCACAAAGCTTGCGTCCTGCGAGGCGAGATACACATACGCCGGGGCAAGCTCTTCAGGCTGGCCGGGACGCTTCATGGCAACCTCATGGCCGAAGTTCTGCACTTCACTGGCGGGCATGGTGCCCGGTATGTTGGGTGTCCACACAGGCCCTGGGGCGACGCAGTTGACGCGTATCTTGCGCGGGGCGAGGCTGAGGGCTAAGGCTTTGGTGAACGCATGGATTGCGCCTTTGGACGCGCAGTAGTCAACAAGCATTTCGTTGCCTACCAGGCCGACAATGCTGCCTGTGTTCACAATAGCACTGCCTTCGCTGAGATGGGGCAGGGCCAATTGCGCCATATGGAAGTAGCCGAAGATGTTGGTTTCCAGGGTGCGGCGGAAGTCTTGTTCGGCGATGTCCTCAAAGTTGGGCTGCGCCTTCTGAAACGCCGCGTTGTTGATGAGTATGTCCAGGCCACCCATCGCCCCGATGGCGTCATCCACGGCTTTGGCGCATTGCGCGCGGTCGCGCACATCGGCTTTCAAGACGGTGCAGTGCCCGCCGCGCGCTTCCACCATGTCTTTGGTGTGGGCGGCGTCAGCGTCGTTTTCGTTGTAGACGATGGCGACTTGCGCGCCTTCTAGGACGAAGGCAAGAGCAACAGCGCGTCCGATACCGCTGTCCCCACCGGTGACCAGCGCGCGCTTGCCTGCGAGCTTGCCCGCAGGCTTGTATTCCGATAGGTCGGTTTGGGGCGTGACTGCCATGTCTTCCTGACTTGCGGGATAGGGAAGCTGGTCGGGGGGCATGTCTTCGGCCATAGGGCGCTGTTTGGGGGTCGTCATGGATGTGTCCTCTGGGTCTGTGTTACCCGCAATTGCGATTTCATACTTTCGCTTTTGCTCTTAGACTTCCACTTTCAGCGAGGCGGGACGCTCGGCGACGGTGAACATCTCGCCGTGCGGGACAATAGTAATCTGCCCGAACTCTTGCAGGAGCTGACGGTAGGCGTGGGCGACAGGTCGGGGCTTGCGGTCTAGGTCGTACAGGCCGCAGGCGTTGACAGTGCCTCGCTTTTCGGCTAGCTCAATGTCCCAATCTATTTGGTCTATCAAGCTGTACCAGGTAAAGCCGAGCACGGGCACACCGTCGCGGCGCATGCGCAGAATGTTGACCCACTGCTTCCACAGCCAGCCCGGCGCGGCGTTGGGGTCAAAGACATTGGTCTCGGTGTGCATGACCGGCTTGCGGTAGCGGTCGTAGTATTCGCGGGTGATTTGGTACCAGCCGGTGACGTCTTCGGCGCTCATCAGGAGGCCGTCGGGGGTGGCGATGCGTTCGTTGCGCCCGTAGTAGTCGTTGCCCATCACTTGATAGCCGGGCGGCTCTCCGGCCATGAACCAGTCGTACTCGGCACGGGTCAGCCCGTTGTCCAGGAGGAACATACACACTTCGGCATCGGGGGGGTGGGCGTAGAGCAGGTCCAGGGCGAGAAAGCGCAGCTTGTTTTGCAGGCGCACGGCGGGGTCGGGGACAGCGTGGGCATCGTGGGTGTATTCGGCGCTTTCGCTTTGCACGACGATGACATTGGATGTGCGCTGGGCGATGCGCTGGTTTGCCAGAATGCTGGCGGCGCAGAGGTTCTTGATGGCGGTGACAAAGGCGCGTTCGGTGGTGAGCTGTTCGTTCCAGATGCCGATGCGCGCGCTGGCCTGTGCGGTGACATATATCTCGTTGACCGGCGTGTAGTGCCGGACGTGGGGGTAGCGAACTGCCACCTGCGCGGCATAGTCGGCAAAGTGGATTGGCAGCTCGGGGTTCTGGAAGCCGCCGATCCAATCGGGCGTGCCGAAGTGCAGCAGGTCTAGGATGGGGGTGATTTCCAGGCGCTGCATCTCGGCCATGACTAAATCAGCGAACTCCCAGTTATAGCGTCCCGGCCCTTGGTGGATTGCATAGTACGGCAGGCCGTAGCGCAGGACGCGCAGGCCAAGCTCGCGCACCAGGCCCAAATCCTCCTGCCAGCGTTCGTAGTGCCCGCATTCGGCAAGCTGGTCGCGCCGGACTTTGCCGTGCTGAATGGTCGGGTAGGAGCATTCTATCCCCGTTGCGAAGAGGAAGTTTCCCGCGTAGGAGGTAGGCAGGCCGTGTCCGTCGCTGCCGCCCGCCCCGCCGTATTCGTCGCCGGACTGGGAGCCGCTGCCGAGGGTTTGGTGGATGATGTCTAGGAAGCTGGTGGGCATGAGGCGTTGTTTCTTAGGTGCGGGCGGGTGCGTTGTTATGATTGTTGGTAATTGTGCGGGGTTTGTGCAGGGTGTTTTTGCGTGTGATTGGGCGGTGTTTATTATGCTGTTACTATGCGTTTATTATGCTGTTGTGCGATTCGCCTGCGATTGTTGTGCTGCTGCGGTGCTATTTTTGCTTTATAGAACCGCGCCCGCTTTGCCACAATGGAATTAGGCTTGGGCGGCGCGGGCGAGAAAATGGTCGGCGATGCGCAGGCTCATTGCCATAATCGTCAAGGCGGGGTTGCAGGCCAGCGCGGTGGGGAAGACCGAGTTGTCTGCGATGTAGAGGCCCGGCACGTCGTGCGCCTCGCCGTCGGGGTTAACCACAGACTGGGCGGGATTGGTGCCCATGCGGCAGGTTCCGATGATATGGGCATAGCGGTTGTAGCCCCAAACGTTGGTGGCCCCGGCGGCGTCCCAGATGGCGCGCATGGTGCGGTCGGCGTGGGCGGTCAGGCGGCGCTCGTTTTCCCCGGCGGTGTAGAAAATGCGCGGCTTGGGCAGGCCGCGCGCGTCTAGTTCACCCGACAGTTCCACGCGGTTATGCTCATACGGCAGGCCCTCGCCCAAGATATTGATGCCAGCGACATGATTGTATCGCTGCATATGGCGCAGCATGGCTTTGCCGTACAGTCCGCTGCCGCGCGCAAGCTGCGAGGCGTAGGTGACCGGCATGACGCCAATGCTTTGCAGCAAGTAGCCGCCTGCGAAGTCGGCGTCCGGGGGGCGGTGCGTGTCTTCGCTGATCAGGCCGCCGGGGATGCCTTTCCAGGGGCGCGTTTCGTCTGCGAACTGCCCCCACACTTGCAGGCCCGTGTGCGCCATGAAGTTTTTGCCGACTTGCCCGCTGCTATTGGCGAGATTGTTTAAGAGCAATAACCGAGGCGTTTCAATCGCTCCGCCGCACAGGAAGACATTGCGCGTGGCTTGGCGCACTGTTTTGCCGTTTTGCGTGTAGACGACGCCTGAGACGCAGCCGTCTTTGCTGGTTTCTATTTGAGTGACAAAGCAGTTTGGGCGCAAGGCGCCGCCTGCCTGGACAGCCAGCGGGATATAAGTGACGTCCATGCTCCCCTTCGCGCCGACGCTGCATCCGGCCTGGCAGTAGCCGCGATTGGTGCAGGCGGGACGCCACCCCGCGCCGGGCTGGTAGTAGGGCGCGGACAGGGCGGCATTGGCGGCGGGGGCTGTGCGTATTCCGAGTTTGTCGCACCCGCGCTGCATCAGTTGGGCGGCACTATTGAGCGGCAGCGGCGCGAGCGGGTAGCTGGATGCGCGCTCCGGCCCCCACGGGTACGGGGTTGGGCCGCTGATTCCCAGAAAGTGTTCCAGTTCGTCGTAGTACGGGGCGAGGTCTTGGTAGCTAAGCGGCCAGTCTGCGCCGACCCCGAACTCGGTGTGCAGGCGCAGGTCGTCCGGGTGGGCGCGCGGGGTGTACGCGGTGTAGTGGAGCGTGGAGCCGCCCACCCCGATGCCGCTGTTGTTGCGGCCAAACGCCATTGGGTCATCGCCTGCGCTGAGGCGTTCGTCGTTCCAGAAGAGTTTGTCCTGCGCGCGCTCATCGGTGGCAAAGTCTGTGCCGGGTGTCCATGCCTGGCCTGCTTCCAGAGCGACCACGCGCAGGCCCGCCTGCGCGAGGCGCGCGAACAGGGGCGCACCGCCTGCTCCCGTCCCGATAACGACGGCATCTACAGGCTCCGAAACTGGGTAGACCGAGGGCATGGCAATCGCCGCCTGCGGGTCGGGCGCGGCGGGCGCGGCAGCCAGTGCAGGCGCAAGCAGCAGAGGTATCTGCGCGATTGTGTCTCGCTCCCACGGTTCGCGCTTGTTTAAGCCAATCTCGTGCCACCCGCGCCCGTCGGCAAACGACACGCAGCCGATTTGCGCCTGCGCTTGCGGCTGGCTGTAGTAGATTTCGCTCAGCTCCGCCAGCATCTCTTCCCACGCGCGCTTGGGCGAAAGTGTTTGCCACACGTCGCCGGGGGGATTGCACTCATGCACCGAGGCGAGCACATCATCCTGCTGGGCCGGGCTGCACACCGCGAAGTCCTGCCCATGTAAACTCTGCGCTGTTTGGTCAAAGCCCTGCAAGCGCAAGCGCCAGGCCTGGTCATCGGGCGGCAGAATATCGTAGCGCCAGCCGTCGCTTTTGCCGCTTGCCAGGCGCAGGTCTATATCGCACACAAAATCGGTCGGCAGCGCGCCGCCCTCGGTGGGGAACAGTCTTGCGGCGAGGGCGCGCAGGGTATCCGCTTCGCCTAGGGTGAAAAAGCCGAGGGGCGGCGGCACAAACGCGCGGCGCTCCTCAAGCACGCGCCGGGTCGGCTCAGTCACCAGGCCGGATTGGAGCAAGTCCTGCAAAGGCGTGTTGGGGGTGTTTTCGGGCACAAAGAGGCTCTTCTAAGCGCACCGGGGCGCGGGGGATTGGGCCGATGTCATGTAAAAGCACGGCGCGGCTTTATAGTACCCGCTTTCCCCGCGCCCCCGGTAAGCCTTTGCTGTGGGCGCGTCTTGCAGGCGGCGCATCGGCGTTTCCTAGGCGCTGCGAGCGCGCATCAACGACGGAAGAAATTGTTCCGTCGTTGGCAGGCGCTTGGCTTGCCGTGGGAATGCCGAAGGAAAGCCGGGGCAAAGAGCAGGCACCAAGGGGAAACCAAACAGCCCGGTACTTAGAGGCCCTAACAAAAGTAAACGCCTCACCCCATCCCCTTCGTAAGGGGAAGGGGAGTCAGAGTAGGAGGGCAGGGAGGCGGGTGCATTTACCCTGGCTCCTCCCCTTTACGAAGGGGGAGGCCGGGAGGGGGTTTTCTGCTTGATTCCCGTGTTTTTGCTATACCCGCGCTATACCCGCGCTGTTGC
>JAABUJ010005400.1_pt1 | contig 12807 bp, 8 predicted proteins | sample 5559131 | NCBI WGS metagenome assembly JAABUJ01 (sample SAMN10711875, study PRJNA513366) | rock metagenome | isolation source: Antarctica rocks | place: Antarctica: Victoria Land, Mt New Zealand nord | collected 2016-01-07
CTGCGTACCCGATGAACAAGCGCGCGTGGCTCGAAGCGACGATCAGTGATAGCGGCAGCGAGCGGCGTACCCGGGCGAAATATAAGTCCGCTTATATGAAGCGCAATTTCACGACTGCGGAGGCAAAGTGCATCTACAAGCATTTGACGCGAACCGTACCGGGAGTCGATCTGCGGGGCTCGGTGCTGGCCGTTGATTCGTATGGGGGCGCGGTGAATCGCGCTGAGCTTGCGGCTGAGACAGCAATCTGGCAGCGCTTGTCTATCATTAAACTGCAATATCAGTCGTATTGGCGCAGGCAGCAAGATGACGCAGCCCGCTTGCAGTGGATGCAGGAGTTCTATAACGACGTTTACTCGGGCGCTGACACGGATCCGCGCTACGCTTCAACTCCCTATCCAGGCGACCGCTACGAGGGATGTTACATCAACTATCCGGATTGTGACATGCTCGCGCACGCTTTCTGGCCCGAGCTTTACTATGGAGCCGGCCCGTTGTATCCATTTCTTCAGAACGTGAAGCGGCAGTACGATCCGCACAACGTGTTTCACCACGCGATGTCGATTCGGGCGTAGGCATGATTAAGCAATCATGGCAGTTCGACACGCGCCGGAGTTTTCTGCGGACTGCCGCAGCTGCTTCGGCGGCGAGTGTGATCGATGCGTTTGCTTCACCCGTGCGAAGAGTTCCGGCGGCAGCAGATCCGCGCTTTGCCTATGTGGGAACAGCCTCGGAGGGCATTCAGGTTTTGACTTTGCGGAGAGGACGCTGGATTCATACACAGGCTGTTCGCAGCAGATCTCCTTCGGCCATGGCTTTTCATCCGAATCAAAATTTTCTGTACGCCGCAAACGCGGTGGACGAGCACCACGGGCTTCCGCACGGAACGGTGGAAACATATGCCGTGGATCAGCAGAGCGGCGCCTTGACACTGCTGGGACGCCAGCCGCTATCGCTATCAGCTGTCGGGCCACGCAGCCTGACGGTCTCGCCGGATGGACGCTACCTTGTCGTGCCGGTGTATGGCGGAGGAGCTTACAACGTATTGCGCATCGAGGCGAACGGGACGGTGGGCCGCGTCACAGGCATCATGAAGGAGATCGGCTCGGGCCCGAACGCTGAGTACCAAAACTCAGCGCATCCGCATACCGCGATCTTCGATTTAACCGGCCGCTGTCTTCTGAGTAGCGATTTCGGGTCCGATCGGCTCAATGTTTTTACCATGAGTGCCGGCAGACTCGTTCGTACGGGTCAGCTTGCAGTACACGCGGGATGTGGACCCGGGCATGTGGCGCTGCATCCGTCCGGAGCGCTCGCCTATGTATTAAACGAATTAGATGCTTCGGTGTCGTGCGTCCATTTGAGGGCAGAGACCGGTGAGATTCGAGGACACTACGAGCGCGTTGCGCTCCTCCAGACAAAGCGAAAGATCACGCGGGGCGCGGTGGCGGTGCATCCATCAGGCCGCACTCTCTACACGCTGGCGGAAGGAATGGCAAGTTGGCGCATCGATGCCTCGACAGGAGCCTTGACGAAAATTAAAGTATGGGGGGACAGGGCGGCTTCCCTCGACGCACCGCTTTTTTCGCCCGATGCCCAAAACCTCTTTTATCTGGACCGCGCCCAGGGCAAGGTAATGCACGCTGGCTTAGTTGGGACGAGCGGCGAGTTTAGCGAGATGACGGAAGCGGCTCAGGTGGAACTGCCCCTAAGCCTTGCCCTTCAATTCTTCTGCTGATTAGACATCGAGGTTGCGCACGTCGAGCGCGTTCTCTTCGATAAACTTGCGGCGGCTCTCGACGTCTTCACCCATGAGAGTCGAAAAGATCGGCTCGGTCTCAGCATAATCTTTGAGATCCACCTGCAGAAGCGTCCGAGTCTCCGCATTCATAGTGGTTGACCAGAGCTGCTCGGCGTTCATCTCGCCCAATCCTTTGTAACGCTGGATATTCACCTCGCGAGTACCTTCCGTCTTGACCTTGTTCAACAGGTCGCGCCAGTTCTCGACGGCATCGCGATGATTGTCTTTGACGAGAGTGAAAGGCGGAGTGTTGAGACGGGCAACTTGCTTGACAATGACACGCAGCCGCCGGAATTCGGGCAGCGACAGAAACTCGGTGTTAATCATGCGGATGGCGTTGGTTGGGTCGCGATAGCCCACCATCCAAGCGGAGTGCTCTTCTTCGCGCTCGACCGTAACGTCGAGTTTCACCGCGCGAAGGCGCTCAGCCAGTACTTTGACATTTTCTTCGTTTTGCAGATCCGTTTTGAGATCGATCGGCAGAGTGACGTCAGTAAGCACATCCACCACGCGGGAGTCACGAACTTTTCGTTCGAGGCGCTGGCCGATTTGGGCAAGCTCATCGAGCGACATGAGGAAGTTTCGCAGCTCAGTGCCTTCCGCTTTGGGTCGTTCCGCTTCGGAGCCATTCCCGAGTTCGACAACGAGGTTTTCGGTGGCGCGCCGCAGAATCTCGCGCGTGAACTCCTTATCGTCTTTGATGTACTTTTCGCTCTTGCCCTTCTTGATGCGATACAAAGGCGGTTGCGCCACGAAGACCTTGCCGCGCGTAATGAGCTCCTGCATGTGACGGAAAAAGAACGTCAGCAGCAGAGTGCGGATATGCGAACCATCGACGTCCGCGTCCGTCATGATGATGATCTTGCCGTAGCGCAGTTTTGCGAGTTCAAAATCTTCGCCCTTGCCGATACCGGTGCCGATCGCCGTGATCATGGCTCGAATCTCTTCGTGCCCGAGCATCTTGTCGTAACGCGCTTTTTCGACGTTCAGGATCTTGCCTTTGAGAGGTAAAATCGCCTGATACTTGCGATCGCGACCTGACTTAGCAGTTCCGCCGGCCGACTCACCCTCTACCAGAAAGAGCTCACAGCGGTCTGGATCGCGTTCCTGACAATCGGCCAGCTTGCCGGGCAATCCACCCGAATCGAGCGCACCTTTACGACGAGTGAGATCGCGCGCTTTACGCGCCGCTTCGCGTGCCCGGGCGGCGTCGATGGCTTTGCCAATTACCTTCTTCGTAATAGCCGGGTTTTTGTCGAAGAATTCGCCGAGCCGCTCATTGATAAGCTGCACGACGTACCCTTGAATATCCGAATTAAGCTTACCCTTTGTCTGCCCTTCAAACTGGGGCTGCGGCAGTTTCACGCTTATGACTGCCGTGAGTCCTTCGCGAACGTCGTCGCCTGTCAGGTTCTCTTTCTGATCCTTGATCAGACCGGAGGACTGCGCAGCCGCATTGATGCTACGAGTCAGAGCACTGCGGAAGCCGCTCAAGTGGGTGCCGCCATCGACTGTATTGATGTTATTCGCGAAGCTGAAGATCGTCTCTGAATACGAGTCGTTGTATTGGAGAGCGACCTCTATCGTGATTTTGCCGCCATTCGGCAGATCGCGCTCTCCTTCGAAATGGATCGGCTTCTCATGGAGCGATGCTTTGCCACGGTTCAGATGCTTGATGAACTCGGCGATACCGCCACTGTAGAAAAACTCTTCCGCCCGGATATTTTCGGCGCGCTCATCGGTAAGTGTAATCTTGAGGCCCTTATTGAGGAATGCAAGCTGACGCAGCCGGACGGCCAAGGTGTCGAAATTAAACTCGGTCGCGTCCATGATCGTCACATCGGGTTTGAAGGTGATCTTGGTACCCGTTTTCGACGATTTGCCGGTTTGCGCGAGCGGCGCTTTGGGGATGCCGCGTTCGTAATCCTGTTCCCAGGTTGCTTTGTAGCGCCAGATTTCCAGGTGCAGAGTTTCAGACAATGCGTTGACGCAGCTTACGCCGACACCGTGGAGACCACCCGAGACCTTGTAGCTGTTCGAATCGAACTTGCCGCCGGCATGAAGGATAGTGAGCACAACCTGCGCCGCCGAAACGCCTTCCTCCGCGTGAATATCGACCGGAATGCCACGCCCATTATCGACGATAGTGATCGAATTATCGATGTGAATGGTGACGCCGATTTCCGTGCAATACCCGGCGAGCGCCTCATCGACAGAGTTATCCACTACTTCGTAGACCAGGTGATGCAAGCCCATCTCCCCGGTTGATCCGATGTACATCGCAGGGCGCAGCCGGACGGCTTCGAGCCCTTCGAGAACCTTGATACTAGTGGAATCGTAATTTTCGTTCTGGGACAAATTCGGCATAGTTTCCTCGCTACCGCCGCGCGGTTGGTCAGAACCGTTAGGCTCGCGATCGTCTTTCATGTTCTTCCTTCAAGTGCTCGTCAGATCCGCATCGGCATCACGACATAGCGATAAACCGTCTCAGGCGCGCCGGCATGCGGGCGCAACTCCCCGGCACTGTTTGAATCCTTAAACCGGAACTCCACTTCGCTGCCGTCAACCGAACGGAGAAAATCGAGCAAATATTGCGCATTGAACCCGATCTCCACATCCGGCCCCTCGTATTCGACCGGCAACGTTTCTTCGCTCTCGCCGGTCTCGGAAATCGAGGAGTGAACTTTCAGCTCGCCTTTGAGAATCTGCAGCCGGATGGCGCGCGAACGCTCGTCGGCAAACTGAGCCACACGTTCTATGGAAGATTTCAACTCATCCCGCTGGATCACGAGGACGTGGGGATGATCCTTCGGCAGCACGCGGTCATAATCGGGAAAGTTTCCCGTTAGTTTACGGCTCAGCAGCAGACGCTTGTCGATGCGGAAAAACAGATGGTTATCGTTGCCCGAAAACTCGATCTGCTTGCTCATGTCTTCGTTCGCCAGTTTCTGAATTTCGCTCATGGCCTTCTTCGGCAGTAAGGCGCGGAAAGAGCCGCTCAGACCGGGCAGAGTAACGCTTTTCTCGACCAGAGCGAGGCGGTGCCCGTCGGTGGCCACCATGAGCAGACCCTCTTCCTTCAGGATCAGAAGAGCGCCGTTGAGGGTAAAGCGCGACTCTTCAGCCGAAATCGCAAAGATCGTTCCCGAGATCATCTGCGAGAGGAGGCTCACCGGTATCTGGGCGAGCGTTTCGGGCATCTCCGGCAGCTCAGGAAAGCTCTCCCGGGACATGCCTGCGATACGCGTGCGGGAGCGGCCGCAAACGAAGCTGGCCCACTGGTTTTCGGCCAACTTGACCTGCACATCGGCATCGGGCAGGAGTCTCACGTAATCCAGGAGCTTACGTGCCGGTATGGTACCCGCGCCCTCTTTCTTAATCCGGGCCGGGCAGGAACAGCGTATCCCCAGCTCCAGGTCGGTAGCCGTCAACCAAACCTGATCGTGGTCTGTCTCGACCAGAATATTCGAAAGGATAGGGATAGTGGTTTTCCGCTCCACCACTCCCTGTGTGAGTCCGAGTTCACGAACAAGATCTGACTTGCTGACTGAGAATTCCATGATGATTCTGTTTGAGAAGATCCTTAGTCTGGCTGCACTCAGGTTCTTCCTAGTCCTCTATTGCATGATGCTAGTAAGGAACCGTATTAGTAGGAGTTGTGGAAATGTTGAAATCCTTCTAAATTATAGCAAAATTTACAGCTTGCGTCTATTTCAACCTGTGGAACAAGGCCCCGTAATGGCTGCAAAACAAGCTGCTGCCAGATCCTTGAACAGGCTTTCACAGCCTCCAACGCCCCCGTCCTGTGGAAGATCGGCATAATTTCACTGCAATGTGTCGGTTAGCCTCTGGAGTACGTTGTTCAGATCCTCGTCGCGTTGCCGGAGGTCATCGATTTTTTGCACCGAGTGGAGCACCGTCGTATGATGCTTCCCGCCAAAATAGCGGCCGATCTCGGGCAGCGACGCGTGGGTGAGTTCCTTGACCAGGTACATGGCAATCTGGCGCGGATAAGCGATTTGCCGGGTATTGCTCTTAATCTTAAGTTGAGCGGGCTGAAGCGAAAAGCGCTCCGCTACCGCGCGCAAAATAGACTCAACCGTTATCTTCCGTTCAGGGCTCCCGTTCAGGTGCCGCAATGTTTGTTGAGCCATCGCCAAGGTAATAGGCTGGCCGGTAACGGAAGAAACCGCAATTAAGCGCGTCAGAGAGCCTTCGAGCTCGCGAACATTGGATTTTGTCTTCGTGGCGATAAAGATTCGCACGTCCTGCGGAAGTGCAGCGCCTTCGGCCTCTGCCCGCTTATCCAGAATCGCCATCTTGGTCTCGAGGTCAGGCGCTTGCACATCAACCATCAATCCCCACTCGAACCGGGAGCGCAGGCGCTCCACCAGGCCGGCGAGCTGATTGGGTGCCGAGTCGCTCGATATGACAATTTGCTTGCGATGATCGTATAGCTCGTTGAAGGTGTGAAAAAACTCTTCCTGGGTCCGTTCCTTGCCTGCAATGACGTGGATGTCATCGATCAGGAGCACGTCCGCCGACCTGTAATGCCGGTGAAAGAGAGGCATTCTGTCGAGCTTGATCGAAGAGATCATTTCATTCATGAAGCGCTCGCTTGACGTGTAGATTACGTTCAAGCCGCTGTAATTGTCGAGCAGGCTGCGGCCGATGGCGTGCATCAGGTGAGTCTTTCCAATTCCGACGCCGCCGTAAATGAAGAGCGGATTGTAGCTGCGCGAGGGAGTCTTCGCTACTGCTTGCGCGGCCGCATGGGCCAGCTGATTCGATGAACCGACTACGTAGGTATCGAAGGTGAGGCGCGGATTCAACCAGGCGGCGGTGTTCTCAAAGAGCGGTTCGGCTGCATGCGGCTGGTAATGCGCTTGAGAGGAAACCTGAAAACTACCATTACCCACGCCGGCCGCCATTGCCGATGGCGCCTCGACTTCATACTGGATGCGGCGCACGGGAAGCTTCAGTTCCTGAATAGCCGTGCGAATTAACGACGTGTACTCTTGCCGTATCCAGGCTTCGGTAGTTTCATTCGGAACCCGAACCGTCAGTTCGCCATCGCGGAGAGACGCCAATTCTGTGTGCGAGATCCAATTCTCGAACGCCCCCCCGCCCAGTTTTGTAGCCAGCCACTGCTTGATCTGGTCCCAAACGTCACTCAATGGCACCCACTCCTTCCCTTCCGAAGACGCAGAAATTCCCACAACTTTTTCACTTCTGTGGAAAAGTGAGAGTTCAAGTGTTTAGGCTGAGCCGTCTGCGCGTGGCAGTTGGACTAGGTCTATGGGGGAAGTATTTCCGTTCTCGGCAAGCTCAGTCTAGCACAGGGTTTTCGTTTTCAAAGGAAAATATAAATTTCTCGCAAGACATTGTAACTACAGTACTTAAACTTCTTGACACGGATGCAAAACGGCTCGTATGCGCCCGGCAACCTCAGGCATAAAGTTAGTAAATACCTCCTATTGCAATCACATAAATTGACTTCCGAACAAGATCGTTCGAGAATGTGAGTTACTCCTCTAAGCGGGAGTAGCTCAGCTGGTAGAGTGCAACCTTGCCAAGGTTGATGTCGCGGGTTCGAATCCCGTCTCCCGCTCCATTTTTTCAACAACTTAGCAATTCCATTCAGCTCCGCAGTACTCCAGTTACTCCATTAAGCCAACCTGTTTCAGCTTCTTGCCTGTTTATGGTTTCAGAGAACTCACTTTGTAGCTCCCCGGCCGCAGTCATTTTTTGACTGCAGACTCCAGTTTGCGAACGGCTGCGAGCCTCACTTCGAAGCTGCTAACCGCATACTCGTTTTCATTTACATCCACACTGTTGCCCATGTGCGCCGACCGAGTGTGGGCGTCGATGCCCGCCTGCTTCGCTAGGCTGGCAAACGATCGTCTCATGACCTGGAAAGTTGCCCATTCCAGGCCAACCGGCTCGAGCTCCGGAGCAAAGTTCCTCCGCCCCAAATTGTTAAGTCTCACAGGAGTCGACAGCGTTGCCGCTGGGAAGAGCCAAGCATCATCGTCGGTCGAGACCAAGTCGTCCACCCAAGCCAGCAGCAGATCTCTGGTCCCGGTAGATAGAGCGACTCGCCTAGCGGAGCGTGACGTCTTGGGCGTATCAATGTTGCTTTTGAAAATGCGGCGGCGAACCCAGACGCTATCAACATCAAGGTCCTGTCGCTGCAGACCGAGAATCTCACTCGGGCGCATCCCCTCGAAGATGGCGAAACGTGCCACCAGCCGCTCCCGAAGTTTAAGTGCCTCCAACATGGAAACAATTTGGTCGGGAGAGAGAACTAGCTTTGCCCGTCCCTTCTGATGATGGCGAGGAGTAAAGAGCGACGTTGCCGGATTTCTCTCGACTAGCCCTTCACTAATCGCCAGGTCGAAAATGGACCGCAGCCTGAAACGCAAGTGATCGAGAACGTCTCGGCCAACTGCGCGAGCAGCGCTGTTGAGAACTGCCTGCAGGCGGTCACGATCAATTCGGTGCAACAGTTGGTCGCCGACGGTCTTCACCAAATGAGCTCTCAATCGATATTCCTCGGTCTCAGCCGTCGAGGCCTTCCACTTCTCCCGGAAAATTGGCAGATAAACCCTCTCCAAGAAATTCTTGAATGTGAATACCTCTCCCTGGCTTCGCGGGCTCCCTCCGTTGATCGGGCGAAGTATTGAGGAAAGCAGGGCTTCGGCATCTGCCCTTGGAATCTTCGAACACAGGCCCAGACTTTTCGATCTCTTTCGACCCTCTTCTCTCCACTGGGCATGCCAATAGAGCTTTCCTTTCCGCTTGCGAGTATTTAATGAGCCTCGCTGAAAACTTCTTCGACGCATCTCTGTTTCTCTTTCCTGCGTCAACAACGATGAGTTCTGGCATGCGTCAAATGCTAGCACCGGTCTTGTTCGCTTCCATCCAGTCGTGCAGCCATGCGGATCGGATCACTATTCGACGTCCCATTCGAACGTGAGCCAGAGTGGGCACGCCCCCAACCTTTCCGTTCACGACATTAGAGACATGGGTCTTTGAGCAGCGCAGAATCTTGGCGACCTCCCGCAGCGTAAGAACATCCCGTCCTGGTATTGGTTCATTCATTGCAATCGTTTCCTCGCCGAACTGATCGTCGGCGTCATGCTCCCTTCAAATGGAGGGGAACGGCGGGATCCGATTCGGTCACTGAGGCAGCTGACTTTTTTCAGGAATTTGGCGCTACTGAGTTCAGGCTCGAAGACGCCTTGCACGGAGATCCAGCGTTGCAAATACCTGTTGCCAAGTACCGAAGCGTGGCAATAGGTTTGTGCAATCGAGAAATCAACGCTTTGCCGGCACGTACGGCGGGTTGCGAAAAACCTGGTTTGGCAGCGAGCGCCGAGGGGGTGCTATCGCCAGCGTTCCGGTCAAGTAAGGATTACTTTTCCAAGCTGAACCTGCAAGGATCACCAAACGCCTGCCGACTACCCAGGAATTGGTGAGGATCGGTTCCGTTCACCCCATCGAGCTTGTGAAGGTGGTCTTTAATAAAGCTTGGAACTCTTGATCCAAATACAACGTAGTGTGGGTTTCGGCTTTAGTCGATCATCTTTAGGAGTCTATGCCAAGAAGCGAATCGCCTCTCCAGTCCGAAATGGTCCAAGGGACCCTTGACATGCTGATCCTGCAAACGTTGGTCGTTGGCCCAGCTCATGGACAGACAATCGCCCACGCCATAGAGAGAGGGTCCGAAGAGGTACTACAAGTCGAGCACGGCTCGCTCTATCCCGCCTTGCACCGACTGCAAAACCGGGGTTGGATCGCTTCCTTTTGGGGAACCTCCGAGAATAACCGGAAAGCGAAGTACTACCGGCTCACGCCCGAAAGCAAGAAGCAGCTGGCGGCACAAACGTCACGGTGGGAGCAGCTCGTGAAGGCAATCGGCCGAATCCTGAATCCAGCCGGGCAGGAGCAGTCATGAATTGGCGTCGATTCTTCCACCGCAATAGGGCCAACATCGAACAACGCGATGAACTCGAGTTCTACCTGGAAGTCACCACTGAGGAGTACGTAGCGCGCGGAATGGATCCGCTGAGCGCACGAGATGCTGCACGCAAGAAACTTGGGAACGCGACCTTAATCCGAGAGGAGGTTTATGAAATGAACACAATAACATTCCTGGAAGGGTTGCTGCGGGACGGACGTCACGCTCTGCGAATGATACGACTGAACCCGGCCTTCAGCACTGCGGCGATTCTTTCGCTGGCGCTTGGCATCGGCGCCAACACCGCCATATTTGCTGTCGTGAACGCGGTGCTCATCCGTCCGTTGCCATACCCGCAGCCCGAGGCGCTGGCCGGTGTCTTCAACTCAGGCGTTATCCAGGGCGAGACATTTAATGACATGGGTCTTGGGCCGGGAATGTACGCGGCATTGAAGCAGCACTCTGCGGCTTTTCAAGAGTTCGGTGTTTGGTCGTCCGACGCAGCGACCGTGACGGGCACCGGAGATCCCGAGCAGATTAAGACCGTCTGGATGACTCAGGAAGTATTACGGGCGTTGGGGGTCCACCCATTCTTAGGCCGCGAGTTTTCAATTGGAGACGATACACCGGGTACGCCGGAGACTGTCATTCTTTCCCACTCCTACTGGCTGCGCCGGTTCGGCGGCGACGAGCGGGTGCTTGGACGCAAGGTAGTGATTGACTTTGTTCCGCGCCAAGTGATCGGCGTGATGCCGCGCACCTTCCGGTTCCTCGATCTTTCTCCCGACGTTCTGATTCCACAACGTTTCACTAAAGCCGACCTGCGGTTCGAACCGTTCTCCTATTCCGGCATTGCACGGCTGAAGCCTGGCATTACCATCGATCTTGCGAATAAGGACACCGCTCGAATCTTAAACCAGATCATTCCGGAAAATATCCGGTCTTTCGTGGAGCAGGCTCGATTCAAGCCGAATCTGCGCCCGCTGAAGCGGGACGTTACTGGCGACATCAGCACCGCGCTTGACGTTCTTATGGGAGCGCTGTGCTTGGTGTTCTTGCTAGTCTGCGCCAACGTAGCGAACTTGGTCTTAATTAGGGCCCAGGGGCGAACGCAGGAGTTTGCCATTCGCGCGGCTCTTGGCGCTGGGTGGGGAAGGATCGCGCGCGAATTATTGGTCGAGAGCCTAACTGTTGGACTCCTTGGTGGTGTCTGCGGCACGCTCCTTGCCTATGTGTCCGTGCAGATGCTGAAAGCACAGCATCTCGCCACCATTCCCAGGCTTGCGGAAGTCTCACTTGACGCCACTACTTTGGCGTTCGGCTTCACATGCTCGATCGTGGGAAGTGTGTTGTTCGGCTTGGCCGCCATTTTGAAGTGTGGCCTTCCCGGTAAGGTCCTCAACGCGGGCGGCATGAGCACGGATTTCGGACAATTGCGAGCGCAGAACGTGCTGGTAGTCGCGCAGGTTGCTCTCGCTTTGATTCTGCTGGTTGCAAGCGGATTGTTGATTCGTAGTTACGTTGCCCTACACGGAGTTCACCCCGGCTTTACTGAACCGGAGCGCATTCAGACGCTGCGCGTCGCGATCCCGGAAACACAGGTGGCAGAGCCTGAAAAAGTGGCGCGGCTGCAAGCCGATATTATTGAAAGCGTCTCTCGCCTACCCGGCGTGAAGGCGGTCGCTTTCACCGACGGATTGCCAATGGAGGCAGATTATCGCAACGGAATGATCATCGCCGTCAAGGACAAGTTTGTGCCGGGGCAGCCCCCTCCAAACCGAGACGTCAAACACATCTCTCCCGGTCTGTTTGCCGCGTTAGGAACTCGTTTACTGGCGGGCCGGACTTTTACGTGGGAGGATCTATCCAAACGCCGGCTGGTGGCAATAGTGTCGGAGAATATGGCCCGCGAAACTTGGGGCACTCCGATCGCCGCACTCGGCAAGGAGCTTAAACAGGGCGCGCTTGGGAACACATGGTTCGAGGTAGTGGGAGTCGTCGAAAATGTGCACGATGACGGGGTGAACAAACAAGCTCCCGCCATCGTCTACTTCCGATCAGGCGTGTACGATCCTGACCAGCCGGGACGGAAGCCATCGATTCGCCGCGGCCTGACTCTGGCGATTCGAAGCAGCAGGGCGGGTACCCAGAGCTTTCTACGAGAACTCGCCACGGCCATCCATTCGGTGAGTCCGACCTTGCCCTTGGCGCAGGTGCGAATGTTGAACGACGTCTACCGGCACTCCATGGCGCGAACGTCATTCACGCTCATCCTGCTGGGCATCGCAGGATTAATGGCATTGTTATTGGCAATCATCGGCGTTTATGGCGTCCTTGCTTATGCGGTAGGGAAGCGGCGCCGGGAAGTAAGCATTCGAGTTGCGCTTGGGGCTCAGCCGAATCAAGTTAAAAACCTGTTTGTCCGGCGAGGAATCGTGCTGGCATGCGCGGGCAGCGTGGTCGGATTAGCAGCAGCTACCGGGCTCTCTCGCTGGGTTTCTTCGCTTCTGTTTGGTGTAACCGCGCTTGACCCAGCCACATACATAGCCTCCGCTTTGATCGTTTTGGCGGCAGCGCTGATCGCAAGCTACGTCCCAGCTCGCCGGGCCTCGTTAGTGGACCCTATGGAATCACTTCGGGCCGATTGACGCCTCGGTTCCCAAACGGCGCGGTGTCTTTCGACTCTGATTGCCAAAAAAGTAATGCGCCACAAAATCGCGTGGAATCATCGGGGCACGGAGATATATCCAAAAATGTTCGCTGCTCCGCCTGATCATCGTGCGCAAACCCTGGATGCTGTTGAAAAACTCTTCTTCGATTGCGATACCGCTTCAAAGGGGGATCAGAAATGTCTACCCTGCGGTCCGCGATCGCTTATAACGCGTCTAATCGCGATGTTCTTTTGAGCAGAGTCGCACGCACGCGGCATGCGGAGTTTTTCAACAGCATCCCTGATTCGTGCAACTGGGACCCGAGCCGATGGGGTGCGAGACAACGACATGGGTTCCGTTGCGAAAAAGTATGAGAGCAGTAATGGCTCTAA
>JAABUJ010005402.1_pt1 | contig 12803 bp, 9 predicted proteins | sample 5559131 | NCBI WGS metagenome assembly JAABUJ01 (sample SAMN10711875, study PRJNA513366) | rock metagenome | isolation source: Antarctica rocks | place: Antarctica: Victoria Land, Mt New Zealand nord | collected 2016-01-07
ACAAAGGCTTGGCGCCGAGATGAAGCAGACGATCCGCGCCCATTTGCCGCCCGATCTCTTGCACGATATCTTTCACGCGCACCGGCTCTCCCGACCCGATGTTGACGGGACCCGACACGTCGCTCTCTGCTAACGCCGCGAACGCGCGTCCGACGTCATGGACGTGCAGAAAGTCGCGCACTTGTTCGCCTGAGGTGCAGAGGGCCGCTTCGTCGCGTAGGAGCGACGTGATGACGGAGGATACGAGGCGGTCGGGATGCTCGTGCGGACCGTACAGGAAAAAAACTCGGCCCCATGCGCTACTTAGACTTAGCTGTCCGGACATCCCCTCGATCAGCCGCCACAAGGCATCTTTGGAGACTCCGTAGAGTGTTGCCGGGTTGGTCGGGGTGACGGTCTCGGCGCAGTACCCGTAGCGCCAATCGTACTCAGCACAGCTACCGGTGCCTACGATGCGCCGTCCGCCATGCTTACCAAAGCTGGTTATAAGATCCAGGCTCGCGGCGACCCAATCCAGATTGACCAGGGATGTCCAGTAACGCCCCGGCTCGGCATACCATGCGAGATGCAATAGATGTGTCGCCTGTATCTCAGCGAACAAGGGATCGAAGGCCCGATCGGTAAGGATGTCGTGACAGTGCCAGGTAACCCCGGTTTTCTCGCCGTCATCCAAAGGTCGGGGTCTGGAGCTGATGGCATGGACGGCAAAGCCTGCGTCGACGAGTGGACGCAGGGTCTGGCGGCCAATAAAGCCGCTCGCTCCCGTGACAACAATTCGTTTCGTCATACCAGGTCTGGATAACTACTGTCTTTAGCGGATACGATGCGCGTATCCGTTGTGGGCCAATCGATGGCGAAGGCCGGATCATCCCAGCGTACGCCGCGCGCGCACTCGGGGTGGTAGAACTCCGACATCTGATAGAATACGTCGGTGTCGTCCTCCAGGGTCTGGAAGCCGTGCGCGAAGCCCTCAGGGACGTAGAGCATACGATAGTTGGCAGCGCTCAACTCTACCGCGACCCATCCCTTAAAAGTGTCGGACCCCGGCCGTGTGTCGACGATGACGTCGTAGAGGACGCCCCTGGTACAACGTACGACTTTGGCTTCCTCATGCGGCGCCACTTGGTAATGCATCCCCCGCAGCGTGCCGCGCCTCATATTGTGCGAGATGTTGCACTGGACGAAGCGAGAACACAAGCCATGGGCCGCGAATTCCTCCTGCCCCCAGGCGCGCGCGAAGAACCCGCGCTCGTCCTCGATAGGCTCCACGTCGATGATGTACACGCCTTTGAGCGCGGTCTCGGTGAACCTCATGACGCGCGACTCCCCCGCCCATGGCTCCCTGGCTCCCTGGACACTGCCTGCGGGCCGACGGTCTGGCGCGCCTCCGGGGCAGCCTGGGGAGATGCCTCCCCCCGGACCCCCGCCAAAAAGGAAGTGCGGCAGATGATGGCACGGGTACTGGTGATCGTGGTCGCGGACGCCTCTGGTGTGACAGCTAGGCGTGGCCCATGAGGACGCGAGGGCCGCAAGCAGTCTCCTATGTCCAGGCCCCGTGGCGCCCGCGATGTGCGTATGGCGGGGGTCTGGGGGGAGGCATCTCCCCAGGCTCCCCCGGAGGGGGCGGAGGGGGCGGAGGGGGCGGAGGGGGCGGAGGGGGCGAGAGAGAGAAGTTTCATACGACCCGTGGCTCAGGTATGGGGATAATAAATCGGCCACCCTGCTGCCTGAACGTGGCTTGCTGCACGAGGATCTCGTCGGCGAAGTTCCAGGTCAACAGCAATACGTAGTCGGGCTTGTTATCCAACAACGTCTCGGGGGCGCAAATCGGCAAACGTGTGCCCGGCGTGTAATGACCTTGCTTGACCGTACTACGATCAACCACGAAGTCCAACGTGTCCCGCCCAATGCCGCAGTAGTTAAGCAGGGTACTGCCCTTGGCCGAGGCGCCATAAGCGGCGATCCGCTTGCCGTCCGCCTTTATGTCCGCGAGGAGTGAACGCAAGCTGTCGCGTAACCGCGTGACTTTCGCGCCAAAACCGGCATAGAACGCGGCGTCGCCAACACCCCAGGCATCCTCTTCTTGCAGCAAATCGCGCACGCGCCCCGTTTGCCGCGTGGCGTCGTGACCGGCGAAAACGCGCAGCGAACCGCCATGGATGGGGAGACGCTCCACGTCGACGATGGTGAGGCCGTGGCGCTGAAACAGGCGATCGAGCGCGGTGAGCGAGTAGTAGCACAGGTGCTCGTGATAAATTGTGTCGAACTCGGTGTGGTCGATCAGGTCTTTGACGTAGGGCGTTTCGATAATGGCCACGCCGTCCGGCTTCAGCAGTGTGGCGATACCCGCGACGACACTGTTGAGATTGGACACATGCGCGAGGACGTTGTTGGCGTGCATCACGTCGGCCCGATGTCCGTCGCGCACCAGCCCTTGCGCGACCTCTGCCCCGAAGAACTCGGCCACGGTCGGGATACCGCGCTCCTCCGCGACTCGCGCGATGTTGCGCGCGGGCTCGATGCCCAGGACGGGCACGCCGGCGTCACGGTAATATTGCAGCAAATAGCCGTCGTTGCTGGCGATCTCGACGGCCAGGCTGCTTCCGTCAAGATGCCGCTCGTCGATGACCTGACCCACGAGCTCCTGGGCATGCCGTAACATCGTGTCGGAAAACGAGGAGAAGTATAGATAGTCGCGGAACAACTGCTCGGGGGGTACTGTCTCCGTGATTTGCACCAACGTACAGCGCGGGCAAAAGACCAGATCCAGCGGGTACAGCTGCTCCGGCTGATCGAATTGCTCCGTTGTGCGCAGGGAGTTGGCGAGAGGCGTCTCGCCGAGGGACAGCACGGTCGTCAGGTCTGCGTAGCCGCACGAACGGCAGGCCGTTTCTCTTGCCACTATCGCGCCTCCATTGTCGTCATCATAGGTGCGGACGCTTCGGGCGCGTGGCCCTCCAGATAGGCGCGATACCACGTGATCGTTTCGGCCAACCCCGCATCGAGCGTATAGCGCGGGGTCCAATCAAGCATCCGCTGGGCTTTGCCGGCGTTGAGATACTGCGAATGGATCTCACCCCTGGCCGTGTTTTGTATATCGGGCGTGAGATGCTCGCAGTCCATCAAGCGTTGGATATGGCCTACGAGGTCGAGCACGGTCACCGCCTGCTCGGGGCTGAAGTTGAACGCTTCTCCCTGTATTGAGGGGTCATCAAGTCGCTCGGCCAGGCGTAGATAGGCGCCGCTTACGTCTTTGACGTAGATGTAGTCACGCACGAAAGATCCGTCGCTGCGAATGACGGGACGCGCGCCGCGCAGGCACGCACGGATGGTATCGGGAACGATGCGGCTCCAGTTGAGGTCGCCGCCGCCGTAGATATTGCCACAGCGGGCGACTGTCACGGGCAAGCCGTAGGTGGAGTAGTAGCTTTGCGCGATGAGATCGGTACAGCTTTTGGAGACCTCGTACGGATTACGGCCTTGCAAGGGCATGTCCTCGGTATAGGGCAGGACCGGCTGTGTCCCATACGCTTTGTCGCTCGACGCCACGACGATGCGCCGGACCAATCCATGGTGCAGGCGGCACACATCCAGCAGGTTGTACGTCCCTCGGATGTTGGCCTCGAATGTCTGCAACGGGAAACGGTGCGCGGCGCCCACGATCGGTTGCGCCGCGAGGTGGAAGACTGTGTCGATCTCGTGCTCGTTGACGGCGCGTTCGAGTGTCCAGTAGTCCTCCAGGCGCCCCTGCACGATCGACGCCTGCTGATAGTCGCCGGAGCGGTAGAACTCCGATTGCGGATCAGGGTCACGTACCAGGGCGACGACGTGCGCCCGCGCGGCGAGGAGATCTTTAACGAGCCATGAACCGACCAAGCCGGTCGCGCCGGTCACGAACACACGCCGATTCCGCCAGAAATTGTCCGGTTGCACGCTCACCACACCTTCCACGGCGCTTGCCCGGACTGCCAATTCTCTTCCAGCCGGCGCTTATCACGCAGTGTGTCCATGCCTTGCCAAAAGCCGTCATGGCGGTACGCCACAAGCTGGCGGTCGGCCGCGAGGCGCTCCAGCGCATCCACCTCCAGGATACTGTGGTCGTCGTGGAGGTAATCGAAAACCGCGGGCTCGAACACGAGAAAGCCTCCGTTGATCCACCCTTCGCCAATTTGGGGTTTCTCGGTAAAATTTGACACCAGATCGCCGTCGAACATCAATCCGCCGAAGCGCGCTGGCGGACGCACGGCGGTGACGGTGGCGGTACGGCTCTGATCGCGGTGAAAACGCAAGACCTTTTGCAGATCGACGTTACACACTCCGTCTCCGTAGGTCACCATAAACGTATCGTCTTGCAGCCATTGCTGCAACCGTTTGATACGCCCCCCCGTCAACGTCTCGAATCCCGTGTCGATGAGGTGGACAGTCCAATCCTCGCAATCGGCGTCGATGACCTCGACCTTGCCGGACTTCAGGGAAATCGTCATGTTGCTGCTCAACGCATTGTAATCCAGGAAGTAATGTTTGATACTATCGCCTTTATAACCCAGCGCGATGTAAAACTCGTTGAAGCCATAGTGCGCGTAGTGCTTCATGATATGCCACAGGATGGGACGCCCGCCGATTTCGACCATCGGCTTGGGCCGCGTCTCTGTTTCTTCGGACAGGCGCGTGCCCAGGCCGCCGGCCAGGATCACCACTTTCATCAACCAGTACCCTCACATAGTGTCACGTTCTACCGTGACATTGTCACAGCTTCCGGCGCCTAAGGTCAAGACTTTTACGCGGTCGCCTATCGACTGGGCGCGCCCCACGATTGTGAGGGGGCCAGGCGCGGCCGCTGGCGCGCCCCGGCGTCGCGCCGCCCCAAGGTCCTGTCCGTGTCGCCGTGCCGCCGGTGTGGACGAGGACGCGCGGGGTGGGCAGCGCGCGTGTTCCTTGACATCCCCACCATCCATGCGACAATGGTCCTGGTAGGAGGACGCGCGTCCTCCGCAGGCGGGTCGCCGGGGGGGCGAGGCGCGGAAGCACGGCGTTGCACGAGAAATGGTCGGCGGGCTGAGCGCTGTGCACGGGCGCGCGGTCCGTGCGGGCGCCCGTGCACAGCGCGTCTATCGCCGCGGGCGCACGGATGGCCGCGTCTCACAATCGTGGAGCGCGCCCACGCGGTCGTCGCGCATCCGGTTCCATGGCGCTCCGGTACGTAGTCAGGGTGATACGCGCCGTACGCTCCCAAGAAAACAGCGCCGCCTGCGGTAGCCCTAGCGTAGACAGCCGCGCCCATAACGTGGCGTCACGGAGCGCCTGAGACATCGCCTCCGCGAGCCCATCCACATCTAGGGGGGCGACAGTGAGGGCGGCGTCGCCGACGACTTCGGGGAAGGAGCTGGTGTTGGAGCAGACGACGGGCGTGCCGCAGGCCATCGCTTCCAGCGGCGGCAGCCCGAAGCCTTCGAAGATCGACGGGTAGACGAACACGTCGGCGGCGTTGTACAACGCCACGAGGTCGGCGTCGGGCACGTAGTCGGTAAAGACCAACTCGCCGGCGTAGCCCGAGGCGCGCGGCGGCGAAGATGTCGTCGTGCCGCCACGCGCGCTTGCCCACCAGCACGAGTTTGTGCGCGGTTGCTCGATAGGCTCGATGTCGATGATGTACGCGCCTTTAAGTGCGGTCTCAGTGAACGTCATAATGACCGCTAGGGGAAGAGGCGGGCGATCGAGTAGGTGAAGCCAGGGACCACGTCCTCACCGTCGAGCGTGTCCTCGACGCCTAACGCGCGCGGCGTTTCATCGCCGGGGCGCCACACGTCCACCCGCTGGTAGCGCGGCCAGATGACCCACACCAGACGCGTCCCGAACGTGAGGTAGAGTTGTGCTTTAGCGCCCATACCCCGCGCATATTGATTCTTGGAGGCCACCTCCACGGCTAGATCGGGGGCGAGGGGCCATGCGTCGTCATAGACGGGCGACGTGGGCGCGGGGATACGGTCCGCACGCACGAAAGCCACGTCAGGGCCGACCTCCGTGTCACGCAGGTGGGCTGGGTCGAGGCGATAGCCGCCCTGCTCGCCGGTCACGACACCCAAGCCGTTATCTTCGACATATAGGGTGAGGCGTGCGGCGAGGCGCATACCAATACTCGATGCCCGACCGCTGCTTAAGGGCATACGGACCAAGACCCCGTTAACCAGTTCATAGGTCCACTTGTCGTCCGGTAGGGCATACAGCTCGTCTGTCGTCATGGGGTACGGCGCGTCGGGCACGATCTCGGCCCACGGCGTCACGGGGTTCGGTGGATGCGCGCGCAGTGCGGTCATGAGTCCAATGGCCTCCGTTCATTGCTCCATCTATCGCGACCAATCGTTCTCTTTTCTATCCAGTATACCCTTATGTGCATCCTGCCTCGGCGGCGCTCCGGTACGTATCAAGGGTGATACGCGCCGTGCGCTCCCACGAAAACAGCGCCGCCTGTCGTGGCCCTAGCACGGATAGCCGCGCCCGTAGCGCGGCGTCATGGAGCGCCTGAGACATCGCCCCCGCGAGCCCATCCACATCTAGGGGGGCGACGGTGAGGGCGGCGTCGCCGACGACTTCGGGGAAGGAGCTGGTGTTGGAGCAGACGACGGGCGTGCCGCAGGCCATCGCTTCCAGCGGCGGCAGCCCGAAGCCTTCGAAGATGGACGGGTAGACGAACAGGTCGGCGGCGTTGTACAGCGCCACGAGGTCGGCGTCGGGCACGTAATCCGTAAAGACCAACTCGTCGGCATAGCCAGAGTCGCGCGCGGCGGCGAAGATGTCGTCGTGCCGCCACGCGCGCTTGCCCACCAGCACGAGTTTGTGCCGCGTGGCCCCGGCCCGCCGTAAGCGCACGTAGGCCTCGATCAGCGTCTTGATGTTCTTGCGCGGCTGCAGGTTGCCGACGCTCAGAATGAACTCCTCGCCCGTCCCATAGCGTTCACGCACCGCGGCCAGACGGCCGGCGTCGTGGATGGGCTGGAACATGGGGTCTGCGGCCAGGTGGGTGACGGTCACTTTGTCCGGAGGCACGCCGTAGCGGCGCACGATGTCGCGCTTGGAGTAGTCTGAGAGCGTCAGGAAGGCGGCGGCGCGGCGTACCGTCAAGGGGACCAGCGCCCGCATCCGCGTAACCTCGGATGGCGTGAAGAACTGGGGGTAGCGCTCGTAGGCGATGTCGTGCACGCTGACGATGACTCGCGCCGGGCATACGGGCGGCGCGACGTACTGCACATGCACGACGTCGATCTTCGCGCGCGCCAGCGCCAGCGGGAACGTCAGCGGGATGCGCACGAGCGGGTTGTGCGGCCGTACGACGACGCGCCGCATCCGCTCGGTTCCCGCGATGACGTCTGACCCTGGAGACGCGTGCGGGCTCAGGAACAGCGTGTAGTCGCCGTCAGGGTCGATCTCGCCGAGGGCGCGGATGACGTTGCGGATGTAGGTCTCGTTGCCGCCCAGCCGGCTGCCCAGCGCGTGCGCGTCGATGCCCACTCTCATTGTGCTAGTCGTGCGACTCTCGCTCATGCCGCGGCCACGTCCCCGCGCGCGACGGTCGATGTCCCCGCCTGCTCAATGGCGCGCGCCGCGGCGGCGCCGAGCGCGAGCAGCGCCCAGGAGTAGCCGAGGTTGAAGCCGGGCGTGAGCTGGAAGGCGACGAGCATGGCGGTGACGGCGGCGATCAACCCGGCCAGCGCCGCTCTCAACTCGCCTGGCGGGGCGCGGCGCAGCGCGCCGATGGACATGACATAAAACGCGGCGAAGAGCCACAGCAGGGCCAGCAGGCCCAGGATGCCGGTGTCATGCAGCGCCAGCAGGGTCAGGTTGGGCAGCCACGCGGCGCTGGTCGAGGTGTCGCCGGAGAGCTTGTAGGCGAAGCTGCCCGGACCCAGGCCGAGCAGCGGGTGTCCCTGCCATTCGGTCAGCGCTTCGCGGTAGAGCAGCACGCGTCCGTAGCCGGAGCCGGACCCGAAGTTGAGCAGGCCCTGCGCGCGTGCGCCAAAAGCGCCGGTCACGCTGGACGGCAGCACGGCGAGCCCGACGCCGACGATGAGGCCGACGGCGATGAGGCCGCTGGCAACGCGCAACAGCAGGCGCGAGCGCCGTCCGCCGCGTCCCAGGCGCAGCAGCAGGAGCAGCGCGACCGCCCCGACGATGGTGGCGCCCCAGGCCGAGCGCGTGCCGCTGACGAGCAGCCCGACGGCAGTGGCGGCGAGGACGACGTACAAGAAGCTTTTGCGGCGCACGGTCTCTTCGGCGACGAGGGCCAACGCCATCAGGAAGGCGGCGCTCATGTAGCTGCCGAAGATGTTGCCCTCGTAGAGCGTGCCGTAGACGAGCGGCGCGTTGCCGCTGTTGGGGTCGAGTTGCACGCCAGGGACGACCGCGTGCGCGCCGAGATAGAGCGCGAAGGCGAGCAGCCCGATGACGGCTTCGATCGCTGACACACCCAGCCATACCCTGACGCCCCAGAGCAGCCGCGCAGGCGTGGTCAGGTAGACGACGAGCGCCCCGTACAGGATCGCGAGGTCGAGTGTGATCAGGTCGAGGCTGATCCCGCGCGCGGGGTCGTCCGAGGTGAGCGTGGCGAGCGCGTTCGTAACGAGATACGCCAGCACTGGGAGCAGCAGGGGCAGGGATGCTCTCACCCCTTGCAGGGTGGCCTGCGACTGCTGCCCTCCCATGAAGCGGGTTGCCCCTCTCCCGTCCCCTCCGCCCATGGCTGCCCGGTCACTCGGCCACGGCCGACGGCCTAGCGCGCCTCCAGGGGAGATGCTCTTCTCGCCCCCCCCGCCCATGGCTGACTGGCCCCCCGGCTGCGGCCGGCGGCCCAACGCGCCTCCGGGGGAGCCTGGGGAGATGCCTCCCCCCAGACCCCCGCCAACCGTGGGACTTGGGGATAGACGCTCACGGACAAATCCGGAGGCTTCATGGGCTCCAGGATCTCCGGTAGAAAACCTACGCCGGCCATGGTCGGATGGCCCTGACACCGCAGTGTCCGTGGTTTGCCATCGGGGTCCCCACCGTAGTGGGGAGGCAGTCGCAGGCTTTGCGGAGACGTGAGTTTGCCATCCGGGGTCCCCGCGCGCGGGGAGGGCAGTCGCAGGCCCCGTCCGATCAAGCTGCGTCGACGTCGCAGACCTCGTAGCGCGGGTGCGCGGCCGCATGACCGTCCGGATGACGAGCGCGGCGGCCAGCGCTAACGCGGCCAACTCGTCGGGCCGCACGTTGGGGCCGCCGACCGAGACGGCGAAGCGGTCGAGCGCGCACGCGGCGATCAGCGCGACGATGCCCACGGCCGGCCACACGACGCATAGGCCGATGAATAGGGGTCCCAATATCGCTAGAGCTGGCGCGCCGAACACGCCCGCGATGGCGCCCAATCCCAACGCCATGAGGAGGACAAGGGCAGATCCTCTGGTCATACCTGCTCTCCAAGGGAGCCTCTCTCTCGCCCCCCCCGCTCCCAGGAGAGATGCTTTTCTCGCCCCCCCCGCCCATGGCTGACTGGCCCCTCGGCTGCGGCCGACGGTCCAGCGCGCCTCCGGGGGAGCCTGGGGAGATGCCTCCCCCCAGACCCCCGCCATACAGACCGTGTGGAGGGGACGTGGTAGGGGATAACGGGCGGATGGGCCGCTACACCGGGCGCCGCTGCTGAGGCGGACAGATATGGGGCAGGAAGGGGCCGCAGGAGTAGGCCGTCTCCCATTGTCAGGCCTCGTGACGCCCGCGTTGTGTGTTTGGCGGGGGTGTGGGGGGAGGCATCTCCCCAGGCTCCCCCGGAGGGGGCGGGGGGGGCGAGAAGAGAAGATCCATTTGGGGTGGGAGAGGCGAGAAGAGAAGGGATATTGGGGATGGGAGAGGCGAGAAGAGAAGGGATATTGGGGATGGGAGAGGCGAGGGGAGGCGCCATGACTTATGCCCCCCCGCTCGCGTACGCGAGCGCGACAACACTGACGGCCGAGACGCCAGCGCCAGGGTTGCGCAGTTCGACCACGGTGCGGTCGGGCAGACCTGACGGGAGCGGAACGGTGATGGTCCGCCAACTCAGGCTGGTCTCATGGGGCCGGAGCTTGAGCAGGGTCCGGTTGTCGACGACGACGTCCAGATCGCGCCCGACGAGGTTGAGCAGCGTCAGCGTGAGCGCGCGCGGCCGCGTCGCCGGCAGGCTCAGGCGCACGATCTGACGGCCGCCGGGACCGATCTGCGCGAAGTCGGGCCAGGTGGAGTTGACGCTGGCGCCATGCGTGTCGTGGAAGGCAAAGCGGCTTGGCAAACGCGTCGCGCGGTAGTGGTACAGGGTGGCGGGAAACTCAGCCTGCGGATAGGTGAAGCGGTTGTCGTAAGTGGTGATGGGCTGCAGGCCAGGCGTGGCCCACGCCGCGCGCGGGATCGCCGTGTAGGTTCGCTGGATATAGGGTAGGTCGGGCGAGCCGGCGCCGACGAGGATGTACCACACGTCGCGCCCCCCGGCCGCCAGCGCGGGGAGGGCGTAGGCGCCGGGCGGCGCCAGCGAGACGGCGGTCGAGCCCTTGAAGCACCAGTCCATCAGGCCGCCCGTGTATGAGTTGCCGGTGATAACGTCGCCGAGTCCGGCGCTACGGTGCAGGTAGGCGCAGATGGCGCTCCAGTCGTTGACCTTCACGACGGCGTAGCCGCGCCAGGTCGGCGTAACCGTGACCACGGCCAGCAACGCCACGGCCATAGCGGTTAGGATTCGGTAGCCTGGCCTTAAAAGACCATGGGAGGGACCGGACCCTGAAGGGTCTACGCCTGATCGATCCGTGCCAGACCTTTTAAGGTCCGTCCCCTGCCATGGTCTGCCAGGCCGCTGCCTGTTAAGGCCAGGGCCCGTTTCATTTCGAGATACGGATGGCCGCGCGATAAGCGCGACAAAGCCCCTGACGAGGCTGACGAGGCCGTAGGCGACGAGCAGCAGGTACACAGGTTGCATGAACAGGAAGTAGCGTGGGATGAACATGTGGTGGGGGTGAGCCAGCCACAGCACGGCCAGGGGTAGGATCAGCCAGGCCAGCGCCACACCCAGGAACGCGATGCGGCGGTAGGCCAGCGCCCCGGCGCCCACCAAGAACAGCGCGACGGTCAGCGCCAGCGGCCAACCCTGGCCCGAGCCGAACAGGGCCAGCAGGTCGACGACCGTGCCGCCGGTAAGCTGGATCGGCACGTCACCGCCATCGCTGGGTCCACCGCTCACGATGTAGTGGGCGACACCGCCAAACAGGGGCAGGGCGACGATCAGGGCCACGATAGTCCCACCGATGACGCTGCCGGCCAGCCACAGCGCGCGTGTCCGCGCTACGCCGCCGGTTCGTTGCGCGCGCGGCCAAGAGAGGGCGACCCAGGCGAGGCCGGCGGCGACTTCGACGAAGAGAGGGAATAGCGCGAAGAGATGGTTGTACAGGTTCAGGATGGTGGCGACGGTGAACCCCAGCGCGTTCCAGGGCGACGGGTTCCGTAGCAAGCGCTGGAAGAACAGCAGCGTGAGCAGCGAGTAGCAGGCCAAGGCGGCGTAGGGTCGGGCGTCCTGGACGTACCAAACGTGGTAGGGGGCGACGGCGAGCAGGACGGCGGCGGCCAGCGCGACCGTGCGGCCGAATAGGGGCCGCGCCAGCAGGTAGAGCAGCGGCACGGTCGCCGCGCCGAGCAACGCTGAGGGGAGACGCACCCAGAAGGGGTCCGAGGTGAAGGTCGTCGACAGTTGTACGAGCAGGAAGCTCAGGGGCAGGTCGGGCGGGGCGCGGAAACGCTGGAAGGTCTCCGCCAATGGCTGCTGCTGCGACCAGGCGACCTGCCATACCTCGTCGCCCCACAGCCCCTTGTAGCCGAGGCGGTAGAAGGCCGTGACGATGCCCGCGCACGCCGCCAACAGCAGCGGCCAATGCGCGCGCAGGGCCGCGACGAGGGCAGGGACGCGCGCCGCCCCGCGCCGCCCTCGCGCGGACCGCGCGAGGGCAGGGCTAACCGGCGCGTGCATTGATACAATCTACCATAGCCATCATCGATTTTAAGCATACCGCATGCGCTTCAACGCCCACAGGTTGTACAATTAGGCTGGTATAGGCAGGCAAAGGTGCGTGAAAACAAAGGGGGGATACGATGGCGTCGCCGAACTTGACCGAAGCTGGGGGGCGCCCTCCGCTCGCCGATCTGCTTGCCCCCCTGGACCGCGCGGCGTTACAGAACCTACTGCTCGACCTTGCCGCGCACGACCCCGACCTCGCCGGCCGCATCGAGGCGCGGCTACCGCTGCTTGTCGCGGCGACGACGACGACGGGCGCCGCGCTCACGGCTACAGCAGTGCCTACGGTGGGGGCCGCGCCGCCGCCACCACGCCTTACCCCCGTGGATGCCAAAGCTGTGCGCCGCCAGGTCCGCGCGGACCTGCGCGACGTCGCAGCCTACGACTACGACTACTACGATGACGACGGCGGGGCGGCGGACGCGACGCGCGGCACGATCGACCAGGCATGGGCGTATATCGCGGCCGGCGACGCGCCGAGCGCTCTGACCGTTCTCGAGATCCTCATCGAGGAGTACATCGAACAGTTGGACTTCATCGGAGAGGCCGAGGACCTGTTCGGTGAGTTGGGAACCGCTCTGGCCGAGGCCTTGTTGAGCATGGACCTGACACCGGACGAGCGCTGCGATTGGACAGAGAAGCTGGCGGAGTGGCGGGGGCAGGCGGACGAGTACAGCTCTGGATCTGGGCTCCTCGTCGCGCAAGACGCGCTCACGCAGGGCTGGGACTATCCGCCGCTACAGCGCGTCTT